>Ga0157365_10000043_pt1 | contig 64335 bp, 63 predicted proteins | sample AttsexASBM3_FD_111478 | JGI IMG/M metagenome (GOLD analysis project Ga0157365, IMG submission 111478) | Fungus gardens microbial communities from leaf cutter ant in Ribeirão Preto, State of São Paulo, Brazil - Atta sexdens ASBM3 | ecosystem: Host-associated > Fungi > Mycelium > Unclassified ...
GAATCGACGCGCTGTCGGGCCGCGATGGCGGCACGCGCAAAGACACGCAGCGCGTCAGGCGAGACGCTAAACTGAAATTTAGTTTATGTTTCAAAACATCACAAAAGTTGTTAAACGTGTCGGTGAGGAGGGATGTTCAGGCAGGAAAACCTATTACAAACAAAGCGTTAAATTTATTTCGCGTGATAAAAATGTAAAGGGCAAATGATATATTAATCATTTTGTGATCTGCATCACGCTTGGCGGGCATTAATCGCCAGAAAACCGCGCGGCGAACACGTGATCCGCATAAGCGCCCGCGCCGTTAAACGCCCTTGCCCGGCGCGCGGGCAAAAAAAAGGGGGCGCTTTCGCGCCCCGTGCCACTGCTTTTCTTGTTGTCACGCCACGCGGGCGGTTGCGCTGTCAATCAGTTCCATTTCTTCACTGTTGAGCAGCTTCTCAATGTGTACCAGAATCAGCATGCGTTCGCCAATAGCGCCGAGGCCGGTCAGGTATTCTGTGGAGAGCGTCACAGCGAATTCCGGCGCCGGGCGAATCTGATCGGCGGTGAGGGACAGCACGTCAGACACGCCGTCTACCACAATGCCGACCACACGCTGGCCGAAGTTCAGCACGATAACCACGGTGTTTTCGTTATATTCCACATCGCCCTGTTCGAACTTCACGCGCAGGTCAACGATAGGCACGATAACGCCGCGCAGGTTGGTGACGCCTTTAATGAAAGACGGCGTGTTCGCAATACGGGTTACCTGATCGTAACCACGAATTTCCTGCACTTTGAGAATATCGATACCATATTCTTCGTCGCCCAGGGTGAATACCAGGAACTCCTGGCCAGACGGCTCGCCGGCCAGTTTAGTGACGTTGCTCATACCGGTCATATTACTTACCTTTTCTACGAAAGTGGCTTCAGGCGGCGGTCGGCGCCAGACGTTGCTCACGGTTTAAACTTTGCAGCGCGGATACATCAACAATCAGCGCCACGCTACCATCGCCCAGAATAGTGGCGGCCGAAATTCCCGGCACCTTGCGATAGTTACTCTCAAGGTTTTTCACCACGACCTGGTGCTGACCAATCAGCTGATCGACCAGCAGTGCATAACGGCGACCGGCGCTCTGCAGGATAACGACAATGCCCTGCGTCGCTTCGGTTTTGGCCCCTTGCACATTAAAGACTTTCCACAGCTCCACCAGCGGCAGATATTCGCCACGCACTTCCAGTACGCGCTCGCCGCCTGCCAGCGGATGCAGATCTTCTTCACGCGGTTGCAGCGATTCCATTACCGCGTTCAACGGCAGAATAAAGACTTCTTCGTTTACCTTAACCGACATGCCGTCGAGGATTGCCAGCGTCAGCGGCAGCAGGATACGAATCGTCGTGCCCTGCCCCTGACGGGAAGCGATTTCGACATGGCCGCCCATCTCCTGAATGTTACGTTTCACCACGTCCATGCCGACGCCGCGACCCGATACGTCGGTCACTTGCTCAGCCGTGGAGAAGCCCGGCGCGAAAATGAGCATGCCCACTTCGTCATCGGTCATGCTTTCGCTGACGGCCATACCCTGCGACATCGCTTTGGCAAGGATACGCTCGCGGTTAAGGCCCGCGCCGTCGTCGGTCACTTCGATACAGATGTTGCCGCCCTGATGCTCCGCGGAGAGGATCAGGTTGCCTACCGGCGATTTCCCGGCGTCGGCGCGTTTTTCCGGCGCTTCGATACCGTGGTCGAGGCTGTTACGCACCAGGTGCGTTAACGGGTCGATAATGCGCTCGATAAGGCTCTTGTCGAGTTCGGTGGAGCTGCCCTGCAGCGTCAGTTCAACCTGTTTGCCGAGCTTGCTCGCCAGATCGCGAACCAGACGCGGGAAGCGGCTGAAGACGTATTCCATCGGCATCATACGGATGGACATCACCGATTCCTGCAGATCGCGGGCGTTACGTTGTAACTGGCCCATGCTGGTGATCAGGTCGCCGTGGGTGACCGGATCCAGCTCATTAGAGCGCTGCTGGAGCATCGACTGGGTGATAACGAGCTCGCCCACCAGGTTGATAAGCTGGTCGACTTTCTCCACCGCAACGCGGATGCTGGTGTTTTCTTTCTCGCGAGCCGGTTTGTTCTGCTCGGCGCGCGGGGCGCTGGCGGCAGGCGCTTTGGCGACCGGCGCGGCGACAGGCGCAACCGGCGCAGGCGCGGCCTGAGCGACCGGCTCCGCCGGTGCGGCAGGCGCAGGTTCAGCGGCCGGCAGCGGCAGGAATTCAATCTGGTCGATTTCGATAACGAAGCAGAGCACCGCCGTGATGTCATCTGCGCTGGCGCTGGTTTCGAGCGTCGCAATCAGGTGATCGTCAGCTTTCTCAATCTGGCTTAAGGTGCCGAGGTTGCTGAGTTCTTCCTGCAGCAGTTCGGTCTCATTGCCTTTGAGCTTGCCAAGCTTGATGCGCAGCTTGCCGCCATCCGTCGCCGCAGCTGACGCTGGCGTTGCGCTGTCTGTTTCGACAACAGAGAGTTTCGCCGCGGCCGCAGGCGCTTCGCCTTTGGCCTCGAGCGCCAGTTGACGCAGCGCCTGACAGATATATTCAAAGCTGGCTGCGTCCGGCTCCTGAGAGCTTTTATAAGCGTCAAGCTGTTCCTGCATAATATCTTTGGTTTCCAAAAACAGGTTGATGATGTCGGTGTTAAGTTGCATTTCACCCCGACGTGCTTCATCCAGCAGGTTTTCCATCAGATGGGTGGTTTCCTGCAGGATGGTGAAGCCAAAGGTCCCCGCTCCGCCCTTAATAGAGTGTGCGGCGCGGAATATGGCATTTAGCTGTTCGGCATCCGGCGCTTCGGGCACCAGATCGAGCAAATGCTGCTCCATGTCGGCCAACAGTTCGTCGGCCTCATCGAAAAATGTCTGATAAAAATCGCTAATATCCATACTCACGCTATCACCTCGTAACCGGTTGGGACGGTGTTGGGTTTGAGGCCGGGGGGACGGCGCCCGGTTGTTGTAAAACGCTCAGTGACTCGTTTTCGCTTTCGGCGTTTTCATGCACGATGGCATCTTCCGACTGCTTATTAAGCACCAGCAAACTTATCCGGCGGTTGAGGGCTTCATCGGCGCCTTTTTCCGCCAGTCGCATCGTGGCGGCCATGCCGACCACGCGCAGTACCTTGCCATCATCAAGCCCGCCGATAACCAGCTCGCGACGCGACGCGTTAGCGCGGTCTGCCGAGAGTTCCCAGTTGCTGTAACCGCGTTCGCCGTTAGCGTACGGGAAGTCATCGGTATGGCCTGACAGGCTGACTTTATTCGGTATCCCGTTCAGCACCGGCGCGATAGCGCGCAGAATGTCGCGCATATACGGCTCTACTTCGGCGCTGCCGGTTTTAAACATCGGCCGGTTCTGGCTGTCGATAATCTGAATACGCAGCCCTTCCTGCACCAGGTCGATGCGCAGATGCGGACGCAGCGCGCGCAGTTTCGGGTCGGCTTCGATCAGCTGATCCAGATCGCCGCGCAGTTTCTGCAGGCGATTACGCTCCATGCGTTTTTTAAGCTCATCGATGTTCGGTTCTTTTTTCACTTCGCCCTGCGATTGCGTGACGTCATCTCCACCCCCAGGGATCGGGCTCTGGCTATCGGCAATACGCTGCCCGCCGGTGATGGCGGCTGACAGCGGCGTGCGGAAATATTCCGCAATCTGCGTCAGCTCCTTCGGACTGGAGATGGAGATAAGCCACATCACCAGAAAGAAGGCCATCATGGCGGTCATAAAGTCGGCGTAAGCAATTTTCCAGGAGCCGTGCGAACCGCCGCCGTGCCCTTTATGCTTGCGCTTTTTTACGATAACGACGGGGTGGTTGCTGTTTTTCATGCGTCTTCTGTCACCTGTTGCTGATTAGGCGATTTCACCGCGCGAACGTGCTCATCGAGCTCGGTGAAGGACGGACGCTCGCTCGAATAGAGCGTCTTACGGCCAAACTCAACCGCGATAGGCGGCGCATAACCGTTAAGGCTTGAAAGCAGCGTGACTTTCACGCACTGCATCATCTTGGTGGTTTCAGCGCTCTTCTGGCGCAGCACGGTGGCGAGCGGCGACACAAAGCCGTACGCCAGCAGGATGCCGAGGAACGTCCCCACCATCGCGTGAGCGATAAGCGCGCCGAGCTCCGCCGCCGGACGGTCCGCAGACGCCAGCGCGTGCACCACGCCCATTACCGCCGCCACGATACCGAACGCCGGGAGCGAATCGCCCATCAGCCCAAGGCTGTTGGCCGGTACTTCGGCTTCGCTTTCGTGCGTTTCGATCTCTTCGTCCATCAGCGCTTCAATCTCAAAGGTGTTCATGTTGCCGCTGATGATGAGACGCAGATAGTCGGTGATGAACTCCAGCATGGTGTTGTCCGCCAGAATGCGCGGGTAGCTGGTGAAGATCTCGCTCTCTTTCGGGTTCTCGATATCACGTTCCAGCGAGAACATCCCCTGCTGGCGCGATTTGGTCATCAGGCGATACAGCAGCGCCATCAGATCCATGTACATACTTTTGGTGTATTTGGAACGGCGAAACAGCAGCGGCAGCGCTTTCAGCGTGCCCTTAATCGCTTTGCCGTTATTACCGACGATAAACGCACCCACACCCGCTCCGCCGATAATAATTAACTCGGCGGGTTGATAGAGTGCACCAAGGTGGCCTCCGGTCATCATGTATCCACCGAAAACCGTTCCCAGAATGACCAGGTAACCTATTAAAATCAGCACGACATCATCCTTCCGCTGTTGGCTATGGCGAGGACGTTCAGGTGAAGCAGAAAACGTTGCCGGTTTAAGTTAGGAAAAAAAAAGCAGCGGCCTTTTGGGCCGCTGCTGGAGTGGTTTTCCACACCTATCCGGTTAAACGGCCTGTTCGACCTGTTCATCCAGCAGTTGTGGAATAATATCGGCAGCATCTCGCGAAAGTTTACGTCTTTTTACGGCGCGAGATGGCGGTTGGCACAGGCTGCACGCGAAGCTGCCAACCGGCTGGTGTGCATGAGTAACAAAATTGCCGCCGCAGCTGTTGCAACGGGATAATTCAAGCATTCCGCTGTCCATAAAACGCACCAGCGTCCAGGCGCGGGTGAGCGCCAGCAGCGGGCCTTCGTCGTTTTCTTGCGGGCATTGCTCCAGGTACAGACGGTACGCTTTGATAACCGCGTCAACGCCTGAACATAACCCGGTGCGCAGCAGATACTGCCAGGCGTTACAGAACATCGATGCGTGGATGTTCTGCTCCCAGGTCATGAACCAGTCCGTGGAAAAGGGCAACATACCTTTTGGCGGCGGGCTGCCCCGCAGCTCTTTATAAAGTTTGATGAGTCTACCGCGGCTAAGTTGCGTTTCACTTTCCAGCATCTGTAAACGTGCGCCAAGGGTAATGAGTTCCATGGCGAGCTGGATATCACGGGCTTCCTGAACAATGCTCTTGTCGGTCATAGATTACGCCCTTTTCTTACGAGCGACGTCTTCGGTGCCATTGGCTTCGTTGAGCAGACGCGTGGAGAGCAGAATACCTGTGTGAATCTGCTGCAGATCGTCAACGCGTGATTCTTGTGTTAAACGCGTAATCGACTGATGATCCTGGAAGCGGAACTGACAGACGAGCTGATTGGTTTCAGCCAGTTTCACCATTTGCGGAAGAGTCAGGTCGCCAAGCGTGGACGCCATCTCTTCGCTGATCCCCAGACGAAACATCGCAGACGCTTTATCCTGACTGATCAAGCGCTGGGCCAGTAACAGATATGACAGGTTGATGTCATAAATATGTTTCAGCAACTCGGATGTATGCATTTTTCCCATCCAATAACAAACTATTATTTTCAAGCGGCGAAGCCGCACCCCGTGATGTCGCCGGGCAAATCCCGGTAAAAAAATAAATCGTTACGGCCAAAATGCATCGGTGAAACCAGACTTGTCAGTGGACAGTGTCCCCGTCAAATTCGATTTTGTCCCTGGCAGGCTCCGTGCACGCCTTTCATCATTTCCTTACACTTACTTAAGATTTTTCCTAAATCGAGCAAATCGTACTCGGCGAACATCATTCACACAATGTGCTCATGAGGAGATTTTGGAAAAAGTGTGACGAGTATCACACATTTTCGGAAAAAGTCACTAAAAAAACATCAGAATCGCTTTTATTTTGTTCAAATTTTGACCAATCGAGTGGATAGCAATGAGTAAAATTCCGAATATTCATTCACCCTAAAGTACCATGTAGCACCCGGTTATACTTTCTCACAGCAATTATTTAACCTCCCCTTGTTACCGGTAATCGCTATAAAAGAGACAGTACTGGTACGAGAGTACTTAAATCAACTAAGCCATAATATTCAATAAATTACGATAAATATTAGCAAGCGTGCTAATCATGTAATTCTGAACGGAAAGTGGTCGGATTTGTGATAAGGCTGCGTTTGTAACAAAGTTACAACATGTTACAGGAGGGGAATAATGGGCGAAATATTCCTTTCATTAGAATACTTAAAGTATTGCATGAACCGTTTTACGGCTCACATTTCGTCCTTGTAGCCCTTGTGGGCGTGGGCATCGTGCTATTAAATCATCGCTGTTCCCTGCTGTTTTCTCTTCAGTGACAAGGATATATCTATGAGCTACTCGCATGTGCTGGTTGCCGTGGCCGTCACGCCGGAAAGCCACCGTCTTATCGCCCGCGCGGTTTCAATTGTTAAACCTGTAAACGGTAAGATCACCCTTATTACTATCGCCACAGATCCGGAACTCTTTAATCAAATGTCGGCTCCAATGCTCGAAAATTTGCGCGACGTCATGAATGAGGAGACGCAAACCTTCCTGGAAGCCCTGAAAACCGCAGCCGGATACCCGATTGAGAAGGCCCTCATCGCGACCGGAGAGCTCGGAGAATATATTCACGCTATATGTGAAAAAAATGACATCGACCTGGTGATTTGCGGCAATCACAACCAGAGTTTCTTCAGTAAGGCGGTCTGTTCGGCAAAAAGCGTGTTAGCGGCCAGCAGAACCGATCTCCTGCTGGTGGCGCTTGATTAACACTTAAGGAAGATTCCCCGGGCGGACGCCCGGGAAAGAGAGACGGCGCATCAGGCCAGTTTCTGGAAGGTCGCCACTTTCTGTTGCAGTTCACGTTCAGCGCTGCGTGGCGCTATCTGCTTTAGGTCCTGAATAAAGGCCTCCTGCCAGTGGTTGATGTCGTTCTTACGGACAATCTCCAGCATCTCGCTGTGGCGCGCGATACGCTCAGCAAGCGGCATTTTCAGCGCGCGGTCGAGGGCGGCGGCCACATCGTCACGATCGTACGGGTTCACCAGCAGCGCGGCGGTCAGTTCATTGGCCGCGCCCGCAAACTGCGACAGCACCAGCACGCCGGGGTTTTCCGGATCCTGCGCCGCCACATATTCTTTAGCGACCAGGTTCATCCCGTCACGCAGCGGCGTCACCAGACCGACATCCGAATAGCGGAAGACTTTCATCAGCAGCTTGCGGTCAAAGTGCTGGTTGAGGTAATAGAGCGGCGTCCAGCCGAGCTGACCATAGCGGCCATTGATGCGCCCGGCCTCGGTCTCCAGCTGATGACGAATGTCCTGATACGCCTGCACGTCACCGCGCGAGGTTGGCGCAATCTGCGTATAGCGAATTTTGCCGTGGTGCTCCGGGTATTTCTCAAGCAGTGTCTCAAAGGCCTGGAAACGCTCAGGAAGCCCTTTGGAATAGTCGAGGCGCTCCACTGAGAAGATATTCTTCACATTGGCAAGCTCGGCCTTCAGCTGCGCGAGCTTCGGCGGCAGCGGGCCTGCTGAGGCCTGCGCAATCTCTTCTGGCTCAATACCAATCGGATAGACTTTGGTGCGGAACGTTTTACCGTAAGCGGTATGCTCGCCGTCGCTGTTGGTCGAGAGATGCGTCTGGGACGCCAGGCAATCCAGGAAGGCGACGCGGTCGTTTTCCGTCTGGAAGCCCAGCAGATCGTAATCGCACAGCTGCTCCAGCAGCTCGGTGTTCGTCGGCAGCGCGTTGAAGATTTCCGGCGTCGGGAACGGAATATGCAGGAAGAAACCGATGCGGTTATTCACGCCGCGCTTGCGCAGTTCGCTCGCGAACGGCAGCAGATGGTAATCGTGGATCCACAGATTATCGTCCGGCTCAATCAGCGGTTTGAGTTTGTCCGCCAGCAGGCTGTTGACGCGCAGATACCCTTCCCAGGCGTCGCGCTGGAAATTGACGAGGTCCAGACGGTAGTGGAAAGCGGGCCACAGCACGGCGTTAGAGAACTGGTTGTAGTAGAGCTCATGATCTTCCTCGTTCAGATTGAACGAGGCCCAGGTAATGTTGCCCTGGGTCACTTTTTTCAGCGGCGCATCCTCATTACCGATTTCACCGCTCCAGCCAAACCACAGGCCGCCTGCTGCTTTCAGCGCTCCCAGTATCCCTACCGCGAGGCCCCCTGCGCTGCTCTTTTTATCATCCGGCGGGGCAATACGATTAGATACTACGACTAAGCGACTCATAGCCTTCTCTCCTTTTATTCAGAATTTTTTTTTCTTGTTCTTGATGTTGAGTGACGCGCTCCAGCCACGCGTGAACGGCAGAGACACCGGCGAGGCGCCATTTGGCCTGGGTATCGCCCTGCCCGACTTTCACGCTGATACCATTGAGCTGGTTAACGACATAAAACCCGGCTTCGTCGGTGAGATCGTCACCCACAAATACCGGCACGCGGCCTGCGAACGGCGCTTCATTCATGAATGCCTCGATAGCCGCGCCCTTATTAATGCCCAGCGGTTTTAACTCCACCACGCATTTACCCGGTTGCAGACCCAGCTGCTTATGCTCGCTGGCAATGCGCTGCGCGAGCGCCATAACGCTCTCTTCGTATTCCGGCGCGCCGCGATAATGCAGCGCGAACGCCATTCCCTTTGCCTCAAGTTCGGTGCCGGGCATCGTCGCCAGCGCCGATTCCAGTTGCTGATGCAGGCGCGCTACCAGCGTTTCGGGCAGCGTCACCACATGATGCTGACCGCCGATATCACGACGCTCGGCCCCGTGAACCCCGGCCAGCGGAAAATGGTGCGGCGCGGCAAGCTGGTCCAGCTCCGTCATGGAACGCCCTGAAATCAGTGCCAGCGCGCCGTCATTCATGTCGGCGAGTTTTTGCAGAAGGCGACGAACCTCGGAAGGAATGAACACTTGATCGGGATGCGGCTTGATGTCGGCAAGCGTGCCGTCAAGGTCGAAAAAAAAGGCAAGATTTTCGCGGTCTACGGGCGGTACTGCTAACTCTTCGGCCACCAGTGTTTCCTCCTGTCCTTACGGGTTGAACAGCTAACCCTGAGGTTATCTGATAGTTTTAATGACCGTGTAAGTATAGACAGTGTGACGAGTGTCGCCATTCGGCAACGCCTTCCGCCTGTCTGAAAAAACAGGTCGGAAGGCGTTTTTGGGGAGAAATGAGAAGAAAAAAACCGTTACGCCACGCGTTTCGCTTTCTGTTTATAACGGTCGAAGATCACCGCTGCCAGCAGGATCAGGCCGCGCACCACGTACTGCGCGAACGGCGAGATATTGAGTAAATTCATGGCGTTTTCGACGGTGCCGAGGATCAGGATACCCGCCACCACATACGAGATTTTTCCTATGCCGCCTTTCAGAGAAACGCCACCCAGCACGCACGCGGAGATGACAATCAGCTCATAACCAATAGAGGTCATCGGCTGGCCGCTGGTCATGCGCGAGGCGAGAATAATCCCCGCCGCGGCGGACACCAGCCCTGAGAGCACAAAGATAATGATTTTGGTGCGCACGACAGGTACGCCCGCCAGGCGCGCCGCTTCTTCGTTGCCGCCAATCGCGAGCGTATTGCGCCCGAACGTGGTTTTATTGAGCAGGAAGCCAAACACAATCAGACAGGCGACGGTCAGCCAGATAGGCGCCGGCAGCCCGAGCCAGTTGGCGTAGCCGAGGGTAAAGAAGCTTTCATCTTCGATGCCCACCGCTTTACCGTCAGAGATAATGTACGCAAGACCGCGCACAATCTGCATCGTGGCGAGCGTGGTGATGAGCGCGTTGATTTTAAGCTTCGCGATAACAAAGCCGTTGACCAGACCGCTTACGACGCCGAGCAACAAGCCTGCCGCGACGCCCAGCCACAGGCTTTCGGTCATATTAATGACCACCGCCGTGGTCACGCCCGCGCAGGCGATAACCGATGCGACCGAAAGGTCAAAATCCCCGGAGGCGAGGCAGAAGAGCATACCGCAGGCCACCATCCCGGACATTGAGATAGCGAGCCCCAGGCCTTTCATATTGATAAAGGTGGCGAAGTTCGGCACGAAGATAGCGCAGGCGAGGAACAGCACGGCGAAGACGACCAGCATGCCGTACTGATCCCAGATGCGACCCACGGAGAATGAGGACTTCGGCGCACCGGATGTGGTTAGTGATGACATAATTTCTCCTTACTTAAGCGACAGCCTGGCTGGTTTTTGGCATCGCGAGGCTGAGCGCCGTTGATTCGCTGGCCTCCTCGTGCAGTAATTCACCGGCGATTTCACCTTCGCGCATCACAAGAATGCGGTCGGCCACGCCGAGGACTTCCGGCAGATCGCTGGAGGCGAACAGTACCGCCACCCCCTGCGCCGCCAGCGCGTAAATCACGTTGTAGATCTCATGCTTCGCCCCGACGTCAATCCCACGGGTCGGCTCATCAAGCAGGATCACTTTCATCTCTTCGGACAGCCAGCGCCCAAGAATGGCCTTCTGCTGGTTGCCGCCGGAGAGATTCATAATCAGCTGCTCAGCGCCGGGGGTTTTGATATTCAGGGAGCGAATATGATGGCGGGCGTTTTCCTGCTCCCAGCCGTTGTTGATAAGGCAGCCCGCGCTGATGTGCTTGCGCCGCGCGCTGATGTTGATGTTGTCCTGCACCGAATGCACCGGAATGATGCCGTCGGCTTTGCGATCTTCCGGGCAGAGCATCATGCCCGCGCGGATCGCATCGCCCGGCGCGCGGATAGCCACCGGTTCGCCGTCGATCAGCACCTGGCCGCTGGTGATGCGCGTGCCGCCGAACATGCCTTTCATTAATTCGCTGCGCCCGGCGCCCACCAGCCCGAAGAGGCCGACAATTTCGCCGCTCCTGACGCTTAAGCTCACCGGCGCGCGCACGCCTGGCGCTTTCACCGCGTCGAGGCGCAGCCGCTCCGGGCCATATTCGCGCGGCTGCCAGCCGTAGATATCGCCGAGATCGCGACCGACCATCGCCTGCACCAGGCTGTCGTGGTTCACCTGCTGCATATCGCTGAAGGTGCGCACGTAGCGGCCATCCTTAAAGACCGTGATGGCGTCGCTTAAGGCGAAAATCTCTTCCATACGGTGCGAGACGTACAAAATCACGCGCCCTTCTTTGCGAAGCTCGCGGATAACGCGGAACAGATGCTCGATTTCACGCGCCGAGAGCGAGCTGGTCGGCTCATCGAACGCGATGATTTTGGCGTTGCGCGCCAGCGCTTTGGCGATTTCGACCATCTGCCACTGGCCGATGGAGAGATATTTCAGCGGCGTCTGCGGGTCGATATCGAGCCCCAGATGCTCAAGCTGCAGCTTCGCCTCATAGTTGAGGAGCGAGCGGTTGACTATCCCGGCCTTGTGAGGGATCTGGCCCAGATAGATGTTTTCCGCCACGCTCATCTCCGGTACCAGATGCAGCTCCTGGTAGATGATGGCGACGCCCGCGTTGAGCGCCGCCGTGGTGTCGTTAAAGGTGACCTCTTCGCCTTTAATGGCGATCGAGCCGGTGGTCGGCGCGTAGTTGCCGCTGAGAATTTTCAGCAGCGTCGATTTCCCGGCGCCGTTTTCGCCCATCAGCGCATGCACCTGCCCTGCGTGGCAGTCAAAGCTGATATCGGAAAGCGCCTTCACGCCGGGAAAGGTTTTCCCGATGCCGCGAAACGAGAGATAGGGTGAAGATGTCTGCATGATACCTCCGGGCCACTCAAAAAGCGGGCGCGCACGCGCGCCCGAACCGCGATAAATCGCCCATTACTTGCCGCCGAGACCTTTTTTCGCCAGTTCCTCTTTAAAGTTGTCGCGGGTGATCAGCACCACGTCGGTGACTTCGGTGAACTTCGGCGGCTCAGCGCCTTTGGTGACCCAGTTGTAGAGCATTTCGCTGGATTTATAGCCGTGCACGTCCGGGCTTGGCAGCAGCGAGCCGTAGAAGCCGGTGGCCTGCGCTTTAGAGAGTTCGCTGACCGCGTCCACGCCGTTAATGCCGATGCCGATGACGTCAGCGGCTTTAAAGCCCTGCCCTTCGGTGGCGCGCACGCCGCCCAGCACGGTGTTGTCGTTCATACCGACCACCAGCCAGTGTTTCACTTCCGGGTGCTGAACCAGCATGGAGTTGGCGGCGTCGAACGCGCCGGGGATGTCGTTGGATTTGGTAGGCACTTTATAAATTTGTTTTTCCGGGAAACCGGCGGCTTTCAGCGCGTCCATCGAGCCGCTGGTGCGGCGGCGCGCGGTGTCGAGCTCATCGGCGGTGATAGCCATGACCGCGGTCTCTTTCACATCCCAGCCGCGTTTTTGCATCTCTTTATAGAGTTCCTGGCCCTGACGCTCGCCGATTTTGGTCGCGGCCATCATCACCAGCGGCACGGTTTCCATCGGCTTGCCTTTGGCGGTGACGAACTGATCATCGACGGCGATGACTTTCATGTCATAGCCGCGCGCCTTGGCGACAATCGCCGAGCCGAGTTTCGGGTCCGGCGTACAGATAACAAAGCCTTTGGCGCCGCTCGCCGCGAGGCTGTCGATGGCGTTGAGGGTTTTCTCGCCATCCGGCACCGCGATTTTGATCACTTCAAAACCGAGATCCTTGCCGGCTTTGTCGGCGAATTTCCATTCGGTCTGGAACCACGGCTCTTCAGGCTGTTTCACCAGAAAACCGAGCTTCATGGTCTCTGCGATAGCGGATTGTGACATAACGGCGGCGAGCCCAATGGCCGCCAGCGCTTTAGTAAATTTGTGCATGGTTATCTCCAGCTTTAGCTTTCTTTTATGCAGGGTAAAAACCTGAAAGGTTCTTTTAATCGGACAGAAAACAACGCATTAGCCGTTCACTCCGGGAAGCGGCGATTGCTGGAGATAGTTTTAGCGGGAAATTAATTCTCCATAGGAGAGCGAAATCACATCATGGAATTACAGTGATTGCGTACATAAATACAGCAAAATCGGGCATAAATTCAGCCCGATATGTATGATGATTGCAAGAGGGCTTAGCAGATATCTCCATAAGCCCAGCTGGGGAATCCTTGAGGGCTACCAGCAGGTAGCGAGACCGCCTGCCTTGCCGTAGAGCGGATCGTGCGACGGCGTCGTCACCTGCGCCACCTGGTTGAGCGTTTGCGCCAGCTGCGCGGGTTCATCAAGGAATTTATCGGGCGAGAGCCCCTCGGGGTAAGCGCCCACCGCCATGAAATCGGCGCTGGCGTCGATTTGCTTATGCCCGACGCCTGCCGGGATCAGCACCGCGTCGCCCGTGCGCAGCGTCACCACCGGGCCCGCGTCGCCGCCGAGCTGGATGTGCGCTTCGCCCGCATAAATGCCGAGCACCTCGTGGGTGTTGGTGTGGAAATGGGTATAGGTGAAGACCGGATAGCGCCAGCGGGCGGGCCATTCGTGCTGCGCGAAGCGCTGCTCAAACCAGACCGCCGCGTCGTCGGCGTCCGCGGGCAGCACCTGCCGGTACAGCAGCACCGGCAGCGCGTTATTAGGCACGCCGCCACAGGGCTCGCGCAGATACAGCGTTTCACACGCGTTAGTCATACTCTCCTCCTTTCGCGAACGTCCGGTAAGTATAGCCCGCCGCGGCAGCCCGCTTTACCAGGGGTAATAGATGTGTTCAGCGTGATCGCGCGCGGCCGCTTCATCGCCGGTTAAGCGCGCCGCGATGGTCAGCGCGAAGTCAAACACGCGCCCGAGCCCTTTACCGCTGATAAGATTGCCATCCTCCACCACCGGCGCGTCCACATACTCGCCGTCCCGCACGTCCCGCCACAGCTCGCCCGAACAGACATAACGCCGCCCTTTCAGCAGCCCGTTGCCGCCGAGCACCCGCGCGGCGGCGGAGCAGACAGGGCAGATAAGTTTTCCGGCGTTATCGTGGCGCGTGACAAACGCGATAACCTGCGGGTCCGCCGCGAGGTTGACGCTGCCCTGCGGACCGCCCGGCAGCACCAGCGCGTCGTAGGTGTCCTCAAGGCGCCCGGCGAGGCGCGCGTCGGCCACCAGCGGTATCGCGTGGTAGCTCACCACGGCGCGCGTGTCGGCGCAGGCGAGCGTCTCTACCGCAATGTTTAGCCGTCGTAATATATCGATAGTAATAATGGCTTCTCCCTCTTCAAAACCTGGCGCCAGCAGCACCGCCGCTCGTTTCATTTCTCGCTCCTGTGGATTGTGCTTATTACGGTCCCGTCGCATCGGGCTCGAATAATAATGAAACAATGTTTCAAATATAATCCGGCGCTGCGTCACGTTTTAAGAAAGAAACGGTTGGACTGGCAAAAGCCCCCATTTATACCAGGCTTAATACATCAGGAACGATAACGCACGCTTCTTTAATTACGGTTGATGAGTGGCGTCCAGCCGGGATGTGGCAGGCCTGAAGCGCACTTGTCGCGGTCAATGACCGTTCTCCCTTTAACCTGTCAATAAGGATATTTTTATGGCTCCCATCGGCGTGGTGCAGAAACTGAATGCACAAATGAACCAGGAGTTTTACGCATCGAATTTGTGCCTGTATTACAGCGACTGGTGCGCGCAGCAAAGCCTCAACGGCAGCGCGACGGTTCTGCGTCAGCAGGCGCAGCATAACGTGACGCAGATGATGCGTTTATTCGATTATCTGAAACAAACCGGCGCCAACCCTGTGGTCGGCGCGCTGAAATCGGTCAAGCCCGATTGCTCAAGCCTTGAGGCGATTTTCCACCAGATGCAGGAGGAACTCACCGGACGGCGCACGGCGCTGGCGCGCCTGATGAGCGAGGCGCACACCGCTCATGACGAGGCGATGCTCGCCATGCTTGGCGATTTCGAACAGGAGCTGCGCCAGGACGAGACGCTGCTTGAAACCATCGTGCATGAACTCTCCAGCGCCCGTCTGGCCGGGCTGTGCGCCGAAGAGGCGGATCAGCGCCTGCTTGGGGTGATGGAACAGCCCCTGTAAACCTAAAACCGCCTGCCCCGCGCCCTCCTCCGAGGGCGCTGTTATTTCTGCCGTCAGCCTTTCGCTGACTTCATCACCCGTTCCGAGGTTAAACAGAAGTTAACAATGTACTGTTTTTGTTAGCTTTTTATAAATCCGATCTGGCTCCCAATGGTTTTCCACACAATTTGTAATGCTTAAGCGATTCACCCAACGTTGTGTGGCAGGAGCCTTATGATCACCCTCGAATTTATCGTCATTATTCTGTGTCTGTTGGCCGGCACCCGCTTCGGCGGAATGGGCCTTGGCTTAATCAGCGGCATCGGGCTGTTTCTTTTAACCTTTATTTTTGGACTGGAGCCGGGCAAGCCGCCGGTGGACGTGATGCTGACCATCCTTGCGGTGATCGGCTGCGCCGCCACGCTGCAAACCGCAGGCGGCCTGAACGTGATGATGCAGTTCGCCGAGCGGCTGCTGCGCCGTCACCCGCAGCACATCACGCTGCTGGCGCCGCTCACCACCTGGACGCTGACCTTTTTATGCGGCACCGGCCATGTGGTGTACACCATGTTCCCGATCATCGCGGATATCGCGCTGAAGAAAAACATCCGCCCCGAGCGGCCAATGGCGGTGGCGTCTGTCGCCTCGCAGATGGCGATCACCGCTTCGCCGGTATCGGTCGCGGTGGTGTCACTGGTCTCGATTCTCGGCGCGCAGCACGGCGTCGGCGAGGCGTGGAGTATTCTTGAAATTCTCGCGGTATCGGTGCCTGCCTCGCTGTTCGGCGTGCTGATTGCGGCGCTCTGGAGCCTGAAGCGCGGTAAAAACCTGGAAGACGATGAGGCGTTCCAGGCGCGCCTGCGCGACCCGAAACAGCGTGAGTTTATCTACGGCGGCAGCGAAACGCTGATGAACCAGCGCTTTGATAAACACGCCTGGTGGTCAACCTGGATTTTCTTCGCCGCCATTGCGCTGGTCGTGCTGCTCGGCGCGCTGCCCGCGCTGCGTCCGGCCTTTGAGGTAAAAGGTAAAATCGCCCCGCTCTCCATGAACCTGGTTATCCAGATGATGATGCTGATCGCGGGCGCCGTGATGCTGGTGGCCTGTAAAGTGAACGCCGCCTCTATTTCCAGCGGCGCGGTATTTAAAGCGGGGATGGTGGCGATTTTCTCGGTCTTCGGCGTGGCGTGGATGAGCGATACGTTTTTCCAGGCGCATCTCGCGGAGCTGAAAATGGCGCTGGAAGGCGTGGTGAAGAGCCATCCGTGGACCTACGCGCTGGTGCTGTTTCTGGTCTCCAAGCTGGTGAACAGCCAGGCGGCCGCGCTGACCGCCGTCGCGCCGATGGGGCTGATGCTCGGCGTGGAGCCGAAAATGCTGGTGGCGTTTTTCCCGGCCTCTTACGGCTATTTCGTGCTGCCGACCTACCCAAGCGATCTGGCGTGCATCGGCTTTGACCGCTCCGGCACGACCCGCATCGGCAAGTTCATCTTAAACCACAGCTTTATTCTGCCAGGCCTCATTGGCGTCAGCTGCGCCTGCGCCGCCAGCTATCTGCTGGTGGAGCTTTTCTTCTGATTTGTCTTCTCAAACAGGGCGGCCTGCGGGCCGCCTGCACAAATCTTCCAGACTGTTGTTAACGATTCGTTATGCTAGAGTTTCCTTTCGCAGGAGACGCTATGGCAAAAGACTGGATTGAACTACGACAGCACGCTGACACCGGCATCGAAACCATCCGCGCGCACTTTGAAGGCCACGCCTACGATCCGCACTGGCATGACAGCTATCTGGTGGGCGTGACGCTCTCCGGCACCCAGCAGTTTCACTGCCGCCGGGAGCGCCATCACAGCACGCCCGGCGCCGCGTTTCTGCTGGAGCCCGGCGAGACCCACGACGGCGACGCGCCGGTGGCGGGCGGTTTTACCTATCTCACGTTTTATCTGGATGAGCGCTGGCTGCGCGACACGCTCGGCGGGCTTTACGCCACGCTGCCGGAGAGTTACGAGCTGCGCTTCGCCCACACTATCGCCCGCGATCCGACGCTCACGCAGGCCATCGCCACCACGTTCAACACCCTACATCAGGATGAGATGCGTATTGTGCAGCAGGGCGTGATGGACAACCTGCTCAGCCAGCTGACGCACCACTGCCAGTGGCGCAAACGGCTGCCCGGCGAAATTCGCGACGCGCGTATGGCCCAGCGCGCCCGCGACTACCTCTGCGCGCATATCGGCGACAACATCGGCCTCGCAGAACTGGCGCAGGCGCTGGAGACCGACCGCTTTACGCTTTCACGCAGCTTTAAGCACGCCTTCGGCATGACGCCGCACGCGTGGCTGGTGCAGTTGCGCCTCGCCCGCGCCAGAACGCTGCTCGCGCGCGGCATGATGCCCGCTGAAGTTGCTGCGGCACTCGGTTTCGCCGATCAAAGCCATCTTGGCCGCTGGTTCCAGCGCGCCTACCGGCTCTCGCCCGCCCACTACCGCAGACTCTGCACGAATCTTCCAGACCCGACGCGCTGACGCCGCGAAGATAGAGGCTCAACACAACCGGGAGATCCTATGAGCCTGCTTTCACAACAGCTGCCGTTTTTATTCTTCGCGTTTGTCGCCTCGATTACGCCGGGGCCGACCAATATTCTTATCCTCACCAACAGCCAGCGCTACGGCGCGCGCGCGACGCTGCCTGCTATCGCTGGCGCCTGTTTCGCCGCCAGCGCGATTGTGTTGATCTGCGGCGTCGGTCCCGGCGAAGCGCTGCTTCACGCGCCGTGGCTGGCGCGCCTGATGGCGCTCGCGGGCGCGCTGTGGCTGACGTGGATGAGCTGGCAGCTTTTCACCTCGCCTGCCGCGACGCTTGCGGGAGACGCGACGCGTCCGTTCAGCGCGCGGGCGGCGGCGGCGTTACAGCTGATTAACCCGAAAACCTGGATGATGGCGATGGCGGTCGTGACGGTGTTCGCGCCGCAGGAGGGCCGCGCGCTCTTCACGCTCGCGTTTCAGGCGCTGGGCTTTCTGGTGATTTCGATAGTCTGTCTTGTCGCCTGGGCGTGGCTGGGCCGCGGCGTGCACCGCGTGTTTCGCAGCGACAGGGCGCTGGTGCGCTTTCAGAGGGTGATGGCGCTCTGGCTGCTGGCCTGCGCCTGGATGGGCTTCTTTCAGTAACAACGGCCCCGGCAGGGGCCGCGTTCTTAGTGCGCTTCGCTCTGCGGGGTAAAGCGCAGCTCAATCAGCGCCACCGCTTTCTGGATAGCGCGCAGCGTCACCGGGTCAGCGGAAGGATGGCCTGCGAAATCGATGCTTTTCAGCTGGCTGGCCATTTTGTCGCGCACTTCCACAGGTGCGATGACGTCGATAACGTCGAGGATCTGTTTGATGACCAGCTGGCAGGCGACCACGTCGGAAACCAGTTCATCTTCGGCGGTGAGGGATTGTGACATTGCGTTCTCCTTAGCGTGAAGGCGCACATAGTAGCGGCAAAGCCCGGCAAATGCGACCTTGACACCGCAGGCAACCAAAATGAACCGGAGTTTTAATAAGAAGAAAACCTGGGTTTGCGAACGCAGCGAAAGCGGGTATAACCAGAACGTCAGGCATAAAAAAACCTGCCAGGCGGCAGGTTTTTTATCAGAACATCCCGGCAGGCGGAACGTCTTTGAAGGTTTTGCAGTAGTTTTCAAACATGCTTTTGAGGATCTTACGCAGTTTCATGCGGGCTCCGGTGTTGTTCATTATGGTTAGCGGAATGCTGTATGGCAATAATATGACTTACATCACAAAAATCAACCATTTTGTGATTAAAATCACACCAATAAGTTAATGAACATGAGCGCCATGTTAATAAATTGCTGATAATTCCGGCGCTTAACGATTGCATCTTTTGGTGAAAATTTATAAAAAATTTTTAGGGAGCAGGCATGGTTCAGAAGCTGGCGAAACCGGGCGCAGGCGGGGTGTCTCCCGCCGCGCTGCTGGTGGCGGGCGCCTTCTTTATGGAGTTTCTCGACGGAACGGTGATCGCCACGGCCCTGCCGGCGATGGCGCAGACCTTCGGCGTCGACGCCGTCGCGCTTAATATCGGCATCAGCGCGTATCTGCTGACGCTGGCGGTGCTGATCCCGGCCAGCGGCTGGATTGCCGACCGCTTCGGCGCGCGCCGGGTGTTTACCGTGGCGCTGGGCATTTTCACCGGCGCGTCGGTGCTGTGCGGGCTCGCAGATTCGCTGGAGACGTTTGTGCTGATGCGGGTGTTGCAGGGCGCGGGTGGCGCGCTGATGGTGCCGGTCGGGCGGCTCGCGGTGCTGCGCGTGACGCCGAAACATCAGCTTATCACGGCGATCGCAACGCTCACCTGGCCCGCGCTGGTGGCGCCGATTATCGGGCCGCCGCTCGGCGGGTTTATTACCAGCTACGCCAGCTGGCGCTGGATTTTCTTTATTAACCTGCCCGCCGGGCTGCTGGCGATGGCGCTCGCCTGGCGCATTATTTCTGATAACCATGACGACGCCCGCCGCCCGTTCGACACGCCAGGGTTTATCGCCACGGCGCTCGCGATGGTCGCGCTGGTCTGCGCGATGGAGATGCTGGCCGCGCGGGACTCGAACGGTTTATTAACGGGCGCATTGTTGCTGGCGGGCGGCGGCGCGCTTATCTACGCGCTGCGCCATTTTCGCCGCGCGCCGTTTCCGATGATTCGCCTCAATGCGCTGGCGGTGCCGACATTCCGGGTGACGATGTATGGCGGTTCGCTGTTTCGCACCTCCATCAGCGCCGTGCCGTTTTTGCTGCCGCTGCTGTTTCAGGTGGGATTCGGGATGGACGCGTTTCACTCGGGGCTGCTGGTGCTGGCGGTTTTTGCGGGAAATCTGACTATCAAGCCCGCCACCACGCCGCTTATCCGCTGGCTCGGGTTTAAAAAACTGCTGCTGATTAATGGCCTCCTGAACGTGCTGGCGCTGCTCGCCTGCGCGCTGCTGACGCCCCAGACGCCGGTGTGGCTTATTCTGCTTATCCTCTTTCTGGGCGGCGTGTTTCGCTCCATTCAGTTTACCGGCGTCAGCACGCTGGCGTTTGCCGATGTGCCCGCCGGCGAAATGAGCTACGCCAATACGCTCTTCAGCACCGCCACCCAGCTGGCGGTCGGGCTCGGCGTGACGCTCGGCGCCATCGGCATCCGGCTGGGCGAAGTGATAAGCGAGGCTTTTTTCACGACCGCTGTTCCGGGCCTGAGCTTCCGGCTGGCGTTTGTGATGATGGCGCTGCTGAGCCTCGCAGGCATGGCGGATACGCTGCGGCTCGCCCCACACGCTGGCAGCAGCGTCTCCGGTAAACAGGCATAAAAAAGCCAGCCCGCGGGCTGGCGTGTTGTCCGGCGTGATGCAATCAGCCGAGGATGCCGCGCACAAAACCTTCGATTTCTTTATCCTGGCAGTTATCGAAGAAGCACTGCTGGAAACGCTCGCCGGAGACCGCGGTTTTCACCAGTTCCGGATCGATGGCGCGCAGGGTGTCGAGATAGTTATCTTTCACCACGGCGGCTTTTACCTGATTCAGAATGCCCGCGTTGCGCACCTGCGGCTCTTTACGCTCCGGCGGATAGCCCTCGCCGTTGCGCCCGGTAAAGGCTTTCTCAAAGATGAAACGCACGTTGAGCTCCGCGCCCCAGCCGAAGCCTTTTGCGAACGGCAGCGCCAGCGCGTTGCCGTTGTTGATCTGCGCGAACAGGAAGGCGTCTGCCGGATCGATGCAGTAGCCGCACACCACGCCCGGATGAATATTCAGGGACATCAGCGCGCCCTGGCCGGTGCCGCAGCCGGTGACCACGAAATCCACCGCTCTGGAGTTCAGCAGGATGCTCGCCATGATCCCGAGGTGGATGTAGGTCAGGTGATGATCGTTCTCATCGCTCATGCCGACGTTGTACACCGGGAACGCTTTCTCATCCGCCACCGCTTTCAGCTCTTTATAGATGATTGCGTTTTTGGCCGCCTGACTGTTTTCCATCATCAGTGCAATTTTCATTGGGTTGTCTCCTGAAAAGGCTATGAATAGCAAACTGTGAACTCACCATACTATCCGTCAAACGCGCTTTCAAATTAAATGAAAGATTGTTTTAAAAAATAGAGTGAGGCTCACAGTTTTCTTTCACACGCCTGCGATCAGAAGGTTTCCCAGTTTCCGGCATCAGACACGCTTTTCGTCGCCGCCGCGCCCGCCAGCGCAGGACGCACCAGCGGCGCGGCAGCGGCGGCGGCCGGTGCCGCGCGTTCGCGCTGTCCGCGCAGGCGGAACAGCCCCACCACTTCGGTAAGATGCGCCGCCTGACGCTCCAGATCGTTTGAGGAGAGCACCGACTGCTGCACCAGCTGCACGTTCTGCTGCGTGACCGCGTCCATCTCTTTGACCGCCACGCCAACCTGGCTGATGCCGTCGCTCTGCTCGCCGGAAGCGCTCGCGATCTCGCCCATGATGTCGTTAACCTGACGCACCGCGACCAGAATCTGATCCATCGCCTCGCCCGCCTTCTTCACCTGACCGGAGCCGGTCTGGATATTGGCGACCGACTCGTTAAGCAGCGTTTCTATCTCTTTCGCCGCCTGGGCGCTGCGGCTCGCGAGATTGCGCACTTCGCCCGCCACCACCGCAAACCCGCGGCCCTGCTCGCCCGCGCGCGCCGCCTCTACCGCCGCGTTAAGCGCGAGGATGTTGGTCTGAAACGCGATGCTGTTAATCACCGTGGTGATATCGACGATTTTGCTGGAGCTGCTGGAGATGCGCGACATGGTTTCCATGACCTCCTTCACGGAGGCCCCGCCTGCCTGCGCGGTGCGCGTGGCGTTGCCGGAGAGCGTGCTGGCGTGGCTCGCGTTTTCCGCGTTGAGTTTTACCGTGCTGCTGAGCTGCTCCATGCTGGAGCTGGTTTGCTCAAGCGCGGCCGCCTGCTCTTCGGAGCGCGTGGAGAGTTCGTTGTTAACGCCGGTGACCTCGCCCGCATGGCTGCGGATGCTGTCTGCGCTCGCGCGAATGGCGCTGACCGTTTTTTCCCAGTTATCCTGCATGCGCTGAATATAAGGCACCATCAGCCCCACGCAGTTGATGCCGAGATCCTGCAGTTTCACCTCCAGATTGCCGTCCGCCAGCACATGCAAATGCTCACGAATAGTTTCCACGGGGCGAACCAGACAGAAGTAAAGATAGCGTTCCATCAGAACGGTAAGGGCGATACTGCCGACGACAGAGAGGCTTAATATCAGTTGGGTAGTATCGACCCAGCTTGCCTGCTCAGGGCTCAGTTTAAGACTACTTTCCAGGTGATGTAGAAACCAGAGCGTCGCTCCGGACACGCCCACCCAGACGATGGTTGATAAGAGCAAGACCCATACAACCATCGCACGGATTTTTACGTTACGGATAAAGTTCATAGTCGATTCCCGGTGTTAAGAAGCCGTCCCTGTGCGATTCATGACGGTATCTGTCCCGGTCTTCTCTGCACTTCTTTTTTACGTCGCAGATGAAGACTTACCGTATCGTAGTTGTCGGCCTGCGCCTGGAAAACTTCATCTTTGAAACAATAAAGTTAAGTAATTATTCAAGGTCACGTCACGTTACTGACGGGTAAAGACGCGGGAAACGGGGTGAACCGGGGGCTTTTCAGTCGATTGGCGCGCGCGGCAACGTGGCATGATGCTATTAAGGCAAACTTTGTGAGAAAACCGATGCGCAAGGTCATTTTGATTACCGCCCTGCTCGCGCTGGGCGGCTGCACCATTACCAAAACGCCGGAAATTGTCGGCGGCAGTAAAGTTACCGGCACCGTCAGGCTCGGCATCAGCGAGCAACCGCTGCAACATGCCAAAGTGGATAACTACGTGGCGCAGTCGATAGCGAATCGTCAGTGTCAGGACTGGGGCTACGCCGTGGCCGAAGCCTATGGCGCGCCCGTGAAGACGTGCTCCGTGATAACCGGCACGCAATGCATGACGGAATCTATCGTGCTGGAGTACCAGTGCCGCGGCTTTACTATCAATAACCGCGCCGTTGGCGGCTGGTAATCGCGCTTTACAGCCATCGGCATCCGGCGATGGCTGAGATTTTATTTCCGCAAGGTTGCGCCGTCAGGCCATCGCCTGTCCCGCTATTTATTTCTTCCTCCCGCTTATTTCCTTTTATTTAAACAGCAATAATAATTCTCATTTAATTATTAAATGCGTTTAATTCCCGTTTGCATTATTAACGCCACGCCTTTTTTATTTTATCTTTTGCAAACAGTTTAATAACAAATTATAGTGCAGCGATAATTACCCCCTATTGCGGAGCGAAATATGCTGAAGCCGGATATGATTGAAAAACTCAATGAGCAGATGAATCTTGAACTCTATTCTTCGCTGCTTTATCAACAGATGAGCGCCTGGTGCAGCTATCACAGCTTTGAAGGCGCCGCCGCGTTTCTGAGCCGTCACGCGCAGGAAGAGATGACGCACATGCAGCGTCTGTTTAACTACCTGACCGATACCGGCAGCTTCCCGCGTATCAACGCTGTGCCGTCGCCGTTTGCCGAGTATGCGTCGCTTGATGCGTTATTTCAGGCCACCTATGAGCATGAGCAACTGATCACCCGCCAGATTAATACCATGGCCCATGTAGCGATGACCACCCAGGATTATCCCACCTTTAATTTCCTGCAATGGTATGTCGCTGAACAGCACGAAGAAGAGAAATTGTTTAAATCCGTGCTGGATAAACTGAGCCTTGCGGGTAAAAGCGGCGAAGGTCTCTATTTTATTGATAAAGAACTGGCGACCCTCGACACCCAGGCCTGATATTTTCCCGGTAATGACGCCTGTCATTACCGGTTTTCCTTTGCGTTAATTCTTACCCCACCTTTTATTTAATCCTCCGTATTTTCTGACACGTTCACGCGTGGGATATCCTGCGTCGGTGTTCGCATTGCGCCTGTAAACAATTTATTACACGTTACGTAACGTCAGTTTGACGAACTGCGCGGAATTCTTTACCCTGCGCAGCATAAATTTTCAGAGGATCGTTCCAGGACAGTACACCGCGTGAAGAACCGCACTCTTGGCAGTATTTTTATCGTCGCCGGCACTACGATCGGCGCAGGGATGCTGGCGATGCCGCTCGCGGCGGCAGGCGTCGGCTTTGGCGTGACGGCGCTGTTGCTCTTTTTGCTCTGGGCGCTGATGTGTTATACCGCGCTGCTGCTGGTGGAGGTGTATCAGCATCAGCCCGCCTCGACGGGCCTCGGCACGCTGTCGTTGCACTATCTCGGCAAACCGGGGCAGTGGCTCGCGGGCTTTAGCATGCTGTTTTTAATGTACGCGCTGACGGCCGCCTATATCAGCGGCGCGGGCGAGCTGCTGGCCTCAAGCCTCAGCCAGTGGCTCGGGATGACTATTACGCCTGCAACCGGCGTGCTGGCCTTTACGCTCGCGGGCGGGCTGATTGTCAGCATCGGCACGCACAGCGTCGATCTGGTAAACCGGCTGCTGTTTACTGCCAAAACCGTCTTTTTGGTGGTGATGCTGGGACTGATGATGCCGCATATTCGTCAGGCGAATCTGTTGACGCTGCCGGTCGAACAGGGGCTCGCGCTCTCCGCCCTGCCGGTGATTTTTACCTCGTTCGGCTTTCACGGCAGCGTGCCGAGTATCGTCAGCTATATGAAAGGCGATGTGCGCAAACTGCGGCTGATATTTATCACCGGCAGCGCTATCCCGCTGGTGGCGTATCTCTTCTGGCAGCTCGCCACGCTCGGGGCTATACCTTCCACAACCTTTATGGGTCTGCTGGCCACGCACGCCGGGCTGAACGGGCTGTTGCAGGCGGTGCGCGACGTTGTCGCCTCGCCGCACGTGGAGCTGGCGGTGCATCTCTTTGCCGATCTCGCGCTCGCGACCTCGTTCCTCGGCGTATCGCTCGGGCTGTTTGATTACCTTGCGGATATGCTTAAGCGTCGGCGCACCGTGGCGGGCCGCGCCCAGAGCGGGCTGATGACGTTCGTGCCGCCGCTGGCCTTTGCGCTTTTCTACCCGCAAGGGTTTGTGATGGCGCTTGGCTACGCGGGCGTGGCGCTGGCGGTACTGGCACTGCTGCTGCCGGCGATGCTCGCCTGGCAGAGCCGCAAACGCCACCCGACAGGCTGGCAGGTCGCGGGCGGGACAGCGATGCTCGCGGTGGTTTTCGCCTGCGGCGTCGGCATCGTGGTCATTCAGTTTCTGATTAGCGCAGGCGTATTGCGCGAAGTGGGTTAGTCACAAATAAGCCCCGTCAGACGGGGCTTTTTTTAGGGTTATTCGTGACTCAGCGCCTTACTGAAATAAAAGCGCGAATGGCCCGCCCGGTAATCCGGCGCCACGCCGTAAACGTCATAACCCTGCTTGCGGTAAAAATCGGGGGCCTGAAAACTGAAGGTATCGACAAATATCCGCTTGCAGCCGCGCTTACGCCCTTCTTCTTCGGCCATCGCCATCAGCGTCGCGCCTGTGCCCTGCCCGCGCAGCGATTCGTCAACCCAGAGAAATTCGATATGCATGCAGCCCCAGTGGCTGCGCCCGGTCAGACCCGCCGTCAGGTTCCCCTGCGCGTCATTGACGCTGATAATCAGCTCCTGCGGATCTGGCGTCATGTGCATCGCGTTATACAGACCAAGCTGTTTTCTGATGCGCCCCTTGAGTTCATCATCGGGGGTGTCGGTAAGCCGGTATTCCATCGTCGTCTCCTCGTTATCACAAAGAAACCATAAGCGTTTATGTTGAATCCGGTAACCCCTGAAAACCGGCAGGGTTCTTAGCTGGCAAGGTTTGCGTGTGCGAGCCACGGGCCGAAAAAAAAGCCAGTCCTCATGGACTGGCCCAGTATGTGATCGTTTGCGCCGTCCTGGCCCTTGTTCCGCAATGTACGATTCTCCCCCGAAGTCGTCTGCGACAGAATGGCTCAACCCTGGGGCCTGTCAGCTGACCGGAAAACTCATTGCAGTGAGTGGATAGCACCATGATGGGGTGCACTTAAAAAGTAGCAGCAGACCGGGAAAACGAATACATGATATATAGCTGTACGTAAATTTATTGTCGCAATGTGACTATGATCAAATCGTGCAACGGGACGCCGCTCGTATTTTCATGCCCTGTCAGTAATGCGGACCGGACGCTGGCCTGGCGCGGATAGAAAAAGATCAATGCGGTTTTCTCTAATGACCGACCATCATCGCGTATTAGGCCCCTGAGTATGCGGGAGAGTAAAATGGCCTTGTTTCTCTGGCATGTAATCGCCGGGGATGGCGTGATCGTAGAGCCAGGTTTCAATGACGATGCTTTTCTTCCCGCCAGGCTGTCGATATTGAATTCATATCCACTTTTGCACAGATCGATATAACCGGGCCGCTCTCCCGGATAGGGTATACATCCTCCTGAAAGCGTAACGGCAAGTGTCGCAACTACCCCCCCTTTTAGGTGTCCTGTGAGTGACATGATGAAATCTTTTTAAAAGTTCTGAAGGCGTAGCTTAGAGGAGGACGGCTTTCGTCATCAACCGGGCAGATTTGCCTGCGTGTCACCGTCAGAGGGCGCGCTTCGGGCAAAGAGCGGCATGAGGTATACGTGAGTAAACCCGGTCGCGAATAACGTCAGGAAGGATGTCAGGAGGATACGGCAGAAAATAAAAAACCACCCGAAGGTGGTTTGCACGACACTGCTTATTGCTTTGATTATTCTTGTCTTTCCCATGGTGCCCGGGGCGGGACTTGAACCCGCACAGCGCGAACGCCGAGGGATTTTAAATCCCTTGTGTCTACCGATTTCACCACCCGGGCTCGGGAAGAAAGTGGAGGCGCGTTCCGGAGTCGAACCGGACTAGGCGGATTTGCAATCCGCTACATAACCGCTTTGTTAACGCGCCAGAATTGCGTTGCCTTTTCAGGCGGATACCAGCAAAGGGCTCATATCAGAATTTGGAGCGGGAAACGAGACTCGAACTCGCGACCCCGACCTTGGCAAGGTCGTGCTCTACCAACTGAGCTATTCCCGCTTATCGAAGTAATTTACGCTAAACGCTTGAATGTAATTACTTGATTTATTTACCGTCTGGCGAGCCGTGCCGCCGTTCGATGCGTTGCATTCTACTTACCTGACGCAATGAGTCAACGAAATTTTCAGGCTACACGACTCGTTTGCTGAATTTTGCGCCGGATAGATCAACGTTCGAGCAAATCACCGCGCGCGGCGTTCAGATACTGGAACATTGACCAGAACGTCAGCACCGCCGCAACGAAAAAGAGCGCGATACCGGCGTATTCAATCCACAGGTTCGGACGCCACAGCAAACCGATCAGCGCCAGCATTTGCGCCGTGGTCTTCACTTTACCAATCCAGGAGACCGCCACGCTGCTGCGCTTGCCTAGCTCGGCCATCCATTCACGCAGCGCAGAGATAATAATTTCGCGCGCGATCATGGTGGCCGCCGGCAGCGTTATCCACCAGCTGTGGTAGTGCTCGACGACCAGCACCATCGCGATGCCGACCATGACTTTATCCGCCACCGGGTCGAGAAACGCGCCAAAGCGGGTGCTCTGGTTCCAGCGGCGCGCGAGAAAGCCGTCAAACCAGTCGGTAATGGCCGCGAAGCAGAAGATCAGCGCGCAGAGAAACGGGGCCCAGTGAAAAGGCAGATAGAACGCCAGCACAAAAAACGGGATCAGAATGACTCGAAACAGCGTCAGCAATGTAGGGATATTAAATCGCATAGTGCAGGTAACTATCTGTCATAATTTGAGATTACCGCTATGTTGCTACATAGCCCTTAATGTTTCAACGAGTAGTAGATCTTTTCTGCGAGCGCCTGCGAGATGCCCGGCACTTTCGCGATTTCTTCCACCGACGCGTTCAGGAGCGGTTGCAATCCACCCATATATTTGAGCAACATCTGGCGGCGTTTCGGGCCGATACCTTCTATCGTCTCAAGCGTACTGGTGTTTTTCACCTTAGCGCGCTTTTTACGGTGACCGGTTATCGCATGGTTGTGCGACTCATCGCGAATATGCTGGATGACGTGCAGCGCCTGCGAATCAGGCGGCAGCGCGAAGCCCTCTCCTTCCGGCTCAAGGAACAGCGTCTCAAGCCCGGCCTTACGATCGCTGCCCTTCGCCACGCCAAGCAGCAGCGGGTGATGTTTATCCCACGTCACGTCCAGCTCGGCGAAAACCGCTTTCGCCTGGCCAAGCTGGCCTTTGCCGCCGTCGATAAGGATAAGATCCGGCACTTTGCTCTCTTCAATGGCCTTACCGTAACGACGGCGCAGCACCTGGTTCATCGCGGCGTAATCATCACCCGGCGTGATGCCAGTAATATTATAGCGACGATATTCAGAACGTAGGGGTCCGTTGGCGTCAAACACCACGCAGGAGGCCACGGTCTGTTCGCCCATCGTATGGCTGATGTCGAAACACTCCATCCGTTTGATTTCCGGCAGATGCAGCGTCTGCGCGAGCGCCGTCAGGCGCTGACTGATGGTCGACTGTTGCGACAACCGCGTGGTAAGCGCCGTGGCGGCGTTGGTGCGCGCAAGCTTCAGATAGCGCGCGCGATCGCCGCGCGGGCGCGTCTGGACATTCACCCGACGCCCGGCGATCTCCGACAGCGTCTCCGCCAGCAGTTCGGGCGTAGTGAGGGGGAAATCGAGCAGGATCTCGCCCGGCAGCGTGCGCATCTGGCTGCCCTGCAAATAGAACTGTCCGACAAACGTTTCCACCACTTCCGCAAGCTCGGTGCCGCTCGGCACTTTTGGATAGTAGCTGCGGCTGCCGAGCACTTTCCCCTGGCGGATAAACAGCACGTGCAGACAGGCCATGCCCGACTCAAACGCCACGCCAATGACGTCCAGATCGTCGCCGTTATTGGAGACAAACTGTTTTTCCGTCACGCGGCGCACGGCCTGGATTTGATCGCGCAGGCGCGCGGCCTCTTCAAACACCAGGTTCACGCTCGCCTGCTCCATGCGCGCCACCAGCTGGTTTATCACCTGATCGTCTTTCCCGGCGAGAAACAGCCGCACATATTCCACCTGCTGCGCGTAATCCTCTTCGCTCACCAGCCCTTCAACGCACGGCCCGAGGCAGCGGCCAATCTGATATTGCAGGCAGGGACGCGAGCGGTTGCGATAGACGCTGTTCTCGCACTGGCGAATCGGGAAGATTTTTTGCAGCAGCGCGAGCGTTTCACGCACCGCGTAGCCGTTCGGGAACGGGCCGAAATACTCCCCTTTGGCGTGTTTCGCGCCGCGATGGATAGCCAGACGCGGGTGCGTGTCACCGCTCAGGAAAATATACGGATACGATTTGTCATCGCGCAGCAGCACGTTATAGCGCGGCTGGTAGAGCTTGATGTAGTTGTGCTCCAGCAACAGCGCTTCGGTTTCGGTGTGGGTCACCGTCACGTCGATGTTCTGGATGAGCGCCACCAGCGCTTCGGTTTTTCGACTGGCGAGGTTGCTGCGAAAGTAGCTGGACAGGCGTTTCTTGAGGTCTTTGGCCTTGCCGACGTAGATAACCGTCCCGCTGGCGTCATACATACGGTAGACGCCAGGCTGGCTGGTCACGGTTTTCAGAAATGATTTTGAATCGAAAACTTCACTCACTGACTTGATAAGGTCTCCGCGTTACACAGGCCATGGCGGATGGCCAGATGCGTTAACTCGACGTCGCCGTGAATGTTTAGCTTACTAAACATACGATAGCGATAGCTGTTAACGGTTTTCGGGCTGAGATTAAGCTGCTCAGAGATTTCATTGACCTTCTGGCCTTTGGTAATCATGAGCATAATCTGCAATTCCCTTTCCGACAAACTCGCGAAGGGGGATTCGCTGCGGTCGGGCTCTATCTGACTGAGCGCCATCTGCTGTGCGATGTCGGAAGCGATATAGCGTCGCCCGGCGTGAACCGACCGGATGGCGCTCACCACTTCGGCGGGTGCCGCACCTTTACTCAGGTAGCCTGCCGCGCCGGCCTGCATCACTTTCGCCGGTAGCGGATTCTCCGTATGAACGGTAAGCATGATCACTTTAATGTCTGAAGAATAACGGGCGATTTTGCGAGTCGCCTCCAGGCCGCCAATGCCCGGCATGTTCATGTCCATCAGCACCACATCCACCGGGTGAATGCGACACCATTTGATGGCGTCCTCGCCGCAGCAGGCTTCGCCTGCCACATTAATGCCCTTCATATCTTCAAGTATGCGTCGTATCCCTGCGCGCACCAGTTCGTGGTCATCAACAAGAAGAACGTTGATCAAAGGAAAACACTCCTCAAAAAGGGATAACGCTGCTGGTAACTTATTCGGCCCATATTAGCGTTTTTTAACTCAACTTTGAAACGCAAAAAATGCACTTATGCCCCAGTCGAGCGAGACAAACAAAATTAAAACGCGTTTTTAACTGAGTGATACCTGCCGGAACGCTTAAAAAATACTGCGAAATCAAAGCACAGCATTTTTTGGTCTAACTTATTACGAAGCGTGAATTATCAGGCAATAATTAACAACTTTTAAATTTACAACGCAGAAACTTATCAGAAACATATATTTTTACCGCTACGTCCGCGAACCCGGCGAAATGTTTGCTCTGCGGCAAAGCTTATTATAATAAACCCGGCAGGCCGCAAAGCGCTCAAAAAATCGGCGTTAATTACTTTTTTGGACCTTGTGGTATACTCCGCCGCCTTAAAACATCGACAGGCGTGCCCGGCGCACGCCGCCACACAGAAAAGGACAAAACATGAGCGCTCCCGATTTTTCCACCTCAGAGCAGATCCAGGAACTGGCTGTTGAAGTCTCCTGCCTGAAATCCCTGCTGACTCTGATGCTGCAGGCGATGGGCCAGGCTGACGCGGGCCGGGTTATCATTAAAATGGAAAGGCAGATCGCTGAAATGGAAGACGAGGCGCAGGCCGCAGTCTTTACGAATACCGTTAAGCAGATTAAACAGGCTTACCGTCAGTAATAAAAAACCGGCTGGAAGGCGTTATTCTTCCAGCCGGCTTGAACGTCTGACACGCAGAACGAATTACACGCTCAAATCAGGCCAATCGCAGCAGCATAGCAGGCAATTTGCGTTTTGTTTGGAGCATTAAACTTCTTCTGCATATTTTTCTGGTGAAAATTAACGGTATTTTCCGAGATAGATAATATTATCGCTATTTCCGCCGACGTTTTACCTTCCGCCGTCCACTGTAATATCTCTTTTTCGCGTTTACTCAGTTTCATTTCCAGCACGGTCGCCGCCGGATCTTCAAGCCTCGCCATCGTCACCAGGCTCTGCTCCACTAAATGCTGAAGTCGCAACGCCAGTTCGTCATCCGGCATGGCGTGTCCACGCGGGTTAGTTCCAGAGACGGAGAGGAATCCCTGGGCGCGGTTAGGCGCAATGACGCACTGCGTTACGCCCTTGACCAGACCGTGGTCGCGCGCGGCTTTCCAGAGTTCTTCCGCCACGCCGCTAAACAGCGCATCGCTCCACGGCAGATAGCCCATCTGATAATTTTGGGGTTTCAGCACCGGATCTATCACGTAGTAATTTTCCGCCTGATAATGCTCAAGCCAGGCTTCAGGATAGGTGGTGTGAAGCGTTAGTTTAGGGCGCGTGAAAGGCACAGGATGACGAACGCAAAGCGCGAAATAATCATATTCCATGTTCTGCGTTTCGGTTTTCAGGAGCGAATAAATGTCGCTCGAATCCTGAATTTCCTGAAAGCGGGTCGTGATTTCCCGACGCCATTTAAAAAAGTCACTTTCCTTCATGCTGTGGGGCGAAACTCCTGTCGTGCTGTAAGCATTTTTTTTGTGATAGAACAAAGTACCACATTCTTCGGAATTATTAATATCAATAATCTGCATTCTGTCAGCAACTTTGAGCCAGCCTTCACCTTTAAGGCAAATTATTTGGCTAAGGGACTGTTGATGCTGATTAATTCATCAGGCGATTTTTAAGGCATATTTTTGACAGGGTTTTACGGCGCGCGCCCGGCGTGCAATACACGCCGGGCGGAGAGTCAGGTATTCAGGAATTTATCTAAAAACTGGCGGGTACGGGGCTGCGTCGGGCTGGCGAACAGGGCTTTCGCCTCGCCCTGCTCCACGATTTTCCCCTGATCCATAAAGATGGCGCGGTCGGCGACATCTCGCGCGAAACTCATCTCGTGAGTGACGATGACCATTGTACGCTTCTCCTGCGCCAGCTGGCGGATGGTGTTCAGCACTTCGCCCACCAGTTCGGGATCCAGCGCCGAGGTCGGCTCGTCAAAAAGGATAACCTCGGGGCGCATCGCCAGCGCGCGGGCAATCGCCACGCGCTGCTGCTGGCCGCCGGAGAGACGTTTCGGGTAGCTGTTTTCCTTGCCGGAGAGCCCCACTTTCGCCAGCAGTTCGCGGGCGCGGGCGGTGGCCTCCGCTTTCGGCTCGCCTTTAACGATGATCGGCCCTTCGATAATATTTTCCAGCACCGTGCGGTGCGGAAACAGATTAAAGCTCTGGAATACAAAACCCACCTGCTGGCGCAGCGCGCGCACCAGGCCGCGCTGTTCGCGCGCCGATTTTGCGGTATCAATAAGGATATCGCCCACCCGCACGGTGCCGCTCTCGGGCTGTTCCAGCAAATTAATACTGCGCAGCAGCGTGGTTTTGCCGGAGCCGCTGGGCCCGATAATCGCCACCACTTCCCCGGTTTGCACTTCCAGATCGATACCGTGCAGCACCGTCTGACCGTGGAATTGCTTCACCAGGTTTTTGACCTCAATCGCACTCATTTCGGATCGCGCTCCTGTCGGTTTAACTGGTTTTCAAAATGGTTTTGCAGCGCGGACAGCACCGTCGCCATCACCCAGTAGACGAGCGTGGCGGCCAGATACATGGTGAACACTTCCAGCGTGCGCGAGGTGATCAGCTGCGCCTGGCGGAACAGCTCAGGCACCTGAATGGTGGCGGCGAGCGAGGTGTCTTTGACAAGGCTGATAAAGCTGTTGCCAAGCGGCGGCAGCGCCACGCGCGCGGCCTGCGGCAGGATCGCGCGGCGCAGCGTCTGCCACGGCGTCATGCCGATGCTCGCCGCCGCTTCCCACTGCCCTTTATCGATGGACGAAATCGCCGCGCGCAGCGTCTCGGAGGTATAGGCCGCGGTATTGAGCGACAGCCCAATCATCGCCGCCGGGATCGGGTCAAGCTCAATGCCGAACTGCGGCAGGCCGTAGTAGATCATAAAGAGCTGTGCGATAAGCGGCGTGCCGCGAAAAATCGAAATATAAAAGCGCGCCAGCCACGAGACCGGCCAGAAGGCCGACAGCCGCATCATCGCCAGCACGAAGCCTAACACCAGGCCGAAGAACATGCCGCCGATGCTCAGCTCCAGCGTAAAAATGGCCCCTTTCAGAAGAAACGGCGCCGAATCGATAACCAGTTGGATACTTTCCTGCATTATGTTGGTTTCACCCTGCGGTTAAACATGCGGATGGTACGCGAACAGCGCCGGAGCGCCGCCGGTGTGAATAAAGAGAATCGGGCCGTCATCCTTAAAGCGGTGCTGCGCGATGCCGTCAATCAGTCCGGCCATCGCTTTGCCGGTGTAGACCGGGTCCAGCAAAATGCCTTCGAGGCGCGCCAGCAGTTTTACCGCTTCCATGCCTTCGTCGTTAGGCTTGCCGTAGCCCGGCGCGAAGTAATCATCCCACAGCACGATATCGGCGCTGGCGTCGAGCTCCAGCGCCTGCGCGACGCCCTGCTGCAGCGCCACCACTTTCGGCTTCTGCTCCGCTACGGTGCGCGAGACCGTCACGCCGATAAGCTCAGCGTCCGGCATCCCCTGCTCCAGCCCGACCGCCAGCCCCGCGTGGGTGCCGGCGCTGCCGGAGGCCACCACCACCGAGGAGGGCCGCACAATGCCTTCGCACTGCTGCACGATTTCCAGGGTGCTCTCGACATAGCCGAGCGCGCCCAGCACATTCGAGCCGCCGACCGGGATCACATACGGGCGAAACCCCTGGGCTTCGAGGCGCACCGCCAGCGCATCAAGCTGACGATCCGGCGCGTCGAGCGCGTCGCACATTTCCACCTGCACGTTAAACAGATCCAGCAGCAGCCGGTTGCCGTTAGTCAGGTAATTGTCTTCGCGGGTCGCAATCGGGTTTTCCAGCAGCGCGACGCAGTGCAGGCCGAGGCGCGCAGCCACCGCCGCCGTCTGGCGCACATGGTTCGACTGAATCGCGCCGGCGGTGACCAGCGTGTCGGCGCCTTCGCGCAGCGCCTGGGCGGCCAGAAACTCCAGCTTGCGCAGCTTATTGCCGCCCATCGCTACCGGCATCGCATCGTCGCGTTTAATAAAAATTTCGCGGCCCAGATAGTCAGACAGGCGCGGCAGAAACTCCAGCGGAGTCGGCGCGCCGATAAGCTCAAGGCGCGCAAAGCGGGTGAGATTATGCATCAGGAAACCTCATGCCAGTTCAGCGGTTAAACCGTCATTATGCAGCAATTTTCCGGCGGCATAAAAAAAGGCGCTGATATCAGCACCTTTTTTCAGCAGCGACGACCTTATTTGGTCACATCTGCGCCAAACCACTTCTCAGAGATTTTCTTCAGCGAGCCATCCTGCTGCATATCCGCGATCGCTTTATCGATAGCCTGCACCAGATCCTCGTTGCCTTTACGCACTGCCACGCCCGCTTCCTGACGGGAGAACGGTTCGCCTGCCGCCGCCAGCGTATTGTTGGTTTTCTTCACCAGATCCAGCGCCGCCAGGCGGTCCACCAGAATGGCGTCGATACGGCCTACGCGCAGATCCTGATATTTGGTCGGGTCATCATCATACGTGCGGATATCAACACCCTGCACGTTCTGGCGCAACCACTCTTCGTAGTTGGTGCCAAGGCCGACGCCCACTTTCTTGCCCTTGAGATCGGCGGCGGTTTTAATGCTCGCCGCGTTCTCTTTCTTCACCAGCGCCTGAATACCGGATACGGTATACGGCGTTGAGAAATCATATTTTTTCTTGCGCTCGTCCGAGATAGTGACCTGGTTAATCACCACGTCGATGCGCTTAGAATCCAGCGACGCCAGCATCCCGTCCCACTTGGTAGGCTTAAGGGAAGCTTTTACGCCCAGATGTTTCGCCAGCTCCTCGGCGAACTCCACTTCGAAGCCGGTCAGTTTGCCGTCATCACCCTGGAAGCTGAACGGCGGATAAGTGCCTTCCAGCCCCACCAGCAGCGTGCCGCGTTCTTTAACTTTATTCAGCAAATTTTCCGCGGCATAGGTTTTTACGCTCATGCCCGCCACCAGCGCTACAGCCATGACGCCCATGAGCGCCTGACGACCCAAAAGTGCAAGTTTCATAAGTACCCCGAATTAACGAAATTGAGTTGTAGTGTAAGTAGTTACGTAAAGAAATCAAAACCACTGTGCTACAACTTATACCTTTTTAATATATACCAGAAGTGACCGCGGACGCGGTTTTCTCCGTCGGGGCTAAGGAGGTCTGCTGATACTGGGCATACTTGCGAAGCGCAATCCGGTAATTGTTGGTGCTGGTCAGCGGAAGATATTCCTCCAGATGCTCGTCGAGATTATCCTGACGGGCAAGGGAAAGCGGCACCTGGCGCTGGGTCAGATGCGCGCCGAGACGGCGCAGGCGCACCACGTATTCGCGGATCGTGCCGTGGCTCATATCGGTCTGCTCGAAAAGGTATTGCTTAAAGCCGATGATATCGAAGTAGTTGCTCTGCTCTTTACAGTGCAGATCGCCACAGAAGCGACAGAGCGCCACCCAGTCCTGCTTTTCAAGCTCCCAGGTGGCCTCGTCGAGTAGCGTGTCGAGAGAAGCGATAGCGACCTTGTTCACAATCTCGCCGCGATGGACCAGCGTAATGCGGTCCAGCAGCTTGTGACAATGCGCACAATGCGTCTGCGAATGCTTAAAGTCTTTAAGGTAGCGGCTCAGGGGCCGCCTTTTAGGTTGCTGCGCCGTCATGATAACTCCTGGTTGTCGTAACTGTATGCGGCATTACCAGGATGATGACGAATCAACAACCTATAGCTTACCCAGCTTGGTTCGCAGACGTTTTATGGCCTGGCTATGCAACTGGCTCACCCGTGATTCGCCCACTTCCAGTACCGCGCCAATCTCTTTGAGATTGAGCTCTTCCTGGTAGTACAGCGTCAGCACCATCTGCTCGCGTTCCGGCAGCGATTCAATCGCTTCCATCACACGCTCGCGTAAATTGCTTTCCAGCAGTTGCTGCAGCGGGTTCTCGTTCTGGTTATCTTCCGTCACCAGTTCGATGCTATCGCCATGCTCTTCACGCCATTCGTCATAAGAGAAAAGTTGACTATTGTTCGTGTCGAGCAACATCTGACGATATTCTTCAAGCGGGATACTCAGTCGCTCTGCGACCTCCAGTTCCGTCGCGTTACGCCCCAGTTCCTGCTCCAGTTGGCCTATTGCCTGCGCCACCTCGCGCGCGTTGCGTCGGACACTGCGTGGCACCCAGTCACGGCTGCGCAGCTCGTCCAGCATCGCGCCACGTATACGCTGCACTGCGTAAGTGGTAAATGCCGTTCCTTGCAGGGCGTCGTAGCGTTCTACAGCATTCAGCAAGCCGATGCCGCCCGCCTGTAACAAATCGTCCAGTTCGACGCTCGCCGGCAAACGCACCTGCAGGCGCAACGCTTCGTGACGCACCAGCGGGACATAACGCTGCCAGAGCGAGTGTTTATCCATTACACCATCAGCGGTATAGAGAGAATTCACGATAAACAGCCCTGCGTTAGTTGAGTTATCGGCGTGATTATCTAATTCTACAGCGCTTTTTAATCGGGAGAATAATGGACTAAATAAGGGGCTATTTTCAGGTTATAAGCTAAATCACTGAAAATAGACTGATTAATAAGAAATTAAAGTTAAACGACGGGTCAGCATTTCGACCAGCGGATAGCCATCCCAGTGCAAAGAGAACTGCATACTCTGCCCAAGTGGCACGATACGATCAACGCCGCGCGGTTTTGCGCTCGCCAGAAACCGTTGAAAATCCTCAGGATCTACACCGTAGTGAACGATCGTCTGGCACTTCTCCCCGCACAGCGGCGCAATGTCCAGCAGATCCTGCGCAACATATTCAATAAACACCCCGCTCTGGTGATGATCCGCCAGCAACGCGCCATCCGGCGCGTAAGTTTGCGCCAGGAACAGACGATTATCGGGTTGCGCAATACGCCGCAGCGTCGGATCGCTCACCGTATGAGCGCAGAACCACGCGAGATTGCTCACGGCGGTCGTCGGCAGCGGCGCATAGCGCTCGCCGCACCAGTCGCGAAACGCGGGCCAGAACTGCGCGCGCGCCTCGTCGGTACGATCGCCGGTCCAGACCACCATTTTCGCGGCGGTACACGCCTGCTGGCTGGTAAGCAGCGTGTCGTTATAAAACGCCTCCAGCAGACGCGCTTTATCCGGCGCGGCAAGCCAGGCGTCGGCGTTGACCACCGCGAAAGAGTAACGATCCGCAAAGGCGATATCCACCCCACGCGGGCGCAGCGCCGATCGCCGCACCTCGCTAATGGTGCGATCGCCGCCCCAGATAAGCCGCGCGTCGCACAGCGCCGAGAAATAATCCGTTAACGCCGCGTCATGCGGGTACTGCACCAGACACAGGCTATCAGCGAGCGCGGGCACCTGCGCCAGCGCCGCTTTCAGCGCATCGCAAATCAGCGCCGTCTGCGGGAACGGTTTTGAGGAGAGTCTGACAATATTGGCGTTGCCGGTCAGCAGCCCGGCCGCCAGCGAAAACGCGAAATTCACCGCCACGTTGGACGGCGCGATATGAAACGCCACGCCGCGGCCTTGGGTGATGCCCTGCGGCATAAATTCCTGACGCAGCTTTTCCAGCGACGCCGGACGACACCAGAACGCCAGGCTCACCACGTCGCTGTAAGCCCGCACGCGCGGGTCGGCCAGCAGTCTGCGGGAAAATTCGCTTAAGAACGTGAGCGTCTCGTCGTCGAACGGCGCGCGCGGGCGAAAATGCGCCAGCGCGGCGAGCTGCGCGGCATCGCCCAGCAGAAAAGTCAGGTTATCAAAACTGGGCTGCATAAGTGTCGCTACATCCTCTGATTTCGGCCTGTTGCAGGCGTCCGTTGATGCGGAAATATTTACCGTGCCGTCCACAGGGGCAGTCATCCTCGCCAAGCAATACGCCTTCGTCTTCCGTGAGCAGCGAATGCCCCGGATAGGACTCGGGAATAAGCGACAGCACCTGGACAATCCCCGCGCGCCCCGGCGGACAAACCGAGAAGTCGTGTGGATCGCGGATGATCACATCGGAAAAAATACTGGCGTGCAGATGGCCCTGCTCGCACTGCATATAGATGCAGCCGGTCTGTTCCACCATGCCGTAATAATCATAAATGCGCGTCAGCCCGCACACGTCGTGCAGGCGGCGGGCGAATTCCTGCGGCGACACCGCCTCGCTGATGAGTTTTTTCCAGCCGCCGCCGTGGATCAAAATCCCCTGGCTGAGATCGAGCCGCTGCCCGCTTTGCGCGAGCGCGCGCCAGAAATGCTGCCAGATCATAAACGTGAAGCCGAACAGCAGGATCGGTTTGCCCGCGTGTTTCGCGAGAAACGCCGTGATGCCGTCGATATCGAGCTTCATCTCATCGTCAAGCGCAAACGCGCGATCGGCGCCGAAGATAGAAAAGCCAAGAATGCCCGCGCCGCGCGCGGAAAACATGGTGCGATCTTTAAGTACCGTCGGCGCGTCGATAATCAGCATCGGCAGACGCCCCGCGCCGGTAAACGCGCTGACAATCTTCACCAGCGTTTTCTGCTGGTTGGCCGCGGTCTGCTTATCGAGATAAATCCGCGACACCGCCTGGCCCGTCGTGCCCGATGACGTCATCACCTTTACGGCCTCGTCGGGCGGAATGCTGGCAAGCGTCAGGGTTTTAAACAGCGACACCGGCAGAAACGGCACGTCCTCCGGCGCGTTCAGCGCCGCCGTCTCCACACCCAGCCCGTCGAGCATGGCGCGGTACGGCGCGCAGTGCGCGCGGTGGTGTTCCGTCAGCCATTGCAGGCGCTGCGTCATCAGCGCGCGTTTTTCCTCGCGCGCCAGCGAATAAGGGGGTTGCTGTAACCACTGCGCGTAATCAAGCACCGGCCGCCTCCAGTTGTGCATAAAGCGTTTTTCCGGCGGCGTTTTTCGGTATCGCCGCCAGTATCACCACGCGAAACGCGCTGTGGTGTAGCTGACAGGTCTGCGCCAGCCAGCTTTTTACCGTCTCGGCCTGAGCCTCGTCGGTGAGATAAAGCGTAATGCGGTCATCGACGCCGCCGGTGGCGCAGTCGAGCCCGACAAAGCGGTTTTTCACCAGCTGTTCCAGCTCATCCAGCCCGACGCGGTTGCCGAACACCTTCAGAAACCGCTTTTTGCGCCCGACGATGGTGTACACGCCCTGCGCGTCGCGGCGGGCCAGATCGCCTGTCGCGAGCCGCCCGTTGAAATCATCGCCGCGCGCGAGACACGCCCGTTCCTGCGCGTAGCCAAGACAGACGTTCGGGCCGTAATAGATAAGCTCGCCGGTCTCGTCCGGCGCGTTTATCGGCGCGCCATGGTCATCTTCCAGCGTAAAGCGCCCGCCCGGAATGGCCACGCCCATCGCGCCCGGCAGCGCCGCTGCCAGGTCGGCAGGCAGATAGCCCATGCGCGAGGTGGCCTCCGACGCGCCATACATCACCACGAAACGCTTGTCCTGCGCCTGCGCCCAGGCGGCGAACGCCTCATGCAGCGTCGCGGAAAGCTTGCCGCCCGCCTGGGTTAGCGTGCGCAGAGACGGCAGCGTCATGCGCATAAAACGCAGCTTATTGAGCATCTCGAACGTATAAGGCACGCCCGCAAGCGACGTCGCCTGCTGGCTTTTCACAAACGCCCAGAAACCGGGCTGCACCGGGCCGCTGCGGGTCATCAGCAGCGTCGCGCCGCGCGCCAGGTGAGTATGGATGACCGATAATCCAAATACATAATTCATCGGCAGATAGACCAGCGGACGCTCGCTCGCGTCAATCGCCAGATAGTCGCAAATGCTCTCGCAGTTGCTGATGAGATTCTGATAGCTCTGGCGCACCAGCTTCGGGCTGCCGGTGGAGCCGGACGTGGTGATCAGCAGCGCCAGCGCGTCATCCATCGCAGGCGCGGGTTCACCGGTCGCGATGAGCTGATAACCGCCCAGGCGTAGCAGCACCTCGCCCGCCGCCTCGCGCCCTTCCGGCAGCCAGAGGAAACCGGGCCGCCAGCGCGCCTGCAGCGCGTCTGCCAGCGCGTCGTCAAGCTGGCCATCGAGCATCACCGGCACGGTGCGGGCGTTAAGCGCCGCCAGATACCCGGTCAGCGATGCCGCGCTGTTTTCACAAAAGCAAAACAGCAGCGCGCGGGCGGGCAGATGCGCCTGCACCTGCGCCACCTGCGCTGCCAGCTCGCCCCAGGAGAGCGTCACGCCGCCGTCTTCAATCAGCGCCACGCCCTCGCGCGGCGCGTGTGAGAGTTGCCAGAAAGGCGCTGCCGTCATAACACCGCGTCCACAATCTGTTGTGTCACCTGCGGGGCCGTTAAGCCGCACTGCTCCAGCATCCAGGCGTATTCGCCCGCCGGGCCGTAGCCCTGTGGAATGCATGACATAATGTGACGGTTTTTAATTACGTAATCTTTCATTGCATACCGCCATCAACTCGTATTGTCTGACCAGTTACGTAAGACGACAGATCAGACACCAGCCAGACGGCGGCGGCAGCGATCTCCTTTGGCGCGCCGAGACGACGCAGATCGGTGCCGTTACGAGTTTCTTCGATAATGTAGTCCGGCATCGCTGAAAGCATATCGGTTTCTGTCATGCCCGGCGCGATGCAGTTGGCGCGAATGCCCTGCTCGCCAAGTTCGGTGGCGATGGTGCGGGTCAGCGCGACGACCGCGGCTTTCGCCGCCCCGTAGGCCGCTTTTCCTGAGTTACCGTCTTCAGCGGCGATGGAGGCAATATTCACGATGCTGCCGAAACGCTGGCGGGTCATCAGCTTCGACACCATCTGGGTCAAGCTGAACAGCGAGAAGAAGTTTACTTCAAACTGCTCGCGCAGCGTCTGCATGGTGGTCATCTGGAACAGCGCGTTCCAGATAACACCCGCATTATTCACCAGCGCGTGCAAAGGGCGTTTTTCGCTCATGAGCCGTTTCACCGCGCCTTTCATCGCGTCGTTATCGGTCAGATCAAAACACAACGGCCAGATCTCGACCTGATAGCGTTCGGCAAGCGCCGCCATGTCAGCCAGAAATTCCGGCGTTTCGCTGCGGGCATGGGCGTAAATACACGCGCCTTCGGCGGCGAACGCCTCCACCATCGCGCGCCCGATACCGCGCGCGCAGCCGGTGATAATGACGTTTTTCTCTTTCAACAACATGGGCTTCCCCTTTTAATAACCGATCCCGCCGTCGACGCGCACCACCTGGCCCGTCACGTAGCTTGCGGCGTCAGAGCCGAGCCAGACCAGCGTGTCGGCCACTTCGTCCGCGCGCCCGGTACGGCGCAGCGCGCTCTTCGCAAGTTTGCTTTCCACCACGTCGCTTGCCAGATTCTCTGTCATCGGCGTGGCGATCACGCCCGGCGCTACCGCGTTTACGCGAATACCCTGCGGCGCCAGCTCAATAGAGAGCGTTTTGGTCGCCGCCACCATCGCGGCCTTCGAGGCGGCGTAGGCAAGCTGCCCGCTGTTGCCGTCGAGACCGGAGATGCTGGAGATGTTAATGATGCTGCCGCGTTTATTGCGCAGCATCAGGCGGGTGAGGTACTGGGTGAACACCATCTGCGAAAAGAAATTGATGGCGAAGGTCTTGTGCAGCTGCTCCATGGTGACCATCGGAAACAGCGCGTCGAGCGTCACGCCCGCCACGTTCACCAGGATATCCACCGGCACTTTCGCTTTCTGAATCGCCATCGCGGCCTGCTTGATGGACGCGTCGTCCAGCAGGTCGAAGCAAACCGGCGTGATGGTCACGCCGTATTGTTCGGAAAGTTCAGCGATTTGCGCGCTGAACGCCGCGTCTTCCTGCTGAACGCAGGCGAAGATATTCGCCCCGTGGCGCGCGTAAGCAACCATCGTGGCGTTGCCGATCCCCTGCAGACAGCCGGTAATTACCGCATTTTTTCCTGCGAGCAGCATGCTGACCTCCGTCATATCAGGCGATTTCTACGTCGTATTTTTGCAGGATCTCTTTGCCTTTCTGCCACGAGGTAAAGTCAATGATGTCTTCAGTATCCATCATGATGTCGAAGGTCTCTTCCAGCGCCGCGATCATGGTCATGTGGCCCACGGAATCCCAGGAAGGGGTGTCCTGATATTTGTAGTCCGCCAGGGCATTTTCCGGCACTTCAAAGGTTTCCATAAAAATGGTGTTGTACTTCGCTAAGTTCGTCATGGTCATACTCCAGATAAAAAAATGTTCTGTCGCGGCGCTTATTTAAACACCTTGCCTTCGGTGTTCTGGCGCATCGCCCTGGCCGGGTTGCCGAGGACTATCGTGGCGTCCGCCACGTCGCTGAATACCGCCGATCCCATCCCGACGATGGCGTCATCGCCGATGCGGGTCTGTTCTTTCACACTGCTGTTCATGCCGATAAACACGCGCTCGCCCACCGTACAGTGGCCCGCTAGCGCCGCCAGACCGGAGACCACGCTATGAGCACCGATTGCGCAGTCGTGGCCGACACAGGCGCGCGGAAGGACCAGCACATTTTCGCCGACCGTCACGCCGCAGGAGATAAATGCGCCGTCACAAAGGATTGCGCCCGGGTGGATAACACTCTGTTCCGGCACGTCGACATTCGGGTGGATCAGCGTCGCGAGCGGCGCGACGCCCGCCAGCTTCTGCGCAAGGCGCTGGCGCAGCGCCGGCTCGCCGATAGCAATAGCCACTTCGCACTCCGCCGGGCGCGCGTCGAAACGCACCACCGCCGCGCCATAAACTTCGCGCGCGTCGGTCACATCATCGATAAAGAAAATCTCGCGCCAGCGCGACGTACACTGGTTAATGGCGCGCGCCAGCATCAGCACCTCGCGCCCTAATCCGCCTGCGCCGTAAATACCGAGCTTCATGCCACTTTCTCCGTCATGCCGAGCGAGGCCTGCGCGCGGATGGCATCCACCACGCGACGCTGATCCTCTTCGGTCAGATCCGGGAAAATCGGCAGGCACAGAATGCGCTCGGCGATGCCGTTGGCGATCGGCAGGTTTTGCGGCTGCGCCGACGGCAGATGGCGATACATCGAGAACGCGCTGATAAGCGGATAGAAATAGCGGCGCGAATAGATGTTTTCGGCTTTCAGCGCTTCATAGAGCGCGTCGCGGCTCACCGGGAAATCGTCGTTCACGCGCACCGGGAAGTAAGAGTGGTTCCACTCCACGTCGTCCGGCGCGCTGAAGATTTCGATACCAGGGATGTCGGCCAGCCACTCGCAGTAGCGGTCATGGATAGCCGCGCGGCTCGCCAGCGCGTTATCGATATGACCGAGCTGCACCAGGCCAAACGCCGCCTGCACTTCATTCATTTTGGCGTTGATGCCCGGCGCCACGACGGTGGTCTCGTCAGCAAAGCCAAAGTTTTTCAGGTAGTCGATGCGCTGCTTCATCCGCGCGTCCGGGCAGATGATCGCCCCGCCCTCAAAGGTGTTGAAAACCTTGGTGGCGTGGAAGCTCAGAATCGACAGGTCGCCGCAGTTCAGGATGCTCTGGTGATTTTTCTTCACGCCGAACGCGTGCGCGGCGTCGTAAATCACCTTCAGGCCCCAGGCGTCGGCGATGGACTGAATTTTGTCGACATCGCACGGCAGGCCGTAGCAGTGCACCGGCAGGATAGCCGAGGTCGCCGAGGTGATGAGCGGTTCGATTTTGTTCGGATCGATATTGCAGGTCACCGGGTCGATATCGGCGAAGACCGGCGTCAGGCCGTTCCACAGCAGCGAGTGCGACGTCGCCACAAACGAATACGGGGTGGTGATGACTTCACCGGTAATACGCAGCGCCTGTAGCGCCGTCAGGAGCGCCAGCGTGCCGTTGGAAAACAGGCAGAGGTGTTCTACGCCGAGATACTCCGCGAGCCGGGCCTCCAGCGCCTGATGAAACGGACCGCCGTTGGTCAGGTATTTGTTTTCCCAGATCTGCTCAAGATACGGGATAAACTCTTCCAGCGGCGGCAGCAGCGGGCTGGTGACAAAAAGATTTTGCATAGTACACCTCGGTGTTTACACCAAACGTTTCCGGCTCCGGCCGGTATAGGGTGATGCCGTCGCGACGCGCTATTCCTCAACGAAGAACGACCGCGGCGCCTCTCCGGTACAGTAAATTTTCCACGCTTCCCGCAGCCCTTTTTCAAAAGTTTCAGCCACCCGGAACCCGTCGGCGTTTTCGGTCGGGATACGGCTGCGCATTGAGAGACGAATCGCGTTCAGTTCTTCAAAACGGCCCTGCCAGGAGAGCGCTTTGTTGACGTAGTCCGCTTTATCGTTCGCCACAAATTCCGCCAGTCCATAGCCGTTCATTGTTTCTACACCCTGACGCCCCGCCATCGTCTCGCCGCAGAGGGTGAGCGTCGGTACGCCCATCCATGCGCCGTGGTTGGTGGTGGTGCCGCCGGTATACGGGAAGGCGTCGAGCAAGATATCGATATCATGGTGATATTCGAGATAGCCGATAAGCCCGGTGCGCGTTTTGAAAATCAGCTGCTCAGGGCGCGCGCCGAAGCGGGTCAGCTGGCGCGTCATCATCGCTATCATCTCGTCATCGGCCATAAAACCCATCAGCAGCTTCGCGCCCGGCGCGCGCACCAGGATCTGCGCCCAGAGTTCGAGCACTTCATCGTTAATCTTTTTCGGGCGGTTAAAGCTTGCGAAGGTCAGATGGCCGTTACGCAGCGCGGGCAGCGTGTTGACGTCCGGGCTTTGCGGATGCGCCTCGAAAATCTTGCGCATCGGCACCCAGAGGATCTGCTCGGTAAACTGTTCGGCAAGGCCCGGCGGGCTCGCGAGCGTAGACGACAGCAGACGGTAATCCATCGCCGGCACGCCGGTAGTGCCGGGGTAGCCAATCCAGGTCATTTGCAGCGGCGCCGGGCGCAGCGCGAACATCGGCAGCCGCGTCCAGGTCGTGTGCCCGGAGAGATCGATAAGAATGTCCACGCCATCGTCGTTAACCCGGCGCGCCAGCTCGCGATCGCTTAACTGATAGACGTCGCGCCACAGCACGGCGCCCGCGCTCAGGTGATCGGTGACCTCGTCTGCCATCGGCGCGGCGTTATAGCCCACCAGCTCAAACTGCGTGCGGTCAAACGAATCCCAGAACGGCAGCAGGAAGTTGCTCACCGGGTGCGTGCGCAGATCGCCTGAAACAAACCCGACGCGCAGCTTGCGATTGGGGTCTTTGACGTTATTCAGCGGCAGTTCGAGCGCGCTGCGCGCGGCGGCGGCCGTGACGCGCTCGCCATAGTCGCGGTGCTTCGCCAGCAGTTCCTGCGCGCTGACGCGGTTGTCGTGCGTCATCACAAACAGCAGGCTGGTGAAGCAGTCGAAATCCTGCGGGGCCAGCTCCAGCGACTTCTCAAGGAAGTAGCGCGCTTCGTCGAGCTTCTGGTTGTCGCTCAGTACCACGCCCATCATCGCCAGATAGCGCGGGTTGCGCGGCTGGAAGCGAAACGCCTCGCGGGCGCATTTTTCAGCAAGCGTCATGTCGCCGCTCGCGTGATAGAGCGTCGCCAGCGAGTTCCAGAACCCGCCGTTTTTCTCATCGAGGCGCAGCAGGCCGCGCACCACTTTACGGGCGTTGAAATGATCGAGCGTTTTTTGCAGCGCGGTCGCCAGATCGTAATAGATATCAAGGCTTGAGAAGTAATGGCCCATCAGGCGGCAGAGCGCGTCCAGCGCCTCATCCCACGCGCCGGTCAGCACGCAGGTGCGCGAGTAGCAGCGCAGGATGTGCATATTCTGCGGATCGTTTTCCAGCAGCGCGCGGGTATAGTCGCGCGCCTCTTTCGCCATGCCTTTGCCAATCAGCCGGTTAGCTTCTTCATACACCGCATCCATGTGGATGCTGTCGGTCTGGCTGTCAGCGTCCTGATTGGTTTCGCTTTGCAGCAGGCCGCCGCGCTTCTCGCTGACGCTTAACAGCAGCAGCGTATTGATACATTGCTTCAGCCACGCCACCTTGCCGGTGCGCAGGAAGGGCTGGATGGCGTTTTTCCACCCCAGCGGCGAACCGTTCAGCACGCCGCGAATGCGCAGCGTGGTAAAGCTCGCCCAGGCCTCATCGTCGGTGGCGCGCATACCGTCGCGCAGCCAGCGCGCCTGCGCGGGCGTGACGGTCACCGCTTCGCCCCACAGATTCATGATGCGGGTGTCGTCATCGGTTTGCGCCAGCGGCGCAATCGGCATTAAGACGTCGTTATCCGCCAGGTTGTACGGCCCCGGCGCGGCACTCCAGCAGAGCCCGTCGAGATTGTTCAAAAAGAGATCGCGCAGCGATTCCAGCACCTGCTTACGGGTGTCATCGCCCGGTCGCTCCGGCAAACGGCAGTTAAAGACCAGCTGATCGACGCTCAGGCTCATCGGCCAGGCGCCGCCCAGCAGGTCGAGAATTTGCAGCGTCACCGGGTTTTCGGTGCGTACCGGCACGCCGGACTGCGAAATATGACCGCTGACCACGAGCCCGTTAATGGTAAACACGCGCGTGAAATTACCCGCCCAGTGCAGCGATTCCAGTACAGCCAGATCCGGCACGAAGGCAGGCTCTGCCGCGTCTTTGGCGCAGAGCATCATGAAACGCTCGCGGCGGTTGACCGCGAAATCGAGATACTGGCGCGCGCTGTGGCGATCGCTTTGACCCGCAATCATTGCGTGCAGCTGCTGCTGACGCTCGCCGTAAGAGGCGGCAAGGTCAGTCTGCGCCAGCGCGTCGCCGATGCAATCCAGATCCAGCGCCTGCATCGCGCGGACGAAATCGGTGTAATCGCCCGCCGCCGCGTCGCCGCTCAGGTAACGCTTGCGGAGCGTGACATCATCCAGCGCCTCGGCGTCCGTCACCTGGGTTTTCAGCGCGCCGTCCGGCAGCGTCATCGCCAGATAGCCGAGCATGGCGCGCGCGGAATTGAGCTGTTCTGCCTCGCTTGCGGCGCGCGCGCTGTGGAACGTCAGCGCGTTACGCAGCGTCGTCTCATCGTCGTTGTCCGACAGCACAACCGCGTGGTACGCAATAATGCCCTGCGCGGAAAGATGCTGACGGCACCAGCCCAGCAGCGCGTCGCGCGTGTCGGCATCCGTGTAAGAAAAACGCCCGTGAATGATGATGTAGTCAAACTCGCCCGGCGACACCGCCAGCAGATCACCCAGACCCGCGGCAAACAGCTCGATATTGGTAAGCCCGCTGGCCTGGATCTGTTGCTGCCCTTCGCCGATACGCGCTTCGTCAAGATCGATACCGAGCGCGATGCTGTTCGGCCAGGCGCGGGCGTGCGCAATCAGCGCCTCGCCTGCCCCGCAGCCAATCTCCAGCACGCGCGCGAACGCAGGCTGCGTCGCCGCCACATGGTTGAGCGCGGCGCTGGCGTGCAGCGCCACAGGGCTAATGCGGTGTTCCGGGTAGAGCGTCTTCACATCATTCATCCGTTTTAAAAGGCCCAGATCTTACGCGGCGAGATATTTCGCCATCAGGCTGGTTTTGTAGTCGCTAAATACACCAGTGCCGTTTTTAACAGTCGTGACCATCCAGGCGAAGGCATCAGGGGTGTGGTTGATGCTCACCAGACGGGAAGCGTCTTCACGGCGGATTTGCATCTGCTCGACGGCGGGCAGCACATCAAGCGCGAAAGAGAGCGCCACCTGATCCAGGAACCACTCGTTGTTTTGTGCCGCCAGGTTGCGGTCGATAAACCGCGCGACGATATCGAGATAACGGAAATTTGCCTCAGTGGGACGGGCATAAATAAACGCACCTAAAACATGCTCCCAGAGCGGCGCGCCGTCGCTGCAGGTCAGGATCAGATCGGCGTTATCGAGACGCGTATGCACGTCAGCCCACGGGTGGCGAACCAGGCAGTCGGCATCCAGCAGAATGACCGGCGCGTCGAACTGCTCCAGCGCATGGCGCAGGAAGACAAAACGGCGTGAGGCGTAATGCACGTTAATGCCGCGCACCGGTTCGATGACTTCACTGCTAAGAGAAAGGTTCAGGCCAGGAAACGCCGCCTGCATCTCGCGCACGCGGGCTTCGCAGCGCGCGTCGCAGTTATAGATGTGCAGATGCACGTCAAGCGCGGTGTGGTTGGTGTCATAGACGGATGCCACCAGCGCCTGGGCGTGATCGAAGAAATATTTCGGATCGCAGGAGACCAGCACCGTGGTGTTACCGGTGGCGGCTTTCGGAATGTGCCAGGCGTAACGGCTGTAATCCGGCAGCGGCAGCGCGTCGTTCAGCGGGCGGAAATCGATGAAGGAATCCGGGCAGCCGCCAAGCTTATAGATGCCGCAAACGATCATTAGCAGCGTCATGGCGTCTTCCTCTATTAAGGAAGAGTCTGCCGTCAGCGCCTGAATCACCACCTGGGCCTGGTTGTAATCTTCTTCCATCAGGCAGATTAGCAGCAGAATTTTCAGGACCGGCGCGCTGGTGCTCAGGCGCGAAAGATGGTTGGAGATTAAAAAGACGGCGCCGTCAATTTCGCCGACGCGAAACAGCAGCTGAATAGCGACCACGACAAAATTGACCGAGTCGTCACGCTGAAGCGCCTGCACTACATGCGCGGTGACCTGTTCGCCAAAGCCTTCCACCGCGGCGACCTGATGCCCCTGCTTTTTGCTGTCGAACGCCTGATTAGCGAGCGTCGCGGCGCACAGCAGGTGTTTAACCGCCAGCGCTTTTTCTTCTTCCAGGCTGGTTTGCGCCGCCATGATGGCAGGCTCCAGCGCGGCGTAATCGGCGCTCCAGAAGTGCAGAACCTCCGCGACCAGGTGCGACGGCATGACATCCGCTTCCGGCAGATAGATATCGCGGGTAAAGATGTCACGGTAGTACTGATGCATTGCACGACACTGGGCAAACTGATTCATCGGTTTTAACTCATCATTAATTGCAACGCGCGACGGCGTTATGCCAGTCAATCCGGCCGTATCTGTCGCAACCTGGGGGGTAAATTCCCTTCGCGGCATACAAAGAGGAAGCTTTCCTGAAAGGGTAACACCGGGGGCGCAGGCATAATGGAGGGAAAAACCCCGCGAATAGCGGCTTATTTTGAAGATTGCATTTAAGGAATGGGCCGATAACTGACAGGCAAAAAAAAAGGTTGCTGTTTCCAGCAACCTTTTTGAAAGCTTGAGCGTCTATTAACGCAGCAGGGACAGCATAGACTGCGGAACCTGGTTTGCCTGAGACAGTACAGAAGTACCAGCCTGTTGCAGGATCTGAGCACGAGACATGTTAGAAACTTCGGTCGCGTAGTCAGCGTCCTGGATACGGGACTGTGCCGCAGACAGGTTGTTGATAGAGTTGTTCAGGTTGTTGATGGTAGATTCAAAACGGTTCTGAATCGCACCCATGTTAGAACGCGCGGTATCGATTTTAGCGATTGCAGCGTCAGCAGCAGAGATAACAGCCTGTGCAGAGGAGTTGTCTGCGATAGAGGTGCTCAGGCTTGAATCCAGAGTACCAGAAGTGGCGTTGATCAGTGCGTTGCTGTCGATGGAGATGGTATCGTTAGAAGAAGTACCAGCGCCAACCTGAATTTTCAGAGCAGTGCTTACAGAACCGTCCAGCAGTTTTTTGCCGTTGAAGTTAGCACCACCAGCGATACGGTCGATTTCAGACAGACGCTGAGTGATTTCCGTGTTGATGGAAGTCAGGTCGGTAGAACCGTTGGTGTCGTTTGCAGCCTGAACAGCCAGCTCACGGATACGCTGTAAGTTGGTGTTGATTTCGTTCAGGTTACCTTCAGCGGTCTGAACCAGGGAGATGCCGTCGTTAGCGTTACGAGCAGCCTGAGTCATACCTTTAACCTGAGAGGTCATACGGTTAGCAATCGCCTGGCCAGCAGCGTCATCTTTAGCGCTGTTGATACGCAGACCAGAGGACAGACGCTCGATAGCAGTGCCCAGAGCAGACTGAGATTTGTTCAGGTTGGTCTGAGTGGTCAGGGACAAAAGGTTAGTATTGATAACTGACATAATTTAATTCCTTCAAAAATTGGGTTTAGGTTCGGTGCCTAACACTCACGGCGTCTCTCACCGTCAACAAGGTTATCGACGCTTCTTAAAAAGACTTTAGAAACAAACACAAAAAATTTACATCTAATTGTTTTTTAATGATTTATTTTATTTAATGTTCCTTTATAAGGCTCCCGACTAAGATTATTCTTATGCTCAGGATTAATATATTCTGCGTATTTTTTCCCCGCATGATTCCTTATAAATCGTGAGAGCGCGGTTTTCTTTTTACGGGCATATATATAAAGAAGGGAAATGATTTCGCTTAGGGCGCGCTATCGGTTCAATAGCCCGCGAGTCTGTCATCTATTCCTGGGATTATTTTTTTGCCGTCGGGAGTAAACTTTTGCCTTGCGTCGCCGATAAGACACTGAAACGACCATCGACCTCAAGGAAATCACGCATGGCTACAATCAGTAATCTCGGGGTAGGCTCGAATCTTGGGCTTGCCGATCTGTATGACAAGCTGGAAGCGGCAGAGCAGACCAAACTGACGGTTATCACCAAACAGCAGAGCACCTATAACACGCAGCTGAGCGCCTACAGCAAGCTGCAAAGTTCTCTGCAAAGCCTGCAGACCGCGACAGCAACGCTTGGCAAAACCGCGACCTGGAACTCGACCTCCGTCAGCAGTACCAATACCGCCTTTGCCGCCACCACCACCAGCGATGCGATGGTGGGTGATTACACCGTCAACGTGAAGCAGCTGGCGAAAGCGCAGGTGCTGACGTCAGGCTCTATCGCCAGCAGCACCTCGCAGCTTGGCGCGACCACCGGCACCACCCGCACCGTGACCATTACCCAGCCGGGCACCACCAAGCCGCTGACCGTTTCCCTTGCCGATGGCGATACTTCGCTGAATGGCATCGCGAAAGCTATCAACAAAGCGGGCGGTAATGTTTCCGCGAGCGTGATTAAAGCGTCTGACGGCGATTTCCGCCTGATGCTGACCTCGAAAACCACCGGCACCAATGCGGATATGACCGTCAAGGTCACCGGCGACGATACCCTTCAGGGGATTATCGGCTTCGATTCCAGCACCAAAACCGGCGCGCTCGCTATCCAGACGGGTTCGCAGAACGCCAAAGTGGTCGTCAACGATATCGAAATCGAGCGCTCCACCAACATTATTTCCGATGCGCTGCCTGGCACGACGCTGACGCTGAAAGCCCAGAGCACCGCCAACGAAACGCTGTCCGTCACGCGTGCGACCGATGCTAACAAAAAGGCCGTGACCGACTGGGTCAGCGCGTATAACTCGCTGCAGTCGACCATCGCTTCGCTCACCAAATATGTCAAAGTGGATGCGGGCTCCAGCCAGTCTTCCAACAACGGCGCGCTGATTGGCGACGGTAACGTGCGTTCAGTGCAGTCTCAGCTGCGCAGCACACTGACGGAAGTACAGAGCGGCAGCTACGCTATCCTCGCCCAGCTCGGCGTGACGCAGGATCCGGTTCTGGCGGCTGATGGCGCCGCGGGCGTGCTGAAAATCGACGACGCCAAGCTGACCAAGGCGCTGAATGAGAATCCGGACGCCGTTCAGGCGTACTTTGTGGGCGACGGCAAAACCACCGGTCTCGCCACCAAAATGAACAACACCCTGACCTCGATGCTCAGCACCACCACGGGCAAAGAAGGGGTGATTCAGAACGCGAAAAACAGCATTAACGACACGCTGAAATCGCTTGATAAGCGTTATACCGCGATGGAAGCGTCCATCGAAGCGACCATGGCACGTTATAAGTCGCAGTTCAGCAACCTGGATTCCATGGTGAACAAACTGAACAGCACATCGACGTACCTGACCAAACAGTTCTCTTCTTCAAGCAGTTAAGGAACGGATATGTACAATAGTTCTGGTGTTCAGGCCTACCAGCAGGTAGGCCTGGAAAGTGCGGTAATGAGCGCAAGTCCACACCAGCTGGTCGTAATGTTGTTTGACGGGGCACTCAGTGCCCTTGTCCGCGCGCGCCTGTTTATCGAACAGGGCGACACCCAGGCGAAAGGTCAGGCGCTGACCAAAGCCATCAACATTATTGATAACGGACTGAAGGCCGGCCTGAATATGGATATTGGCGGCGATCTGCCCCAAAACCTGGCCTCGCTTTATGAATACATGGTGCGACGTTTACTGCATGCGAACCTGCGTAACGATGTTGATGCCATCACTGAAGTCGAAACTTTGATGACCAATATTGCTGACGCCTGGAAGCAGATTGGCCCTGGCTCTACTATCGCGCAGGAAACCTTCTGATGAATGATTTCATCTCATCCCTAAATAACTGGCAGGCGCTTTACGCGCTTAGTAATACCATGCTCAGCCTGGCGAATTCAGGACAGTGGGATGAGCTGATTGAACAGGAAGTGAAATACGTGGCGCTGGTTGAGGCTATCGCCAGCAACCCTGTCGAGCCGGACAATAGCCTGTTTCAGGAAAAAGCGCGCGAGATGTTGACCAAAGTGCTGGCGAACGAAGCGGCGTTAAAGACCAAACTTCAGGCGCGGATGGAAGAGCTGCGCGTGCTGATTGAGCATAACGGCAACCAGAAGTCGCTGGTGTCGACCTACGGCAATCTTTCCGGCAACGTACTGATGCCGCACGACCTCAACCCGTAATTTCCTGTCTGTCGGGGCACGGCGACCTGCCGCTGCCCTGCGCTTTTCCCGTCCGGGAAAATGCCATTCCCGCGTTTTAGTGTGTGTTGGGTGCCGCTGATGGCGGCGCATTGATGTTGGGTGAGTGAGTGGGTGATGGTGGGTGCGCTTACGCTTACCCACCCTACGCAACCCACAACGTCATCCCTGGATGTAGGGCGGGTAAACAAAGCGCACCCGCCGTCACATAACCCACAACCTCATACTCGGATGTAGGGCGGGTAAGCGACGCGCACCCGCCGTCATACAGCACAACGCCACATCCGCCCCCTGTTACGGCAACGGCGTGTCGAGCGGGTTTTTGGCGAGGAAATCCGCGCATTCGGTTGTCGGACGGTCCACGCGCTTGAGCGTCATCCCGGCATATTCCAGCGTGTCGCCTTCGCGCGCAATCGAATACACCTCAAGCTTGCTCGTTACGTTGTAAAGATCGTTGTCGCGGCGCATCAGCTTGCCGGGCAGCGCAATCACCCGCTGCCACTGGCGACAATCGAGCGTGTCGCCCGCAGGCGTCACGATCAGGCTCGCAATGGCCTGCGGGCTCACCAGCTTGCTCTGCGGCCCGTTCGACTGCCAGTACCCCGCTATCCCCGCTGGCGGCGGCGTTTTCACTACCTCGTTGTAGTTCTCCACCTGAACGCATCCGCTCAGCCCCAGCATCATCAATCCCAGCGCGATTTTTTTCATCGTTTGTCCTGCGTGTGAAGAAAAAAAGATTGTGGCATTAAAGCGTTAACGCTTCCACCCCAACGCCGCGCCGCAGGAATTGATCCAGATTCGCTTTTGCCGAATTTTTGCTGTGCGAAAACGGACAGCGGCGTAATATGCGGGCTTCTTTGGCGCCCCTCGCGGCGCTTTTTAGTTCCGTCTGAGTTCAGAGGCTAAAATTCATGTCATGGCACGACTTTAAACAGCAATACCTCATTCGTTTCTGGGCCCCGCTGCCCGCCGTTATCGCCGCAGGCATCCTCTCCACTTACTATTTCGGCATCACCGGCACCTTCTGGGCTGTCACCGGCGAATTCACCCGCTGGGGCGGACAGCTGTTGCAGCTGCTCGGTGTGCATACCGAAACCTGGGGCTACTTTAAACTGATTCATTTGGAAGGCACCCCGCTCACCCGCATTGACGGGATGATGATTATCGGCATGTTCGGCGGCTGTTTCGCGGCCGCGCTGTGGGCTAACAATGTGAAGCTGCGCCTGCCGCAGCATCGCATCCGCATTATCCAGGCGGTGGCGGGCGGCATCATTGCGGGCTTCGGCGCGCGTCTCGCCATGGGCTGCAACCTCGCGGCGTTCTTTACCGGCATTCCACAGTTTTCCCTGCACGCGTGGTTTTTCGCGCTGGCGACGGCCCTCGGCTCCTGGTTCGGCGCGCGCTTCACGCTGCTGCCGCTGTTTCGCATCCCGGTAAAAATGCAAAAAGTGAGCGCCGCCGCGCCGCTTACGCAAAAGCCGGATCAGGCGAAGCGCCGCTTTCGCCTCGGTATGCTGGTATTCGCGGGCATGATCGGCTGGGCGCTGCTCACCGCGATGAACGCCCCGAAACTGGGCCTCGCGATGCTGTTCGGCGTCGGTTTCGGCCTGCTTATTGAGCGCGCGCAGATCTGCTTTACCTCGGCGTTTCGCGATATGTGGATAACCGGTCGCACCCATATGGCCAAAGCGATTATTTTCGGCATGGCGGTCAGCGCCATCGGCATCTTCAGCTACGTGCAAATGGGCGCCCAGCCGAAAATCATGTGGGCGGGCCCGAACGCCGTGCTGGGCGGCCTGCTGTTTGGCTTCGGGATTGTGCTGGCGGGCGGCTGTGAAACCGGCTGGATGTATCGCGCGGTAGAAGGCCAGGTACACTACTGGTGGGTCGGGCTTGGCAACGTTATCGGCTCTACGCTGCTTGCGTATTTCTGGGACGACCTTGCGCCGTCGCTCGCCACCAGCTGGGACAAAATCAACCTGCTGAACACCTTCGGGCCGCTCGGCGGGCTGCTGGTGACGTATCTGCTGCTGTTCGCCGCGCTGATGCTGGTCATCGCGCAGGAAAAACGCTTTTTCCGCCGTCAGAAACCGACCGCCGCCGTTGCCGCCATTGAGGAGAGCGCATGAACGCCATTACCCCTGACTACCGCCTGGATATGTCCGGCGAGCCCTGCCCTTACCCTGCCGTCGCCACGCTCGAAGCGCTGCCGCAGCTGAAAGAAGGCGAGATTCTCGAAGTCATTAGCGACTGCCCGCAGTCAATCAACAACATTCCGCTGGATGCGCGCAACCACGGCTATACGGTGCTGGATATTCAGCAGGATGGCCCGACTATCCGCTATCTTATTCAGAAATAACCCGCTGCGCCCTCTCTGCCGGGAGGGCGCGTGGTTCCTGCCCTATACTTCGGTAAAGACTGTTACCGGAGCCCTGCTATGTGCGGCCGATTTGCCCAGACCTTAAGCCGTGAAGAATACCTCGCGGCGCTTGATGAGAATACCGAACGCGATATCCCCTTCGACCCTGAGCCGCTCTCGCGCTACAACGTTGCGCCCGGCACGCGTGTGCTGTTGCTGAACCAGCGCGACGACACGCTGCATCTTGACCCGGTCCACTGGGGCTATGCGCCGCCGTGGTGGCACAAAACGCCGCTGATTAACGCCCGCGTCGAAACCGCTGCCAGCAGCCGGATGTTTAAACCGCTGTGGCAGCACGGGCGCGCTATCGTCTTTGCGGATGGCTGGTATGAGTGGAAGCGCGACGGCGATAAAAAGCAACCGTATTTCATTCACCGCGCCGATGGCGAGCCGCTGTTTTTCGCCGCCATCGGCAAAGCGCCGTTCGACGCAGACCATGAGCACGAAGGGTTTGTGATTGTCACCGCGGCAGCGGACAAAGGGCTGATTGATATTCACGATCGTCGCCCGGTGGCGCTGACCGCCGAAGCCGCGCTCGCCTGGCTTAGCCCGGAAACCTCCGACGCCCGCGCAGGCGAGCTGGCGCACGACGCGGCCCTCGGCCCGGACGCGTTTATCTGGCACCCGGTAGACCGCGCGGTGGGGAATATCAGAAACCAGAGCCCCGATCTTCTGACGCCCATCGATAACCCGCTGGCGTGACGCTTTTATTAGATAATCCGCCGCGTTGCGGGCATCATGTTAAGGAAAACCTTAACCAGAGAACGGATACCATGCGCAAGACGACGATTATTTTACTGGTAGTGGCGGCAGTGGTCTGGGGTGCGGACTATATGGGCTGGCTGTAAGAGCCGCTAAACGCCGCTGCGCCGCCCTTAACGCGCCCTCGCGAGCCACACCGTCCTGCCGCCGCTTGCCGCGTCGTTCGGGCGAAATGCGCGCGGGCCACGGCTCACTGGCGCGATGGCGCTTAAAACAGGCCGGTAGTGATGCCGGTCAGTGACAAACACGGCGGGTTTTACTTCATCAAAGCGAGGTGTGGCGTGCGCCATCGTGTTTTGCGCTGAGCAGTATCGGCAGGAGTGTGTTGCATGAGGGCCAGTCTTTCAGCGCCTATATAGGGCAGATAACACTATGGGGCAGGTTGGGACGTAAAATCAGAGGTTATCTGAATTAGCCCCACCCATGCCCCATATACGAGTATCTGTTTAGGATATCTTATTTATTTCAACAAGATAAATTTACTACACCTGCATGTTCATGATGTCCTGATAGGCGGCCACCAGCTTGTTACGGACCTGGATGCCCATCTGCAGTGAAATCGACGATTTCTGCATATCTACCATTACATCGTTCAGCGCCACGCCCGGCGTGCCGATAGCGAATTTCTCCGCCTGAGTGCGGGCGGCGTTTTGCGTATCGCTGATACGTCCAAGCGCGGCCTGTAACTCTCCGGCAAAACTCACGGAGGGCGGCGTCTCAACAGCATTATTGCGCGCTACCTGCATGGTAGCCTGCATCTGCTGGAGGACCCCTTCAATACCCTGAATAGCCATCTTTTACCCCTGGATGATTTTTCAACGGTGTGCAGAGTAACACTTTGTCAATGGGATAAAGGCTCTAAATAACGATAAAAAACCAACCTATTTGACCCATAGAAAATCCCATAAAAGCAAATAATGACATCGCCATCCAAGTGGAACTTTAGTCGTGCTTGCCGACCCGGGAGTCCGTTTTGCTTCATAACACGCATTATTCTGTCAACGCTGAGTCAAGAGGGGCGCAATGACTGCCGCAGCTTCAACTCAAACGCCACAAAATAAAACCGTAGAGTGGCTCAACCGCTTACGCGCAAACCCGAAGATCCCCTTAATGGTGGCCGGGGCCGCCGCGGTCGCTATCATTGTGGCTATGGTGCTCTGGGCAAAACAGCCCGACTACCGCGTGCTTTACAGCAATCTGAGCGATCAGGACGGCGGCGCTATCGTCACCCAACTGACTCAGATGAATATTCCTTATAACTTTGCCGACAACGGCGCCTCTATCATGGTGCCTGCCGAGAAAGTTTATGATCTGCGTCTGCGTCTTGCTCAGCAGGGTCTGCCGAAAGGCGGCGCCGTGGGCTTTGAGCTGATGGATCAGGAAAAATTCGGCATCAGCCAGTTCAGCGAGCAGGTTAACTACCAGCGCGCGCTGGAAGGCGAACTCTCGCGCACCATCGAGACCTTAGGTCCGGTGAAGGCTGCGCGCGTTCACCTCGCCATGCCGAAACCGTCTTTATTCGTTCGCGAGCAGAAATCGCCGTCCGCGTCGGTCACCCTGAGCCTGGAGCCGGGCCGTGCGATGGATGAAGGTCAGATTGCCGCCGTCGTGCATATGGTCTCCAGCGCCGTTGCTGGCCTGCCGCCGGGCAACGTGACGCTCGTGGATCAGGCCGGTCACCTGCTGACCCAGTCCGGCACGGCCGGTCGCGACCTGAACGATGCGCAGCTCAAATATGCCGCCGATGTCGAAGGCCGCGTGCAGCGCCGTATCGAATCTATCCTTGCGCCTATCGTCGGCTCTGGCAACGTCCACGCCCAGGTCACCGCGCAGATCGATTTCTCTAATAAAGAACAGACCGAAGAACAGTACCGCCCGAACAGCGACCCGTCGCAGGTGGCCGTTCGTTCTCGTCAGCTGAACACCAACGACCAGGTTGGCGGCGCGTATCCGGGCGGCGTACCGGGCGCTCTCTCTAACCAGCCGGCACCGGCGAACAGCGCGCCTATCGACGCGCCTGCCGGGCAGAACAACGCTCAGAACGCCAACGGTCAGAATGCGAATGGTCAGAACGCGCAGCGCGGGCAGAACACCAGCACGGCGGCGACCAGCAGTGGTCCGCACAGCAGCCAGCGCGATGAAACCACTAACTACGAAGTGGACCGCACCATTCGCCACACCAAAATGAACGTGGGCGACGTGCAGCGTCTCTCCGTGGCGGTGGTGGTGAACTACCGTCAGCTGGCGAACGGCAAACCGCTCGCGCTGACCGCTGACCAGCTGAAACAGATTGAAAACCTGACTCGCGAAGCGATGGGCTACACCGAGTCACGTGGCGATACCCTGAACGTGGTCAACTCGCAGTTCACCGCGAGCGATGAAACCGGTGGCGAACTGCCGTTCTGGCAGCAGCAAGCCTTCATCGACCAGCTTCTGGCCGCAGGCCGCTGGCTGTTGGTGCTGATTGTCGCCTGGCTGCTGTGGCGTAAAGCGGTTCGTCCGCAGCTCCAGCGCCGCGCGGAAGAAGTTAAGCGCGTACAGGAAATTCAGCAGCAGAATAAAGAAGTGGAAGAGTCCGTGGAAGTTCGCCTGAGCAAAGACGAACAGACGCAGCAGCGCCGCGCTAACCAGCGCCTGAGCGCAGAAGTCATGAGCCAGCGTATCCGCGAAATGTCTGACAACGATCCGCGCGTGGTTGCGCTGGTCATCCGCCAGTGGATGAGTAACGAGCTATGAGTAACGCTAATACCAACGCTAATACGAATGGGCTGTCCGGCACTGACAAAAGCGCCATTCTGCTGATGACCATCGGCGAAGATCGCGCGGCAGAGGTGTTCAAACACCTCTCCCCTCGCGAGGTGCAGCATCTCAGCGCCGCGATGGCGAGCGTGCGTCAGATCTCTAACAAACAGCTGACCGACGTGCTGGCGGAGTTTGAACAGGAAGCGGAACAGTTTGCCGCGCTCAGCATCAATACCAACGACTACCTGCGTTCGGTGCTGGTCAAAGCGCTGGGCGAAGAGCGCGCCTCCAGCCTGCTCGAAGATATTCTCGACTCCAAAGAGACGACTTCGGGTATGGAAACGCTCAACTTTATGGAGCCGCAGAGCGCCGCCGACCTTATTCGCGACGAACACCCGCAGATTATCGCCACCATCCTGGTCCACCTCAAACGTGCCCAGGCGGCGGATATCCTGGCGCTGTTCGACGAACGTCTGCGTCACGATGTGATGCTGCGTATCGCCACCTTCGGCGGCGTCCAGCCGGCGGCGCTGGCGGAACTGACCGAAGTGCTGAACAACCTGCTCGACGGCCAGAACCTCAAGCGCAGCAAAATGGGCGGCGTGAGAACGGCGGCAGAAATTATCAACCTGATGAAAACCCAGCAGGAAGAAGCCGTTATTACCGCCGTGCGCGAGTTCGACGGCGATCTGGCGCAGAAAATCATCGACGAGATGTTCCTGTTCGAAAACCTGGTGGAAGTCGACGACCGCTCCATCCAGCGCCTGCTGCAGGAAGTGGAGTCCGAATCCCTGCTTATCGCGCTCAAGGGTGCCGAGCAGCCGCTGCGCGAGAAGTTCCTGCGCAACATGTCGCAGCGCGCCGCGGATATCCTGCGCGACGACCTGGCCAACCGCGGCCCGGTACGTCTGTCTCAGGTGGAAAACGAACAGAAAGCTATCCTGCTCATCGTCCGTCGTCTGGCGGAAACCGGCGAGATGGTAATTGGCAGCGGCGAGGATACCTATGTCTAATAAGCTTCCCTGGCAGCGCTGGATGCCTGATGACCTCGCTCCGCCCGTTATGCAGGAATTTACGGCATTCGACGAGACGGTCATCGGTGAACGCGAAGAGGTCGACGAAGAACAGTTACGCCTGCAACAGCAGCAGCAGGCGCTGGTGATGATGCAAACCCAGGCGCATGAGCAAGGCTATAACGCCGGGCTCGCCGAGGGGCGTCAGCAGGGCTTCGAACAGGGCCGCCAGGAAGGCTATGCGAAGGGTCTCGAACAGGGGCTCGCGGAAGCGCGCGCCCAGCAGGGGCCAATCCACGCACGTATGCAGCAGCTGGTGAGCGAGTTCCAGTACACGCTGGACGCGCTCGACAGCGTTATCGCCTCACGCCTGATGCAGATGGCGCTGGAAGCGGCGCGTCAGGTCATCGGCCACGTGCAGGTTGATAACAACCACCTGATCAAGCAGATCCAGACGCTGTTGCAGCAGGAGCCGCTGTTTAGCGGCAAACCGCAGCTGCGCGTGCATCCGGACGATTTACAGCGCGTCGAAGAGATGCTCGGCGCGACCTTAAGCCTGCACGGCTGGCGGCTGCGCGGCGACCCGACGCTGCATCCGGGCGGCTGCAAAGTCTCCGCCGATGAAGGCGATCTCGACGCCAGCGTGGCGACGCGCTGGCAGGAACTGTGCCGCCTGGCCGCACCAGGAGTGGTGTAATGACTGCCCGACTGACTCGCTGGCTCAACACGCTCGATAATTTCGAGGCCAAAATGGCGCAACTGCCGTCCGTGCGCCGCTACGGCCGCCTGACCCGCGCCACCGGTCTGGTGCTGGAAGCGACCGGCCTGCAACTGCCGCTCGGCGCGACCTGCATTATCGAACGTCAGGAAGGCGCGCAGCTCCACGAAGTGGAGAGCGAAGTGGTCGGTTTTAACGGCCAGAAACTGTTTTTGATGCCGCTGGAAGAAGTCGAAGGCATTCTGCCTGGCGCGCGCGTCTATGCGCGTGGCGGTAACGGCGAAGGGTTGCACAGCAGCAAACAGCTGCCGCTCGGCCCGCAGCTGCTGGGCCGCGTGCTTGACGGCGCGGGCAAACCGCTCGACGGCCTGCCCTCCCCCGACACCGAAACCACCGGCGCGCTGATGACGCCGCCGTTCAACCCGCTGCAACGTACCCCGATTGAAGATGTGCTGGACGTGGGCGTGCGCCCGATTAACGCCCTGCTGACGGTGGGACGCGGCCAGCGTATGGGTCTGTTCGCCGGTTCCGGCGTCGGTAAATCGGTGCTGCTCGGCATGATGGCGCGCTACACCCAGGCGGATGTCATTGTCGTGGGGCTGATTGGCGAACGTGGCCGCGAAGTAAAAGATTTTATCGAGAACATCCTCGGCGCCGAAGGGCGCGCGCGCTCTGTCGTGATAGCCGCCCCGGCGGATGTCTCTCCTTTATTACGTATGCAGGGCGCGGCGTATGCCACCCGCATCGCGGAAGATTTTCGCGACCGTGGCCAGCACGTGCTGCTGATCATGGATTCCCTGACCCGTTACGCGATGGCGCAGCGTGAGATTGCGCTGGCTATCGGCGAGCCGCCCGCGACCAAAGGCTATCCGCCTTCCGTCTTCGCCAAACTGCCCGCGCTGGTGGAACGCGCCGGTAACGGCATCACCGGCGGCGGCTCGATTACCGCGTTTTATACCGTACTGACCGAAGGCGACGACCAGCAGGATCCGATCGCCGACTCCGCGCGCGCCATCCTCGACGGCCACATTGTGCTGTCGCGCCGCCTCGCGGAAGCCGGACACTACCCGGCTATTGATATTGAAGCGTCCATCAGCCGCGTGATGACCTCCATCATCAGCGAGTCGCACTACGCGCGCGTGCGGAACTTCAAACAGCTGCTCTCAAGTTTCCAGCGCAACCGTGACCTGGTGAGCGTTGGCGCTTACGCCAAAGGCAGCGATCCGATGCTGGATCGCGCCATTACGCTGTGGCCGCAACTGGAAGCGTTTCTGCAGCAAGGTATTTACGAACGTTCCGATGTCGAGGATGCGTTACAGGCACTGGAACTTATCTTCCCGTCAGTATGATGAGGTATGAGGGAGGTAGCCATGAAACAGAATGGCGCGCTGAACACGCTTAAAGATATGGCTGAGAAAGAAGTCGACGATGCCGCGTTGCGGCTCGGCGAAATGCGCCGCGGTTGCCAGCAGGCGCAGGAGCAGCTGTCGATGCTGATGAACTATCAGCAGGAATATCGCAATAACCTGAATCAGACGATGACGCAGGGTATTGCCAGTAACCGCTGGGTCAATTACCAGCAGTTTATCCAGACGCTGGAGAAAGCGATTGAACAGCATCGCCTCCAGCTGTCGCAGTGGAATAACAAAGTCGATCAGGCGCTCTCGTTCTGGAAAGAGAAAAAGCAGCGTCTTCAGGCCTGGCAAACGCTTCAGGACCGGCACGCCAGCGCGGCGATGCTGGCGGAAAACCGGCTCGATCAAAAAAGAATGGATGAATTTGCCCAGCGGGCATCAATGAGGAAAGGCGAATGATTACGTTGCCCAATGTTGTGCTGACCAGCGATGTCGATGCGACGTCGCCTGGCGCCGGTCTGAAAGGCCTCGACGCCAAAGGCGGCGACGCGGCGCAGGATTTCCTGGCGCTGTTAGGCCAGCACTTTTCCGGCGAGCTGACGCTTGCGGACGGTAAAACCGTCTCGCTCGCGCAGTTGCAGGGCGCGGGGAAAGAGACGCTGGCGGGTAAAACGCTGGCGGACGCCACGGCGACCCTGCCGGGTACCCAGAGCGATCTGACGCGTCTGCTTGACCAGTTGACCCGCGGCGACATCTCGCCTGCCGATCTCTCGCTTGCCGCGGGCGACGTGCAGACCGCGACCACCGCCGCGCAGCCGACGCTGAAACCGGCCGGTCTTGACGACGATAAAAAGCTCAGCGATGAAGACATGGCCGCGTTAAGCGCCCTCTTCGCGATGCTGCCGCCTGCCCAGCAGCCGAACGCGGCGCCTGCCGTAACGGCGCAGACTCAGGCGCAGGGCGTCGCGGCGCCTGGCGCTAACGGTTTTAACCCGACGGCAAGCCTGACCCAGGCGCTCGGCAGTGCGAAAAGCGATGCCAAAACCAGCGCCAAAAGCGATGACGCCGCCACGCCGTTGACGGCCGCCGCCGCCGCCGCGCCGGTGACCAGCCAGACCGCAGCCGATGTTGTCGCGCCGGTGTCGACGCTTGATAAAACCGCCGCTGACGTCAGCAGCACCCAGGTTCCGCACAACCTGAACCTGCACGCGCTCTCTTCGACCACGCAAAGCCAGCAGGCCAGCGCGCCGGTGATGACGATGCCGACCGCTCAGGTCACCGCACCGTTCGGCACCCCGGACTGGCAGAACTCGGTAAGCCAGCACATTTCGCTGTTTACCCGCAACGGCCAGCAGACCGCTGAGCTGCATTTACACCCGGAAGAGCTGGGCGCGGTGCAGATTAGCCTGAAGCTTGACGATAATATGGCGCAGATACAGATGGTGTCGCCGCACAGCCACGTGCGCGCCGCCCTCGAAGCGGCGCTGCCGACGCTGCGCACGCAGCTCGCGGAAAGCGGCATTCAGCTGGGCCAGAGCAATATCAGCAGCGAAAACTTTAGCGGTCAGCAGCAGCAAAACAATCCGCAACAGTCTGCCTCTTCACGCGGTGGCAACGGTTTTAGCCTCGGTGGTGAAGATGAAGCGATTGCCGCTCCGGCAAGCCTTCAGGCGGCCGCTCGCGGCAATGGCGCGGTCGATATCTTTGCCTAACGCCAGAGGTAACGTGATTATTCCCGTTTTTTCCAGGCTTTGACTGCGCGCAGAGACGGGATAATCACTCTATCGCAGTACTGATACAGGAAACCCGAGTCTGATGACTGACAGCGCAATCACCAAAGGTAAAGGCCGTAAACGCTCCATCTGGATCCCGTTACTGGTCATTATAACTCTCGCTGCCTGTGCGACGGCAGGTTACAGCTACTGGCGTATGCAGCAGCATGGCACCACCGCGGCTAAAGCGGCGCCAGAACCGCCGCCGGCGCCGGTCTTTTTCGCCCTCGACACTTTCACGGTGAATCTGGGTGATGCCGACCGCGTGTTGTATGTCGGCATTACGCTGCGCCTGAAAGACGAAGCGACCCGTCAGCGCCTGAGCGACTATCTGCCAGAAGTGCGCAGCCGTCTGCTGCTGCTCTTCTCTCGTCA
>Ga0157365_10000044_pt1 | contig 63567 bp, 72 predicted proteins | sample AttsexASBM3_FD_111478 | JGI IMG/M metagenome (GOLD analysis project Ga0157365, IMG submission 111478) | Fungus gardens microbial communities from leaf cutter ant in Ribeirão Preto, State of São Paulo, Brazil - Atta sexdens ASBM3 | ecosystem: Host-associated > Fungi > Mycelium > Unclassified ...
CGATGGGCATCGTTATCGTGCCGGCGGTCGTCGCAGGGCTCGTCTTTATTGCCCATTACCGGGCGCTCTTCCCCGATGCGCTCGCCAACCGTCTCTACTGGTCCAACGTGGGCGAGCTCATGCGGGCCGACACAACCAATCCGGACCTGTTGAGCGCGCTATGCCCCCAGGCCGTCGCCGTCCTCGCATGGCTGGGGCTGCTCCTGAAACGCGCGCGGCGGCCTGTGTCACGCGTCAACCTCGTTCTCGGGGTCTGCCTCGTGTTCAGCCTGGCCTGCGACGTGCAGGGATTCCAGCACGTACGGTCAGCCAACCTGAGCGCCATCTTTTCCTGCCTGGTCGCCGGGGCCTGCCTCGGCCAGTGGCCCTGGAAGGCCCTCATCAACGAAGACCGCCGGGCATGCGTCAGATCCGGGCTGTTCATCATCGTGGCATGCCTGGCCACCGCGCATGCCGACGGCCGGCGGAGCGCACTGGCGCTGATCGGCCGCGAGATTGACAGGCAGTGCCGCTTCGGACCCGTCGCAAGCGCGGACATCAGCCGCCATCTCCCGCCGTGGAGCATCATCATGACCGACGAGGTGGCCGGATCCGGCTCGACAGACCTCGTGATGCGTACGGATATGCGCACCCTCGCCGGCGGCTACCACCGCAACGTTGAAGGCATCGGCGACAGCATCCGCGCCTATTACAGCCCGGACTGGACGTCGATGCGCTCAACCATCGTTGCTCGACACATCACCGCAGTCTCGTTCTGCCGGTCAGGGCTGGTTTCGAAGGAGGCCAATACGACATACCGGCTGCTCGCCGAGCGGGGCGCGCCGGGCTGGCTCAGGAAGGCATCCTTCGGTCACTCGGGCGCCGAAGAACTCTATCTGGTCGACTGGAACGTCCTCGACAGACAAACGGGGAAATCGACCCAGACGCGATAGTCCTTCTTGAAAACGTTTACGTCATGTGGTCTTAATGCTCCAGAGACTTTCGGGGAAACGGGCATGCGCAACTGGATGGCATTGGGGCTTGTCGGCATCATGATGGCGGGGACCGCCGGAGCGGGAACGCCGGACAGCACGGGGCGGGCGCAGCTCAAACGGGTCTCGGTTGTCCGGACGCCGTCGAAGGTCGTCAACGGACTGCTCTGTCGTGAGGTCCATGTCGGAAAGCCGTCCGGCGCATGTGTTGCGGTCAACAGTGCACGGCACCACGTTATCCGGGCATAAAGGTCCGCAAGCACCCGTTTTTACGGCAAAATTGCTATTCCTTTCCGCAGGCGGGGATGTATTCTGCTGATGGGCGCGCCTATGCTCCTGCCAGGATGCCTGACCTGTATCGGACCGACTATGGATGTGACCGCCGCACTGGACAGAATGCTACTCCGGCGTTCGGCAGATTTTCTGAAGGTCTGCATCCGAGCCGGATGGAATCCCTATGATGTCATGAGGCACCTGGCCTGCTGCATTCTGGCGATGGTTCTGGTCTCCCATGCGGCCTACCTCGTCGATGCTCCGGGTCTGTCGGCGCATATCATCTCGAAGACAGCTTTCGATGTGCTGCTCTACGGTGTGGGGATGCTGATCCTCTATCGTCTGGGGACTGACGCGGGCCAGGAATTCCGGACGGGTCACGTGCGAAGGTCCATGCGTCAGGCCAACGCCTTCTTCATCTGCAGCCGGATGCGGATCCTCTTCCTGTGCGTGGCTGTCCCAGGAAGCCTCATTCCCATCATGCCTCATGAAACCGGGCTGTCGGGCTTCATGACCCTGTCCGACCTCGCCTCGGCAGCGGCCTACTGCCTGGGCATGTATGTTTTCACCTTCCGGACCAGCGACGTCCTCGGCTTCAAGCGGCGCACCATCTGAGTCCAGACGGACTGCTACCAGAAATTAGCACGGAACGTGCTGGCGCGGCCTGTCCGCCAAGACCTTTTCGTGATATTGCCTTCATGCGATATCCTTGTGCAGCGAAAGGGTTTTCAGTCGATGTCTGGTTTTCAGCAAGCGTCGAAACAAGCCAATACGGTGAAAAACCCGGTGCCGACGTGGCAGGATGGTGCTTGTGAAATTGACGCCGCTCCGTTCCTTCCCGCATCCAGCATCCATGTTCTCCCCTCGCTGTCCATGGGCGGCGCCGAGCGGATGGTTCTGGACATCGCGCTGGCGGCAGGACGTTGTCCCGGCCAGTTCGTGCATATCATCGTTCTCGGCCGCTCTGCGGTGGAATACTCGCATCCCCCGTCCCGCCACGTCACGGTCCATGATATCTCCGGGTCGGCCCGCGCGCGGCAGGTGCATTATATCGCGGACCTGGTCAGGCGCATGGATGACGTGCCCGTCTACGCACACCTGCTGCGTGATGACCTCATGCATGACCTGGCGGTTGCCGGGGTGCGGACAATCCCCGTGGTCCACAATGCGACTGCGGGATGGAAATCCGCGCCGGGCCGGTGGCGCGGCCCGGCCGTGCCGTTCGCCGTGGCCTGCGGCGAGGCGGTTCGAAACGAGATGCTCGAGGCGGGATGCCGCGTTCCGGTCGTGGTCATGCGGCACATTCGGGGGGCGCGCGCGACCCGGCCCGGCGCGGGCGGACGGTTCCGGGCGGCGCTGGGGCTGACCGGGGACGACGTCGTCATCGGGATGGTCGGACGTGTCGTCGAGCAGAAACGCTACGACCGGGCCGTGCGCGTGCTGTCGGTCCTGCGGCAGATCGGCGTCCCTGCGCATCTGGTCATTGTCGGACGTCAGCACGGTCCCGAGAACGAGCATCACCGTTCCGAGGTCGTCAGTGTGGCCAGAAGCCTTGGCATGGACGCACACGTCACGCTGACGGGCGCCATCGACGGAGTGGACAGCCTGCTCGACGGGTTCGACTGCTTCCTGAACACGTCCGACCGCGAAGGGCTGTCCATTGCCTGCCAGGAGGCCGCGCAGTCGGGACTTCCCATTGTGCTGAGTGACGTGGGCTGCCAAGGCGAGATGCCCTTCCCCAGATGCCGTCTCCTGCCTTCGGATGCGGATCCGTCCCTCTGGGCTGATGCCATCGTCAACTGCATGTCCGAGCCGGTGGACGACGCAAGGACGCTTTCCGACGCGACCCTGGAGACGGCGGCTCGCCATATGGCTGTCACCTGGCAGTGGATGCCTGCCCTGGGCCCGGGCATTCAGCGCGAGACGGAACAACGCGTCCTGTTCGTCACCGGAAACCTCAATGTCGGTGGTGCCCAGCGCTCCCTATGCAATCTGGCCCAGATGCTGGGAATGCACGGGTATGACCATGTGGTCGCCGTGTCCGGGGCGGTCGGCGTGCCGGATTTCATGACGCAGGCACGCGCGTCGGGCACGCAGTTTGTGTCGACGGCCGGTGGAGACACCCCCATGCGTGTGGCCCGCATCCTCTCGGAGGTCCGGCGGACGGGTGCAGAAATCGTCTGCTTCTGGAACATGGACGCCCTCACGAAAATGATGGTCTGCAAGGTCCTCGCAGGCGGAGCGACCAAGGTCGTCGACGTCAGTCCGGGCCCCATGCTCTTTTCGGAGATGCAAGCCATCCAGGGGCTGACGCGGTATCTGTCCACCAGGATGCAGGACTACCTCGACGGCCTCGACGTCCTGGTCAGCAAGTACAGGGGAGGACTGCTGCCGCGAGGGTCCATCGCGGCGCGACAAGCCGTTATCCCCAATGGGGTCTTCATCCCGGATGCGATTCCCGACACCACAGGCATCCGTCCGCCGGAGGGGTTCGACCCCAGGCTGTCCGCAGTGACCGTCGGGCGCCTGACCCTGGCCAAGAAACCCTGGCTCCTGCCCGGGGTCGCCCGTGAGCTTGAACGGATCCTGCCCGGATCGAGCCTGACGGTGGTCGGAGCCATTCACAAGCGGATGGACGGCGCGTGGGAGCGCATGCTGGAGGCCTGCGGCGGGGAGATCCCGCACAACCTGTTCTTCGTGGGCGGTAATGCGCGGACAGGAGAATTCCTTCCCGGGTTCGCTGCCTTCTACATGGTGTCTGAGGACCAGGGGTGTCCAAATGCGTCCCTTGAGGCGCTGTCCTGCGGCCTGCCGGTGGTGGCAAATCCAAACGGTGGCACCACCGAACAGGTCGTCGACGGCCTGACAGGCTATCTCGTCGATGATGAGGGCCCGAGCGAAGAGGATCTGGCCCGGGCGATGGCTCTGCATCTGGCCTGGGCCATGGACCACAGACACCAGCTTCTCGACGCGGCGGGCATCAGGAAGGACGTCGCCCGCCGCTTCTCGATGGAGACGATGGCGTCGCGTTACATGGCCCTGTTCGACAGCCTGATGACAGGACGAGATTCGATAAGGCTCGCCGCATGATGACCTGAAATGTTTTTGTGATAAGGACTTGTTGACCGGACTGAAAAAGGCAACAAGGGAAATATCTGTCCGGCAAGCAAACGCCTGGCAATTCACAGACGGAATGAGGTCTTGTCATGCTCAGGAAGCTTGCGCGCTTTTTCTCCCGGAAGAATTCCGACGTCGCCCTGGACATCACGCTGAGTGGAGAGCATGCCTGGCTTGTGCATGCCAATATCCACGTGGATGGCGATCTGCGATTCAATACACGGATCAACCTGAACACGTCAGGTTCGTACGTCAGCGGAAAATATCTGCCAATCGACGTACTCCTGAACGGCGGTTTCGCCAGTATCCGCAGCGCGTCCTCAGCCGGCCGTTCCGTCATCATCGACATCGTGAGCAGTGACGGCTCAAGGCACACTCTCCCCCCGCTGGATTTCGGACCGGATGCGAACACCTTCCTTCTGGAGCGACGCAATGGCATCAGGCTAAGCCTTGATTACGGATCCGCCGCCCCGAACAGGGCCGCCCCGAACAGCGTCGGACGGGCCGGGAGGCGCCCCGCCCTGCCATCCGGATCTTCGTCGACCGCGACCAGCCCGCGGTCTCGGACAGGGGGCGCGAAAACCACCACCAGGCCCGTCTCGCAAGGTGCCTCTCGTGGGTATCCTGGCGCCCACGAGAGGCACAGCTTCGAAGAAGGGGGAGAAGGGGATACCGGTCCGGACGAAGCGCTCATGCTGGCCGAAATCATCCTGTTGAATGACCAGCAGGCACAAGACCAGATGTATGCCGGCGACGCGCAGCAGGCCCTGTCTCCCCCGCCTCAGTTCGACACCTTCATGGCCTCTGAGATGGGACAGCCACGCGAGCAGCCTCCCATCCCCGCCCCTCAGGTCATCTCCGATGAGAACCAGATATCCGCGCTTCCGCAGATGACCGACGTCACCCTGCCGTATAACGACCCGGCCCAGTCCGACGGCGGCTACAGCTCCTCCGTTTCTGACGGGGCATACGAGTAGACCCGGACAGAACACCTCGTTTGTCCTGAAGGAGAAAGGGGCTGGCGAGGCATCGCTGCGCAAAAACGGTCACCGGGTTGCCGCGATACAGTGGCGTCCCGGAACCTCGGGCATGACTTCCTTGGAAAACGGATCTGTTTGCATTATACAAACAGAGCCGCCGCAGGAGAATGTCAGTGTCCGTCAGAATTGTATCTGCCCATTCGCTCGACCCTGAGCCGCAGCCTGCACAGGTCACGGTCAACATGACGGGTGAGCGCCTTGCCGATCCATTGGAGCGGCGGTACGTCATTGACGGTCTCCAGGCGGAGGACACGTATATCCAGTGCCTCGAAGAGGTTCTTATCTCCCTGCAGTCCGTCGACATCGTGACTCTGGATCCGGCGGAGGATGGCGGAGTCAGCCTGCAGCAGGCACGTATCCTGGCCCAGCGTCTCATCGGTGCCGGCGCCTCAGGCGTTTCACGCATCATTTCGACGGTTGATGTCGTGGTCCTGACGCTTGATGCCGGCGTGCTCAAAGTCGGCCTGCTGAAGCGGGCACGCCATCCGTATGCCGGGCGTTATGCCCTGCCCGGAAGCTTCCTGCATCTCGATGCTGATGCCTCGACCACTGACGCCGCCCGGCGTGTGATGGCACAGGTCGGGGTTAAGGCGCGCCATGTGGAACAGATCTGCACGGTTGCCGGCCCCGGGCGTGACGTGCGCGGACAGAACGGGTGGGCCATGTCGGTGGTGCATCTGGCTCTCATCGGGCCGGCGGACATGGCGCGCAGCCTCCTGACATTCCACCCGGTGGACAGCATCCCGTCGCTGGCCTTTGACCATGCGGATCTGATCTGCAGCGCCATCGAACGATTCATCGGGAAATCGGCCTACTCCAGCATGATGATGCTGGCGATGGACGACACCTTCCAGATGGCCGACCTCATCAGCGCCTACAGCACCCTCCTGGACCGGCAGGTCGACCAGTCGTCCTTCCGGCGGAAGATGGCCGACCGCGACATCCTCGTGACGGTCACGCCATCGCGGGGCAGCGCGTCGGCCGCACGCTATGCGCTCAAGACCACCGAACTTATCATTTTCGACAAACCCGTCGTCTAATCTCATTTGCATAATGCAAATGGGCAGTGATATAGTCCTCCCATGGTCGAGGGGAGGAATTCATGCACAAGGTCTTTCAGTGGTCGCACCCGGTCGACCTGTCGGTCATGCAGTTTTCGGGAGGAGAACGGCATGTGCGTCTCGGCCCTTGCCGCCCTGAGAAATTCGCCCCCTGGACCATTGTCGCAGATGTTCGGAATCCGGCGGATCTCATAGACCTCCTGCTGATAAGGGATGCCATCTCGCATGAGGCGCCAGGCGAGAGTATCCATCTCCGGCTGCCTTACCTTCCCTATGCCCGTCAGGACCGCGCGTGCCACAGGGGGGAGGCGTTTTCCCTCCATGTGCTTGGCCAGCTCCTCAACGGTGCCGGGTTTGCCAGCATCGAGGTCTGGGACGTGCATTCGGACGTGGCCTTCCAGGAGGTCGAACATCTCAGGAGCAGGCCTGCCTCGGACTTTCTGAAGGGATTGATCCGCCCGGGTGAATTCATTGTTGCGCCGGACCATGGCGCTTTCGGTCGGGCTCGGGCTGTGGCGGACGATGCGAAGGCGGACGTGTTGCAGATGACGAAGAAGCGCAATCCCGAAGATGGGAGCCTCGGCCGGTTCGAACTCGAGACGGATCTGTCAGGACGGGATACTGCGGCGGGCGCCATCATCGTGGACGACATCTGTGACGGCGGTCGGACATTCATCGGTGCGGCCGGCGTCCTGCGCGCGCACATCACCGGCCCGCTTCGGCTCTATGTCACGCACGGTATTTTCTCCGCAGGATTTGACCAGCTCGGGGAAGTCTTTGACGAAATCCTGGTCGCCAACATCATGACGGACGAGCCGCTGCCGGACTTCGTCCACCTCGTGGGAGGAAACTGACATGCTGGATCTGTTCGCACCTACCGTGACCGACCTTTACAAGCCAGGGCACGAGAACATGATTCCCGAGGGCACCACGTTCATCTACGTGAACTTCACGGCCCGGTCCTCGCGGCTCTTCCGCGGTCTGGATGATTATGACGGCAAGGCGGTCATCGTCGGGATCCAGCGCGCCGTCGACGACATCATGGACCTGTGGGACCGTTCGTTCTTCCGGGTGCCCAAGGCACAGGCTCTGGCCCGGTTCGAGCGGAGGCTTCGTCTCTCACTGACCGGGAACTGCGACCTGACTTCCCTGATGGAGCGTTTCGGTCGACTGCATGACATCGGCCACCTCCCGTTGCGCATACGCGCCCTGCCAGAGGGGCGTCGGGTCGGCATGCGCGTGCCGTTCATGACCGTCGAAAATACGGACCCCGGCATGTCCTTCCTGACGAACTACGAGGAGACAATTTTCTCCGACGAACTGTGGAAGACCATCGTCAACGCGACAACTGCCTTCGAATACCGCCGGCTGCTGGAGCGCATGGCAAGACGGACCACTGGCAGCTGTGCTGGTGTGCTGTTCCAGGCCCACGACTTCTCGATGCGCGGGATGTCAGGCTTCCACGACGCCGCCAATACCGGCATCGCCCACCTGTCCTGTTTCGTCGGTAGCGACACCACGGCCGCAGCAGACGTGGTCGAACACCACTACCCCGAACCCGATGGTCAGGAGGCAGACCTTCCCGTCCTGAAATCCGTGCCCGCCACCGAGCACCTGGTAATGTGCCTGGGCGGCAGGGACAGCGAGCTCGGGACGTTCCGACGCATCATCACCGAGAAGTATCCGACCGGCATCGTCAGCATCGTATCGGATACGTGGAACTTCTTCTCTGTCATGACCCGCTTCGTCACAGAGCTGAAGGACGACATCCTCGCCCGCCGGCCCGACGACTCCGGCATGGCGCGGGTGGTGTTCCGGCCGGACAGCGGGGACCCCGTGAAAATCATCTGCGGCGACCCAGACGCGCCCGTCGGATCCCCGGAACACAAGGGAGCCGTCGAGTGTCTCCATGATGTGTTCGGAGGGACCGTCAGCGAACAGGGATTCATCGTACTGAATCCCGCGGTAGGCGTCATTTACGGCGACAGCATCACGCTCGAACGCGCACAGGCCATCCTGGAAGGCCTGGAAAAGAAAGGATTCGCCTCCACCAACGTCGTCCTCGGTATCGGGTCATTCACCTACCAGCACGTGACGCGCGACACGCTGGGCATCGCCTCGAAAGGGACCTACGCCGTTGTCGACGGTCTTCCAGTCCTGCTGCAGAAGGACCCCGCGACCGACGACGGGACCAAGAAATCGGCCCTGGGTCTCCTGCGCGTCGACGAGGTCAACGGCGAATACCTCCTCCGTGAGAACGTGACGCCTGACCAGGCCGAAGGCGGCGCGCTGCAGGTCATTTATGACAGCGGCCGTTTCCACAACCGCTCCTCCTGGTCATCTGTCCGACACAACATCAACCTGGAGCTGGAGGCCCGGGGCTGAAAAACTTGACCCGAGGCGGAAGATGCACCATGACGGTCACCATGTCAGTCACCGTGACCGACATGGTGACCGAAACTGCACTCCGAGGCGTCAATGAAAGACCGAGTCCCACCCACACCGGAATCCCTGAAGCGCAAGAAGCCCGTCAGCCCGGCTCCCGCTCCGAAGCGTGAAATGAAAGACCGGGTCTCACCCGCCCTGGAAGCCCTGAAGCGCAAGATGTCCGTCAGCCCGGCTCCCGCTCCGAGGCGTGAAATGAAAGACCGGGTCTCACCCACACCGGAATCCCTGAAGCGCAAGAAGGCCGTCATCCCGGCTCCCATCAATCCTGAGGCCAGGAACCCCGCTTATGCGCCGTCTACCGCGAAGGCGCATTTCATTCACATTGCCAAGACTGTCGCGTCGAAGCGCCGCCGGGCCGGTATCACGAACACCCGCGGTGAAGTGAGCGTCGTCATCGACTACAAGGATCGCTTCGAGTATGGGCTGGCCCTCGATGTGGCCGGGCAGGACTTCAAGAACGAATTCTCCACGCATTGCCGGCTTGCGTCTTATGGTGTGGTGTTCCGCGTCAAGCTCGCCGGGGTGCCTGAACCCGTCTACGTCTACAAATACGAGAAGACCAAGGTCGCCGGGTCTAACATCCTGCGCGAGTGGACCAAACTCGTATCCGAGTCCCTGATGGACGCCTTGCGCGAGGAATACGAGAGCAGAAGAGGCCCAGATCGCCTGGATCGCCTGAAGCAAGAGGCATTCAATGAGGAATTGCGGGGCATGTTCAAGGCGATGAATCTGGCCATGCAGCGAATTCCCATCGGTCACCACCCATCCCGTGAAGGACGTATTGGCCCTTTGGATAAAGATGACGGCCAGTGGTGACTGCTTAGGTCTCACAAGTCTCTCCTTCATAATCAATGCTCAGCGGTTGACGTGGTGATACGATGGTCGGCGTTCGCATCAACCGCATCTCAGGGGGCGTCCTTCCATGTCGACGAAAATATACAACGGATATCTCCTCGACGTGTCGGGACTGAGTGGGCTCATGACCTTGCGCACTGAGCTCAGAAGCATTCTTCGGGAAACCCTTTCGGATGCCTGGGCGGGAGAGGTCGTGTCGAAGGCGGTGTCGGCGGCCGACAGCGTGGCCCTGGGCCGCTCTCCTTTCGTGTCGCTGGTCCAGGCGGATGTGGCCGCTGTCCTGACGCGCTTCTCCGAGGCTCTGCTGGGGCTTCGCAGCACGCTCGATGACGCCAGGAAGGCGCAACTCTCTGGCGGTGGTCGCGACCTTCCGGGCTGGCTGTCGGAGGTACTGGAGCAAGGCAACGCGCTCAATCAGACTGTCACGCAAAACCTGGGCGACGAAACGACGGTGTTCAATCGCCGTTCCCTGCTTCAGGGCGCCGCGTATTGGACAAGGATGGCCAACCTTGAATCAATGAGAACCGGACGGCACGTCAGTGGGCTTGATGTCGAAACGAGTCTCGTGGCCTTCCTGGATGACCAGACCGGTCAGGTCTACGCGATGCTCTATGCCGATAACCAGTTGCTGCGTGACGCCTGCAGCGCCCACCCCGCCCTCACCCCGTATGCCTACTGGGACAGCACCGACCCTCCTGATGACGTCTCCGAAGCCGAGTGGGCGGAGCGTGGAGCGCTCTGGGGCCGTCTGCTGGGACCTGACGGCATTCCAGGCAAGGCAGGAGTGACCCTGTCCCTGACGGATTTCTGGGATATCCCTTCTGACAATCTCGATGCTCACAGCGCTCGTGCTGCCCTGGCAGCTGTGCCGGACCGCCATACGCGCGCCATCACTCTGGCCCGACCGCCATACGCGCGCCATCACTCTGGCCCGGGATGCCTGGGTCGGCAGACGCATGGAGGAACTGCAGGAGGCTGACATCGCTGCCGGCAGGGATCCGGTGAAAGTCAGGCGCGATATCTTCACCTACGTCGCCCAGGCGAGCGCGGAAAAGCAGCATGCTGACGTCAGAACCGAGGCCAGCGAGATAGCCCATCGCCTCTCCGATATCACCTGGGACCTTCTCATCGCAGAACCTGGGGTGGACGATGGATCCAGGGTGCCTTCATACGCCTGACCCGCTTTGATGCGGTGTCCGCACCTCTCTACGCTCAGTGGGGTCTGCTTTTCCTGCGCAGCAACAGGAGAGGCTGCGCTTTCGGCTTAATGCCAGGTCGGCATCAGGGTGGCCAGCGGCCTCTGCCAGCCGCTCCGGTATGACGCAGATACACGGCCAACGCTGTCTCGCTGCTCACCTGTTGACAGCAAGACAGCCTGTTACTCATTCATTGAGCTCAACCGGACTGTCATCAGCTGGCGTTCGACAGCGATCCTGAACAACTCAGAAGGCGTTGTCGTCGAGCTGCAGGACAACTTGCTTCAGCAGATAGAGCAGGCTGGATCTGCGGTCCTCTCGACATTCGAAAGGCAGGACGTCATGAACCAGGACAGCCTCCCGAACCTCAGCACGGCTGAAACGCACAGGTCGCAGACACTCATCGTTGGGGACATAATCGGCGATGTCGCCCTCGACCCAGCTCGAGAAGAACTGCATGGCGGCTGTCGGCCAGGGATAGGCATGGTCTTTCGGCCGACGGGCCACCCGCTCATTCAGCGGCATGCCAGCCAGGTTCTCCTGGATCTTGTAGCCGAGAGGCCACAAGCCCAAAGCCCGCAGGCCGGTCTCTTCGGCAATTTCTCGCCGCGCCGCCTCGACCATCGTCTCACCAGCTTCGATATGACCGCCCGGCAGCTCGATGCCACGACGGGTGTTGTTCGCAAAATAGAACCAGCGCGTGTCATGGCATACGGAAAAGACCGTCGCCGTGATATCGGCAGGGCCTGTCCTGATGCTGTCCAGGAACAAATCCGCCCGAGACGGATAGACCAGATACGGAAGGTCATGTTCTGTGTGGATCGGCAAAGCCTGGCTCAAATGACCTCCGATGACCTCGCTGGACCGCGAAGTCCTTCTGTATGAACTGCGCTCCTTTTCTATCATGTGGGAGAGATATTTGGCCAGGGTTTTGCGGATTCAGGTTTCAGACGGACGGTGAGAGAGTTCGATGCCGCCGGCTTCACGAGAGACCGGCATATGAACGGCCGGTCTCTCGTGAAGCTGTTACCTCTCGTCGGACCAAGTTGACTTCAGGACCGAGCGCGCCTTCCTGCGTGCGGCATCCAGCGCGAAAAGGGCCGACGCACCATTCCTGTCGTTTACAAGAATGGACATGTAGGTCTCCTCGGAACGGGCGCGGCTGACGGCCTCATTCGCGCTTTCCAGGACCGACAGGGCCTTCACCAGGGCTGCCCTCTGCTCCTCGCAGGTGTGAAAGCGCGGGGCGTGGGTCTCGGCCACTTCTGCCCTCGAAACGCTTCCCGCGTCATCTTCCGACCGCTTCGCTCCCGCTGGAGCCGGTTGCATATCCGTGGACCAGAACCAGCATCCATCAATCCGCACCAACGGGGGCTGGACGCACTCGACGGTCATGTATCGACCCACCATGGCACGCGACTTCTCGGTAGGTTTGAAGGTTGAGGACTGAATTTCGACCAGGTCCCCTTCCTTAGGGCATCGGGCATACTGTCCCATCAGAGCACCCTCCGATAATTATCCGTAAGCCGAACGCGCGCCCCAGATAAACCTCGCCAACGCGGTTCACGCGGTTCATCACTCCTTTCCACCATACCCCTCCTGTGTCGCAACATTTGAACGGAACATGCAATCTCTTCAGACAAGGAATCGAACTTTCAGCGCGCGGAGTACGCGCTGAGTGAAAACACGCCGAACTTGACGTTGGTTCACGCAAAATATCGTTCATTTAGCGACTCTGAAGCAGGCGTTGCCGGAATGCCTCGCCCGGGCCTCCATGCCAAGTCTCTCAGAAGCTGTCCTGCGCATCGTCGGTAAAACCGATGTTCGACGGCCTGAAGCTTTGGAAATTCCCATGCCCCCGCGGAGGCGATTGAACGTGCTCGAGCGGTTGTGCACTAACCGCCAGCGGGCCGGGACGCCTGTTCGACATATGTCTCGAATGCCTTCTGGTCAGCCCGGCCGACGGTGGCGACGGTGACGGTCCTTGCCCCCTCGTCTTCCCTGACCAGACAGCTCACCGCATAGGAGACTGAACTGTCCCTCGCGGTCCCCGGCAGCCGCGAGACCGTCTTGTCGACCACAGTATCCGCGAGGCCCTCCCGCGACCGGCAGGCAGCCGGATTGTAGACCAGGAAAGCCGGATTTTTCAGGGTGGCCTCATAGCCGGGAGAGAAGAGAGCGTGGACGAGGATGACCCCGCTCCCGTGATAGTCAGGCTCCCGCGTGTGCCCGGCCATAGCGCCAGCCGTCAGATGCACCATGAATCCGGTGTCATCCCGGACCTGAACGCCGCTGTCACCGGCGGGCATGGGCAAATCCAGCCCGACTGATGGTGCCGCCCTCCCGGACGGAGTGTCCTGGGCCAACGCAGGCTGTCCGGACAGGGCGCCAAGCAGTACCAGCATGAGACGCCCCGCCCTCGTCACGCCGCATCGGCCTGGATGGCCGGGCTTGCGGCAGATGGGTGCACTTCAATGAAGTGTCGGGCCACGACAGCCACGTGGAGACCGGACTGCCGGGCATCGCGACGTGCCTCCTCCTCGGATCTGAAGACCATCTCGAAGGACTGTCCCGAGGAGATGATGGAGTTGATCCATCGTTCTTCGGCAGGCGCCACCCCCGGCGCGGGCACGCCAGGGGCGGTTTCGGACGCGAAGGGTGCGATGGCGGCGCGCAATTCGGCCAGGGCCTCCGGCGTCGCGTCCTCCAGGACCTTCCGGGCGGCGCGGGCAATCCTGTGGATGGCCAGCGGGTGTGCGAGGTCGTTCAATTCAGCGTCCTCCTGTCGAGCCATAGCCGCCGGAACCCCGCGCCGTTTCATCGCCGTGGGCCTCGGTCAGGACATGATGCGCACGCAGGGCAAGCGTGTAGTAGATCTGGCAAAGCCGTTCGCCGGGCTGATACGTGAAATCCTTCGAAGGGCGCACTGCGAGGATAAGACGCCCCTGGTAATCCTCGTCGATAACGCCGCTCGTATTGGCCAGCACCAGCCCCCTGCTGCCCGCCCCGCTACGTGGTGCGACGATGCCTACGACATGGCGGTGATTGATGTGCAGCGACAGGCCGGTATCGACGATGTAATCGCGTCCGGTGGTGAGGGTGTAGCCCAGGCCATCGGACGACCTGTAATTCTCCATCTGCGGATCCCGGATGTATCCGAGGTGATTCGGGTCATCCTGCAAATCCGGAGCCTTGACCAGAAGGTCGAAACCACGCAGGTCGCTTCCAGCCGACCCGAGGCTGTGCTGCTGCGGCAATCCATATTCCAGAAGGCGTCGGTCAAGCACGCGTGTCCTGATGTCAAGGGCGCCAAGCCCTCTCAGGAAATCGTCAATCGTCATGGTGACCCTTTATGCAGACGAGGTATTTTATGTTATGGTCTTGCAGTCGAAAAACCAACCGGAATCATGAAACGTGCGTCTCTCCACAAGCCGAATTTACACCCTATCCGTTCTCGCGGTGATGGTCGTCTTCATGGCCGGATCGGCCGGCCTTCGTGTCAGTGCGGCGAAAGGGGAAGAGGGGCAGCTCGTGCGCATTATCGACCTTCTGGGGCATGCAGGGAAAGATCTTCCACAGGGCGCTCGAGGCGACATGTTGGCAGACCTTGCCGCCTCAGGCCGTCTTCCGGCCTCCCTGCTCGACCGGAACGGTCGCATACGCCAGGTTCAGGGAGCACAGCCCGGTATCGAGCGGGACCTGGCGAACCCGCGGAATGTCATCGTGACACTGGACGGGGTTGATGCGGTCACGTGTGCCGCACTGCTGCATCGACGCTGGACACATGGGTTGGTCTCCGTGGAGCTCCTGCACCCTGGTCGGGTTGGCAGCGGCACAGAGGTTGATCCGCCGATGCCGCTGGCGCGGAGCATCCTGTCCTGTCTCAACCCGCCCTATATCGGCACGCGGACAGGCCGCATGTTGTTCACCTTCGGGGATGGTTCAGCTGCGGCCGCTCTCAGGTGAGGTGACCGGCGGCGGCAGGAGGACTGGGCCTGCCGTCGTCCCGGACAGTCCGCCACTGATGCTAATCAGGCGACTGTGTCCGGACCAGGAAGAGCTATCCCCGCTCGGGTCATAGACGCGGTTGATGATCCGAACCTTCGCCGACCGGCGGGCGGCCGCCTTCAGCCACTCCATCATCCTGTCATCGTCGACTATGGCGGTGGTCGTCCGTCCCGATGAGGGCGGCAGCGAGCCTCGCGGCCCCACAACTATCGCAGCGCGCGACGTCAGTGTCGCCGCGACGACGCACCCGGATTCCGCGGCGCCAAGCAATCCGTCATGCCCCGCGTCGTTCCAGAAATACGGACACTCGACATCGACACCCGCGGGGAAAGGGGCTCGTGCTTCGATATGGCAGCAGCCTGCCCTGACCCTGATGATGGCACCGTCATCACCCTCAAGGAAGATGGCAACCGTCGGGCGACACAGTGCGAAGCACAGCCTTTCAATCAGGGTCATCTTCATTGTGTCCTCTTCGGTCCGACTGCCGTTCACAATAGGCCATTATGGCAAAATATTCACATGCGCATTCCGCCAGTGGCGGTAGACATTCCTGCACTCTGGTCATAGGTAGTTCTGGGGGTTTCCTTAAGAGGTCTTCAATGTGCCTGCACCATGCCTCGGTCACCGAGGCTCTCCTGGCTGTAATCAGGAAAACCGTCCCGAACGAAGCCTGTCTGTTCAAGGCAGGCGAACGGGATGTGTCGGCTGTGGAAATGCTTGAGATCCTGACGACCGGACCGCGCGACGACCAGACCAGGGATGCGGCCAGGGAGTGGGTTCGACAGTCCTTTGAACAGGCGCGGCGGCGGGCCGGTCAGGCTGGCATCGAGTCCTCGGACGTCGATGAGAGCCTGCCGGTCCCGGCCGCGCGGATGCTCTACAGACTTCTGGTTGATGTGCCGCCGGAAAATCCCGCCTTCACCACCCCGGATGGCACGGTGATGAAGGCGGGCACGCTTCTTCGCCGGGTCGAGTCCTTCCCGGATCTGCGCGAGGCATACGGGCGGGTGCTGATGACATGTCTCAGCACCTGCCTTCGAGAGGCCTATCAGTCGTCCTGAGAAGGCTGGGCGGGGCGGATGGAGACAACCAGTCGCGCACCCGCATCCTCGGCGCCTGGCGGCTCCCACGGCCGGCTTTCGCAGAACTCGAAATGCCCCTCCGCCAGCGCATGTATCCTGAAGCGTGCCTGGTAAACACCACCCACGCTCAGGGAGCCGGCAGAGTTCGGCCTCGGAGCGTCTGAAGGGATCCTCGTGACGGTTAGCTCGCGAAGGTCCCTACGGAAATCCCACTGATAGCCCGCGCTACCGTGCTCGGGGATGGAAATCTCCCGCGTTTCGCCAACTGTCATGCGGATGTGGAGGTGGTCCATTTCATGTCCTGTTCACGTTGTGAGTGGCAACCCTGCTTCCCAGACCCTGTTTTCCAGACAGTCCGGAGAATGCTTCCTGCGGAATATCGAGTTCCAAAATCCTGCTCAGACACAGCGCCGACAGGGTGGCGTCGCCAAGGGCATCGTGCGTATCCCCCTGCTTGCCGACACCGAGCTGTCTGCTCAGATCTTTTAGCGAAATCTGCATCTTGCCGGGAGCGGAGACCATGTTGCGGTCATAGCGGTCGACCATTCTGGCGATCTTCGTCATGCAGAGGAATCTGCTCTTGGGCAATCCCGTCCGTCCCAGAAGGGCGAGGTCGTGGTTCAGGAGGATCCGATCCGACGCTGCGCCGTGTGCAACCAGGACGCTGTCACCGATGAAATCCATCAAGGGGGTGGCCACCTTTTCGAAGGTGGGACAGTCCTCCAGAATCCTGGCAGTCAGTCCGTGGATCCTTCCGGCGTGAGGATTGACCTTGGCCTGCGGATTGATGCGGCAGTGCAAGGTCCCTCCGGTGAGCCGCCCCTTCTCGACTTCGACGCACCCGATTTCGCAGATGGAAAACCGCCCTTGGTCCAGATAACCGCGGCCCTCGATGTCGATGACAACAAGACGCTGTGTGAATAAACCGTACATTCGTTCTTCACCGTCCAGAATCCACACACCGCGACAGTTTGTCTCAGGCATCACCATGACTTGCTTGACGCTGCATAAGACACTGACATAGAAAGCAAGTGCACGTAAAGTCCCAAAGTCTTTTTGTTGCCGACAAGGACTTCAACAATCATGCTTCTGCCGTTTCTCTCCTCCATGATGCTGACCTCAGTCGGCCCTGCATCGCCCTTGGAACGGAGCTGTCGCAGCCAGGTTCAGGCTGTCGTCTCTGCTGTCGAGCAGGAATTCTCTGGCTCACCGGCCTATTCCGATGTCGACTACAGAGCGCTCTCCGGCTTTCTTCCCGACGACATGGCGGACAGGGACGGCCCCCTGCTGATCCATGGTATGCCGGCGCGTGTGACGCCGAACCTCCCGGACCGGCAGAATTTTTCCATCGAGTTCGACGATGGCGGCGACAATGCCTGCGCGGACTTGTCCGGGATGAAGAATGTTCTCTCCGTCACAAGGAACGGAACGAGGGTTCGCGTGAAGGCCTACTGAAACCCGGCGCAAACTGGGCCGTCATACGCGGCGATACCGGCCAGGTTCTGAAGTCCGGACCGCTTCGGTAGCCTCTGCAGGCGTCTGGCCTGGACAGATGCGGGAAACTACTGCGCCACCTCGGGGTCACTTGGATTCAGATTGGTTCGCCGTACGGAGACCAGACGCCCCTCCGGACCATCACTGGCGATGCTGGACCGGACCGCGGCCATCAGCCGGCAGTGATAGCCTTGGCCGACCTGTGCGAACCGGGCCAGAGCACACTCCAGGGCATAGTGCCCACTGAATGCCTCGTCGGCCACACCCGCCTCTGCGAAGACCAGCAGGAACGGACCGGCGGGCGGAAGGGCCAGGCCCGGATCCCCAGGCAGCGCAGCATCCACCGGACAGGCATTGCTGGGCACGAGGCTGTAGCCACGGCGCTTCAGGCGCACCAGCAACTCCTCCGCCTCGTGCATATATCCAGGGTAGGTCCCGTCAGCGACGTCGAGTGACCTGTCATCGCGCCCCTCGCGAAACCGCTCCATCCTTCCATCAATGCTGGCCCACGCCTCGGCGAGTGATTCGATGGCAGCGTGCTCTGCGACGCGCGCCGGCGGGGATGATGCCTGGCCATACGAGGATGCCTCTCCCAGCCCCGTGCCTGCATCCTTGGAGGTGCCCATGGCGTTCATCATCAACTCTCCGAACCGGTTTCGCAGCCAACCTCACGCTCACAGGCTTCTGCCTTGAGACGTCGGGCATCCAGGATCTCCATCCTTAACTGCACGACAGTTTTCATCCCGAGAATGCAGGCCATCAGGAATACCAGGCAGAGGATAAAGGGTCCCGCCCCCAAAACCTGCAGGGGCACCTCCACAGTCGCCTCGTAGAGCACGCATGCATTATTCACATCCATCGTCCTGCCGTATGAAATATGAATACCATAGTGTAAGCATTGACAGTCGATTAACGCATCGGCGTCTTTATGCCAATAGGCATGTCGCCAGGCTCTGTCACGCCGATATCGGGGACGAAAGCACGTGGGAGCTCTGTGCCGTTCAATCCGCCGTCGACGGCAGGGCCTTTCACGGACAGGCCGACGAGATTGTCCACGCTTTCCTTCAGGGCAGTCTGTCGCGCCATGAGATTTGCGTGCAGTACCCCGAGCTTTTCCCTGATTTCCGGGGCCGTGGTGCATCCCAGAGGGTGGAAAACCTTTTCAATGGCCGCGTATTCGAAATAAGTCTGCCTGTTGCACCACTCATCAAGCCGCCTGACAAAGTCCTCCGGGATCTCTTCCCCTTCGCTCGCCAGGGCTTCCAGATTGTCATTGATTGCAGAGGCGAGGAGGTCACGTGCTTCCAGCCGCCCCTCGTCTGCATGCGAGAAAGACGACAGGGCATCCTCCTCCATGGTGTGGACAACGCCCGAGACGAGCTCCTTCCTCTTTTCCGGGGACAGGTCCGCGATGACAGGTGGTTTGTCGTCGTCTTCAGAAGAACTCAGCTGGATGACGATTTCGTCCCGCACAAAACCCAGATTGATGCTCGGATACTCCATCTGAGTCGCATTGACGACGGGAACATCCAGCCCTTCTTCGCGCTGGATCCAGCTGAGGATGTCAGCGAGGTCTTCAACCGCAATGAAGTCTTCGTCGTCACACCGAGGCCGGCCAATCGTATGGATGAGCCTGGAGTAGACAAGACCCTCAGCCTCGCCAATCGGCACAAGCCTGGGCGTCACATCCCCCTCGAAATCATTGATGAGTGCACTGACATCCGGAAGTGCGTCCGCCACCCACTTGAGTTCGTCCATCTTCAGCATCAGATCGGTCAGGATATCCAGGTCGACCGCTCGAAGGAAGGCATCCACAACCAGGACGGGATCCTGCTCCGGCGGAAGACCGTCCGAGGCTACTCGTTTAAGGATGGCCTGGACGGCACCCCTCGGCGCCCCCTGCCCCACGACGACAGCCAGAATTGAATAGGACTGTCGGACGGATTTTCCGTAACTGTGCAGGAGACGATCCCGCACTGCCCGGGCCTGGTCGCTTCTCTGCAGTCTGGTCCTGCCCGATGGAAATGCGCGCCTCTCATTCTGCCATGCCCGGTGGACGAGGTTGATGACATCTGTCGTGATATCAACCTCGATATCGGGATCTCCGTTCGGCGCCGAATACAGGTAAGAAAGACGGTCTTTCATTAATGCCTCCGATGCCGCTGCTGCATATGCCGACAAGCGTTTTATCTAATGGTCTTCTACATCATTCCGCGGGGTGTCGGCTGCGTCAAGGTCTGCTCGTTTTCCACCTCTGGAGAGCTGTCGCGCGCGGCAAGCATGGCGTAAGCAGGTCGTGGTCCTGTGCGGAGACGGACCCAACTCTCGAAGGCCTCGCGTGACATCTCCTTGCTGGCCATTCTCTCCATGGCCACGACCTGTTCCATGTCGGGGGCAGACAGCTCGAACCCGTTCACGTCGAGGGCCAGATGCAATGCGGTGAGCGCCGTGCGCTTGTTCCCGTCCAGAAACGGGTGATTGCGCACAATGCCTTCGCACATGGCGATGGACGCAGCGATGACGTCGGGCTCCAGCGCATAGTGGAGCATGTTCTCATAGCGGAAAATGGCGCTCTCAAGACCACCGAGGTCCCGCACACCATGGATCCCGCCATACATGTCGACCATCCGCTTGTTGATGGCCACGAAAAAACTCGTCGGGATATGCATGGCCGGGCTCCGCTGGGGTTGGCAGAGAATAACCTGGCGCAACGCAAGACCATCATGTCATCAGGATAGAATGGTCTTTTCCCTGTCAAACATCTGTCTGAATCCCGGAATGAAAGCCAGCGTCTTGCCGCTCCGGGATGACAGGGGAGTCAGGACGACAATTCGGTCAGGACAGGAAGCTCTTCGACAGCGATGACAAGGCCGAGACTGTGCAGGTCATCGTCATCCATGATGCGAAACGTCGAATGCGGGACATCCGTGCCCAGAACCCATCCCGTCTCGCCATAGTCAGACCGTATGACAGCCGAGGCGTCGAAATTCCTCTTCCAGGCCTGCACCATCTCCAGCGGACGCAGATCTTCATCCCCGTGAACGCTGTTGTAGTCCGTGGCGCTGTCCAGGGTTGCACCCAGTCCAGTGAGCAGGCCCTTTCTGGTCAGGCGGAAATTGCCATAGGCCTCATCGCTGAACGCCCCGGAGAGCACAACATAATCATCGCTCATGCCGTGCAGGATGACGACTCCCTTCTGACGGGCAGCCTCGATGACATCACGAGGAATATCCGGGTAACGGACGCCGTCGAGACGTTCGGCAATCTCGCTCCGGGCCTGGGCAGCAGTGCTCATGAATTCAGATCCTCCTTCAGGTGGCAGTGAAAGGTCCGGTGACAAATCCGCGATACGTCATGCTGATACGCTCACCACACTCGAAGCCTGCCTTGGGAATGCGATGCTCATGCGTCTCCTGCATCCCGGGGTGCATCAGAAAGAGGCTGCCATGCCCGAGGCGGATCTTCTGGACCTGGTCACGACTGGCCGTGGGCCGAACCCAGATCTCGCGCTCTGCTCCCAAGGAGATGACCGCGATGTGCCTTGCGTCGTCCATTTCCGGGCTATCGTCTGCATGCCATCCGAGGTGGTCACGCTGGTTCAGGTATCGGTTGAGGAAACAGACATCCAGAACATCGCCATGGTCGGCACGAAGCCTGTCGCCCAGCACGGCGATATCGCCATCCCAAGGCTGCGGTTCATAGGTTCGCGCGCCCATTCCGCGGCCATATGTGTAGGGCACGGGGTGCTGGTTGGCATAGTATTCCAGGCGCGGCGTACCGTCCCGACGGATCCAGGCCAGATCCCGCGTCAGACACGACAGAAGACGATCCGCGTCGCCAACGTATTTGGGAAAATACGTGAACGGCAATGTGTCAGTCATTTTACCTACTCTTGGGACGGAGCGCGAAAGACTCCGCAGGGATAAATCGGCGCAGCGCGGACCGGACTAGCGGCTTGCCAGTTCCTTGAGCGCCCCGCCGATGCGGCCGACGATCCGGTCGAGACGGCTTTGCAGGCTGGGCTGCGCGGAAGCCTGCGCGTCCTTGCTGGCGACCTTCGGCTCAACCTGCGACTGTGTCTTGTCCGTGCTCATAACATCACCTCGATTTACCGGACTTAAAATGTCACAGTCCGGACTGGGTGACAAGACAGATTCAACATTGCATCGGGACTTTATAAAGACAGGACTTGCGTGAGAACTGCCCCGGTAACGTTCCAGTTTAATGGTCTTGTTCCGCCTCTTTCTGCAGGTCATAATGCGGGTATGAAAATGCAAACCCATTCAGCCGGCCAGGCCCCGGGCCGGCCATCTCATCAATCAGCCGAATTTGTGCTGTCCAGCATGGCCGACCCGGCCGACGGTGGCATCAGCTCTGTCGACCGGACTCACATCCTCACCGAGGTGGCACGCATTTCCGGCGGACTGATGCGGGTCGGGTTCCATGCGGTCTGGATGGATGTCCGCGCCCTTGGAAAACGCGGCTCCGACGGTTCGCCGGATTGCACGGCGATTGACGGGCTGGAGGGGCGGGTGTTGCGAATTCGGCATGAGGGGGTGACATTCGAGGTCTCCATGACCGATGACCCCGCGTCCGCCGGGGGGTTCGAGGTCAGGAGATGGCAGCCTCTCGCTGACACGCCTGTCCTGCTCTTTGGCATCAACGACGATACCGGTGGTTCGCCGGGAGGCTGGTGGCCGGGGTTCGTTGTGGCGGGTGGCGACCTGGGCGACGAACTGGTCCCAATCAGCCGTGCCCTGAGGGCCTGTCTGGACGAGCGCGACCTGTGGGCGTCCGTGGCGGACCGACAGGACGATATCCGCAGCTACCTGGCCCAGAGGCACGCTGTCCTGGCCGACTCCCTTCGAAGGGCATCCCTGGTCTTCCGTCTTGCATGCGATGTCCTGGAGACCGACGACCTACTGGCGAACGGCGCGTTCACTGCGCTGATGGCGGAGATTGATAGGCGGGACCTGCTCGGATCCGTAAACTTTGTGGCACCACGGACAGCCTATCTTGCCCTCGAGCTGACTGCATTAGGTGGTCAGGCCACGCTGGAGAGCGATTTCGGCAGATGCCGGCTGGGCGAGCGTTCAGACGCACGCGAAACCATCGTCGAGGTCACGTCCCCGGCCACGTCGCCAACGCCCCTCGCGACACTCACGCTGACGGAGCATACCTTGCGTATCGCCTCGCAGAGACCTCAGGTGGACGTGACGCTGACCCATGGTGACGACCCGGCTGTCGTTGCCGGGGCTGCACCCCGCGGTGACAATGGCCATCTGTTCCTGGCCGACCTCAGGAGGACGCTGGGGGATGTCATGGAGGCACACAGGCGGCGCGAGCTGTCGGTCAGACGCGCTAGATGAGGTCCTTGAATTGTCGGGCGCCGATGGCCGCGGCCTCCCGAAGCTGCAGTGACCCGTTGGCTTCGCAGACCTTCACGAGATTTTCCGTCACATGACCAAGAGCCACGTCGATCTGGGTCCGCGGTCCATGAGACAGGCGCGCCATCAATCCGACATGCTCCATCTCCCGACGCATGACACTTCCCAGCATGGCCAGATGCAGCCTGCCTTTGAAAGTGAGCGATGACTGGCTCATGTCGTCCTGACGGATCCGCATGGCATCGTCACATCGCGTCTTTGGTGCCAGGTCAATCAGCATCCGATCCGGCACTGCGGTAGCCGGCCCCCGGAGAACCGGAGCCGACGCGGCCGCCCCGTGATGGGCATGATGCCGGTTAGCGAACAGCGACCACATCCAGGAATGATGACTGCTCCGTGCTTCGGCCCGACCAGTCGCCACGGCCATACAGAGGACAACAAGTCCACACCAGATTATCCTCATGACATCACCGCCCCTGACGAGGCCAATCACGACCCCATTCCAGTCATGATAGACACGAATTGTGTCCAAATTACCGTCAGCAGGTCAGGTGAACAGACAGGGGAAATCTGTAAGAATTCGTCGTTTTGTCTTCGTTCTGAAGACATTTCTTCCTCGGAGACAGTGATTTGCGCAAGGCTCCTCTTGCGATAAAATGGTCTTTCACGCAAAACTCATCCACCGGATGGAGCTCAGGGTAGCCAGGTCATGAACACGATGTATCGCGAGCTTGACAGTGCGGAGCGGGCCGGTGGTCGCAATGCCTTGTCCTTGTCCATGACAGAGCTCGCGGCTGGAATGCTTCGTCACGCGGTTGCCCTGACGCGGTGCTTTGGTGTGACCAGGAGCGAGGCGGAGACCATTGTCAGGCAAGGTCATGATGCCGCCCCACTGGGCGACGTGAAGACCTGTCTGGCGGAGGCGAAATCATCCCTGGCGGCGATGTCCGACCTCAATAACGGCGGAACCTTCACATATGCAGATCTGCCTCCGTCGGTGCGCGATGTCATCGAGATCGCCCGGTCCATCACCTTCTGGGAGCAGCGCGGAGAAGGCATGGTCGTCAGCGCTTTTCATGTCCGCGAGATGTGGTCCGCGCTCAACCGCATGGAAGCCCTGCTGCAGGACACGCGCTCTTAAGCCCTGCGCCGATGGTTTACGAAACAGCACAAGCACGTAGCGAGACCTGGCCTTTTTCGGATTTGCCTTACATATCCACCTGAGGGTTCAGAGAATAAACATGGTCGTGGCAATCAAGTCGAAGCCTTTCAGCTTCCGGAAGATCCGGGAGCGTTTCCTGTCCGGTCTCTTCGAAGCCTCAATGTCCCATTCCGAGTTTGAAGCCGGGCATGAGAATCTGGTCGAGGCGACAAGACAGCTGGGATCCGGCAGGACCGCCTCTGTCCGGCTGAACGGCCCCGCGTACCAGATCCTGCGCGAGATGACTTTCGATACAGCGATGTTCGAGGAATACAGCGCCAATCTGTGCTTTTCAAAACAACACCTGTTTGTGGAGCCCATCTCCGTGAATGAAGGGAGGATCATCCGAAAATACCTGAGGGATCCTATGGATAAAGAAAACCTCAAAGATATACGCTCCCTACTGTCGATAGTGGCCTGTGCTGTATCAGCAATCATCTTTTATTTCGTGACAGGCTTCGGGACAGGCCTCGCTTCGAAATTCATGGTGTGCTTGCTCGCATTCTCGTTCTTCCTATCCTTGAAAAATCTCACGTCGCGACACTCCTGTGCAGGCAGGGAAGCGGCCGCGATAGCGAGCGAGCTGGTGAAGGACCGCCGCTTGAAAGCTGTCGCAAGGCGCTACGCCCTGAATACAGGAGATCCGGCTTCGACCCGTGTCCTCGTTGAGTTCGCCAGGTGTTTTGCGCTTCGCTGCGTCATCAAGAAGCGCAGTCACTCATTGAAAAACGGCATGCCTTCTCCCCGATTGGAGCGTTTCTGGCGGGAGGTTTGGACTTCGACAGCCCTGTATCGGGATCTGTGCCTCAGACACGCCGGGGGGCTTATCGACCACAACGAATGCAGGCCGAATTCTCCTGAGGACCTCGCCACATGTCTCATATTGACCGAGGCTTATATCCGAACGTTCTACGCCAATCCACCGTCTGAACTCTGGCCAGGGCTGACAGAGGAGAGTGTCGGGAGAGCTCTTTCACTGTGCGGAATGAGAGACAGGCTGGGTCACGTCTGTGACCTGTTCGACGGCAAACTCGCTTGACGACGAGTGACCGCGGCGACGTCCGGCGTCCTCAGACGGGCCACCTGTCCACTGCGAGCAGCGTATTTTGCGCTGTCAGCCCAGGATGCCGTCCAGCTCCCGCCTGGCCAGGCGGGTGAGGTCGGGAGAGAAATGCCTGCCGGATTGCTGCTCGAGGTAGGTGTCCATTTCGGCAAGAGTCCAGGCAGGCTTATAGGCCCGCCGGCTGGAGAGGGCTTCCAGGGTGTCGGCCAGACAGACGCACTGGATTTCCATATGCAGGTCGTCGCCTTCCACGCCAAACGGGTAGCCGGTGCCGTCGAACCGCTCATGATGCAGAAGAACCATCGCAAGACTGCCGGCCGTGAGCACCTCGTGGAGGCCGAGCCTGTAGAGCAGTCGCACTCCATCTACCGGGTGCCTTCGGACAGCCGTCATCTCGACCTCCGTCAGACGACGGTCAGCGTCGAGGATATCGCGGCTGATACCGAGCTTGCCCACATCATGCAGAAGCGTGCCCAGCCTCAGGACCCGGTCAGGCACCTGGCATCCGGTCAGTCCCATCAGCCGCTCAGAAATCTCGTACACGCGCCTGGAATGCCCGTCGTCGAGACCCGCCATCAGGTCCACCAGTCGGTCAAGACAAACTTCTTCGCCCGACCTTTCGAGCGGCACACTGAGGCCGATCTCCATGCAAAATATCCATGTTCTGGTGCTTGCCCGATGCACGGTTGCGGCGACTCAGGGCTTGGCAATAATGTTGCTTTTTATATCAGGCCAAAGACACACCACAAGCCAGGATTGCGGATTTGACGTTTAATTCACGTCGTAAAGACGTAATCACGAACTTCTTACCTTGAGTGAAGTTCTGGCCGAAATCGCCGCGTCACGTGTATTTTCCAACAGCCGCTGGCCGCATATCACTTCACAGTCCCTGGTCAGAAATGGCGGGGCAGCAAGCTTTTCGCAGAAAGCGATGGTGTCAGCCGGCGGAATGATGCGCAGACCGCGTTCGACGGCGAGGTTCTCCGAGCGGGCACCCATCCAGGCCTGAGACAGCCCTATGCTGGACGCGATGTCCGCGTCCGCGAGCAGGCACGCGACCGTATAGGCTTCCGGTGCCGTCACGATATCGCCTGCGGCGGCTGGCCGGCGCGCCAACACGTCCCGCCAAACGCTGTATCCGCCTGCCAGTGCCGGGCGGATGTGCGGCGCCGTGGAGAGGATGACCGTGTTGAGGACGGCGGGATCGACCAGATCCCGGAGGCCCGAGATGTCGGAAATTGCCATGGCGGACGCGACGATCTCGTTGGCGAAGGGACCGTGCCGCGCCGGCTCATAGCCCATATCGTGGGCCAGCGCAGCCAGGGCCAGCAGCGCGCGCAGGGACGTGTTGCCGATCCTTCGTGCGCTGTAACGGCCGCCGTGAGTGATGGTCATCGCGATTATGAAGACGTCCAGGTGATGAAGGGCGTTGTGATAGGCATGCCCCGACCACGCATCCAGGTGGGACGCCATCGCCCACATCACGTCCCGCGTCCGGATGTCCAGACCTTCCACATCGCCCAGGCAGCCCAGCACATAACCCGCGTGGCGGGACGGTACTGCAGCTCTGATGGCCACGAGTGCGCCTTCGACCTCTGCCGCGTCCGTGAAACCCAAATCGCGGGGCAGGTGCAGCGCCGGAAAGTCGCAAGGGTCTGGCATCATGCGTGGTCCACCGGAGGAGGCAGCAGCCGGCCGGACATCTGCAGTTCCTCCTCGCGCCTTTCGCCGCCAAGACGCATCAGCGCGTCGGCCCACTCGTTGAACAGGGCAACCCACTCCTGCCCCTGTGCCTTCATGACGCGAATCTCCTCGAGGAAGTCGCACAGCACATCCTCACGCGTCTCATAGTCTGAAGGCGAGCCATTGGCGCCAGGGGCGGACTGGTCTGCTGCCGGGAGGTCCAGGTCCACCTCCGCCCGGATGGAGGCGAGCGCCTTGAGGAGGACCGGCCTCGTGTCAGAAAACCAGTCACACGCTCCGCCGTCATCCTTGTTTGCGCGTGTGGCGCGGATATCGAACGCTGTCCAGCACAGGTCGATGATGCGCGGCCCCTTCTGACAATCGGCCGCATCCACATCCAGGAGATGGCCAAGGAGGGCCCGCAGTCTGGCATTCTCGCGCTCCAGGGCGCGCCGCGACAGGTCTGGCACGCGAGACGCCCCCGCGTTTGCTAAATCATGGCCCTGGACGGAAATCCCCCGCGCGCTTGCCGACATCACTGAAAGTCCTTCCGGTTTTATCCGAAATAACGATACGTGGTGCCGCGTTTATTGGCAATGTCTTGCGGGCGTCGAAGTCCATAATCGGCACCGGGGACGTTTCGTCGTCAGGTCCGCATGATGCCTTCGCACATGGCGTGAACATGAGCGACGCAATAGTCCCCGTCACCCGAAAGGAAGAGACGTGGCGTTCGGAATCTCTCTAGCCGCCTGCCGTGTCCTGCAAGCCGGGGCCGGCATCGACCGCCTCACAGGGCCGGCGCGGCAGTCCGGCTGCGGCCGCCACAAGGTTCTCCAGCTGGTCCGGCGAGAGGATGACGACCGGCTTCGCATTCCGGGTGCCTCCCACGAGCAGCACCTTGCCGTCACGGACGTCGCCAATCCTCGCGGAGATCCGGTCCCTGAAGGAGCGTATGGTCTCAGGTGCGACGACCGAGACAGCAGCACTCACCACGTCGCGCACCTCTCTCTCGTCGCGCGCGGCCGCCAGCCTCTCAAGCAGTGTCTGCACATCCATTGCGGTCCCTCCGTGCGGCACTCCTACGACCAACGAGCCCTCCCCGCAAGGAAGGCATCCCGGACAGTCCCGCATCTCTCACAAACAGTCGCAGCCACTCGCAGCTCCATCGCCGGGGAGCTCCGCATTCCGCAGACAGAATTCGCTACGGGCCGCGATGTCCTCCCAAGTCCACACAAGGCAAATTCACCCGAAGCTCTCATAAATCCGAGATATCTATTGTTTCCGACGGTATTTCATCTTATTGGTCTTCCGACATAGAGAAAAGGTCAGGACATGCGGCGGATCTGTTCGTACAACCAGCGCCACGCAAAGGGGTACTCCCTTGTGCAGATGGGTGTGGCCCAGGACCCCAACAGGCTCGTCATCTTCTCCGGCAGCCGGCGGTTTGCGGGATCGGACCGTTCCCTGTCAGGTGCGGCTCATGTGCGGCACGTCTCCAGCTTCGAGCCTGGTTACTCGTCTCAGGCCACCATCCCGCTGTTTCGCCTGGTCAGCGTCGCGCAGGCCGGCCGCATTGGGGATTCTGTCGAGCGCGGGAACTTCAACGTCATCCCTGTGGGGCCGGCCATCTACGAAGCCTGGCTCTCCTTTGGTGCTGATGGCGTCGTGGATGCGGAGACCGGCTTCATCTACAACCTCAACGAGCCCGACCTGCTCGCCTTCATGGGCATCGTTTTCAGCGGATGCTACGAAAGAAAGGTCATCAACGGCATGTCTTCCGGACGCTTCGTCCTGCGTCTGACCTATGGCGGTCACGGGAGTTTCAAACCGATGACGGACTGCCATATGACCCAGGGCAAGACGACCGAATACCTCGATACCGCGTCGGTCCCGGCACCCTTGGCCGCCTGACATCCACGCCGAGGCGTACGCTGGGGTTTAGGGTCGGAGAGCTTCAGTTCGGGATCCAAGACGGCGGCGGAAATCGAGAGCCTCCCGGACAAGACCATCCGTGCTTCCGTCATCTGAGCCGAGTGCCTTCCGGATATCTTCCTCCTCCGTGAGCTTCTCTGCGCGCAGCATGAGACCAAGAAGGGCACTACCGAACAATCGGGCATGCTCCAGATCGGCGGCAGTGTCCGGATGCATTCCCTCCAGGGTCACGGAAAGCTGTCGGCTATAGGCCTCCGCCGCGCGGACCGTCGGGCCCATGTGTGCATCCGGATCGGCCAGGACGGCATCCACTTCAGACCGGGTCAGGGCGGGCGGCAGTCTGAGTTCGCCGGGCGACACCATGGTCATGCTTTCCTGTTCAGTAGTCATGCCACAATACACTACACGTGGATTCCATATTACGGCAATGGGTTTACCAGACAAGGTCTTGTCATTTCATGCCGTCCGTGCAAGTGACATTGCCACAGGATATGGAAGGGTTTTCGAATGTCTGACTCGCACGGCTCCACCAAGGTTGTAGTCGGGGCTCTGATGGTCAATCTGGCCATTGCGGCAGGCAAGGGCGTCGCTGGCGTTTTTACCGGGTCGTCGGCGATGATTGCCGAGACCATTCACTCGCTGGTCGACTGTGCAAACCAGGTCTTCATGCTGGTAGGCATCAAGCGTTCGGCCCGACCTGCCACCCGTCTGCACCCGCTCGGGTTCCACCGTGAGGTCTATTTCTGGTCGGTGGTTGTCTCATTCGCCGTGTTCACCGTGGGCGGTGTCTCGGCCATCTACGACGGGGCGCACGAACTCATCCATCCGACCGTAACGCCCGCGCTTCATATCCTGGGCTTCCGTATCCCCGGATGGGCCATCAACCTCGCCATGCTGGCCTTCGCGGCAAGTCTGGAATACCAGGGGTTTCTGATGGCATACAAATCCCTGCGGAAAACGGCTCGCAAGGGAGATACGACCTGGTCGCTGCTGACGCGCAGCACGGATCCGGGGCTGTTCGTCGTCATGTTCGAGGATGGCGCCGCGCTCCTGGGCCTAGCCGTCACGGCACTCGCCACCATTCTCGTCGCCCTCACCCGCATGGAGCTTTTCGATGGGCTGGGCAGCCTCACGACCGGAGCCATCCTGTGCGCCGTCGCCGTCATCATGTTCAACGAGACCCGCTCGCTCATCAACGGTGAAGCAAGCCTCCAGACCACAGAGGCCCTGGAAGCCATGTTCGCCGCTGTTCCCGGTGTCGACAGCGTGAATTCCGTCATCACCCAGCACATGGGCCCCCACGCCGTGCTCGCGCTCGTCTCAATCGACTGGGACAACTCCCTCTCCGCAGACCAGGTCGAACGCAAGACGACCATGCTGCACCGGCTGGTGAAGGACAGCAACCTGCCCGTCACGCGTCTCTTTATCGAGGCAAGGTCTTCACGGGATGCGGGAGTCGACGCATAGTCCTTTTTTGGTATTTCCATAACGACTTTATTATCGTATCTCTGGCCTTCCACTTTCGAAGACCAGAGATACTAATGATTGACCTGACGCTCCCCCTGCTGATCTCCCTGCTGATCTTTTTCTTCGCATTGTCCCTCCTCAAGGCTATCAAGATCGTCCCTGGCAGGCAGGCCTGGATTGTCGAAGCCCTGGGCAAGCCGAGAAGCCGCCCCCTGATGAGCGGGCTCCACTTCATCATTCCCTTCGCCTGCCGCGTCTCGCGCAAGATCTCTCTGTCCCAAAGGCAGATTGTCGTCGAGTCCGGCGTGAAGACGTCTGATGATGCCTTCGTCAGTCTGCGGTGGGTGCTGCTGTTCTCCGTCAACGACGACGATGCCAGCATCCTGAACTATGGCTACAAGGTCGAGGACCCTGTCTCTCGCCTGCAGTTCAAGGTTGAGAGCGAAATCCGGCAGATCTCGTCCGGCATGACGCTGAACGACCTCTACACGCACCGCGACGAGATCGCCCGGCGCGTGATGCAGGACCAGGTCACCACTGCCGGCGAGTACGGCATGACCATCCACAACGTCACGCTGGAGCAGCCCACGCCGCCCGTGGAAATCCAGGACGCGATGAACAACAAGCTGGCAGCCGTGGCTCATCTCGAGGCCGCGAAGGCCGAAGCCGAGAACACCCGTATCCGGCTGGTCGGCGCAGCGACCGCGGAATCCGAGAGCAAGAAGCTGCAGGGTGAAGGCATTGCCAATGAGCGTATGGCCATTGCCAAGGGCTTCCGCGAGGCAGCCGAACTCCTCAAGTCGGGCATTCCCGGACTGGAGGAGCGGGACGTCCTGCAACTGATGCTCTCCATCAACCAGACGGACATGGTCCTGTCCGCGGCACGCAGCGGGAACACCTCGACCATCTTCGTGCCGACCGACATGAGCGCGATGAACGTCGGGTCCTTGGTCTCCGCCATGGGCAAGAAGGCTGACTGAGCCCCGGCAGGCGTCAGTCGTCCAGACAACCCCGCTTCACGGCGGGGTTTTTTGTTTCGGGAGTTTCCCCTGGCCGCCCCAAGACCACCGACCTGGATCCCACGGACGGCCTCCGCCATTGCGCGAACACTCTGCAACGGAGACATGTCAACATTGTCAACATGGCTGACGGCATCGGGCAGGGTCGCGAGCACCTCCGCGTCGCCCTTCAACCTGTCAACATGGTCAACATGGCAGTGGTCCGGATGGCGGCGGCCGTCCTCTGGCCTGGCTGTCTCGTCGGACGGCGGACCGCTGGACGGCCGCATGCACTGCCGTCCGCGGCAGCCCTGGGCTGACCGGGATCAGTGTCAGGGTGTCAGACCCTCCGGCCTCCTGGTGTCCATTGCGTGGCGTCTGGTAACGGGGCGGTGGCCGTGGCTCTGCAGGGTGTCCCGTGCTTCTAAGGGGGATCTGAACGCCCCTTTGTGGCGGTGTCTCGGTGGGACTGGGGGGTGTCTCGGTGGGGCGCAGAGGGCCTCTCCTGGGACTGGGGGATATCCGGGTTCTGGTGCCTTGGGTTCTGAGGTGTCTGCCGGTTACAGATGGGTGGGGTCTTTGTCTGAGGATCCAGCAGGGCCCGCTCTCTGTGGGGCCGTAGGTTCCGGGGGGTCGAGTAATAGAGGCGGACTGCGGCCCGTTGGTGAGGGCCGGAAATCAGGGTGTCTGGTCTTTCTTCCGGATTTCCTCTCCTGGCTTGGCCTCCAACGGGGCCGGGCGGTTTCTCTGGGAAGTGGGAAGGCCTGAAAGCTTCCAGGACAGGGGCTTCGGCGTGGCATGTTGCCTTATGGTCTGGAGCACTCCTGAAGGATTGGCTTCCCGGTGGTGGTGTGTGTGCGCCGAGGGATGCGAAACCCCCGTTTATGAAGGGATCCCGGACAAGGGGTTTTCCTGTGGTCGAAAGGCTTACGAAAATACTGGAGGCGAACTCACCCCGTTACTTCCCTATTTGGTAACGCTTGACTGGAAAACGGGTATCACTTAAGTGGCAGTTCCGGGCGTAATGTGACGAGGGGCGAAGTCCGGACGCAGAACACTGCCTCCAGAGCGTTACCTCGGGACCTATGGAGGCAGTGTTCACCCCCGATGAATAGCGTTCTGGCCGTAGACGCGGTGACGATGTTGCCTGGCTGTCGGCGAAGGATCCGTAGAGGACCCTTCGTCCGGTGTTATCGCCCATCTGTCGTGACACCGGACGTACACACAAACCATTGTTCGGGAATGGCCAACGCAAAACAACCCTACAAGCCTCTTGTTCAACGCGGGTCGATGTGTCGGATGAAATGCGTGACTAAATAAAGGGTTTCTTCGATGCGGGAATCGCTTGATGGTAGGTTTGGAATCGCTTTGATGTCATGAAAGTAACGCTTGGGTGGAGAATACGCACCCGCTCCCCATGCCGGCATGATAACGGCATAAGGACGGCATGATACCGGCATGATGCCGGTATAAGGTTATGATGCCGAGCCTCACTCGTACCGACGGGGGAACGGAGGAAGGCTCGGGAATCCGTTGCCCTGCAATGCCATTTCACAATGTTGTCCATGTTGTCACTGTTGACGGTATGAAGTCCTTGCTTGAAAAAGTGACAGCTGCTGGGTGTCATATGGATAAGGCTTGGCTTACGAAAGACCTGCGGGTTAATATGAGGACGACGTGCATGACGATGCTCTTTCCGGCGGAGTCAATAAGACATGGGTGACTGTCTTTCGGACGAGGGCGAGCAGATGATGTTGGGCGGTGGGCGCGTGAAGCGGTCGGGTCGTGTTGTGGTGGCTCTGGTCGGAGCGATGGCGTTGGCTGGATGTGACGAGACCATCTCACTGCATGACGATGGCCAGGATCCGACGGCGAGCTACTATGACCCGGCCATCAGGACGAATGTCGACCATCAGCTCGCGCAGGCGTCCGAGGATGCAGCGAAGTCACTGGCTCGTCTGAACACCGTCATGCAGGCCCGCACGCCTGTGGCCGACCCGGCGCCCATCCCCGCTGCGGCCATTCCTCCCGAGCTGAGCCAGCTTGTCACCGAAGTCAGCTGGTCCGGTCCGGCCATCTCTCTGGTCCGGGACATGGCCCAGAAGGCCGGGTACGCGTTTGTCCCGCCGGAGCATGAGCATAATGTGCCGGTGATGGCGACCATCAACGTGAACAACGTCACCATCCTGTCGGTCCTGCAGGACGTCGGCAACCAGGTCGGCATGTATGCCTCCATCATCACCGACCCGGCGTCGAAGACCATCACCTTCCGGTATAACGACGAAGACATGGCGCCGCCATCGGCCGACCGGCCTGGGCGGGCGGCGCGTCGAGTGACGCATGTGCACCGTCATCATGTTGCGGCAACGCCTGTCCGTCGCGCCGGCGGCTCGTAATCCGGGGCAGCTCTTAACGAACCCGCAAGGGCCGTCCCTGCCCGGGGCGGCCTTTTTTGTTAAGGAAAACAGTATGGTGCGCCCTGTATCATAGACCTGTTCTGAAAATCAGGTCTGTTTGCGGTGTGCGCCATGATGAATCTGCTGTTGGGGGCTGGAGGGGCCGCCTGTCTGTCTAGTGGGTGCCGGAGGTGGCTTGCCGTCTGGAAGGATCGCCGGCGCCGTGTCTCGGCCGGGCGTGCCGGCGAACACATGGTGTCGGGATATCTGTCGGTGTTCTGCCGGGCAATGCGAGGGCAGCACCGATTGCGTCTGAGCCATCTCGATGATGTCATGGTCCCCTATTCAGAGGAGCGAGCGTTCCAGGCCGACCATGTGCTCCATGGCCGGGACAGCATCATCCTGGTCGAGACCAAGCATTGGGGTGGGAAGGTTGTCGTGTCCAATGGTTCGGTCTCCGTGCTGAGCCGTGGCCGGTCAGCGAACTATGGCAACCCGGTCGAGCAGGCGCGCCGGAACCGGGAGCGCGTTCTGAGGAGCCTCCGCGAGTTCGGCCTGCCGACGCCTGTCTTCTCGGTTGTGGTCTTCTCCAATCCGAAAGCCTCGCTGGAGGTCGACGAAGCGACCCTGCCCCATGGTGTCATCGTCGTGCCAGGACGGGGTCTGGAGGGGGTCATCCGGGAACTGGCAACAGGTCGTTTCACGCACCAGGGGAGTAGCGGAGAGCAGGCGTGGGAAATCCTCCGTCGCATCATGGGCGGCTTCTGGAGGCAGAGGCGTCTGCACAAGATGCATCAGTCCTATGTGCGGAGAAACGAACGCCAGAAGACTGAAAGCCGCGGTTTCAAGCGCATGGGGCTCGGGGTTGGCGTCTGTGCTTCGGCCGCAATCCTTCAGTTCTCAATGCATCCGGGCGCGGGGCTTAATGTGGCCTTCAGTCCTACAGGCTTGTCGGCCATCCGCGCCGGCTTGGAACAGGCCCGGATGACCGTCTCGGGGCGGGCCAGTGACCGGCCGTCTGGCCTCGTCGCACAGGCCTACGCGACGGAGAAGCCTTCCGCATCTGCCGGCTCCCTGCTCACGAGCGCGGTCGCATCGGCCGGCCCGGGGAGCGCATCACCCGACGCCGTGACCCCGCCCATCATTTCCGCACCCGCCCCGGCGCCCGCAAGCGCGAGAAAGCCGGTCAGACATCCTGGCAATGGAGCCTGCAGGGACAGGGGATCTGCGGTGAATGATAATTCGGGCCTGGCATGCAAGACCAGAACACACAAATCGACTGGAAAGCGCGCTGTGGTTCGTCTAGTGAACGGGGGATAATTTGTTGAGATGGACATAATTTTACGTCTATCATGAACCATCAGATGCGGAGCGATATGCGTGATGGGATGGGGTAGAACTCTTCGGTTCGGTGTCTTTGGCTGCGTCAGCATGATAGCCCTGGCCGGATGCCAGCAGCCGGATGTCCAGACCACGTATGATTCCCGCGAGACCGGCGGTGAGATAGACGGCGTCAACGAAGGCTATGTTGCCGGATCCATCGCGATGCACAAGCTCGCCTTGCCGTCCATCAAGGACATGCGGGACATGCATTATGTCTCCGACAAGGACAGCAAGAAGGAGCGCGAGGAGCAGCAGCGCCTTCCAGTCATTCAGCGTGCGGGCCTGACCTATGGCATGCAGACTGGCCTGGCCTACGGGACACAGGCGATTGACGCCGAGCTGAACCGACAGGCGGCCCGTCTGAACAGCTTTGACTTCCAGTCTCTGATGCTGCCCGGGCCGGACGGAAAGATGATTTTGCCTCCCGTCATCTCGGAGATGGATGATACCTTCGAGAGTCAGGATTCCGGGCAGTCCATCCGCATCGCCGACAAATCCTACACCATCATCCAGGAGGCCTCGCTGGCCTCGAATACGCCACTCTGGCAGGCCTACCTTTTCCGCTCCTATGACAAGCCTATGGATCCGGCCAACAACGAGCTGCCCCGCAATCAGCGTGAGAGCGAGGTCTGGGCGGCGTCGGTGGCCAAGGGGTTTGACCAGGGGGTGAAGCAGTCCTTGCAGATCCTGCGGGAGGATAAGGCGCGTCTGGTCCGCGATTTCGATGGCATGGTCCTCTACAAGCAGCTCATTGACGAGGGCAAGGTCTCGGCTCCGGTGATTGCCGAGGTCAACATGGGTCTGACGGGCACAGGCAAGATTGCGCGCTACAATGACCGCCGCATCTCCATCACCGCCAACTCCAGTCTGAATGTCGACAATCCCGACAAGATCACCTCGCGCGCCGGGCAGTCTCCCATCGACGGTTCTACGACGCAGCAGGACCAGTCCATTGCCCCGGATGACGTGCCGGACCCGGATAGCGGCTCTGGCTCGCCCGGGTCAGGACAGGCGCCGGCGCCGCAGGATGACGGCAACTGAGGGCTCGGAAGGCAGGGAGTGCGGATATGCGGCAGGTGACGGTGACGATAATGGATGACCCCGCTCTTGGTGATGAGGTGATGGGCCATCTTCCGCAGGTCCCCGACCACGATGAAATCGACACCGTCGAGTTCGCCCGGCAGCTGAGCCGCGTTCTTTTTGCCGAGGCTGAGGCGCGGGGCGAAAAGGGTGTTGGCATTCTCGACATCTACATGTCTCCCACCATTGAATGGCTGGGTGCGCGACCCGCCGATGACGCGCTGCGCATGTGGGGTGGTCGGGATCTGGTCACGGAGGAGAGCGAGGCGCATCAGGAGCGTTATCGGCTGATCTGTGACAGGGCGTATCGCTCGATGATGGGTCGGACCCGGGCGGGGCGTCTCTCGACGCTGTATCAGGCCGCTCTGGACCTCTACTCCGGGACCACCATCGCCAAGAGGGACTGGACACCGGTTCGCAAACGCTATCTTGAGGCCGTGACCCCCGTATTCCGGTTTGCCGCGGGCGACCGTCTGGTTCTCCTGCGCGAGCTGATGGCGACCTCGTCTTTCGAAATGCTCGCTACGATGTCGACGACGACGTTCTGCATCACCGGTCTGGATGACGACGGGGAAGAGGAGAGGGTAATGAAGCTCCCTCTTCCCCTCAAACAGCGCCTCGACGGCTACCTTCGCCTTCTGCCGTCCGACATGGAAAGTCATTATCACGATTATATCCGCCATGCCCTGTCCATCATCGACATCGTGACCGAGCAGCCGGCCGGCTGACCTGCAGTCATCCACCGCTGAAGTTTTCCTACCGCCCCGGTGGTCCCCGCCCTATAATTCCACATCAGGTCTTTTGATTGCCGGGGTATCGTCATGTCGTCCGTTTTGGCCATGCCGCACGTCGTGAGGCCTTTGCCGAGGAATCTCCGCATCGACGCCGGCACTCTCGCCCGCTCCCCGCTATGGCAGCGCATTTCCGGTGCGGCAGTGTCCGCCGAGCTTGTCGAGGTGAGGCCGGACCAATCCCTGCGTCTGCACAAGGGGATTGGTCCGGAAATACTGGCCGGGCGTCCGGTCCGGCGGTCCGGGTTCGATGGTCTTCTGTGTGTAGTGTTCCGGGAGATGCGTTCGGATTTTGTCGGCGAAGGCCGTACGGTCGAAGTGAGCGGGGCGGTGCCGATGTATCTCACGGTTCGTGGCGAAGGTTCCGACCGGGCCATTCTGGTGTCGAGGAAGGATGATCCGGGTGTCTGACCTGTTTGCGACGAGTTTCGACGGATCCGAGAAATTCGAGCTGCCGCACTATGCAAACGAGGACGTCCTCGACGACATGCTGGTATGGGCCCATACCCGCAAGGCGTCCGACGTGACGATTACGTCCGAGGATTATGCGTGGGCTGACATCGGCTCGATGAAGCACCGCATATCCACGCGCCCCATTTCCTCAATGGAGGCCGAGAACTTTGCCCGCATTATCTACGGCGCGGACACGGCGCCGGCATTGATACAGTCCGGCCGGGACATGGATCCGACCCACGAAATTCGCAACATGACCGCAACGCGGGACCTCACCCCCCTCTTCCGGTTCCGTGTGAACATCACGGGGTGTCGCATTCCAGGCGGCACCGGGATTTCGTTCACCTTCCGCTCGCTGCCGTCCACGCCACCTGAAGTCAGGGTCCTGGGCCTCGAGCAGGAGGTTCTCGACCATATCCGTCCGCCGCTGGGGCTCAACCTCGTGACCGGGCCCACGGGGTCGGGCAAGAGCACCTTGCTGTATTCGATACTGCGCCATCAGATGGAACTTCCGACCGCCAGCGAGAAGCTTCTGGATTATTCCAAGCCTATCGAGTTCGTCTTCGACGGACTGCAGTTCCCCCATTCCTTCGCCATCCAGACGGAGGTCGGCCGCCACCTGCGCGATTTCGACGACGGGCGCGAGGCGGCGCAGTGGGCGTACGCCACACGCAACTCCCTGCGCAGGAAGCCTGAAATCATCCTGATTGGCGAATCACGCGACAAGGCGACTTTCGCTGGCTGCCTGGAGAACTGCCTGACCGGCCATCTGACCTTCACCACGATGCATACGGTGGGCGTGAAGGAGACTGTGCGGCGCGCGCTTCAGTTCTTCGACGGCTCGGAGCGGCGCGGCGTCGCGACAGATCTGCTGTCGACACTGAACATCATCATGACCCAGCGCCTGGTGCCGCGCGCTGACGGACAGGGAAGGGTCGCCATCAGGGAGTATCTCCTGTTCAACCGGTTCGTGCGGGAGCGGCTCGTCGAAGCTGACCATGAGGACTGGCCCCGGATCCTGGGACAAATCATGGCGATGCCCCGGGGAGAGAGGAAGACCATCTCGAAAACCTTGAAGGAAAGCGCGTACGCCCTCTTCGAAGAGGGTATCATCGACGATCTGACATACAGGAATGAGGGGAATCTCTGATGGCCCGGTCGAACGTCGAGTGGCGCAACACCTTCAGGCCGCCGAAGATCCTCATGGTGGACGCACGCCTGTCGCTGTTTATCCTCATCGCGGTCATTCACCTGTCCAAGCTCACCTTCGCGCTGTTCCTCCTCGTCGCCTCGACGCTGTATTTCGTCGAGAAGCGGAAGAACCTGTCCGTGGAGTCCTCCCTGCGCTGGATCCGGGCAGTCCTGTGCAACGTCCTGACCGGCAAGCACAGGATGTCGAACCTGGATCCCAAGGTCCCGCTTGCCATCGACTACAATCTCAGGAAAGACACCTGACGACATCTGGGAATTCCCGCCACCAGAAGACCTATTTTCTTGTTGATGCGTCGGCGTTTTGGCAGAATGGTCTTCAACACAACAGATGTCGGGGTTCCTATGGCTGACAATGCGGGCGAGCGCCCCTATCTTTGCGCGGTCGATGACGGCTACGCGCAGACCAAGGTCTTTGCCGATCCGGTCACAGGCGACGAGCCGGTCCGGTTCTCCTGCCGCTCAAGCATCACGCTGGGTCGTCATGCCCTCGGGTCGCTCTCCGGGGATGGCGAGGGCATCGGTCTCTACCAGACCGAAGAGGGCCTTCAGTACACGGTCTCTGACATGGTGAAGTCGGACAACCTTCAGTTCGACGGTTTTCACACGTCGCCGGTCAACCGTGTCCTGGTCAACCATGCCCTTATCGAGGCCGGTTTCGGCGGCAAACCCGTTGTGCTGTGGACCGCTCTGCCCGTCGGCGATTTCTATCATGGCGCCGACCGCAATGCAGGAGCCATCAACCGGAAGGTCGCCAACCTGCGCCGTCGCGTGACCGGCATCATTCCCGGAGCCGGGGATCCGCCGGAACTGGTCGACATCAAGGTGGGATGCCAGGCCGTTGCTGCGGCCCTGGATTTCTGCCTGAACGACGACCTGACGGAGCGGCATGCGGATGTGTCTCGCGTGGCGGTGGTCGATATCGGCGGCCGCACCACGGACATTGCCCTCATCATCAACGGCGGGACCTTCGTTCCGTCTCGCAGCGGCACGGAGAATGTCGGCGTCCTGGACGTGCACCGCAACCTGTCCCGTCTGGTGCAGGAACGCTTTGAGACGTCGGACGACTACAGCACCGACTTCATCGACCGCTGCCTCCGGTCCGGAACAGCCCGACTGTGGCGGAGGGACCACGACATTGCCGACCTAATTGCACGGGCCGTCGAAGAGCCGCGCGAGCGTATGGCCGCAATGATTGCCCGCACACTTGGCAGTGCCTCGGACGTCGACGTCATTCTCTTCGTTGGCGGCGGTGCGTCGCTGTTCTCTGGTATCGAGAAGAATTTCCCGAATGGCGAGATCGCCGCGGACCCGGAATTCGCCAACGCACGCGGCCTCTACAAATATGCCCGGCTGATGGGCGACGGGCGGGGCTGAGCCTGCCATGCCGCACAAGCGCAGCGTCGAAATCTACCTCTCGACGGGGGGCGGCGACGACCTCCTCATTCACGAGACGCGTCTGGCGTTCGTGCGGGCCGGCCGGGGAAGGATGCAGGCGATCTTCCGCCGGGCTCTTCTTGTCGGTCTGCAGGAGATGTCGCGTCGTGGTGAATTCTCTGCAGACGCGCTCCCGGACGATATCCGGCAGAGGCTTTCCTCGGTGTCGTCCCAGTCCAGGGCTGAGACGATCCCCCGGCGCCGCCGGAGACGCCGCGCCACGCAGTCTGCCGCAGTGTCTCCCCCGCCTGTCGAGACCAGGCCGCCTGCGCATGTCCGCTCCGAGGAGGCGCCTGCTCCCCGCGGCAGAGAAGAAGCTCCTGCCGAGGCTGCTTCTCTGCCGAAGCCAGGCACGGTCGAAGCCGCCCGCAGCCGTTTCGCCCGACTGATGTAAACGACCAGAAGGTTTGACACATGCCGATCCGCTCCATCCGCAACAGCCCGTTCGCATGCAGAATGGGCAGCATCTTCCCGTTCTCGATATCCCTGGTGCTTCTTGTCCTCTCCGTTGCGACCGTCGTCCGGATTGGCGCGATGTGCCACTTCAGCCCGCTGACCTACCTGACGAGCCATGATGTCTGGGCGATGTATTCCAGCTATCTCGTATTCGCGGTCATGACGCTTCAGATGCTGGTGTGTGCGTGGTTCTTCATCAGGATGACCGAAAACCTCCAGGGGCATAAGCGCCAGGGACTGGGGGTGGTGGCCATCCCCATTGTTCTCTTCCTTGTCTTCAGCCAGGCGTCATGGACCTACATGAAGGCGGAAATCGCCGGCTTCTCGACACAGATGGCCATCCGGATTGCTCCGTCCGTCATCATGTCCCGGGCGGCGGCCGAGGAGAAGCGCACCGGCAAGCCCGTCGACGCCATGGAAACGACCCGCCAGACCATCCGCAAGCTCTACATCGAGGGTGGCTATGAGGTTCCGACGTACCTGACAGACGCGGACAGCTTCCGACGCATGGTCAACCTGAAACAGGGCTGCAGCATCGGCCTCGAGAGACAGTGCCAGGACGAGGCGGCTCTCTCGAGGCAGTACGCACCCGACCAGTTCATCGGTCTGCCCGCCTTTATCGAAACGGTCTTCTCGCACAACATCACGGGGCTCAAGGGCGAGATGTTCGTCAACGCGGACTGACGCCTTCCCCGCGTGGTGCATCCGTGATGGATGATTTCACTCACCAGGCCATCGTGGCGAATGATAGGATGAAAGTCCATCTACCAAAAAGGCGCGGCCTTGTGAAAGGAGACCACCCCACATGAACAAGGCCGGCATTCTCGTGCGCTACGCGCGCCTGGTCGACACACTGCTGTTCCTGTTGCTGCTCGGCGGAACAGGCGTGCTCATCTCGCGCCTGCATCATCACCTGTGGGGCATTCTGCGCTCCCGTGGCGAAGTGGTGGATTTTCAGGAGCTGGTTGCCCCGGACATCTCGCAGTACCTGATGGTCCTGGCCGGCGTGCTCGCCATCATGGCCTTCACAATGCGGAGGTTGCCGAGGCGCCTCCTCCTGCTGTCGATGTCCCTCGGGGCGGTCATCATGGCCATCATCCCGATAGTGGCCATCGAGCACCGCGAGCAGGCAGAATCCGATTACGTCCATGCTGTCATGAGCCGCTACAACACTGAATCGGAGCAACTCACTGCCGCCGTAAGCCACGATGAGGCAGTCGACCTGACCCATCCGATGAGGATGATGGAACTCGACCGGCGCAAGGGCCTCGGGCAGGACATCCCGGCTTTCCTAAGCAATGACGAACTCTACGCCCGCCACCGTCGCATCGAGACCGCCTGTTATCAGGGGCAGAGCGACAGCTGTTCGCTCCTGCGTCAGGACAACATGCGGCTCAATCCGCGCCGCCCCATCATGAGCCACTTCGACGCCATCCTGGATCTCTACCGGCTCTGACCCCCCTACCCTGCGGTGACCATCTTGCTGAGCAAACTCCTGTCATTCAGACCCACCAGCCCTTCACCCCGACGTAGTGAAGCGTCACGCGCTCGTCTCATCCAGGCCAGGAGGGCGGCTTTCCCGGTTTCGGGCCTGACCCTGACGCGGGCCGGTGACACCTACACACTCGCCATGGATCTCAACAAACCGGTCAACGGAAAGACTTCATGGTCGGCGCCCGTCGTGCCCGAAGCCCCCGAACGACATGCCGCTGCCCTGGATGCGCATTTCGGCACCGAACCTGAGGTGCATCATCTTCGCATGGCGGCGCGGGGACTGGATGGCCGCCTGGCATCACTGTTCATGCCTCTCGATGCCGGTCGGCTGGATCCGGACGACGACGCGCGGCAGATCGTCTTCACGACGCGAGCGAATGCCGCGCATCTCAAAGCCTTCTACGAGCGCAACAAGGCCGGCAGACTGGGTCGGCGCTCTGTCGTGATGGTGGTCGAGGACAGCGCGTTCCTGGGTGAACTTCCCGCGGATCTTGGCCTCTGGTCTGGCCTGCCCGTCTCACTTGAAGTTTTCACCCCTGGTCTTGGCGGGTCGAAATCCTAGCAAGGTTCAGACAAGGCCATCAAGCTCATTGTTCGGGCGAAATACGGTTGTCCATGTCGGAGGCGCGTGCTTATATTTCAGTGCACCTGACGCGGAGGCTTCATGCCGAATCCTGCAATGTTGCCTGACCTGATTTCTTGCGGGAATGCCGCCGGTGCAGCCGTCTGACGATTTTCGTCGGGCGGCTTTTTTTGTTTCAGGAGACCGACAATGGCCAAGGCGAACCGTTCGAACTCCCGCAATGTCCGCAAGGGAAGGCAGGCTGCCGATCTCGTCACCCTGAACAGCCAGTCCGAGGTCCGGGTGGCGCGGTATACGAAGGAGGTCAAGGCAAGGACGTTCGGTCAGGGCGTCTTTATGGAGGCGTTGCGTCACTCGGATGTCAACCTCTGTCTGGGCCCTGCGGGAAGTGGCAAGACCTTTCTGGCCGTCTGCGAGGCCATCAGGGCGCTGCAGGATGGCGAGGTGGAACGGATTATCCTGTCCCGTCCGGCGGTCGAGGCCGGCGAGCGGCTTGGCTTCCTGCCGGGAACTGCCCGTGACAAGATCGACCCTTACATGAGCCCCATCTACGACATCCTGTATGACCGCCTGTCCGTGAAGACCGTCACGGCGATGGAGGCGCAGAAAATCATCGTGGTCGAGCCGCTGGCATTCCTGCGCGGGAGGTCCATCAACCGGGCGTTCATGTTGCTGGACGAAGCCCAGAATGCCACGCTGCCCCAGCTCAAGATGTTCGCCACCCGAATGGGGATGGGCTCCCGCTCCGTCATTGTCGGCGACCCGACGCAGTCGGATCTGCCTGCCGGCCAGTCCGGCCTCAACGAGTTCGCTGAGCGTGTCCGCGGCGTCTCCGGGCTCACTGTCTCCACACTGTCTGGAATGGACGTCGTCAGACACCCCGTCGTCGCAGGCATCGTAAGCTGCTTCGAGGATGAGGAGGGACTGGATCTGCTCGAGGCTGCCTGACATCAAGCCAACCTGATGCCTATCCGGCTGACCGTCTTTTGGCGGTCAGCTTTTTCTTGTCCGAACCTTGGTGTTTTTGAGAGAATATCGCCATCTGGACTTGAGGTGGCATCGGTGAAAAACAGACCCCACATTGCGGCAGCGTGCATCGCGCTTTCTCTGGCCGGGCTTCAGAGCCCGGCATCGGCCGAGGAGACCACCGGGCTGCAGGCCACTGGCGCAGTGTCCCCGATGTGCCTCGTGAAGGCGTCGGTCCGTCAGAAGCTTCCAATTTCCGTGCTTCTGGCCCTCATGAAAACCGAGGGGGGATATTCCGGACTGGAGAGCCCCAACCGGGACGGGTCCTACGACCTCGGCGTCATGCAGGTGAACGACAAGGCCTGGCTGCGAAGGATTTCCACCATGCATTTCGGCGGGGACATGCGGGCCGCCCGTCAGGAGATCCGGGACAACGGGTGCTACAACGTCAATATCGGCGCATGGATTTTCCGCCAGGCCCTTGATGAGGCTCATGGGGACACGGTTCTGGCCGTCGGCTACTACAACTCACACACTCCCCTCTACATGCACCAGTATCAGTCACGCGTGGCGCAGAATTTTGCCCGGGTCCTGGCGACGTTCGGGCGGTACAATCTGATGCATCAGCCAAGGCCTGCAGACCAGAGTTCGAGGGCGGTGACCGCAGGCGGCGCCGCGGTCCAGACGGCGTTCAGGGGGTAAGGTCATGGCCAGCGCGAAATCCCAGAACACGAAGCCGGGTGACCAGACCGTTCTCATCCTCATCCCCATTGTCCTGTTCGGCGTCGTCTGGGTCCTGTGGCATCGTGAGCGGCCGGTCATCGTCACGCTCATCTATGCCTTCGTCTGGTGGCAATATGCGCTGATGCACCTGATTCACTGGCTCGGGCCACATGGTGAGCAGATGTATCAGTATGTCAGTGCGTGCATGATGCGGCGGATCGACCTGTCTACGGTCAGCTGGAACGAAGTCGTCGCAACGGAGATGGACGTCGGGCATCGCGCCCGCTTTCCGATGGTCGTGATAGGTGCAATCTGCACCTACCTCATAATGACACGGATGACCGGAGAAGGCCTGATGCGCCGCTTCAACATGAGCGGGTTCAGCCGGTCGAAAGTGCTCTACTGGGGGCTCCCGAAAATGATTGACCGCAAACAGTCGATCTCTGTCCGGGTCCCTTCACTGCTGGCGACGCCTCTTCAGCGGGCGCTCGGATGGTTGGACATCGGCCGTTTCACGCTCGGGAGCTGGATGAAGACCCTTCTGGGCTTCTATGTGAAGTCCCAGTGGATCCGCAAGGACGTCTCCTTCATGGAGTTTCAGGCCAGGGTGTGGCCCGTCACGCTGTCTGGGGCGCGGTTTGACCCCAACCGTGACGATCCGAGCCGCCGCCAGTCGGACACTCCGCCCGAATGGATGCTGCTGAACGGCGTTACGATGACCGCCGAGGGGAAGGTCAACGACGAGGAGGCAGAGGCGGCCTTCCGGAAGCAGCTCGGCAAGCCCTGGACCGGTGTGGACTTCGCCTCCCTGCACGTAAAGGCCATCATGGTGTCCTCGATGCTCATCCTGATGAAGGGCGGTACGGACAAGTCCGTGACCAGTTTCCGCGACCAGGTGGCCGTGGCCTTCACCAGCAAGAACTACAAGGCCGTAAGGGCGCTGGTGGACGACAAGCTGAAAGGGCGTCTGAAGGAGAAAATCGAGGAGGTTGCAGCGAAGCATGCCTACACCAACACGGCGCTCCTGGGCGTCATGGGGTATTGCGGCGCATTCCCGGACTGGGGCGGGGGCGAAGGATCCATCAATGCGCCAGCCTTCTACAACTGGCTGAAAGGCATCGACAGGCTGTGCTTCTACGTCATCCAGCAGCATGGCCGGAAGAAGTATTTCGTCGAGTCAGCAGGTGCAGTCTCACACTTTCAGGTTGAGTATATGACCCGCGGCGCTGTGAACGAACCTTACATGGACAGCGCCATCATCGGACTTGAAAGCTATCTCGAGGAACACTCCATACAGGACTTGTCCGAGTATTTCAGACGCCGGGAGAGCCGCAGGAAATAGGCATCAGAAAGACGATTTGCCGGAGGGCACGCAGTCACTATGACGTTGCGTGCCCTTTTGTTTTGTCATATTGGTCTTTCAAACGCGCCGCTAAACGGAACCATCCATGTCAGAACGTCATCACGCCTCCAGTCATTACGGCGACAGCTCCATTCCCGTACTGGATTTCCCGACCGAACAGTTCAGGCGCCACATCATGCTGAAGAGCACCGCGCTCGATGGCAAGGAAGACCTGACACAGAAGGTCGAGATCCGGAATGAGGACATGCGTCTCGTCGCGCAGATCCTTGTGGAGCCGGACGCCTCGGACCGGGGTGGCTACGGTGTCGTGCTCTCCACTCTCGACAGCTCCACCCAACTGTGCAGCGGCCATACCCATCGTGCCTGCAGCCTGGCGCTCGAAGCAATTATCGCCGAGCACAACCGCAACTGCCGTGGGGGAATGCAGACCTCGTCAAAGCCCCAGACACTGGCCATCCGCAGCGCGGCTGCCGCGGCGCCGGACGCAGGGAGCTGGTGGAGGCGCTTCGAAAATCTGGTCCGTATGGGGGCGATAGTCTCCGTATGTCTCTCCTTTTTTCTGCTTCCCATCCTGGCTGTAGTGCTGGCGTTTCCACATCATCAAGCCCCCCTCGGCGCACAGAGGACGGATCAGACCAGTGCCCCCGGGGTTCGTCCCGACACACGTCAGGCCGATGTCATGCGCCAGATGGCCCAGATGATGCCGCCTGAGCCAACAAGGATTGCGCCTGCGACACATGTCCAGCTGTCGGAGTCCGAGCAAGGCGAACTTGCACGTCCGGATGTCTTGCGCACACTCCAGCAGGTCCGTGACCTCCAGGGCGAGCGCAAGACTATCCCGCAGTCGCTTTTCTCAAGCCTTCCGAAGGACATCCAGACGCGACTGCGTCCATATGTGAACCTGGACGATGGAGGTCCGGCACATACCGAATTTCCGCCTGCGCCGACAGTTGGTAGCCCGGACCCGCAGCCCGGCCATGAGAAACTGGCCTCGAACGGGCCGACCTCGCAGTTTGACCGCTTCGGCATCCCGATGACGCCGCCAGCGTCCATGCCGCACAACATCACAATCCAGGCACCTGGAGGAGGCAACCTCAGAAGCGTCAACGAGCTCAGCAGCTTCGGGCTCGGCAGTCGGTAGACGACAATCAGGGGCGAGAGAGATCTGTAACATCGCAGGTTGTGATGTTGTAGACGGGGAGAGTGAGGATGTCGGTCTCGTCTGTCCGGGCCGGCACAAGGATTTTTCCGTCAAGATTGACGACCTCACCCAGAGTGGTGCTTTTCCGTTTCATCGTCGGAAGACCGGTTCCTTCCAGATTGAAGAGATGCCGAACTCCCTCGACCTGGATAATTCCAGCTTCCCGGTCGACGAGAGACACCAGCGAGATCGCCACATACTTGCCGGTCTTGTTGTTGAGCAGTTTGATGACATCGCCCGTCAAAAGCCTGTCTTTTTCAGGGTCTAGTCCGCCGCGCAGAACGCGCTCACCCCAGCCCAAATCTATAGCTTCAGGCTCAGCCATTATTACCTCTCGACGTCACGGGCCCGGATATAAATAGAGCGGCCGCCGGGAGGCAATGGTCAAAGGGTGTCATAGTGGTGCCAAAAATGAGTCAAAGCTCGTCAACGTGTCGATACGCAATATCATCACTCCTGGCAGCCGGCACCAAACGGCAGGAAACTCACACTCCGGGGTGATTGTAGGCATTAAAGATTATTTAACAACACCCCCGATTCCGCCGCGGTCCGGCCGGATGTCCTCGTCCAGTCCCGCCGGGTGGACGCCGTTGATATTCAGCTCATCCAGGCTGGCTCCAGGCATTTCCATGGGGAGTGGTGCGGCGTTCGAGATGCCTGAAACGTGGCCGCCGGAGGCTGTGCGAACCTTTGCGTCGGCCATGCGCCTGATGGCAGTGGTTACGAATTCCGGCCCGGGAATGACGGAGAGTTCGACCCGGTAGGCCTTGCCGCCGTTGTAGAAGGTGGAGGTTGCCGCACCCCAGCCGTAGATTGCGCCCTCGTGCTTCTGGTCACCATCGGGACCGGACAGGATCGCCTCGTCGCCCGTGAGAAGGTGCGGCACGCCGGCGATGGCGATGTGTCCGGTCGAGATGGCCTCGCGCGCAAAACTGAGGCTGGCGAAGATTTTGAAGGAGACCTCGTAGGTGTCCTCGTTTTCGACGTCCTGACTGAGGATGGTGTCGATGGCGATGCCTGTGCAGTTGCTGGCCTGCGTGATGATGGAGATGGTGCCAGATCGTTCGCGACTGACAGGGGCCACATACCGCCCGACGAACGCGTATCCGTCCTGGGTCAGAGCGAAGACGTTTGCCTTCAGATAGTATTCCGGCCTGGCATTCGACCGTTCGCCGGTGATTGGGACATGGCACACGCTGGCCAGCTTGCCGTCGATGGCAGGCTGGGAGGAGGAAGGCGCGATGCCCACCGTGTCGGTGACATGGACCACAGGCTGCGCACAGCCGGCGAGCAGCAGCAGAGCGGATGCCGACAACATCAATCTGGTCTTCATGGTCTGGGCCACCTCAGGCTTGGGCCTCGGTCCATGTGCGGACGGTCGGCATAAATTGTCATGGTCTTCAGTCTATCAGACCCGAAAACCCGTCTTCAGCAAGAAACTTGCCGACTATCGCCCGTCCGCGTGTGGAGCACTTCTCCTGCAGGTCCCTGCGTCGTCCGCATGACAGGAGTTGTGGCCCTCCCTGGAAGAGCGTTCCTGCGCGGCCGAAGCGGACCGGAAGTTGTAGAGGCTCTTGGAGCAGCTCTGCAGTAGCATCCTGGTCTGACCATCTTCCGCGTTGAGCCCAAGCCGACCGCCGTTGGCGCGGTATTCCGCTCCAAGGTCGGCAATGTGCGTCCGCTCGATGCGAATGCCCTCGCGCTCGAAGGCCCGGCCAAGAAATGCGGCGCGCCGTCCATTCTGGATGCATGCCTCCACCGTCGGTCGCCCCCAGGCCTTGGCGACCTGGAGAGCCCAGTCCGCCCACATGACGAATTTGGCGTCCACATCGTGATGGACGACATCCACAAACACCGGCTCGCGCTGGATGTCACAGCCGGCGAGAAAGCGCGTCGGGCGTCCGTCCTCGCCGACGATTGCAGCGGTGACGATGCCTGTAAGGAACGACCCCGTGTCGAGGGAGACGCGGGCGCCAGTGTCCTCCGGGCAATATGAGATGGTGTGTCCATGATAGACAGGCTTTCCAAAACCCTCCCGGTCCTCCAGGAACTCCTCCTCAATGTGAAGCATGTCCAGGAGGTTCTGTTTGTCAGGGGCTACACCAGGACGCATGCCCGCGTGGACGAAGTGAGCCCTTCGCGTCTCGTATCGCGGACGCAGCGTCATGAGCCATCGGATGTGATTGGCCGGCATTCTCACGGCAAGCTCGCGCATCACAAGCCAAGAAAGGGTGCGCTCGTCCTGGTCCGAAAGCGGCTCACGGCGACGGGACCACCACTTGATACCGTAGCTCTCGAGCGTGGCCTTCGTGCTACCCGTCTGCATCCAGTTCATGATGTGCGGAGCGTCGCGGTCACCATCCAGCACCTGCATGATGGCCTGTGCAAATGCATAGTCGTGGTTTCCGGTGAGGTTGATGGACTTCATGTGCGGGATACCGTCAATCAGGCGTTCAATGACCCCAGCCGAATCTTCACCCCGGTTGATGTAGTCTCCAAGCGTCACGAGAATGCCCTCGCTCTCCCCGCTTCCCTCGAGGGCAAATCCGATTTTCTCAAAGAGGTCATCAATGCAAGCCTTCTTGCCGTGTATATCGCTTACGGCGACTAGGAATCTGGACATGTTGACCTTTATATGTATTAATCTCGTCATCCCAAGGCTATCACACACGCTGATAGGCCTCATCTGAATTCTAGGACTCACATCCGATGGGCGACCTGATTAATTTAGGAGATTTCCGCGAGAAGGTGCGCCCCAGGCCTGAGACGCCTGGGCCCGCAACCGGCAGGTCGGCTCCCTCGTCGCACCGCAGGGAGCCGAGGCTGACCAGATCTCTGCCGAAAATACTGGGCAGGCAGGAGACAGTGGCGAAGGCGCAGCCAGCCGGCGACCACAAACCCAGGGCGGGCGAGGTCTGGAAGCATCGTAACGGCAAGATGTTCGACATCATTGCAGTCGAGAAGGTCGAACCAATGCGACAGGACACGCTCAACGAGTTCATCGTCGTTTCCCGGGACAGGACGACCGGCCGCGTTCGGCTCATGCCGTTCAGTGCCTGGTTCCGCAAGCTCGACGGGCGCCCCCTTCTGACGTTCTTCTCGCTGAAAAACCAGAGCCGTCCGTCGCCACCGGAACCGACCCCGGCATGAATTCCTTGTCGTTCAAGTTGCCCGCGGGCCGCCAGAGGGCGGCCCGCGCCGTTTTATAAGCATCGTCACCCGGAAGAAAAAGCTTCGCGGATTTCTGCCATTTTCCTCACAGGCTCATTGACCATTGAGAGGTTATTCAATACAAACAGATGGCCGCACAAAGCGGACCATGTCCTCAAACATCGGGATGACAATACATCATGAAAATCTGCGCTCAAGACGTGGTATCTGGAAAAGAAACCGCTATTGCAGAAGTCGATCTGTTTCATGATGTTTTTGGGGGGTCTGCTGAAGAGGTGTTTTCTTCTTCTCAATCCGCACATGAACCGCACACACTATTTGACAGTCGATACGAAGCGATCGCCCATGCGAGTGCTCTTGAGGAATCGATTTGTGAGGTTCTTGGGGACTACGCTCACCTCATGAAACCTTATTGCTTTTCGAGACGTCTTGCGTGATGTCGTATCATATCGACTTTGAAAGTCCCCTGCATATTGACAGCAGGACTTTGGTGTGTCTTATGTCGATATGCAGAGGCTGGAGTTGAAAGATGGACGCGCAGAATTACCAGAAGGTTATGAGCCTGCTTGACCGCATGAACCCTCTGGATGGCATGGGCAAGGTGGCACATGATGCGCTCACCTCCTGCACTGATAGCCGTCATCTGGATCTGCGCATTCCGACGTCCGTCGGTCTGCGGCAGGCCAATGCGCAGGACACCCCGGAGAAGCAGTCCCGCCTTCTCCTCAACCATGCGCGTGGCATGTGGGCTCTCTCCCGTAAAAGACTGACGTATTCGAAGCGTGTCGAGAGACGGCTTGACCTGGCCAAGGATGCCCTGGTCAAGCTCCACCGATACACCCTTCTGAGCGTCCTCGCTGCCGTGAAGGGCATGACGGACGAGCAGAAGGCCTCCATGGAACAGGAGACCGGCAAGAACTCTCATGGGAAGCCGCTCAACCGCATGGATGACCTGTTCCTGTCCAAATGGGTCGAGGCCGAGGACAAGCTGAACCTGGCACGCGTGGCCACTAAATCCGAAATCCGACACCTTCTCCCGGAGGATGTCCCCCAGGTCCTGGTCGACTACTACAGCTGAAGCAATCCAGCCTTTCTGCCATCGAAAGGAAAAGGCCCCCTGACTGCCGGTCAGGGGGCCTTTTCCTTTGGCGCGTGGATTACCGCGTGGAGTTGGCTGGACTGGCTGCCTTCAAGGCGTCCTTCAGAGCAAGGAAGCCCCCGGTGACCGACGTCAGCACGAAGCCTTCGGCTGCAGTCGTGTGACTGGTGGCAACTGCAACGGCAATCCCCAGGCCTGCGAGAATGGTAAACAGGATCGCCAGGGCCATATGCGCGCCCACAGGCGGCTTGGACGACGTGTCACCGTTTCGCATCGCTTTCGCCAACAATGTCCTCTTTGCGAAAACAAAAGCGACCGGAATAGCGAGGACGACCGCACAGAACACAGCCAGCACAATTCCGCCGAAAAATGCAGGTGCCGCGTGGAGAATATTCGAAGACATATCGTGGATCCATCAGCTTTCGTGAATGGTGAGAGTATGTCCGCCGAGCCCGCGTCGCAACATATTTTCCTGTTTGGTCCTTCGATTCTGGCTGGCTATTTTGTTCCATATGGCCTACAAGAAGGACGTCGCAATGACTATGACATTAAACGGTGTGTGGAATAACCGTCCTGGACCCGGGGGCAGTGCCCGGCAGCTCCACCATTTCTCTATGGGGCTGACACAGGTATCGACAGGCGCAGTAAAGACACATCTTATGTCCGGCATGATACCGCCGTCATCGGGTCAGGGTATAAACGTCAACGACAACGTGGCGTTCGCTGTCGCCGTCTGAGGCGACAAGCGCGGTAAGGAAGGCACCGGGCAACAGAAGCCTTCCACCCATACATACGACTTCCGGGGAGTGTCTTGTCGCGCGCAGATTGTCTGCCGCCAAGCAAAGATGTTCTCCTCAAGAATAGTGCTCAATCTGACCCCCATCGCGCCCTCCGCGCTTTACAGACGTGCGTTTGCAGGTGATATTGTCTGGCAAAGATTTCACGAGGCGATTATGGATTTGGACTTCTCGACAACAGCAGGGGCAGACGATCCTGGATCTATCATTGTTTACAGGGACCTTGATGAGGTCTTCAAGCATCAGGACTTCGTGGTCGTCCAGGACTCGGAAGGGGGATTTTTCACCTGGGCCCATCGGCTTTCCCTGACCCCCGGCGCTGCGGGTCATTTCTACCAGTTTCTGAATCCGGCGCATGCGATGGTGGACGCCCTCTACACGCATTTCAGCCGCCTGATTCTTCTGGACAGTGGTCTGACCGATGCCCTCTGGCGTGAGATGCCTGTCATGGAACAGGCGGAGACGATTTTGGCAGCCTTCAGCTGCCAGTCCGCGCTCAAGATGAACTGAGGAAACTCAGCGCCTGAGGCAGCTCAGGCATTTCTGAAGGATGGAGGGGGCGACCGAAAGCTTGCCATCCAACAGCCCCATCCTATTCAGATGGCCTACCAGCCGTGTGACCTCTTCACGGCGCGTGAGGACCTCCTGCTGTCCACAGAACCTCATGAGCAGCACGTCAGTGGGGCAACCGGTCTTCTCCAGCCCCATGGTCGCCAGGGCCTCACACAGTCCTGACAGGCTGACGGGCTCATGCCTCAGGCGCGTGGCGACAGCCAGAACCCCAGCGGCCACGATGTCCCGGCTACCGCGATAGCAGGTGCCGACTGGTTCCGGGATACCCGTCAGCCGATCTCTGAAGACCTGCCAGAGGCGGAAGACCTCCGGGCATGCCGTGAGGTCCGGAGACCGGTCCGGCCGCGCCTTCCAGATCCGCAGCGCGTTTGCAAGGTCAATCTCCTGCGCCCTCGCCTGCTCCGCCTTCCTGACTTCCTTCATGGCAGCCTGCTCATACATGTCGCGCCGTGCGAGGCTGATGGCGCGAGACGCCTCGTCCTCGGCGCGGGCGTTGTAGAGCCAGATCCGCGGCGCGGTGCGCGTCACCTCGCGCACCATTTCCTCGCGCGTAAGACCGACCACTCCACACAGATGCGCAAGGCTTATTTCGACGGCGTTGCGGCGCCAGGCATGAAGGTGGCGATACTTTAGGGAGGTGGAGGCATGTGTGACGGCTATCTCGACGACCAGACTGCCCGAACGGGTCGAGACCACGGCATCGGCCCGGATGCTGCCCTGGCCCGAACCGTACGTGACCTCCTCCTGGCTGACGTCATATGCGACCATGGTCGGCGCGGTCGTGGCTGTCCCGGGAACCAGCAGCTGACGTTCGTCCAGGATGATCTGCTTGGCCATCAGATGCAGCGCGCTCTCGGCGGCCGAAGAGCATCCCTCGCCATGGGCATGGGCAAAATGGTGTCGCTTGATGGCGCCCTTCCTGGCGACCAGGCGGGCTGCACATCCCGGGCACACGCAACCGCACCCCAGACCGGATGGTACGTCGTCGACGAAGACCATCCTCCCGTTCAGAAGCCCGAACGGGATTTCGTGGCGCGCGGCGCTGTCAGAACTCGGCAAGTCCACTCATCCGTTCCGCGTTGCCAATGACGAAGTCATAGCGTGCCGCGGGCGACTTACCCATCACAATCTCGATGATTTTATCCTCGGCCGACAGGCCCTGCTCGTCAGGCTCGAGGTCCGAAAGGGTGACCTGCAGCAGGTTGCGCGTCGAGGGGTTCATCGTTGTTTCCTTGAGCTGATCGGCGTTCATCTCGCCTAGCCCCTTGAAACGCTTGATGTCCCGAACCTTAGCCTCTCCCAGACCACGCACCACTTCGTGAAGCTGCCGCGGTCCGGTGATGGCGACTTCCTCGCCACTGGCCTTGGTCAGCACCGAGCCTGCACCGTCGAACAGGCTGATGAGCTGCTCCATATGCGGCGCGAGGGACTGGCCGATCTGGTTGTTCACGATATCCCGGGCGACGGTGAAGGTCTTCGACACGCCACGCTGGCGGACAACGAAACGCATCGACGCTTCGTCCTCCGTGGCCGACCACCGCGTGTTGGGCATGCGCTCCATCATGTTCTGGCAGACATAGTCGACCGCGCCCCGACGCTCATCTTCGGCCGCGAACACCTCTGGGAACCAGGCCCCGCTGACGGCCAGCATCGTGGACAACTCGAGATGACCGATCGTTCGGTTGGCTACGGCGATCTTGTCACCGATGCCCTGCATTTGCAGGACCAGCCTGTAGAGGTCATCGCCCGTCCATGTAACGGAGTCCGCCCCCTTGAGAGACACACCACCTTCAAGGCCGGCCTGGATGAGATAGCGGTCCAGGGCCTCGCCGTTGAGCAGGTAGTCGAGCTTCTTCGCGTTGCTGCCGCGCTGGACGGAGTGCAGGGGAGGCTGGGCCAGGTAGACATGCCCGCGCGCAATGAGTTCACGCATGTGGTGATAGAAGAACGTGAGCAGCAGAACGCGGATATGGGATCCGTCGACATCGGCATCGGTCATGATGATGACCTTGTGATACCGCAGCTTGTCGATGTTGAAGTTCTGGCCGATGCCGCGCACGCCCAGCGCCGTGATGATTGTGCCGACGCTCTCGTCCTGCATCGCCTTCAGGTCGTCGGCGCGGATGACGTTCAGGATCTTGCCCTTGAGCGGCAGGATGGCCTGCGTGCGCCGCTCGCGCGCACCCCGGGCGGTGCCCCCTGCCGAGTCACCCTCGACCAGGAACAGCTCGCAGTTCGCGGGGTTCTTGTCCTGACAGTCGGACAGCTTCCCGGGCAGGTTGGCGATTTCATTCGCCTCACGCTTCTGCTGCGCCTCGCGGGCGCGCTTGCCGGCCTCACGCCCCTTGGCGGTGAGGATGATGGCCTCAGCAATGAGTTTGGCCTCACGCGGGTTCTCCAGAAGCCACGTCTTCAGCGTCTCGGTCAGGACCGCGTGCACGGCCGACTGGGCCTCGGACGAGACCAGCTTTGACTTGGTCTGCGAGGAGAACTTCGGATCCGGCACTTTCACGGAAATCACGGCGCCGATGCTGGTCAGGATATCCTCACCCAGAATACCGACCTTCTGCCGGGCTGGCATGCTGTCCTCGACAAACGGCTTGAGCGCATTGTTCAGGGCCGTCTTGAACCCCGTGACGTGCGTACCGTCCTCGCGCTGGATGATGTTGTTGGTGTAGGCAGCATAATTCGCAGAATGGAAGCCGCTCGTCCACTCCAGCGCGATATCGACATGGATGGACTTCTCACCCTGCTTCGAGCTTCCCACTGCGCGGATTGGCGCGCTGATGAGAGGCGCGCGCCCCTTCTCAATCATGCGAAGCAGTGTGGCGACACCTCCCTCGAAGCAGAACGTGGCCCGCGGATGCTCACCTTCCCCCCGGCAGTCCTCGATGGAAATGCTGACACCGGAATTCAGGCACGCCAGTTCGCGCAGCCGGTCAAGCAGCGTGTCATAGTCGAACTCGACGGTCTTGAAGATGGACGGACTCGGCTTGAAGGTGACGGACGTGCCCCGCATGTCGTCCAAGCACTTGCCAGAAACCTTCAGCGGGCTGGCCACATCTCCGCCGTTCTCGAACCGGATGTAGTGCACCTTGCCATCACGCCAGATGGTTGCGTCCATCCAGTCGGAGAGCGCATTGACGACCGCCGCGCCGACACCATGCAGGCCGCCCGACACCTTGTAGGAGTTCTGATTGAACTTCCCGCCAGCGTGAAGCTTGGTCAGCACGACCTCGGCCGCGGAAACCCCCTCCTCATGATGGATGTCCGTCGGAATGCCACGGCCATCATCCTTGACCGTGACACTGCCGTCCCCATTCAGGAGGACTGAGATGTTCCTGGCGAAACCCGCCTGTGCCTCGTCGACCGCGTTGTCAACGATTTCAAACACCATGTGATGGAGACCCGAGCCGTCGTCGGTATCGCCGATATACATGCCCGGACGCTTCCGGACAGCATCCAGGCCGCGAAGAACGACGATGTCAGATGCGCCATAATCCTCGTTGCCCCCCGTCGGCGCGGCGGCATCCAGAACGACATCACCCGCCTCGATTGCGGATACGACCTGCTCGTCAAGGGACATGAATTTCCACCTGTTTTTCAGCGTTATTTCTGCTTGGAGACTAGCACAGCTACCCGGGAACGCAAGGCCATCCAGACCAATGTCAGGGCCGAAAAGAAGGATTCGCGGACTCACGGGCGATTTTCTGTAGAGACCAGAAGTCCTGACGTGCGAAAATAGGACCTGCGACACGCGACACTGAGTGAGTTACAAGATATGAGCATGGGCCTGCCGGACCGCCACAACAAAAAACAGGTCCTGGTCTATCTCGACCCGGAACTTTATGCCGCGTCTGAAGAATATGTCCTGGAAAACCATCTGACCAAACAGGAGTTTGTTGGGTTAGCGCTGAACCGCCGGCTGTCGGAAATCGGCTCGAGCGTCGTCCTGCAGACCAGACATGAACGCCTCCTGCGCCGCAGTTCCAGCAAGGCCGCCCGCCAGCCGGTCACGAAGACACCGTCGCGCCGTGGTCGCATCGTCATGGGCGGGTGGTTTCACGCATCCATGGTCGACCAGGCCATAGGCGACCTGTCCGAACATGATACGAGTCTGCAGTCGGCCATAGAGACGGGCATAGCGTCCCTTCTGGGGGAGGCCGCCGGCCACACGGGTCATTTGCTCCAGGGAGCTCCATCTCCCGGGACCACGCAGGAAATTCCTGAACCGGATGACGAGCTCCTGGGTCTTCTGGACTGAAGCCGCCCGGCGTGGGCGACTATAGGCCCAACATTCCAAGGAGTCCGCCAGACTTTTTGGCCTCCGCGTCGACACCGAGCTGGACTAGGAGCTTTCCGCGGGTGCCGTCAGGCCTGTAGAAGCCCTGGTCCGCGATGGCGATCCTTTTGCGTGCCGGGGTCTTGGGCGCGATGTCGATGTCCAGCCCAATCCCTGACGGCAGCGTGATGGATGTGGACCCGCCCCGGTCGAGGAGCTTGAACGGAACCTTGTGCTCCACCAGAATGGACCCGCGGCTGATGCGGATCCCGGCGCTGGACTCGTCTATGATGCGCCTGACGCAGATGATGACCGGCTTATCGTTCAGCGGGTTGACCATGGACGTCTGGATGAACTGGTCGACCTCCTGACCATTGCTGTGCCCGAGGCATATGCGCTCCTCCACCTTCAGGCCGCCTGTACCGCCGCATCCGTAGCATTTCTCCGCGTAGTTCCGCCCTTCGCCGGCGCACGCCGAGCATGGAGCCGACACAATGAGCTGAAGGTGAGACTGCACAACGCCGCCCTTGCCGCCACACTTCACGCAGGCGTCCGGCGTTGGCTCTTTTCCATCCCCATTGCAGCGTGCGCAGGGATAGGTCCGTCCGGGCTCGAGCCAGATTTCGCTGCGGTTGAGAACGTCGGCCATGGGAATGTCATGGTAATAGAGACAGGTCGCCTCCTTTCGCGCCGAATAGTCTTCACCCTTGTCTTCAGGTCTTGATGAAAGGATGAACTCCATGACGGCGTTCAGGAGGTCAGATTCGGCCAGGCCCCTAAGCGTTTTGTATGCCTCGCTGATGTCCTGGAAACGCGCACTGTCGCCGGTCTCAAGATTGTCGGGATGATAGACCCGCGAAAGCCTCCTGAAGTGAGCCTTGACGTCAAGGTCGTCCGTTGACGAGAGCCCGAGGTGCCGCACTGCGTCTGATACCAGCATCTGTCTCTCCATAGACGAACGTTTCTCTATAACGTCTTGTCAGGCTTTCTGTGAAAAGCCATTATGAGCGAAATTTCGGTCTCGGGGTAGATTTGATTATGAAAGTGTTTCCGCTCGTTCGTCAGGGTCTGAGAGCCTGTGCCTGCTCCTGCCTGCTGACCACTTTCTCTCCGATTGCGCATGCTCACGGGCAGGATCCCCATTATCAGTCCGGAAAGCATGATGATCCACGGGTGGTTGCTGCGGATGTCGTCACGGAGAACGTCAATAATGCCGTATCGAATGATGTGGGCCAGTCCGATTTGCGCGTGGATCCCCTGGATGTCGTCTTCGGAAACATCACTGGCCCTCATCCCGAGGAGGTGACGGCATTCGTGGACCGGTCAAGCCCGAAATCGCTCCACCTCATGAGAGGGCTTCTTACCCTCCTGGCCCGGCACCCTGACATAGTTCTGGTCTTCAAGGACCTCCCCGACAACAGTGACCCCAACTCGATGGAAACAGCCCGTCTTGATGTGGCCACACGCCTGATGCTGAGAAACAACGCCGATAATGGTTCTGGCATTCGCGAATACGAGTTGCTGGCCATCGACGCACAGAGGATGTCGAAACCGGATGCCCTTGATGCGGAAACAGCGGTCATGCAGCTGCGGGACGGTGCGAAAAACGACGAGAGCACACCAGCCGTCGCCCAATATCTGGCAGCCAACGCCAATCTGGCGGTCAGCATGGGAATTCAGTCCGCCCCGGTCACGCTGATCGGCCGTGAGATCCTCACCGGGGATGTGTCCCCGCACCAGATGGAACAATTCCTCACGGCCACCCCGAAGGAGCACGGACGATGACCCGTGACACATCGACGCCTTCCCCGCATGTCATAAGGCGTCTTGAGCCGGCGGCCATCGCGTTCATCCGCGCGGGCGAGGTCGTCGAGAACCCGGCGGGCATCGTCAAGGAACTGGTGGAGAACGCCATCGACGCCGGCTCTACGGAACTCGATATCCGGGTCGATGACGGTGGTCGCCTGATTTCCATTTCAGACAACGGATGCGGCATCCCGGAGGGCAGCCTTCCGCTGGCCGTCGAACGTCATGCGACATCCAAACTCGACGTCGATGATCTCGGATCCATTCGCTGGCTCGGGTTCCGTGGCGAGGCTTTGGCCAGCATAGGCGCTGTCAGCGACCTGACGGTGAGCTCTCGGGTGGCAGGCGAAGACACGTGGTCCATCCGCGTCGACCATGGCGCAACAGGCGGTGTCTGCCCGGCACAGGGCCTCGGTACGGAGTCCGGAACGGTCGTCACGGTCAGGGATCTGTTCAGGGACGTGCCCGCCCGCCTGAGTTTCATGAGTGCCGCGCATCAGGAATATGCCCTGGTCTGCAGGATACTCTCATCCCTGGCCCTGGCACATCCTGGTGTGGCCTTCCGTGTCCGCGCAGGACAGACCAGGATGTTCTTCGGCGCGGTTGCGACACGTGAGGAGCGGGTCGCTCAGGTCATGGGCGGCGATTTCATGGCCTCCAGCTATCGTTTTGATGGCGTGGAGGACGGTATTGAGGTCTCGGTCTGGCTGGCATCGCCCACGGCCTCGGGCCTGGGAAACGTCCACCACGAAATCGTCAACGGACGTCCTGTCTCCGATACCATCCTGAGCGGCGCCGTCTCGGCGAGCATCGCGGACATCATACCGACCCCGGGCCGCCGGCGGCAGGTGACGCCCTCCTATGTCGTCTCGTTGTCCGTCCCGGCCGACGCCCTGGACGTCAATGCCCACCCCCAGAAGTCGAAAGTGCGGTTCGCCAGTCCGGGTGATGTCCGTAGCCTTATAGTCCGTACCATTCGCGATGGCCTGGCCGGATCGGCGCCGGCGGAGAGGGCCGCACTCTCTCTCAGGGCCGCGGCTCACGCCCTGGTCGTGAGGACCCAGGAGAAAACCCCGGCCGCCCGGACAAAATCAGGACTCGGAACGCCGCTCGTGGTGGTCGGAGGGGTCTATGGGGTCGGCGAGACCGATACAGGCATCAGCCTTGTGGATATCCATGCCGCGCACGAGCGCCTGGTCTACGAGGCGCTGAAGAGAGACATCCGCGGCGGTCATCTGGGCCGCCATACCCTTCCCTCCCCTGTTGTCGTCAAGGCCGGGCATGTGGAAGTCGAGGCGGCGAGATTCTGGTCTGAAGAACTGGAACAGGCCGGATTCACCATCACGGCCCGGGACGATGTGATTGAGGTTTCAAGCGTCCCGGCGCTCCTGGCCGGCTCGAACCATCAGGTGCTGGTCGACGAGGTGATCGGTAACCTCAGCGAGCATTCCTGGGACAACCCGGTGGATGGGGCCCTTGACCGTCTCTGCTCACTCATGGCGTGCCACAACGCCATCAGGGACGGGCAGACCATCTCTGTCTCAAGTCTTGGGCGGCTATTCGACGAGATGGAGAAAACAGGCCTTTCGTCGTTCTGCAACCACGGTCGCCCAACCGCCTTCATGATGAAACGGGAAGATCTGGACAACCTGTTCTGCCGCTAGTCCACACCGGCATTGGCCCTTTGATGATGCATCCGAAGGGCATATTTTATCAGACATAGTCTTTGAGAGGGTCGTCATGTCGGGTTCATTTGGTCGCAGGCCGTTCGGGCGTTCATTTGGTGTCGCGGCATCGGCCACTCAGCCTGTCTCGCCTGAACCCACGGCTGCGCGCTCACCACAACCCGCACCGACCCCGGCACCACCCGAACCCGCGCTGTCCGCAGCCAAACCAGCGGCGACAAACCCGGTTGCCCGAGGGTTCGCCAGGTCAGGGTTCGGATTGCGGCGTCCGGGGGCCGTGACCGCGCCCGCCGCAACCGAGCCCACACCGCCCCCTGAACCGGCTCCGGTTACGCCAGCTCCGGCCGCGGTGCGCCCGATGTCCCGACGCGGCAGCATGCTGGCATCCTCCGACGACGCGCCCCCTGAACCGGCTCCGGCCACACCGGCCCCGGTCACACCAGCGCCGACTGCGTCCAGTCGTGTCTCTCGCGGCCGATCCATGTCCACGGCCGACGATGACGATATTTTCGGTCATGACGACACCACCTACGATTTCGGCTTGTCAGACGATGACATGGGAGGCGACCCGGATCCTGTCGGACAGTCCGCAGCCGCGCCTACCCGGTCGAGCATGGCGGCTTCTCCGGCGCCTGCGACACGCCGCCGCGGCAGCATGCTGCAGGATGACGAGGACATGGGGGATTTCGGCGCCCCGGAAGCTGATGACCGCCCTGCCGCCCCTGCCAAGGCCGCGCAACCATCACAGCCTGTCGCTCTGAAGGGGGTTGTGTCGCGTGTCCTGTACAAGGGGAACGACCCCGAGCGTCCGCTCTACATTCTCGCCATCCGGCCCAACAAGGACCAGGAGCTTCCTGAGGGCACCAGACGCCCGGTGATGGTGGTCTCGAGCCCGGCGTTCGAACCGAATGAGGGTGACCTCCTCGAGGGCATCGGCCAGTGGGTGGACTCACGTCGCAACCCCGGGGAAAAACAGTTCCAGGTCACATCAATCCGTATCGTGGTGCCCAAGACCAACCAGGGCATCCGGAAATTCCTGCAGAAGGATGTGGCGGGCGTCGGCGAGGCGGCATTCAACAAGCTGACCAGACATTTCGGGGAGCGTCTATTCGCTGTCATTGACGATCCCGAGATGCTTGCTGAGTCGGGAATTTCGGCACTACAGGCGGAGAATATCGCCAAGGCCTGGAAGGCGAATGAGTATTACAACGAGCTCTCCGTCAAACTGCTGGAGTATGGGCTGAACCGCACGGTCGTCCACACCATCATCGAGACGTACGGTGCCGGCATCGAAGCCGTCATCAAGGAAGACCCCTGGCAGCTCGTCAACGTGGAGGGCGTGGCCTTCCCGACTGCCGACGGCATTGCGCTCAAGGCCGGTCACGCCCGGAACTCTCCGGCCAGGATCACCGCCGGCATCGAATGGTGTCTTGTGAGAGAGACCGAGGATGCCGGCCACTGTGCGCTTCCAAAGCAGGTGCTTGTCACCAAGGCGTCGCGGCTCCTCGAGGTGAAGGGGTTCGAGGTCAATGATGTCCTGAATACGATGCTCGCTGACGGAACGGGCAATATGGTCGCGGATCCGACCAGCAACCTTATCTTTCCCGAGGGCATCCACGAAGCCGAAACGCGCGTGGCGGAACGGCTGGCTGAAATGGCAGCGTCCCCGCCTCTGCTCGAGCGCACTGAAGCCGAGGCGGTCGTCCGCAAGGCGCAGCTCCAGGTCGGCAAGATTCTTGACGAAAGCCAGTTTCCGGCAGCGGTTTCGGCCATCATGCACAAGGTATGCGTCGTCACAGGCGGTCCGGGAACCGGCAAGTCGACCACGCTCGAGGTCGTTGTCCGCTCACTGGAGAACATGGGGCGCAGGTTCGTTCTGGCCTGCCCTACCGGCAAGGGTGCCAAGCGCATGAAGGAGGCTTCCGGCTATCCTGCGATGACCATTCATTCCCAGCTGGGCTACGACCCACGCAATGGTGAATTCAGACACAACAAGAAAAATCCCATCGCGTGCTTCGATGGCGAGAACGCGTTCATCCCGGCCAACCACTTCATCAACGACGAGCAGTCGATGGAGGATATCGAGCTCATTGACAGCCAGCTCGATGCAATGGCGCCGGATGCGGCGTTCATCATGACCGGTGACGCGGACCAGCTGCAGTCAGTCGGTCGTGGAGCGGTTCTGAACGATATCATTGCATCCGGCATCGTTCCCGTTGCACGCCTGACGAAGCCCCACCGCTCAGGGGCCGGCAGCGGTATCGCCGTGGCGGCCAGCCGCATCAACAACCGTATAATGCCACTTGAAGACGGCGAGACCCTGGAAGGCTTCAACTTCATCGAAGCCAGCGACGACGCCATCCTTTCCGTCGTCGACACGCTGGTTGCCGAAACCCTTCCGATGCAGGGCGTGTCAGTGCGCGACGACCTGGTGGTTCTGACGGCCATCCGCGAAGGACAGCTCGGTGTCTACAACATCAACGACGTCATCAAACACATCTCCAATCCAGCATTCGACGACGGGGAGAGCTACCAGGCGACTGGAAAGGGCGACCGTAAGGTCTGGTACAGTCAGGACGACGTCATCATGCAGGTCAAGAACAGCAGGGTCATGGGAACCATGAACGGCGAGACCGGCATTGTCCTGAACATCGAGAAGACGGGCACAGGAAAGTCGCAGGACGTCATGATGGAAATCGACTTCGATAACCTGGGGCGCATCTACAACAACAAGTCCCTCAAGGACACGCAGCTGGCCTACTCCGGCACTGTCCACAAATGGCAGGGTTCGGAAAAGCCAATCGTCATCGTCACAGTTCCGAATTCCCACCAGCGCGCCCTTAGCAAGCAGTCCCTCTACACCGCTCTGACCCGCGCCAAGCTCGAATGCTACTTCGTCGGTTCGAAGGCCGCCCTCCAGCGGGCCATCAACCGCGACGACGATGTCCGGCACACGGGGCTCCAGGCGAAACTGAAGGAGGCCTACCAGCAGCGTCTGGAATCATCCAGGGAACTGAGCTCAGGACTGTCCGCTGCATCAGAGCCCAATGGCAATTTCTGAACGCTTTGACAGATGCCAACCGTCCTCTTCGGGCTATGAGGCTGAGGCTGACGCAGGCACAAGACTCAAACCGACCGGACCATCTCTGCACAATCGAAGCCAGAAGCCCACCGGAAGCAAGTATCCTGAACCAGGTCGACCGTTTCATGATACTTGCCAAAGATGTCTCACAACCTGACAGCCAGGCGATCACCAAAGACGATTGACGGCGAAGTTGTCGAACAGGGCCTCGTTGGAGATCAACGTCATACCCTCGGCCTGCGCCTGGGCAATCAGGAAGCG
>Ga0157365_10000045_pt1 | contig 62369 bp, 60 predicted proteins | sample AttsexASBM3_FD_111478 | JGI IMG/M metagenome (GOLD analysis project Ga0157365, IMG submission 111478) | Fungus gardens microbial communities from leaf cutter ant in Ribeirão Preto, State of São Paulo, Brazil - Atta sexdens ASBM3 | ecosystem: Host-associated > Fungi > Mycelium > Unclassified ...
CCAGCCATGATGGCAACGGCATAGGGCAGTGAGCCGCCCCTGCGAATGCGCCATTTCTCAACACGCAAAAACCGTATCGGCCCCGTTCCTCGACCAGAACACGGATTATTGGACATCACCTTGTGAAGTCCGATATACACGAACGCCAACACGCTGCCCGCAATCATGATATCCAGCAGCAGTACAAGTATTTCACGACCCGTCAGACCAAGCGAGAGCGCGGCAATCAGTTTGACATCGCCGCCACCCATCATCCCGAAGTGCCAAAGCCCAAGAAGCACCAGAAGCAGCGCGCATCCACACAAAGCACTCGTGCCCACATGACCTTCGAATGCAGCCACGATGAGACCAAATACTCCGGCCATCATGGAAATCCTGTTTGGAATCAGCCGATATCCGATATCCGTGATTGCCGCCCATATTGTGAGAGCGGCGATGAAACCACCGCAGCACGACGCACAAAACGACAGAGTCATCGCCGCCCCCGCTCAGCGTTTAGCCGCCAGCAGCGCCTGCGGCCGTGATGTGGTTACCAACATTCGTGAATACCTGAGCGATGTTTGTGCCCAATGTCGTCACAGAGGCCACAATAGCGATCGCCACAAAACCAGCGATCAAGGCGTATTCCATGGCCGTCACACCGCGACGGTCATCCCTGACCCTCAAAAAGAAAGAAGCAATAGATCCCATTATTTTATACTCGCAAACAGTGAAGTTATATTTCAACACATGCGAACAGATTAACGGGCAATTTATCCACCAGCATATTTACTGCCAAAATTCTGCAGGCGTATGCTTTCGACAAATATACCGCATAGCACGGTCCACGTCCCGCAAGGCATACCCCTGTCGGTTTCAAACCATGTAGACGGAATTATTTAACGAGCAGTTACTGCGCCACAGCGCGAGACACGAATCCCACACCCAGGCTCCGGGCAAAAAAAAATCGCGCCGAAGCGCGATTTCCCCAGACCCGGTCGCCGGAGCAAGCCCCGGCGCCGTTCCTTTATCCTAACTCAGCCGACGATTTCGGTCTGCGCGAAGAAGAACGCGATTTCGATCGCGGCATTCTCGGCGCTGTCCGAACCATGGACCGAGTTCGCTTCGATGCTCTCGGCGAACAGCTTGCGGACGGTGCCTTCGGCAGCCTGCGACGGGTTGGTGGCGCCCATCACTTCACGGTGCTTCAGGACAGCGTTCTCACCCTCGAGAACCTGCAGCACGACCGGCTCGGAGATCATCGACTCAACGAGGCTGCCGTAGAAGGGGCGCTCCTTGTGAACCGCATAGAAAGCGCCTGCCTGAGCGGACGTCAGGTGCACGCGCTTCTGGGCGACAATGCGCAGACCGGCATCTTCGAACACGGCATTGATCTTGCCGGTCAGGTTGCGACGCGTCGCGTCAGGCTTGATGATGGAGAGAGTGCGTTCGACAGCCATTTCACGGCTCCTTCTCGTTACAAGATCTATCCCCCGCACCAAAGCGCGGCGCGCAACAGGGTTTCCTGCGCGCCATCTAGAGCAAATCGCGCTTCACTGGTAGGTACCACGTCAAAGATTCCCGGAGCTGTCATACTTTGAGCCTGCTTGTCATCTCGGACCTGGTCCTCCGCATTGCCGGGCGCACGCTGCTCGACAGCGCCAGCCTGACGATCGACCCCGGCCGCAAGGTCGGTCTGGTCGGGCGCAACGGCGTCGGTAAATCCACCCTTCTGGCCGCCATCGCGGGCGATATCGCGCCGGATGGCGGCACGATCCGCCTGTCCGCCCGCGCCCGTATGGCCCGCATCAAGCAGGAAGCCCCCTCCGGCAGCGCCTCCCTGATCGACACTGTACTGTCCGGGGACATCGAACGTACCAGCCTGCTGAACGAGGCCGATACCGCCACCGATGCCGCGCGACTGGCCGACATCCACGAACGCCTGCGGGCCATCGACGCCGAAGCCGCCCCCGCCCGCGCGGCTACCGTGCTGTCTGGGCTGGGCTTCGATGCGAGCGCGCAGGCCCGTCCGGTGTCAGACTTTTCCGGTGGCTGGCGGATGCGCGTGTCCCTTGCCACGGCGCTGTTCCTGAACCCCGACCTGCTGCTGCTGGACGAGCCGACCAACCATCTCGATCTCGAAGCAACAGTCTGGCTCGAGGGCTGGCTGTCGCGGTTCTCCGGTGCGTGTATCATCGTCAGCCACGATCGTGGGTTGCTGGACAGTTCGGTCGATGCCATCGCGCATCTGGACAAGGGCCGCATCTCGCTGACCCCCGGCGGGTATGATGAATTCGTCCGCATCCGCACCGAGCAGGCGCTGCAACAAAACCGCGCCGCCGAACGCATGGCCGCCAAACGGGCGCACATGCAGTCGTTCGTCGACCGCTTCCGCGCCAAGGCCACCAAGGCCAAACAGGCACAGGCACGCATCAAGGCCCTGGAAAAACTGCCGCAGATCGACTCCGTCATCGAAGACACGCCCACCCGCTTCGCGTTTCCTGAACCCGGTGCCCTGCCGCCGCCGATGATCACGATGGACCGCGTCGCCGTCGGTTACGACGGTCGCCCGATCCTCTCGAACCTGTCCCTGCGGATCGATATGGAGGACCGGATTGCTCTGCTGGGTGCCAACGGCAACGGCAAATCGACACTGGCTAAACTTCTGGCAGACCGCCTCGAACCCATCTCGGGCACGATGCAGCACAGCCCACGCCTGAAAGTCGGGTATTTCGCTCAGCACCAGTCTGAGGAACTGCACGCGAACGAAACCCCGATCGACCACATGGCCCGCGCCATGCCCGACGCGCCTGCCACGGCCGTGCGTTCTCAGCTGGCCCGCTTCGGTCTCGACGCAGACCGCGCAGAAAACCGCGTCTCCGATCTGTCAGGAGGCGAAAAGGCCCGGCTGCTGCTCGCACTGGCAACGCGTGATGCCCCGCACCTGCTGATCCTCGATGAACCGACCAACCATCTGGATCTGGACGCGCGCGACGCCCTGACCCGCGCGCTGGCCGAGTTCGATGGCGCGGTCCTGTTGATCAGCCACGATCCGCATCTGGTCGAGATGGTGGCCGACAGGCTGTGGCTGGTCGGTGACGGAAAAGTCGCCGCCTTCGATGGCGACATGGCCGACTATCGCGTCTGGCTCATCGAACGCGCGCGCGCAGCCAATCGCTCCACCACCGCAGCACCGTCACAGAAGAAAGAAGACCGACGCGACCGGGCAGAGGCCCGCCGCGCCATCGCCCCCCTCCGCAAGCGGGCCAAGGACGCTGAATCCGTTATGGAAAAATTGTCAGTCGAACGCGCGCGCCTTGAAACCCGACTGGCCGATCCCGCGCTTTATACTGGTGACAGCAGTGCAGAAGTCACCAAGATCAACACACGTCTGGCCGCCATCACCCGCGAACATGACAAAGCAGAGGAAGCATGGCTGATGGCCGAGGCTGAAATCGAAGCGGCACAAACCGATGTCTGATCCGTACCAGACGACCGAAAACCGAACCCCCGACACCGCCCCCAGCCTCGAACTCGCCCGGATTTTCCGCCTGCTGCGTTTTGTGCTGATCGCCGCCATCGTCGCCTTTTCGATCTGGCTTGTCGGCGACGTGCTGACCGTGGTGTTCGCCTCCACATTGATCGCAGTTGTTCTGCACGGCCTGTCCAGCCGCCTCGGGCGCAAGACGGGCATCGCCTATCCCCTGGCGCTGACCATCGTCACACTCGTGATCGTGGCCGCAATCGTGCTGCTGGTCTGGAGCAGCGGCCCGGAAATCGCCAATCAGGCCATGAAGCTGCGTCAGGCCATCGGTGAACAGGTCGGTGCCCTGCATAACAGGCTGGAAACCAATAACCTCGGCAAGATGGCACTCCAGCACGTGCCGCAATCCCTCGGTGGCGATCAGCCCTCTGGCAGCGCTAACGACATGTTCAGCACCGGCCTCGGGTCGGTCACGGGCATGCTGAGTTCCGCATTCGGCGTGCTCGGCACGCTGGCGGTCATTCTGATCGCGGGCCTCTATTTCGCGCTCTCTCCAGCACTTTACGCCAACGGCATCCTGCGCGTGGTGCCGGTAGGATATCGCGAGGAAGCCCGCGTGCTGCTGCTGACCGCCGGACGCACGCTCTGGGCCTGGACCATAGGACAGGCGCTGGACATGTTCGTCGTCGGCGTCCTGTCCGGGCTGGGCCTCTGGATTCTGGGCGTGCCGTTGGCGCTCGCGCTCGGTGTCGTGGCCGCTCTGTGTAATTTCATCCCCTATATCGGCGCGATCATGGGCGCCGTCCCGGCCATCCTGCTCGGCCTGTCCGTCAGCAGCGAAACCGGGCTGGAAGTGCTGGGCCTCTACCTCGTCATCCAGTTTTTCGAGGGCAATGTGATGGCACCGCTGATCCAGCGCCACGCCGTGCAGATGCCTCCGGGCGTGACGATCCTCTCCCAGACGGTCTTCAGTTCGATCCTGGGGGTGCCGGGATTGATCCTCGCCTCCCCGCTGACCGCCGCGATCATGGCCGTCGGAGACAAGGCAACCGCCCCGCTGGACGCTGCGGAAAAGATCGACGACAGTTCGACGCACACTGGTCGCCGCTCCCACCATGCCAAACCGGAAGCCCAGACCGAAGCCGACGCCCACAGCGAAGGCTGACGCTACCCCGCGACGGGTTCGGCATTGCACCCGTCGCCTGCCGCGTCTGCCGACGCATCAAGCGCTGCAGACAGCACCGCCTGAACGCCACTCGTACTGCCCGGTGCTGCCATCTCAAGCAGTGTCACCCCTTCGACGATGCTCAACAAGGCCGCCGCACGTTCGGCGTTCCTCCCATCCGCCGCAGGTTCCAGACGCGTCTGAATCCAGTCGACCCAGGATTGCACCAGCGCTGGACCAACTTGATCGTAAGGTTTCTCTCCCCGCGCACCGCGTGCAACAACATCCGTCCACAGCCTCATGAACGGCGCGACCACCGGGTCCTTCGCCATCAGCAACGCGCGCTCCAGATATTGTCCCGGAGACACCCTCGGCTCCTGACTGAACGCTGTCAAAAGGGCCGTCAACTTGCGGCTGACCCGTTCCAGCACCTCGATGATCAACTGGTCCTTGGTGCCAAAGTAATAGATCAGCATCCGGTCACTGGTCCCGACACGCGCTGCCATCCCCCGCAGCCCCAGGACACCGATCCCATCCTGCAGAACAATGTCCGCAATCTCATCGGCAAGTTGCGCGCGACGGGACGCCGGCACAGACCCCGGTCCAGCGCTGTCTTCGAAGCCTGGTTTTTTCCCCTTGTTGGCCATCTGAATTATGTAGCACTCGCTTCATGAAATTGATATGTAGCACCCACTACATAAGGGAAGCCAATCATGCTGAAGCCGATGCAGTTCATCATCTGCGGCCTTCTCGCGACGGTATTCTGGGTGCTGGCCACCTTGTGCATCCACTTCAATCCCGCCTCCGTAACAGCAGGATTGCAGGGGAACATCAGCTTCGTCCTGAGCTTACCGGTCTGCTGGTTTTCGATCTGGCTGACCTGCAAACTGGCGTATCTCAAGCCCGATCAGATCATGACGGGATGCCTGATCGTGCTAGGTGATGCCATGCTGATCGACGGCGTGGCGCTGCGCTGGGTCCATAGCATTTACACCGTAAACGACACGACCGGGCGCTTTGGCGCGGCCTGGCTCTTGTGGGGCTACGGCATCAGCGCATGGATCATCGTGCTTATGGCAAACCGTAAAGTACGCGGTGCCACCATCACTGCACGCTGACGCGCCGCCTGCGCGGTATCAGTGCGTCAGATACGGACGCACGTCGATGGCCATCATCCCGGCTTCCCGCGCTGCCGTCAGACCCTCGTTACTGTCCTCGAACACCAGACAGACATCGGGGGCCGTACCCAGACGCTCCGCAGCCAGCAGATAGATGTCCGGCGCCGGCTTGGGCCGTGCAACATCCTCGATCGTGGAAATGGCGTCGAACAGATCATATAGTCCCGTCACGCGCAAAGAGCGTTCGACAACCTGCAAAGACCCGTTCGATGCCACGCCCAGCGGCAACCGGTCATGATAACGGCGCGCAATGTCAGCCACGATGCCGATCTCGCGCAGATCGACCATCGCAGCAGCCACCACTTCACGCGCATGCTTCACCATCTCCTGACGATCAAGCGTGCGCGCGAACTCGGCTTCGGCCGCGTCCAGTAACAACCCTTCCGACAGGCCGCCACGCCCCTCGAACCAGGCCGGCGCAACCTCCATCCCGGCGACAGCGGCAAATGCAGCCCGCCACCCCCTCAGATAGAGCGGGTGCGTGTCGACCAACGTGCCGTCGCAGTCAAAGATAATGGCCCGTGTCTCGGCGGGAACGCTAATCATGGGAAACCCGTCGTCGGGAACGATTGAGGCTCGACCAGAGCACGCAACCCTTCAAATTCAGCCTTGGAAAAACTGTGAATGCGAATCACGGCACCGGGCTGGGGCTCGTAAAAGACCACATTGTTCCAGTCCGGCCCACTGATCCCCAGCCACAACGTCACGCGCGTCTTCGGCAATGTCTGGCCTGCTGCCGCGTGCGGTACCAGCGTCACGACCGCATCGCCAGAAGACGGTGGCGTCTGCCCCAGCGGCCCCCATCCGGTCGTGTGATGCGCGAACCAATCATTCAGTCGCGCAACTTCCGCCGATGTCAGCGGCCGTTCCGCGCGTGATGGCCCCACGCTCAACGTCCCGCTGTCATAAGTTGGGAAATGCAGCGGCCGGAAATTCGGCAGCGCGAATGACCACACCATCGCTGCGGTCCCGATCACCAGCACCGCAAACCCGAGCAGAAGTCCATGTTTCTGTTGCATGCGTCGCGCCTTATTCCCCGCTCAGGACCGCGATCACTCGCGTGACCTCGGCATCTGTCAATTCCGGGTGGATCGGCAGCGCAAAGATTCGCTGCGCCACATCCTCGGACACCGGCAGCGATGCACCGTCATGATGCGGCTGATAGGCCGACTGAAGATGCAGTGGCAACGGGTAATAGACCGCACTGGGAATCTGCTGGGCGCGCAGGCGCTCCTGAAACGCCGTCCGCTGCGCCGCATCCTTGGCCAGCACCGGATAGACCGCCCACGCCGACTGGCTGTCGGCCACACGCACCGGCACGCCAAGGCACCCGGCCAACCCCGCATCATACATCCGTGCGATCTCGTCCCGTCGCACCAACTCGGCCTCGAATGCGTCGAGCTTGGCCAGCAGCACCGCCGCCTGCAACGTATCCAGACGCCCGTTCATGCCAGTCCGCAGCACTTCATACCGCACCTTGCCCTCTCCGTGAGAACGCAGGGAACGATAGAGCGCCGCTCGCTCGGGATCGTCGGTCAGGATGGCACCGCCATCGCCATACCCGCCCAACGGCTTGGACGGGAAAAAGGAGAGCGTTGTTGCGTGCGCCTCCCGGCCCAGCTTGCGTCGGTGATAGGACCCGCCAAAGGACTGCGCGCAGTCATCCAGCAAAAACAGGCCCTCAGCACGCGCAATCGCCTGCAACTCGTCCCAAGGCGCGGGCTGGCCGAACAGATCGACACCCACAATGGCGCGTGGCCGCAACCGGCCCGCAGCACGAACTTCGGCAATGCGCGCCCGAAGATGCGCCGGGTCGATCTGGAACGTCTCGGGGTCCACATCGACGAACACCGGCGTTGCCCCCAGCACCAATGGCACCTCCGCAGTCGCGGTATAGGTAAAGGCCGGCAGGAACACCGCGTCCCCCCGCCCGATCCCTTCCGCCATCATGACAATCTGCAGCGCGTCGGTGCCGGACGACACACCCACGCACTCTGCCGCTCCGGCATACGCCGCCAGCCGTCCCTCAAGTTCGGCCACCTCCGGGCCCATCACGAACTGGCAATGCGCCATCACGGCATCGACGCGGGCACGGATCGCATCCCCCAGTCGCGCCTGCTGCGCCTTGAGGTCCAGAAAAGCGATGGGGGTAATGACATTCGGGTCACGGGCGGTCATGCCTGCGCGCTCCTTTCGTGGGGCGAGGCCTCGGGCACAAGATCGGCCAGACCTTCGACGTTATGAATGAATTCGGGAACCAGCGCCGACAGACCCGCAATCGCCAGATCAGACCTGCCCTGCCGCGCAGCTTCGACAATGGTATCGAGTGCTGCAACGACGGCTGCGCGGTCGCTGGTGCGCGGGGTGGCCATCAGCAGGCCTGCATTATCGGTCGGCACCGGGGCCTCGCGTCCATGGAACAACTCTTCGTAAAGCTTCTCACCGGGACGCACGCCCGTAAAGCGGATGGGCACGTCGATTTCGGGACGCAGCCCTGCAAGCCGGATCATCTGCCGTGCCAGATCCACGATCCGAACCGGCTTGCCCATGTCCAGAACAAAGATGCCACCCGCCCGAAGACGTTCGTCCGTTTCCGTCGCGGCAGCACCCGCCTGAGCATGAACGGCCCGCGTCCCGCGCACACTGGCCTGCAATACCAGCCCGACGGCCTCACGCACCGTCATGAAATACCGTCGCATGTCAGGATGCGTCACGGTCAGCGGACCACCCTGCTCAAGCTGACGCCGGAACAGCGGGACGACAGACCCGGTGGAACCCAGCACGTTGCCAAACCGCACCGTCACACAGCGCATTGCCGCACCGTTCGGCTCCGCCCGTGCTGCAACATCCAGCGCCTGACAATACAGTTCCGCCGCGCGCTTGGACGCGCCCATCAGACTGGACGGGTTGACCGCCTTGTCGGTCGAAATCACGACCATGGCCGACGCCCCGGCGCGCGCCGCTGCATCCGCCACCACGCGCGTGCCCTCGATATTGGTCAGCAACCCCTCGCACGGATTGGCTTCGACCATTGGCACGTGTTTCAGCGCCGCAGCATGGAACACGACGGCAGGGCGATATTGCGTCATGACCGCATCGATCCGCGCGCGATCCCGCACATCGGCCAGGGTGATGGCGCGCGGCACGCCCGGCGCACGCTCGGACAGTTCAAGGTCGATGGTCCACAGCGCATACTCGCCGTGATCGACCAGAACCAGCAGCGCCGGGCCAAAACCCGCGATCTGCCGCGCCAGTTCGGATCCGATCGACCCGCCCGCGCCGGTAATCAGGATGGTACGGCCCGCAATCATCTGCGCCATGCCGTCATGATCGAGCGAGACCGGCGGCCTGTTCAGCAGATCCTCGATCACCACGGGCCGCAGTTCGATCTGCTCGGCCGCACGCAGCGTCGTCAGGCTGGAAGTGCGGGACACCGCAACGCCGTGCGCCTGTGCGGCCGCCATGATGGTCGCCAATGCGTCGCCGCGCAGGTCGGGATCGGTAATGACAATGTCGTCCGGCACCGTGTGCGCCGCCGCCATCCGGTCGAGGCAGGCCGCAACATCGCTGTCGTGGCCAAGGATCGGCACGTTATGAATACGCCGCCCGGCCTGGTGGCTACGGCTCAGCAACCCCACCACCCGCATGCCCGGCAGCCCGCCTCCGGACCCGCCCACCCCACGCAGGCGCAAGAACAGGTCGGCCATGTCGTCCGGCCCTACCAGCAACGCGCGCCGTGCCAGCGCGGTGCGGGGACGCGCCGCCAACCGATAGGCAAAGCGCACCCCCCCCAACATCACCAGCAGCACAAGCGCGTGGATCAGCGGAAACGTGAGGGTCGGAATCGGAAAGCCCGTCAGGAACAGCCCTGTGGTAAACAGCGCGGCACTGAAGATGGACGCCACCGCAATCCGCAACAGATCGTCGAGCCCGGAAAACCGCCAATATTGCTGGGGAATCCGGAGCGGCAATCCGGTCAGGCACAGTGTGATCATACCGCCCGCCACGAACCACAGCGGATGCAGCAACCCGCCGAACGGCCACGCCATCCATCGTGCCAGCGGCGCGGCAAGACCGGCCACCACGCCGTCGATCAGCATGTTGACGGCGATGCGGGTCATCGATCGCGCTCGGGCCCCTGCGGGCATGGAATCGGGGCGTTGCGGAGCCATTGGCCTGACCCTATAGCCTAGCTTTGGATACACCAGAAGGAGCCACCACACAGGTGCGTGCCGGAATATGACCCTCACCTGGCTCCACGCCACGCTTTCCCCCCGGATTCTGATGCCGATCGTGGCTGTCGCGGCAGTCCTGTCAGCCATTCTGGTACGGGCAATGATTCGCGTCGCGGTCCTCGACCACCCGGTCGAGCGCAGTTCTCATACCATGCCCACACCCAAGGGCGGGGGCGTTGGCATCATCGTCGCGTTCCTGGCCTGTGTTGCTGTGGCCGTTACCGTTTTCAACATGGGCGGCGGCGTGCCGGTCGCGGCTCTGCTGATCGGTGTCGCGGGGCTGTCGCTGATTTCGTGGATGGACGATGTGCGGCACTGGCCCGCAACCATCAAACTGGCGGCACAGGGAGTTGCCGCCATTATGGTGGCAGGCGGCATCATCGGTCCTTCACCGTTGCCGCTTCTGTTCGGGTGCGGATGGCTTGTCTATGCAACGAACGCCCTGAATTTCATCGACGGCCTCAACGGCCTCGCATCGGGATCGATGCTGATCGCGGCTGCAACACTGGCCTCGCTTGGCGGGTGGACCGGTGCAACCGCGATCGAGGCGGCCGCGCTGTGCGGCGGGATCATCGGATTCCTCCCGCTCAACTTCCCCCGCGCGCGTATCTTCATGGGGGATGTCGGCAGCCAGGGCGCGGCGCTGGCGGTCGGCGGGATCGGGCTTCAACTCGCGCAAGCAGCGCCGCATCATGCTGCGGCGCTGCTATATGCACCGCTCATTCTCGGCGCGATTGTCTGGGACGTGGCATTTACGCTCGTGCGTCGGGCAATCGCGGGCAACGCGCTGATGCAGGCCCATCGCGGGCATCTCTACCAACTCGCGCAGCGCAGCTTCCTGCCTGCAACGGCGGTGACGATCATCTACTGGGGATTTGCACTCTGGGGGGCCGCCTGTGCCTACGGCATGGCACATGCGAACCAGACATCAGCGGCGGGTTGGTGCGTTGTTGCCGCGCTGTTGCCCCTGCCGGTCTGGACGGCGTTGGTCTGCTGGCAGGCGCGTCTCCGCCTCACCGTTGCGTGGTGAGGCGGGCGTCGGAAAATCTTAGTCCTTGATGGTCAGTTCGATGCCCTGCGCCGCGGCAGCAAGACGCGCACCGTTGGCCACGGTCTCGATCTTGAGCGCAACGCCGTTACCATTCTTCAAAACCTGACCACCGAGACCCTGCCCCGCGGTCGCTTCGCCGTTCACTGCGGCGTATGTCCCGTCGAAATCATGCACGTGCTTCAGATTGTAGACCGTGCCCCTGCCGACCACCTTGGAATAGCCGACGGCTGCGATCGTGCCGCCCTTGACCGTGAAGTGATAGGTATGGTGCGCGAACTTCAGGGTGCCCTCGCCCCAGGTATAGCCAACACCAACGTCAGCTGACTTGACCGTCAGAACAACCTTGCCATCCGGCGTGCCCAGCGCGTCGTCGGCGGCCTGTGCCACCTGTGCAACGGGAGCCGCGGCGGCGATCGTGAAAAGGGTTGCGGCGGCGAATGGGGTCCAGCTCTTCATCTTCTTGCTCCTGCAACGACGGGCGCATCCCAATGGATGTCCGGCCCGTCACACCATCTGCGCTGGCAGCACCGGAACCACACCGGGACGCCAAGCATGCTGCCCTAACGCGCAAAACTCCGTTCCGATGCACAAACTCCGCGCAATAAAAAAGGGCTCCACAGTGGCTTGCGCCTCGTGTGGAGCCCTTTTTCCAGACGCCGGGAAACCCCGGATCGTCACTGTCAGCCGACAGCGCGACGGCGAGCCACAGCGACTGGCTGTTCAACGCGGGTCGCCTTCGTGGCAGGGGTGCCCGAGGCTTCGACCATCACGGCGCGCAGTTCACGCAGATACGCGGCGCCCTTGAGCGTGCGCTGCACCAGCACCGAACGGCGATCCATCGGATCGACCTTGCGACGGGCCAGATCCAGCTCGCCCAGACGATCCAGAGCGCGCGTGATGGCAGGCTTGGACACGTTCAGGGTCGCAGCCAGACCGCGCACCGTGTGGGCGCCGTCTTCCAGATAGCACGTGAGGAACACGCCCAGCTGACGCGCGGACAGATCGGGTCCATCGCGACGAACGGTGGCAACGATAGTATCGCGCAGCATGCCGATCAGGTGGTCGCTGGCAGCGTTATTCTGGGCCATGAGTCTCATCCTTCTTGGTTGTTCGACGGCGCATCGAAAGGCACCGCAAGTAGCCGCCTGATTTTTAGGCAGCCAAAGATCAATTCGTGGACTGGGATATAGACACTCGTTACGCCCTTGATAAGCTACCAAAGCGAAATTAGTTCATTCCCGATATTGTTCCGCCTGAACCTGACCCTTCGGTCAGATTAAAAAAATGCAATATCGTATCAAAAACTGCCCTCAAACTAGGCGTTTCCCCTCCCTCAGGGCGCCCAAACCGGGAATTATCGTTCCACGCATACGTATCGATATGCGCCCAGCGCGTGCCTGCTGTAACAAAAACTTCAAGGAACAGCGCCGCCGTAATCGCCCCGGCCTGCGGCTTGAGGGATACGTTCCCGATGTCAGCAACCGGGCTTCGCAACCAGTCCGCGTAGCCCTGGTGCAGCGGCAACCGCCAAAGCGGATCAGACCACGATTCGCCCCGCCGGAGAATCGTCTCCGCCAGCGCATCGTCGTTGCAGAACAACGCGGGCAGGTCCGGCCCCAGCGCGACGCGTGCGGCCCCGGTCAGCGTCGCCGCATCGAACATCAGATCCGGTGCCGCTTCGGACGCTTCGGTCAGCAGATCGCACAGCACCAGCCGTCCTTCCGCGTCCGTATTGCCGATCTCCACGGTCCGGCCAGAGCGCGTCCGAACCACATCCGACGGCCGCATCGCCCGTCCGGAGACGCTGTTTTCCACGCACCCCAGACGCAGTTCCAGCCGCACCGGCACGTCGCGCGCCATAATCAACATGGCCAGCCCGAGCATCAGGGCCGCCCCACCCATGTCCTTCTTCATCCGCAACATGCCAGCCGCGGGCTTGAGGTCATATCCGCCGGTGTCGAAACACACGCCCTTTCCAACCAATGAAATCAGCGGCGCATCGTCCGCGGCACCTGTGCCTCGCCACTCCGCAATCACCACACGCGACGGCCGCTCCGACCCCATGCCCACATGCGCCAGCATCGGATATGCCTCGGCCAGAGCCGCGCCCTTAACGATCGCGACCTCAGCACCGTGTGGCTCCAGCGCTGCCCGGGCCGCTTTGGCAAGTTCGACCGGCCCCAGCAGGTTGGCGGGCATGTTAATCAGATCGCGCCCCAGCCAGACCGACTGCGCGATCGCAACGCCCAGCGCACCCGTCCTCGCTGGCACCACCAGCCTGGCCTGCACCGGCAAGGCCCGCTGCGTGCCCTCAACCACATAAGTGTAGGCACCCAGGCAATAGCCCAGCACCACATCGTCGAAATCCACGCTCCCGGGCGCGCTGACTTTCCAGTTGCCGCGCGGCAGCTTTGCCGCCAGCGCGCCGAACGGCAGCGGGTCGCGCCGTCCCTTGTGCTCGCGCCCCAGCCCCAGCACAGCAGAACCGATGCCACTCGCACCCGGCAGCAGCAGCACCTCACCCGCACGTCCCTCGAATCCGGAGTCGCGCGCGAAGGCCGTCGCCGCATCGCCCAGCACCTGGCGAAGCGACTCGAGACCCTTTTCATACACCGCATAAACCGTGCGGGCATTCTTGGCGCGTGACGCCGGGACCAGACATTTCAGTGTGTTGACGGCCACGTGGCGATCCTCCCTCGGGACAAAGACGCGTGCCGGATCACGCGCATCTCCTTCGCTCTTGCATTTGAACGTGGCACAGACAAGCATGATGGACATGGGCTCAGCATTCCCCAGCCGGGTCCGGGCCGTGCTCGGCTCGACCAACACCGGCAAGACCCACCTCGCGATCGAGCGGCTGCTGGCGCACGCGTCGGGCATGATCGGCTTCCCCCTGCGCCTGCTGGCGCGCGAGAATTACGAACGGATGGTGGCCCAGAAGGGCGCATCGTCCGTCGCCCTGATCACGGGCGAGGAAAAGATCGTTCCCCCCAATGCGCGCTGGTATTCCTGCACGGTCGAAGCCATGCCGCTGGACCGTCATGTCGAATTCCTCGCGATCGACGAAATACAGCTGTGCGCCGACCCCGAGCGCGGCCATGTGTTCACCGACCGGCTACTGCATGCGCGTGGCGCGGTCGAAACGCTGTTCCTCGGCGCAGAGACGATCCGCCCCCTGATGCAGCGGCTTGTGCCGGGCATCGAGATCGACACGCGCCCGCGCCTGTCCACACTGTCCTATGTCGGCAATACCAAGCTGATGAAGCTGCCCCCGCGCAGCGCCATCGTCGCCTTCTCCGCCGCCGAGGTCTATGCGATTGCCGAGGCCGTGCGCCGCCGCCGTGGTGGCTGCGCCGTGGTGATGGGGCAGCTGTCCCCGCGCACCCGAAACGCGCAGGTGGAGCTGTATCAGAACAAGGAGGTCGACTACCTCGTTGCGACAGATGCCATCGGCATGGGCCTGAATATGGACGTCGATCACGTCGCGTTTGCGGGCCTTTCGAAGTTCGACGGCTCCCGCCCCCGCGCGCTGAGTGCCCCCGAGATCGCCCAGATCGCGGGTCGCGCCGGACGTGGTATGCGCGACGGCACCTTCGGCGTGACCGCCGACTGTCCCCCGCTGAGCCCCACGCTGGTCGAAGCGATCGAAAATCATCGTTTCGACCCGCTCGAACAACTCGCGTGGCGCAACGCCAAACTCGATTTCGGGTCGCCCACCGCCTTGCTGGCCAGCCTGAACCGCCCCCCGCCCGCACGTGGCCTGATGCCGGGACGGATCGTGTCCGACGTCACGACGCTTGAAGCCCTGATCAACGATAGCGAGGTCCGCGATGCCTGTCGCGGCAGCCATGCCGTGCGCCTGCTTTGGGAAGCCTGTCAGATCCCCGATTTTCGCAAGCTGGGCGACGATACGCATGAGCGTCTTTGCGCGCGCATCTTCCTGTCCGTCCTGCGTGACGGGCACCTGCCGGTCCCATGGCTGGACCAGCAGATCCGGCACCTCGAACGCAGCGACGGCGATATCGACACGCTGATGCAGCGTCTGCTGGGCGTGCGCGTCTGCGCCTATCTGACAGCGCGGCTGGACTGGATGATCGATGCGCCCGTCTGGCAGGCCCGAACCCGCGCGGTCGAGGAGATGCTGTCCGATACGCTACACGAGCGCCTGACCGCCCGCTTCGTGGACCGCCGTGCGACCACCCTGATCCGTCGCCTCAGCAGCGACGCGGGCGCGGACTCTGTGCTGTCCGCCGTCACCCGCCAAGGCGATGTCGTGGTTGAGGGACACACGGTTGGGCGTATCGCCGGCTTCGCGCTCCAGACCGATGCCTCGCTGGAAGGCGACGCCCAGCGCCTGATGATGCGCGCGGCCCGCCGTGCCCTGCAGGCCGAGATGCCGCGCCGCCTCGCCTTGCTGATCCAGGCACCAGACAGCGACTTCACGCTGGATTATAACAGCCGCCGCATCCTGTGGGACGGAGCCCCGATCGCGCGTCTGGTGGCGGGGGCGGAACTTCTGGCACCCCGGATCGACGTGATCGATGCGACCTTCCTTGATGGTGAGCAACGCGGCCGTGTGCATGCACGCCTGCGCCAGTTCCTTGATCAATATATCCGCGCGGGCCTGGCACCGCTGTTTCGTGCCATCGACGCCACCCGGGACGATCCGACGCTGCGCGGAATGCTGCACCGGATGAAGCAGGACGGAGGTGTCGTGTGGCGCAACCCCGCCGATCCCGCGCCAGATCGCAGCCGCTTCGCCCGGTGCGCGGCCCTGGGCCTGACGGTCGGCAGGCAGGCGTTTTTCATATCCGCCTTGCTGAAGCCCGCCCCGATGGCACTGCGGGGCTTTCTGATCAGCCTTCGCACGCACCCCGGTGATGCGACACTGACGGTGCCTGCGCCGGGCCTGACGGCCCTGGCCCCACCGCCAAAAGCCGATCAGGCAGCCCTGCACGCCCTGGGGTGGGTTGCGGCAGGCCCGGTCTGGCTGCGCCTCGATATTGCCGAGCGCGTAACGCACGAACTGATGCGGGGCGCCGCGCGCTACCCCTACGCGCCGGGACACACACTGGCGTCGCGCCTGTCCGTGTCTCAGGCCAATTTGCGTGACACCCTGACCGCGCTGGGCGTCGGAACATGCGAAGCCGAAAGACCGACGAGCGACATGTTCGGGCCACCGCATCCCCTGCTCATCCTCGGTGCGCGCCATCCCCAGCGTCGCGAGAATGGCCGGCCCGTGACCGCAGGGACGGCACCCAAGCGGTCGCGCCCACCCACGCGGGTCAATCCGGACAGCCCGTTCGCCGCACTTGCCCGGCTGCAGCACCCGGCATCTTCGACATGAGCCGCCGCGACGATCCCGCAGCGATGGACGAGCAACGTCTGGATCTCTGGCTCTGGCACGCACGGGTTGCCCGCGCCCGGACCCAGTGTGCGCTGATCGCCGAGAGCGGGGCGGTTCGTATCAACCGCCAGCGTGTGGAAAAGGCTCATGCCCGCGTGCGACTCGGTGACGTGCTGACGCTGCCGGGGCCTGCGCGCGGCGAGGTACGCGTGGTCGAAGTGCTGGCAATCGCGGAACGGCGCGGTTCAGCCGTCGATGCGGCGCTCCTCTACCGCGTGATCGAGGAACCGGCTTGACATTTTCCCGAGCGCTTTGAGAAGCACTCGCAACGGCCGTCTTTGACTTGCAACATCGCGAAAACCCTCGCATATGTGCGGCCATTGAATGTCGGGCGCCAGCTTCGCCCAATCCTGACGATCGGAGATGGTCATGACCTATGTGGTCACCGAGAACTGCGTGCGCTGCAAATTCATGGACTGCGTGGAAGTCTGCCCTGTTGACTGCTTCTACGCTGGCGAGAATTTCCTGGTGATCAATCCGGACGAATGCATCGACTGCGGCGTGTGCGAACCAGAGTGCCCGGCCGAGGCCATTTTCCCGGACAGCGACGATCGCGCAGCCGCGTGGGCAGAAATCAACACCACCTATTCCACACAATGGCCGAACATCACGCGCAAGGGCACACCCCCGGCAGACGCCGAGGAATGGAAAGACAAGCCGAACAAGCGCGAGCTTCTGTCGACCGAGCCACACAAGGGCTGATCGCCCGGCCTTCATGGCTCCGCCCTGAAGGCCGCCTGGCCCTGCGGCCATTGATCCACCGATGCGGTGCGGATCAGAGAAAACACAAGAAAGGCCGGAGAGGTTTCCCTCTCCGGCCTTTCTTGTTTGGAACCTTGAAGCCCCGACAATGAGACGACCCTTTCAGGTCGCCTCACCCATCACCCTGATATCAGCGGGACATCATATTGATGGCGGTGTTGTTCATGATGAACAGCGTGCCGAGAATCATGATCGCGACGAACATGATCGTGAAGGCGAACGCCATCACGTTCCAACGCTGCTCGGACGACGAGTTCATGTGCAGGAAGAAGATCAGATGCACGACCACCTGGATCGCAGCGAGCGCAGCGATCGAGAGGATGGTGCCGCTCGGCGACAGGCTGTGCGACATGACGATGCCGAAAGCGGCAACCGTCAGGATCACGGCGAGAACGAACCCGATCAGGTAGGAGCTGTAGCTCCCGTGGCTTTCGCCGGAGTTTGTGTGGGAATGTTCCATCAGACCACGCTCATCAGATAGACAAAGGTGAAGACGCAGATCCAGACGATGTCCAGAAAGTGCCAGAACAGGCTGAGCATGGTCAGCTTGTTCATCAGGCGGCCGGAGAACTCCGTCTTGCCTGCGCTCTGCACCATCAGGACAGCCATCCAGATCAGACCGAACGTGACGTGAAGCCCGTGCGTCGCAACCAGGGTGAAGAAGGACGACAGGAACGCACTGCGATCCGGGCCGTTGCCCTCTCCGATCATGTGAGCGAATTCACGAACTTCCAGCCCGATGAACGACAGACCCAGCAGAAAGGTCACGGCGAACCATGCAAGCAGGCCACCTGACTTGCCCTTGTGGGCGCTGATCATGCCGAACCCGTAGGTGATCGAGCTCAGCAACAGGATCGCGGTTTCGTAAGCCACGCCCTTCAGCTCGAACAACTCCTTGCCGGTCGGGCCACCAGCGAACTGGTGACGCATGACCGCAAAGACGCAGAACAGAGTGCCGAACAGCACGCAGTCCGTCATGAGATAAAGCCAGAACCCGAAAACGGTCGGTGGCTCGTGATGGTGCTCGTCGTGGGCGTGGGCCGCCCCGTGCGCCATGGTGTCTGTGACCATTATTCAGCTGCCTGTGCAATGAGTTTGCGCGTGTGCTCGTTCTCGATGCGCGTCACTTCCGACACAGGGACGTAATAGTCCACGTCGTCGTTGGCGCTACGCAGGATTACGGTGACGATCACACCGAGCAGACCGATGGCCGCAAGCCACCAGATGTACCAGATCGCCGCGAAGCCAAGCACAAGACTGAACACGCCGATGAAGAACCCGGCCGACGTGTTCTTCGGCATGTGGATCGGCTCATAATGGCCGTTCGACGAACGCGTATCGACGCCCATTTCCTTGTCATGCGCGAAAGCGTCGATGTCATGAACATGCGGCACGATTGCGAAATTGTAGAAAGGCGGCGGCGAAGACGTCGACCATTCCAGCGTGCGGGCGTTCCACGGATCGCCGGTCACGTCCATGTTCTCGACCAGATTGCGGTCGCGGATGGACACATACAGCTGGATCACCTGGCACGCGATACCGCAAGCAACGAGCAGAGCGCCGCCGAATGCGATGATCATCCAGGGGTGCCACAGCGGGTTGTCGTAGTGGTTCATACGACGCGTCATGCCCAGGAAGCCAAGGACATACAGCGGAACGAACGCGAAGTAGAAACCCGACAGCCAGAACCAGAAGGAACGCTTGCCCCAGGTCTCGTTCAGCTTGAAGCCGAAGGCCTTGGGGAACCAGAAGTTCAGACCTGCGACATAGCCGAAATACACGCCGCCGATGATGACGTTGTGGAAATGGGCGATCAGGAACAGGGAGTTGTGCAGCACGAAGTCAGCAGCCGGAATGGCCATCATGACGCCGGTCATGCCGCCGATGCTGAAGGTGATGATGAAGCCGATGGTCCAGTACATGGTGCTGTGGAATTCCACGCGCCCCTTATACATGGTGAAGATCCAGTTGAAGATCTTCACGCCGGTCGGGATCGAGATGATCATCGTCATGATGCCGAAGAAGGCATTGACGTTGGCACCCGCACCCATGGTGAAGAAGTGATGCAGCCACACGACGAACGACAGGATCATGATCGCGCAGGTTGCGTAGACCATGGTGTTGTAGCCGAACAGAGGCTTGCGGCTGAAGGTTGACGTCACTTCGGAGAACACGCCGAAAGCCGGCAGGATCAGGATGTAGACTTCCGGATGGCCCCAAGCCCAGATCAGGCTCAGATAGAGCATCTGGTTGCCGCCACCGTCATTGGTGAAGAAGTGCATGCCAAGGTAACGGTCCAGACCCAGCATACCCAGCGCCACGGTCAGCACCGGGAACGCGACCATGATCAGGATCGAAGCCGTGAACGCCGTCCAGGTGAAGATCGGCATCTTCATCCAGCCCATGCCGGGTGCGCGCATCTTCACGATGGTCGTGAAGAAGTTCACACCGGTCAGCAGCGTGCCCACACCCGAGAGCTGAACAGCCCAGATGTAGTAATCGACGCCAACGCCCGGGCTGAACTGCGATTCCGACAGCGGCGGATAAGCAAGCCAGCCGCACTGCGAGAACTCACCAATGAACAGGGAGACGTTGATCAGAACGGCACTGATCGTGGTCATCCAGAAGCTCACGGAGTTCAGGAAGGGGAACGCCACGTCGCGCGCGCCGATCTGCAGCGGGACGACCACGTTGAACAGACCCGTCATGAACGCCATGGCCATGAAGAAGATCATGATCGTGCCGTGAGCGGAAAAGATCTGGTCGTAGTGATGCGGCGGCAGGTAACCGGGGTTTCCGGCATAAGCAAGGGCAAGCTGGCTGCGCATCATGATCGCGTCGGCAAAGCCGCGGAACAGCATGACAAGAGCCAGGACGATGTACATGACACCGATGCGCTTGTGGTCGACCGAGGTCAGCCATTCACGCCAGAGATAACCCCATTTCCCGAAATAGGTAACGAGGCCGAGCACGGCAATGCCCGCAACAGCGACACCCAGGAAGGTGCCGACAAGGATCGGCACATCATACGGAATGGCCGCTAGGGAAAGTTTTCCTAACATTGTCCTTATTCCTTCATCTGCATGTCGGACATTGCGGACTGCATGTGCGTCACCTTGCCCGTGCTCTTGTTCATGACCATGCCGTTGTTGTACTTGGCCACGATCCCGTCAAAGAGAGCGGGTTCGACATGAGAGAAATACTCGACGGGGTTGGCTTCGCTCGGGGCAGCCAGCTTGGGATAATCGCCGGTGTCCAGCTGCTCGGACGATGCCTTGACCTTGCTGACCCAGGCGTTGAAGTCGTCGTTGCTCATCGCGAGCGTACGGAACTTCATGTCCGAGAAGCCGCGGCCGCTGAAGTTCGCCGACTCACCAGCGTAATCGCCGACTTCGGTTGCGTTCAGGTGAAGCTGCGTTTGCATGCCGGCCATCGCGTAGATCATCGAACCCAGGCGGGGGATGAAGAACGCGTTCATCACCGAGTCAGAGGTGATGTTGAAGTTGATCGGCGTGTTGACCGGAATTGCCAGCTGATTGACCGTTGCAATCCCCTGATCCGGGTAGATGAACAGCCATTTCCAGTCGAGCGCGACGACTTCGATGTTCATCGGCTTGACTGCGGTGTTTTCAGGCCACGGCTTGTAGGGATCCAGCGACATGCACGTCTGGTAGGTGATCACGCCCAGGAACAGGATGATGATGCTGGGAATGGTCCAGACCGCGATCTCGATCTTGTTCGAGTGCGACCATTTCGGCAGGTATTCTGCCTTCACGTTGCCTTGGCGATATTGCCAGGCAAACACCAGCGTCATGATGCAGACCGGCACGACGACCAGAAGCATCGCGATGGTCGAGGTGATGATAAGTGATTTTTCCTGAATACCGACAGTGCCTTTGGGGTCCATCAGATCCCAACTGCACCCTGTCAGCAACAGGGTCGAGCCCAGGCACGCCAGGCTCTTTAGTTTCGGCAAGATATTTCTCTTCATCTCACGCCTCAATGGTTCTGACATAAGCGTCGTACACCCGATGTTTGTGGCCCCGGCATCAAGTTCCTCCTGTCGTGTGTCCGGCAGGCGTAGCGCCCCCTCGCATCACGAAAAAATGTTCCCGCACCGGCAGCCTGCGCTCATTCCCCGATACGAACCACGATCCAGATCAAAAGGCAGGTCCCTGCTTTTTGATCTGGGCCGCAGCAACCCCGCGCTAGGGATGATCTGACCGAGTGCAACCCCAACAGCTTTTGTCGCTGATCGTTATTCGACCTGAACGGCACGACAAGCAACCCATCACATATTATTTCAATTTATGTCAATCTCGTTTTCGTGATCTATTATGACCTTTGAAATCAATAGGTTAATCAGAAAATAAGGTGATGATCGCTGACTGAACCAAAACAAAGAATTTTAGAATAAGTCTTATTTTAGCCTGAAAAAACATTGCCAGGAATTTAACTTTTGCACCCAAAATCAAAAAAAATCCCGCTTCGCAGCGGGATTCTTGAAACATGGCCTGAATATTACAAGCGGGTTAGTTGTTGCTGTTGTTCCGCACACCCATGAATTGCAGCAGGAACTGGAACAGATTGATGAAATTCAGATACAGCGTCAGCGCGTCGTAAACACTGCGCTTCGCAGCGCCGTCCGCACCCTCATAATACGCAAACTGCTGATAAGTCAGCTTGATCCGCTGTGTGTCGGTGGCGGCAAGACCGGTGAAGACGAACACCCCGACGATGCTGCACAGGAACGCGATGGCCGTGCTGTGCATCAACAGGTTGACCAGACTCGCGATCACGAGACCGAACAGACCCATCGTCAGGAACGAACCAAAGCGCGTCAGGTCTCGGTTCGTGGTGTAACCCCACAGCGACATGGAAGCGAACATGCCGGCCGAGATGAAGAACACGCGCGCGATCGACGTCCCGGTGTAAACCATGAAGATGTTCGCCATGCTGATGCCCATCACCGCACAGAAGGTCCAGAACAGCGTCTGTACCGCCTGACGCGACAGCCGGTTGATCCCGAACGACATCACCAGCACAAACGCAATGGGTGAGAAAATAGCCAGAAACCCGAGACCCGTCGGGCGGGTCACAATTCCCATGCCCGTCTCATACTGGTGGAAGAACAGCGTCTGAAGCGATGTATTGGCCACCAGCAGCGCAACAATACCCGTCAGTGCGAGGCCGGACGCCATCCAGTTATAGACCCGCAGCATGTAAGCGCGCAGGCCGACATCGACTGTCCCCGCGACGCCGCCCATCGGTCGGGTGTTCGAGTTGGAACGAAAATCGGGGCTGAAAGCCATAACACCTCTGTCCTTGTCCAGAAATCCGGGCAAACTATTGCACCAGATGTGGCCCTGATCGCGTGCAGGTCAAGATTAATGACGTGTACATCCGGCATCAGACACATTATATAAATGTCACGGCATAGACCGCGACTCGGAGTTCAGCAGCCGTCGCTCAAGGACCGACGGCCCGGATCAGGAGCCGCCCATGCGACTTTTTATCGGCCTCGAACTCAACCCGGCCTTGCGCCACGCCCTTGCGGCACTCCGCGGCAGTATCGAACATGCCCGATGGCTGCCCCCTGAAACCTATCACCTGACGCTGAGTTTCCTGGGCGAAGTCCGGGAACGACACCGTATCGACGACATCGACCTCGCCCTCTCGGGTGTCACCCGCAAGCCCTTCTCGCTCCAGCTTTCCGGGGCTGGAGCCTTTGCCCAACCGCTGGGTGGGGCGCGGCTATGGGTGGGCGCCGAACGCAACGACGCGCTGAGCGGTCTGCACACACGGGTCGAAAACGCGATGCGCCGCGCCGGTTTCGGTCAGGCACGGCGTAAATTTACGCCACACGTGACGCTGGCGACCCTGCCGGCACAGGACGAGACCCGGCTGGGCATCTGGATGGGCCTCTATAATCTGATGCGGTTCGAGCCGATGCCGGTATCCCACGTAACCCTGTTCCGCAGCCACCTGGGGCCCGACCATCCGGTGTACGAGCCACTTGCCCACTATCCCCTGCAACAGTCGGACTGGCACCCCCGGCCCGAGGACATGGGTGGCTACGAAGACAATTTTTGGCAGTCGGCCACCCCTTACTGAAGCTCCTCTTGTCGGCGCTGCGACCACCCCTATCTCTGGGACGACAGATGTGGGGGGGCAGATGCAACGGGTTGTCGTGCTGACGGGGGCCGGGATCAGTCAGGAATCGGGGATTGAGACGTTTCGCGGCGATGGCCTGTGGGCACGCCACCGGATCGAGGATGTCTGCACGCCAGAGGCATTCGTCCGCGATCCTGCTCTGGTGCACGATTTCTACAGCCAGCGCCGCGCACAGTTGGACACGGTCGCGCCCAACCCGGCCCACGCGGCCCTCGCACATCTGGAGGCCGCAGCCCGCGACGGAACGTGGAACGGCGAGATCACGATCGTCACCCAGAATGTCGACGACCTGCATGAACGTGCCGGCAGCCGCCGCGTGATCCACATGCACGGCGCGCTTCGGACCCTGCGCTGCATGAGCTGCGCCACGACATCGGAATGGCCGGGCGACAGCACGCCCACCTCCGAGTGCCCGCTCTGTAACGCCGTGACCATGCGGCCGGACGTGGTCTGGTTCGGGGAAATTCCCCTGCATATGGAACGCATCGCGACCGTCCTCGCCGCGTGCGATCTGTTTGTGGCGATCGGTACATCCGGGCAGGTCTATCCCGCGGCCGGATTCGTCACGCAGGCCGCGAGGGCGCACTGCATCGAAGTGAACCTCGCCCCGTCGGCTATCAGCGCACATTTCGACGAGACTCGCCTCGGTCTTGCCGGCTCTCTCGTGCCACGTCTGGTGCAGGAATTGCTGGATGAATGAACTGGAAGTGCTGCTTGGCGCGGTGCGCGCATGTAACGCGTGCACGGATCTGCCCCTCGGGCCGCGCCCGCTGATCCACGCATCGCCGACGGCGCGAATCCTGATTGCCAGTCAGGCACCGGGCACCAAGGCCCACCTAAGCGGTCGCTCGTTCGATGATGCTTCTGGCGACCGGCTGCGCGACTGGATGGGACTCGACCGGGCCACATTCTGGGACGCGCGCGCCATCGCCATCATGCCGATGGGACTGTGTTATCCCGGGCGTCTGGCAAAGGGCGGCGACCAGCCACCACGGGCCAATTGTGCCCCCCTCTGGCGGGAGCGGGTCCTGCGCCTTCTGCCTCAGATCGAACTCACGCTGCTGGTTGGCGGTTACGCGCAGACGCACGTTCTGGGCCCCGGCGCGGTCGGCGCGCGTGTTCTGGCCTATCGCGACTACCTGCCAGCGTATCTGCCGCTGCCCCATCCTTCATGGCGCACCGGTGCATGGGAAGCACGCACGCCGGAATTTCGGGGGGAGATCGTGCCGCTGTTGCGGCGCATGGTGCGGGACGCCGTATCGCGCGCACTGCCTGTCCCGGCCTGAACCCGGATCAGAGCGCCGCCGAATGAATGGTCGAGATCACGATACCCTCGATCCCCGTTGCCAGAATCTGCACCCCGATGCACAGCAGGATCAGGGCCGAGAGGCGGCTGACGATCCGCGCACCCGTTTGACCCAGCAGCGACACCAGACGCTCCGCATAGGTGTACGCGATCAGGATGACCACAGCGATCACGGCTGACGCCAACGTCAGTCCGGCGAAAAACCCGACCATCGTATCCGTCGCAGGACGCTGCGAACTCAGCGCGATGGCAACCGACATGCTGCCCGGACCGACCGTGAACGGCATGGCCAGCGGAAAGAACGCCATCTCACGCCAGTTCTCGGCGGCCACCGTCTTGCCGCCCTGCATCGCCTGCTCTTCCTTGCGTGCCTCGACCGCTTCAGGCGCCTGAAGCAGGCTCCACGCCCGCACGGCCACGACCAGCCCACCGGCTACGCGCAGGGCGTCGATCGTGATCCCGAAGAACGACAACACCGCCCCGCCAATCCAGATCGATACCATCAGCAACAGAAACGAATACAGCGCGACGGCACGCGACAACGCCAGACATTCCGCGCGCGTGCGGTCCATCGTGACCTGCGCGAAAATCAGGGCGGCCCCGATCGGATTGACGATCGAGAACAGGGCAGGAAACGCCAGCAGGAACGACGCCGACAGGCTGCCCATGCCGAGGTCCGGCACGCCATGCGGAAAATGCGGTGTCATGACCCGGTCTGGCCCTCGACAAGAATATCACGGCGCGGAATTCGGCCCGTATTCCTCTCTATCTTGGCGACCTGCCGCCGCCAATCCCCGACGTGCGGCAACCTGCGCGGACTTTTTCGTCTCCTGCGCGATCAGGTCCCGCAGTCGGATATAATCCTCTGCCGCGCAGCAGATATAAAGATCGGCCTTGCCCGCCATCGGCCAGACCGTCAGGCCCATGTCCTCATAAGCATGCAGCAGCGTCTTTCCCACGCGCCAGAAGGCCAGCGCCCGTCCCTCCTGCGCGGCGAGATCGCGCAGCTTCCAGATGGCCGAGGCGCACGCGGCCTCGCTGCCCGCAGGATCGCCGATACCGATCAGATACCGTGCCGTCCGGCGAAACGGCTGTGCGGCCAAAGCCGCATCGCCAACCACCAGACCATTGGGGCGGCGCGGCCCGAAATCATCCAAGGCGTGATCCAGGCGACCATAAAGCTCCCGCGCCGCCGTATCCCACCCCATGATCTTAAGCTCACCACGTTGCAGCAGCCGCCCGATCGCCAGCAGCGCGAGAGCCACGGCCAGCACGATGGCCCACCGGATCGGGCCCGGCGAAAACAGCACTAGTTGCCACCAGCTTGAATCATCCTCCGGATGCGGGCCAAGCACCACCAGCACCACGACCGCCCCCAGCAAGAGCAACAGCGACGTCAGCGTCACAGGGGCCAGCGGCTCGCTCAGAATACGCGCGCGGCGATAGTAGCAACTGCGGAATGGCACGATCAGGAATGCCACCAGCGCGAGCGCACCCGGCACGACCAGCGGTGTCCCCCGCAACAATGTCAGCACACACGCAAGCCCGAGCATCCCGAGCGTCGCTTTCCAGGCCAGTGTGACCCGCTGCGCCAGCCCCAGCGCCAACCCGATCAACATCACACCAACCAGCGACAGCAGGTAATCCCCCGTGACGCTCGCCAGCCACCGCAACCCGCGCACACCGCCTGACTCGTCGAGAGGGGCAAGGATCGTGATGGCCAGCAGCAGCAGGCCACTGGCACTGACCCCGGCGGTGGCGACAACGACAGAGAAATCCGCCTCGCTCTCCCGGACCACAAGGCTAGGGCGGGTCTGGCGGGGGCCGCGTTCGGGGCCGCGTTCCTCGCCACCGGCGCGCCGGGCGAGCGTGGCTTCACCACGCAGGAACAGTTCGTGCCCGGCAAACATCAGCCCCGCCAGAATCAGCGGTATGACATAGTAAAACAGCCGGAAAATCAGGATCGCCCCGATGATCTGCGCGGGCTTCATATACAGCCCGAGCGCCAGCATCATCGCGCCGTCAAACACCCCAAGCCCGCCCGGCACGCTGGCCACAAGCCCTGCCGTATAGGACGCAAGATAGATCGCGATGAAAGTGCCAAACCCGAGCCCCGTATGGGCAGGCAGCAGCACGAACACGATTGCGGCAGTCGCCGCAATTTCCAGGATTGCAACGACGGTCTGGGCAATCGCCATGCCGGTGCGCGGCAATTCGACGACATGCCCGAACAGCTTGATCATCCGCACCCGGACCGACAGCACGACATACGCCGCAAGCCCACCCCAAAGGCCCAGCCCCACAAGACGCATCGCCCAGAGTGGCAGATGCGGTCCGATCAACGGCAGCGCAGCCGGCTCCAGCAGCAGAATACCGCCGATTACCGCTCCTGCACCCAGCAGATAGGTCGTCGAGCAGAAGGCGATGATCTGCGCCACAGCGACCGCGGAAACACCCCAGTTCCGATAGAGCCGAAACCGCACTGCCGCCCCCGAAATCGCCGAAAACCCGAGATTGTGCGACAGGACGTAAGAGCAGAATGCTGCAAACGCCGACCTGCGGAACGATACTTTCTCGCCCACGTGGATCACGGCCAGCCGGTCGTAAAACGACAGGATAAGATAGGACAGAACCGTGCAGCCAACCCCGAGCACAAGCGACAGGGACGGAATGGACTGGATGGCGTGCTTGATGTCGGCCAGATGCAGCGAGCGGACTTCATGCTGCATCACGCCGATCGCGCACAGCATCAGCACCACCCCCATCAGATGGGGCAGATGACGCAGATAACCGCGCCACCACTGGTCGCGTTCCCGCGCGCTTGTGCGTGGCGGGTTGGGTCCCGACGGCATCATGACAGCGTCAGCGCCTCAGACGACCGCACCCCGACTATCCGTCTGCGTTCCGCAACAGGGCCGCGTCGATCAACGCGATGGTCTCGGCCACGCCATACAGCGCGATGAAGATACCGAAGCGCGGCCCTTCTTTCTGGCCGAGCAGCACTTCATACAGGCATCCGAACCACGTCCGCAGCGGTTCGAATCCATGTCGCTTGCCGATCTCGAACACCAGGTTCTGCAGCGCGTCCGGGGTCGACGCATCTTCGATCTGACGCAAGGCATCGGCCAGATCGACAAGTGCTGCGCGTTCCGTGGCTTCCGGCGCGCGATAGGTTTTCGTCGGGCGCACGAAGTCGGCGTAGTAAACGATGGCGTATTCCACCAACCGTGCCAGCAGCGGCGTGCTCTCGGGCGACGCGGAGGCATCGTAGCGGCGGATGAAGCCCCACAGCACGTCCGGCGTCTCGGCATTGGCGACCGAGGCGAGGTTCAGCAGCATCGCGAACGAAATCGGGCTGCCAGCGTCGGTCGGAACGTTGCCTGCATGGATGAACCAGGCCGGGTTGGACCGCAGCCACTCCGGCGTGATGTCGGCGGCCTTCGCCTTGTCGACGTTGGTCAGGTATTCGTCCACCGCCTTGGGAATGACGTCAAAAAACAGTCGCTTGGCGCGCTGCGGGGCGTTGAACATATACTGCCCGAGGCTCTCCGGCGGCGCATAGCGCAGCCACTCCTCGACCGATATCCCGTTACCCTTGGACTTGGAAATCTTCTGGCCGTTCTCATCCAGGAACAGCTCGTACGTCAGACCCGCAGGTGGTTCCTTGCCGAGAATGCGGCAGATCTTGCTCGACAGCTTTACACTGTCGATCAGATCCTTGCCCGACATCTCGAAATCGACGCCCAGCGCATACCAGCGCATCGCCCAGTCGGCCTTCCACTGCATCTTGGCATGACCGCCATAGACCGAGGTCTCGAACACTTCGCCGTCCGCATCGGTCCAGCGGACCAACCCGTTGGCGGCGTCGATCGCGTCCATGCTGACCTGCATCACCTGTCCGGTTCGCGGATGGATCGGCAACACGGGGGAATAGGTGGCGCGACGCTCCGCCCCCAGCGTCGGCGCGATGGTCGCCACGACTTCATCGTGCACTTCCAGCATCCGGCGCAATGCCGCGTCGAAACGGCCGCTGGCATAATACTCGGTGCTGGATGCGAATTCGTATTCGAATCCGAACGAATCGAGGAACGAGCGCAGGCGCGCATTGTTGTGCGCCGCGAACGACTCAAATTTTCCGAACGGATCGGGCACGCGGGTCAACGGCTTGCCGATATGCTGCAGCAACATCTCGCGGTTCGGCACATTGTCCGGCACCTTGCGCAGTGCGTCCATGTCGTCCGAAAACGCCAGAAGATGCGTCTTGCGGCCGGTCATCTGCTCGTATGCCTGACGCACCCATGACGTGCGCGCGACCTCGCCGAACGTGCCGATATGCGGCAGCCCGGATGGGCCATAGCCGGTCTCGAGCAGCGCTGGGCGCTCGGCCGCATCGCCGCGTTTATCCACGTGGGCCGCAAGCTTCGCCGCTTCTTCAAACGGCCAGGCCTTGGGGGGAGTGCGGGTCGGGGTCGGTGCAGGTTCTGACATGATCGCCGGAAGCTATGAACTCGCCGCCCCCGGGTCAAGCAGCGGGTGCTTCGGGGGCGCGACAACTGGCGTCTCACCTCCTATATATGGAGCCATATGGCCGCTCGTTTCTCCCCCCATGACGCCCCGGCGCTGATCGCCCTGCACAGCACCTGTTCGGTGTTGAGCCCGGACGGCGAACTGCTGAGCGTGCCTGCCTCCAGAATGCGCGGCCTGCTGCGCGACATGCCGCCGCCGCTGGTGATTCACGGCCCGGCGACGGCCCGGCGGCTGGGCCTGCCTGCTGTCGGGACGCCTGCCCCGTGGTTCGATCTGCTGGAACTTTTTGCCTTTATCCGCCCTGCGCAATCCGTTGCCCCGACGCCACGCGGCATGGCCCGCGCGCTGAACCTGGAGGAAGAGCGGATCGGGCGGGCGGAAGCCGACCTGTTGCCGGTTCTGATGACAGAGCTTCTGGGCCACGCCGCCCGCCTGTCCAAAACCCCTACGGGTGAGGAAATGGCCGCCTTGCTGATGCCGATGGCGCAGGCTGGCTGGATCTGGGCCGATGCCGTGCGCGAGGCGATGGGAATCGCACCCGGCAAACTGCGCGCCGACGCCCTGCAGCCCGGCGACGCGTTGCGTGTGTGGCGTCGCCTGCCGAAATGGGAAGAAACCGCGCAGCGCCCGCCCCCCGCCAGCCAGCCCGTCACCCCCGCACAAGCTCGCGCCCGGCTGGAAAAGATGCGCGGCGAACACGCCGAGACACGCGCGGGACAGGCTGATTTTGCCTCTGCCTCCACAACCGCGTTCGAACCGCGGCTGCGCCCCGGCGACCCGATCATGCTGCTGGCCGAGGCCGGCACCGGTACCGGCAAGACGCTGGGCTATCTGGCGCCAGCCAGCGTCTGGGCGGAGCAGAATGCTGCCTCGGTCTGGATCAGCACCTACACCAAGCACCTTCAGCGCCAGATCGAGGACGAGACCGCGCGCCTGCACCCCGACGCGCGGATTCGCCGCGAGCGCGTCGTGGTTCGCAAGGGCCGGGAAAACTATCTGTGCCTCCTGAACATGGAGGACTGGGTGACGGCGCTGCTCAATCGCGGCGCCGATGCCAGCCCGGGCGCATTGATCACGCTCGCAATGATTGCACGCTGGGCCACCGTCAGCCGCGACGGGGACCTGATGGGCGGCGATCTGCCCGGCTGGTTCGGCGACCTGATGGGCGCTGGTCAGGTGGTGGCGCTGGCCGACCGACGTGGCGAGTGCATTCACGGTGCCTGCCCGCACTATCAGCGCTGCTTTGTCGAACACTCGATCCGCCGGGCGCGGGAGGCTGATCTGGTGATTGCCAATCATGCGCTGGTGATGTCTCAGGCAGCATGGTCCCGGCCCGGCGGCCTGTCGGACAAGGTGGAACAGGAAGACAACGTCCCCACCCGCTATGTCTTCGACGAAGGCCATCATATTGCCGACGCCGCCGATAGCGCGTTTGCCATCGAGTTCTCCGGGCTGGAGGCCGCCGAACTGCGCCGCTGGCTGCTGGGGGCCGAAGGCGGGCGGTCGCGCGCACGCGGCCTGCGGCGTCGGCTGGACGATCTGGTGGTCGGGTTCAAACGGCTGGAAGCACCGCTGGACGAGGCCATGCGCGCCGCGCGGTGCCTGCCCGCGCCGGGGTGGTCGGCGCGACTGGCGGACGAGCAGCGCGATCCGAACCAACCGCCTCCCCCCGAGCCTCCGGCCCTGCAAGGCAGTCTGGCCGAATTGCTACGAGCGCCCGACGAGGGCCCCAACGCAAGCGAGATGCTGCTGCATCATCTGCGCCAGCAGGTCATGGCCCGGGCCCGTGGCGACACACGTGGCAAGGCTGCCCATGCCGGGACGGCACTGGAATGCGATCTGCACCCGGTGGAAGACGCCCTGCGCGACGCCGCCGCCCAGCTTTCGCGGGCGCTTGCAGCCCTTGCCTATCCGTTACGGACACTGGCCGAACGCCTGAGCGACCGCCTTGATGAAGACGCGGAGACGCTGGACAGTGCCAGCCGCGCCCGGATCGAGGCTGCGGTTCGCACCCTGCACCGTCGGGCTGTTTCGCGCCTCGATGGCTGGACGGCGATGCTCGATGCGCTGACAGAGCCCCGGCCCGACGGCATCACGCCCACCTATGTCGATTTCATCCGCATGGACCGGCGGGAAGGCCAGAAAGCGGGCGAGCACGATGTCGGGCTGCATCGACACTGGCTGGACCCGACGACGCCTTTCGCCGCGACCCTGGCCGCCACGGCGCACGGATTGCTGGTCACGTCCGCCACCTTGCGCGACCGCACAACCGAAACCGAAGAAGACGCCGAAGCCGCATGGGACGCAGCGGAGGAGCGCGTGGGCGCTGCCCACCTGCCGACGCCCGCCATTCGCGCGTCGCTTTCCAGCCCGTTCGATTACGCCCGCCAGACACGCGCCTTCGTGGTCGACGACGTGGCGCATGACGATGTGCGTGCCCTTTCGGCGGCCTATCGCAGCCTGTTTCTGGCGTCCGGTGGCGGTGGGTTGGGGCTGTTCACCGCGATCTCGCGCCTGCGGGCGGTGTATCAGGACATCGCACCCGCACTGGATGAGGCGGGATTGCCGCTCTATGCCCAGCATGTCGATGCGATGGATAATGCAACATTGGTCGACATTTTCCGCACGGAATTGGATTCGTGCCTGCTGGGCACGGACGCCATGCGCGACGGTATCGACGTGCCGGGCAACGCGCTGCGTCTGGTAGCGTTCGAGCGCGTGCCGTGGCCCCGCCCGGACATCCTGCACCGGGAGCGGCGCGTTCACCTGTCGCACGGGAATGCCAGTGCGTATGACGACCGGATCGCACGCCTGAAACTGCGTCAGGCATTCGGGCGGCTGGTGCGGGTGCGCGACGATCGCGGCGTCTTCGTGCTGCTGGATCGCCGCACGCCGTCGCGGCTGTTTTCCGCCTTTCCGGATGGTGTCGTGGTCGAGCGGCTGGGACTGGCCGAGACGTTGCAACGGGTAACGGCGTTTTTGGGCGAAGGAAATCCAACGTAGCACACAGTATTACGCTTACTCAGCGGCCTCCATAACCGCCGCAGACCTAACAGCACGGCCAGAGGCACGGACACAGAAGGCTGCAGCAGGCTCCAAACCGTCACCCGAACGACGATAGAAAGCGACGGCATCATCAGGGCCTAACGAGTACCGGGACAATCCAACCCCGTCAGTCCCGATCTTACCCACCAGAACTTCGTTGCCCGAGGACACAGGAAACAGCGTTGCCCCGTCGCTTGTATAGCTAAGATAACATCCCGATGCAGTCTGGGCTTTTTCCATCTCTTCACGGGAGATCATCACCAGATAGGTGCTGGCTGTAATCCCCATAATATCCGCTCTTGTCGCCAACTCTTTATAAACAAGCTCCTGTTCAGGAGGCAGGATCGACTCCAGCGTCAAAATCTCGGGGTTCAGATCATTCAGTTTCTTGAGTCGTTCGGTCGGGCTCAGAGACTTGAGGCTTGCGGAGATCGCGCGCAGTTCCGTTCCAGTCGGCGGTGGTGCCTTGGAGGGCTCAGCATGAGCGCGGTGCCGCATCGTCGCGGCTTGCACAGCAATCTGGCCGAGGGACGGACACACCGTTCCTGCACAGCGAGAAAACGCAACGTTGTATTGCGTCTCCGTCAGCACCTTGATCGAACACGCCTTTGTCCAGTTCTCTCCATCTCGCAGGCTCAGTGACAAGATGAGCGGGCCGAGTCCATCATCGTAATGTTCCTCCTGCAGAAGTCCGGGCGCTCCATTTACGCTCACCAGATGGACGTGATCGAGGCCGCAATGCGCCCCCTCCTCCGGACCAAACCCGTCGGCGACCGTAACTTCGCGTTTCTGCCCACCCTGGGTGCGGAAAAGGTGCAGCCCCTGACAGCCAAGACTGCCCTCATACTCGCTCTTGGTCTCATATCCCTGACCAACAGCGTCATCGAGTTTCAACGCTGATCCTTTGACCAAAGCGGCAGCCTCGACAATGGATTGACGGGGATCGTGGGTTACGACGGACCGCAGAATACCAGCCAGAGACTGACACGCTGCGGGAGCGTCTGGCCTTGGCGCCAGTTGGGCAATTCTCTCGACATAGGACGAGTTCAGGCACCGAAGAAAAGCCGGATCGGCCTGACTGTCGTCCGGATCAGGATGACAGTTTTTGTTTCTGGCTATGATCCATTGGATTTGCTGCTGATGCAGGTGCTGAAGATCTGCTCCCGGAGCGGATCTGGCCGCAGCGTAGGCTTTGTCTAATTGACGATCTGCCGCAGCGAGCGCCGGATCAGCACAGATTGCTTTTTCCGCTGGTGTCTGAGCTTTCGCGCAATCAAAGCTCGGGGTCTGAGCCCAGCTATGGACCGTCAAAAGACATGTGGCACCAAATACCAGTAGTGAGCGAAGCATGTCGAAATCCACAGTGGGTGCGACTTCCGTGTGAAGCCCCGTCATTCATGCGTCAGTTTTTCTATTTCGTATATGCATCGAGCAGGAAAATTGCCTTTCGAAGCTATTGTCTCACGTTAACTCAACACTCCGAAAATGGGCAGCGAGATGGTCGATCAACGAGCGTGCCGCAGGTGGCAGGCCGCGTCGCGTTGTGAACACCAGATGCACCAGTCCGATCTGCCCGCGCCAGTCTGGTAAAACATGAACGAGTGCCCCCGCGTCCAATGCGTCGCGACACAAATGATCGGGTAAAAGAGCAACCCCCAGACCAGCAATGGCGGCATCGCGCACCGCCACCATATCGCCTGAGCCCATCCTGGGCACGTGGGTTAAACTGTGGCTTTCACCGTGGCGGGTTTCCAGATGCCAGATGACCTCGCGCTGGTCGGTGCTTGTGCTGAGCGTCGGGCGGCCCGAAAGCGAATTCACGTCCGTAATCTGAAGCGCTACTTTCGGGCTGGCGACGACAATTCGGGCTGAATGCCCCAACGACCGCATGGTCAAAGCCGCGTCGCTGGTCAGGGCCGTACGCACCCGCAACGCAACATCGATGCGTTCCTCGATCAGATCGACAGCCCGATCAAGCGCGATAACATGCAGATGCACCTTCGGATAACGCATCAGGAATGCAGTCACAGCCGGAGAAACGACCTCCACCATCCCGGTCGGACAGCTGAAGCGCACATGGCCGTGCGGCTCCGCCTGGGCTTCGGCTATGGCGGCTTCCGCCTGCTCGGCTTCCAGAAGCATGGCGCGGCAACGGTCGTAAAAGGACTGACCCACTTCGGTGACACGGAAGCGACGGCTCGAACGCTCGATCAGGCGCGCGCCCAGCCGCGTCTCAAGCTCGGCAACGCGGCGGCTGAGTTTCGATTTGGGCTCGCGCAGGGCACGTCCGGCCGCGGCAAAACCACCGTGGCTGACGACCTCGACGAAATAGGCAAAGTCATTGAGGTCGCGCCGCATCATCGTTCCTTTTTTAGAACGCTAAGTGTCGATATTGCTGTCTACAGCGATCATCGTTCCCGGTGCATTTCTTTTCAAGCGACGAACGGTCGTTATTGTGAAGGAAGAAGCAGATGAATACCGAATTCAGCAACAAAGTGGTTGTGGTCACTGGCGGGACGAGCGGCATCGGTCTGGCCACGGCAAAGGCCTTCGCCGATCAGGGGGCTGCCGTCTTCATCACCGGACGCCGACCCGAAGCACTCGAACGCGCTATCAGCCAGATCGGCGGCCGCGTGACGGGCGTGCAGGGTGACATGAGCCGCCTTGAAGACATTGACCGGCTGTATGATGCTGTGCAGCAGAAACACAGTCAGATCGACGTCGTGATCGCCAACGCAGGCGGCGGCGAGTTCGCGGCGCTGGGGTCGATCACCGAAGACCATTATGCGCGCACGTTCGATACCAACGTGAAGGGCGTGCTTTTCACGGTGCAAAAGGCGCTGCCATTGCTGCGCGATGGCGCGTCCATCATCCTGACAGCCTCAACGACCAGTCTTCAGGGCACGCCTGCGCTGAGCGTCTATTCAGCGACCAAGGCAGCGGTAAGAAGTTTTGCCCGCAACTGGATCCTGGATCTCAAAGATCGTCACATTCGGGTGAACGCGATCAGCCCGGGTGTAACCGAAACTGCGGGTTTGAACGAATTGTTCGGGGGCGGCGCGCAGGCAGAAGGTACGAAGGATTATCTGGCCACACTGATCCCGGCCGGGCGCATCGGACAGCCGGAAGAGGTCGCCAAGACGATGCTGTTCCTGGCCTCGGACGCGGCCAGCTTTGTCAACGGGATCGAGCTGTTCGTTGACGGCGGTCAGGCGCAAATCTGAACGCCCCGGGGCACAGCAGGGCGGCTAATATCCCGGCCTCTCGTGGAGATATCCGGAAAAATAATGTCTTGAACCAGCGCCTTACATGAAAAAAGCGGCGATCGGCCTGCGCCGACGCCGCTTCATCAAAGCCTGCTGGAAATCAGAGAGCCTTGAGGTTCGATGCTGCTGCCTTGCCGCGCTCGACAACGATGTCGTAGCTGACTTTCTGCTCTTCATTCAGGCCACGCAGGCCAGCCGCCTGCACGGCCGTGATGTGCACGAACACGTCTTTGCCGCCGTCATCAGGCATGATGAAGCCGAAGCCCTTGGTAGTGTTGAACCACTTAACAGTTCCAGTCGCCATCTGACCGTATTCCCTTATTACGCACGACACCGGCCAGGTGCCGGTACTCTTGTCTTCAGTCTGATCGTGAATGTTTTGGCTTAAACCAGACCCACCCACGTTCGATTTTTCTATCGGGTCATGTCACGTCGGTTTTGTCAACCAAGCGGAACAGTTACTGCGCCTCAATATGAAAAAGACCCACCAGTCGGGTGACTGATGGGTCCTTCCATAAAAGCACGTCATGAGCCAGGGCGATGTAGCGCCCCGGCAGAACGACCGGATCAGAAATCCATGTCGCCCATGCCACCCATGCCGCCACCCGGGCCACCGGCCGGAGCCTTCTTCTCGGGACGCTCGGCAACCATGGCTTCGGTCGTGATCAGCAGGCCGGCAACCGAAGCTGCATCCTGCAGAGCCGTACGGACAACCTTGGTCGGGTCGATGATGCCAGCTGCGACCAGATCGATGTAAACACCGTTCTGTGCGTCGAAACCATACGCATACTCGTTGGATTCCAGCACCTTGCCAGCAATGACCGCACCGTCTTCACCCGCGTTGAACGCGATCTGACGCAGCGGAGCCTGCAGGGCCTTGCGGATGATCTCGCCACCGACGCGCTGGTCGTCGTTTGCGTAATCAAGACCGCCCAGCGACGTCGAAGCGCGTGCCAGCGCCGTGCCGCCACCCGGGACGATGCCTTCTTCAACGGCAGCGCGGGTTGCATGCAGCGCGTCGTCCACACGATCCTTGCGCTCCTTCACCTCGACCTCGGTGCTGCCACCGACGCGGATCACGGCAACGCCACCGGCCAGCTTCGCAAGACGCTCCTGCAGCTTCTCACGGTCGTAGTCCGAGGTGGTTTCCTCGATCTGCGCGCGGATCTGCGTGCAACGGCCCTTGATGTCTTCGGACGCGCCAACGCCCTCGACGATCGTGGTGTTTTCCTTCTCGATGTGCACCTTCTTGGCGCGACCGAGCATCTCAAGACCAACGGTCTCGAGCTTGATGCCGAGGTCTTCGCTGATGACCTGGCCACCGGTCAGGATCGCGATGTCTTCCAGCATTGCCTTGCGACGATCACCGAAGCCCGGAGCCTTGACGGCTGCAATCTTCAGGCCGCCACGCAGCTTGTTGACAACCAGGGTCGCCAGCGCTTCGCCATCGACGTCTTCGGCGATGATCAGCAGCGGACGGCCGGACTGAACAACGGTCTCGAGCAGCGGCAGCATCGGCTGGAGCGACGACAGCTTCTTCTCGTGGATCAGGATGTAGGGGTTATCCAGATCCGCAATCATCTTCTCCGCATTCGTGATGAAATACGGGGAGATGTAGCCGCGGTCGAACTGCATGCCTTCGACGACGTCGAGTTCGGTGTGCAGGCCCTTGGCTTCTTCGACGGTGATCACGCCCTCGGAGCCGACCTTCTGCATGGCTGCAGAGATCATCTCGCCGATTTCGCTCTCACCGTTGGCGGAGATCGTGCCGACCTGTGCCGTCTCGGCCGGGGTCGTGATCTTGCGGGTGTTGTTCTTCAGCTCGGCGACAACAGCGGCAACCGCCTTGTCGATGCCGCGCTTCAGATCCATCGGGTTCATGCCAGCGGCAACTGCCTTGGCGCCCTCACGGATGATGGCCTGCGCCAGCACGGTGGCGGTCGTCGTGCCGTCGCCGGCCACGTCGTTGGTCTTCGAGGCCACTTCGCGCACCATCTGGGCGCCCATGTTCTCGAACTTGTCAGCCAGTTCGATTTCCTTGGCGACCGAAACACCGTCCTTGGTGATGCGGGGCGCGCCGAAGCTCTTGTCGAGCACGACGTTGCGGCCCTTCGGACCCAGGGTCACCTTCACGGCGTCGGCCAGGATGTCCACGCCGCGCAGCATGCGCTGGCGCGCATCGGCGCCGAATTTTACGTCTTTAGCAGCCATTATCTTATCTCCAGTAGAAGGATGAATGCGAAATTACAGGTGGCTCAGAACTGGCAATCAGCCAGCGATCACACCCATGATGTCGCTTTCCTTCATGATCAGCAGGTCTTCGCCGTCGATCTTCACTTCGGTGCCCGACCACTTGCCGAACAGCACCTTGTCGCCAGCCTTGACGTCCAGCGCCACGATCTGGCCCTGCTCGTTACGGGCGCCGGTGCCGACAGCGATGATCTCGCCTTCCATCGGCTTTTCCTTGGCGGTGTCGGGAATGATGATGCCACCAGCGGTCTTTTCAATGCCCGTCAGGCGACGGACGACCACACGGTCATGCAGGGGACGAAAAGTCGTCATATGGATTTCTCCACTATAGGGTTGCGCCCTCGTTCAAGCGACGCCACCGGGTTGCTGCGCGCTTACGCCGCGTCGCGTTAGCACTCTCTTATCAAGAGTGCCAAAGCAGATAGACCCTGCCCCCCGCACTGTCAAGAACCGGGCCGTTCTGTCTACCCCGACACTCGCAGTCTTGCCGTGCCTGTCACGGAAATTTCAAAAATGTAATGCCAGCCCCCGACGCGCCCTGCGGCGTCAGTTCCCCTCCTTCCCTTTCGCGTCGTTTTTCTCGATCCGGGCACCGTCCAGCGCGGCTTCCCGCCGTGCGGCGACCTGTTCGTCCCGCGCTTTCTCCGCGAGCGTGCGGCCGTGCAGACGCCGCGCCTGATCCGCTGCCTGTGCCGCCTCGACCCGGGCCTTGTGCTTTCTGGCGCGGCGGAGGTTGACGATCTCGCTCATGGCTTCATCCTTCGCTCGCACATTTTGCAGGAGCACCCCATGGGACACATGATCAAACTGACCGCCCAAGACGGTCACAGCTTCGGCGCCTACGAAGCGGGCGATCCGAAAGCCCCCCGCAAGCTCGTCGTGCTGCAGGAAATCTTCGGCGTCAACGGCCACATCCGCGAGGTCTGTGACGAATTCGCAGCCCACGGGTTCCATGTTGTGTCCCCGGCCGTTTTTGATCGCGCGCGGCCCGATGCCGAACTCGGATACGAGCAGGCCGACATTCAGGAAGGCCTCGCCCTGCGTGCCGCTGTCCCAGCCGAAGGGCCAATCGCCGATATCAAGGCCTGCGCCGCATATTTCAACAGCGGGAACGTCGCCGTGATCGGCTATTGCTGGGGTGGCTCGCTCGCATGGGAAGCCGCGACGCAGACCGAGGCTTTCCGCTGCGCGGTGGGATGGTATGGCGGCGGGATCGTGGCGACCAAGGACGCCAAGCCGCATTGCCCGGTCGAACTGCATTTCGGCGGGGAAGACGCCTCCATCCCGCACACCGACATCACGGCAATCCGCGACGCGCAGCCGGATATCGAGATCTATGTGTATGACAATGCGGGACACGGTTTCGGCTGCAGCGAGCGCCCGAGCTACGATCCGGAGGCCACGGCACTGGCGAACGAACGCAGCCTCGCGTTTATTCGCCAGCACCTGAGCTGAACGTTGGCCCCGGGGCTTAACGCCCCGGGAACCGCCGGATCAGTTCTGTTCCTGCAGTGTGTAGGTAATGTCGACCTTGTTGTCGCCATGCGGCTGCGCGGCGCTGGAGCTGACCTTCACGCCGATGCCCTTCTTTTTGTACAGGGCGACGATAGCAGCCTGATCGGCGGCATAGGTTTCCTGCGTGACCTCCGCACCCGGACGCAGCGTGGTCGCAGCCGTCAGATCAGCCGACGAAACCTGCTTGTTGCCCTGGAAATTGATCGCCTCGACCACGAGGGCCGCTGCCGGTGCCGACGTCACGGCGGCTTCGTCTGACACGACCCACGTCACTTCGACTTTCTTGCCTATGAACTTCAGGCTCTGGCCAAACTTCGCGTTGATCTTGTCATTCTCGTACACGCCCATCACGGCATGCAGGCCGTCCATGATCTGGTTCTGCGTCACCGTGTCGCCCACGTGGAACGGGACGGCAGCCATGATGTCACTTGTCGAGACCTTGGCATTGCCCTGAACCGCGAGCTTGGTCAGGGTCAGTGGTGCATCAGCCGGTGGGGGCGCTGCCGCGAACGCCATCTCCGGCGCCAGGGCGCCGATGGCGGGAACACCGGCAAGCGACAATGCCAGTGCTGTGCGAGCGAAGAAGGTTGTGCGGTGCTTCAAGACTGCGAACTCCCTATGGTCGCAGCCGATACGATACGACACCGCACCCGGCACACGACCAGCCAGAACAATCGGCCGTCCCCGCACGGGCACGACCCTCCGGCGGGTGTCCCGTCGGAAGGGTCTCGCGCGATTGACGGACCACGCTGCCATCATGCACGCGCGGCGCGATCTGCCAACCGCGCAACGAACGTTACAGGCTGATGCTGGCGCCCAGCACTGCGACGAATTGCGACAGCCACGCCGAATGCGCGGGCCATGCGGGAGCCGTTACCAGCAGGCCGTCCGTCACGGCACCATCAATCGGGATGTCGGCAAACGTGCCCCCTGCCAGCTCTACCTCCGGGCGGCAGGCGGGATAGGCCGACACGCGCCGCCCCTTGATCACGCCCGCTGCCGCCAGCAACTGCGCGCCGTGACAGACCGCCGCCAGGGGCCGGTCCGCGAACGCCCGGACCAGCGCAATCACGCGCGGGTCGAGACGCAGATACTCGGGTGCGCGACCGCCGGGAATGATCAGACCGATATAATCTTCGTCCCTCACCGCGTCGAAATCGGCAGTGAGCGCGAAGTTATGGCCCGGCTTTTCGCTGTAAGTCTGGTCGCCCTCGAAATCATGGATCGCGGTGCGGACGGTCTGGCCCTTTTTCTTGCCCGGACAGACCGCATCGACCTGATAGCCGAGCATCGACAGCGCCTGAAACGGCACCATGATCTCGTAATCCTCGACATAGTCCCCGGCCAGCAGGAGAAGCTTGGGTGCATCAGTGGACATCAGTTCGCTCCGTGGTGTTCGCGCAGGCGCGGCATCAGCTCAACGAAATTGCAGGGCTTGTGACGACTGTCGAGCTGGAAGCGCAGGATGTCATCCCACCCATCCTTGACCGCACCGCTCGACCCCGGCAGCGCGAACAGATAGGTGCCGTTGGCCACCCCTGCCAGCGCCCGCGACTGGATCGTGGACGTGCCGATCTTCTGGTACGACAACATGCGGAACAATTCGCCAAACCCTTCGATCCGCTTTTCGAGGACCTGCTCGTATGCTTCCGGGGTCACGTCGCGCCCCGTGACGCCCGTACCACCGGTGCTGATCACCACGTCGATCGTCGGGTCGGCAATCCATGTCCGCAGGCGTGCGGCAATACGGTTCGCGTCGTCCGGTTCAATGGCGCGATCCGCCAGATGATGGCCCGCACCGGTCACGCGGTCGGCTAGAATGGCCCCGGACGTGTCCGTTTCGAGCGTGCGTGTGTCCGAGACCGTCAGCACGGCAATCCGCACAGGCAGGAACGACAGGGAAAGATCAATGGATGACATGCGCGATCTTCACCTTCGCAGCACTCGAAGGTCAAGGTTCGGCAACACCGCTCAGTCTCGTGGTGCTGGCAGAGCTTCGATCGAAAGCCGCCGCGCGCCGAGGGGTTCGAACATCTCTGCACGACAGGTCAGCACGATAATCTGCATCCGCGCGGCCAGAGCACCCAGAATATCGAACATCCGGTCCAGCCGCGCCGAATCCGAAAACGTCAGTGCATCGTCAAGAATGACCATCGCCGGACGCTCTCGCGAGAGCATCAGTTCCGCGAAGGCCAGGCGGACCAGCACCGCGATCTGCTCTCGTGTGCCATCGGACAGATGTTCGATCGGCTCGTGCTCCAGCCGGTGCAGGCCGCTGATCCCGAAATGATCGTCCAGTTCGGCCCGTGCACGCGGGAACAGCGCCTGCAATCCCGGTTGAATGGCTTTCGACAGGGGGCCGAGGTACTTCTCCCGCGCGACCTGTTCGGCTTGCAGCAGAGCGTTGAGCAAGTGATCGAGAATTGCCAGTTCCCGCTCGCACCATGCCAGATCGGCGCCGGCGCGGTCCTGCGCGCGCAGTGCCTCGGCGATTTTTTCATCCAGCCCGTCGCCTTCGGCGATCTGGATCGACTGTTCCAGCAGGGCGATCTCGTGCTTCACGTCCTTGACCCGGTCACGCTCGGTGTCGATGGCGTTCCCCAGACGTGCGATCCTGGCCTCCAGCAACGCAAGATCTTCGCCTCCGCTGGCCTCGGCCAGAGTGCGTCGCTCGTTTGCCAGCGCAAGCGCATCGGCGTGCTGGGTCGCCAGACGCACCTGCAGCGCCGCATCGGTTTCAAGCGCGTGGCTTGCCGCTTCGACCGCCTTCAACGCGGACAGAGTGTCGGCAATCCGCTCCCGCTCCACGAGCGCCTGAGACAGCCGGGTCTGGATCAGTTGCACTGCCGAGTCGGCCTGAGACACCGCCGCGGTCGCCTGATCGAGCGCTTCCTGCGCGGCGTGTTCGGCGCTCTCCAGCGCCTCCAGCCCCAGAGTGGCGTCATCGGGCACCCCGTCCGTGCCCAGCGCCGCCATGCCAGCACGCAACGCCGCATCCAGCGTGACGCGGTCCTCGCGCACGGTCGCCACACCCTGCGCCTGATGCCGTGTGCCCGATGGCAGGCACGCAGCGATGGCGGCACTAGCGGCCTGCAGCATCGCCTCGGCCTGCTGCCGGTTGGCGTGAACCATCTCGGCCTGCGCGATATCGGCGCAGCGCAGATCGTCGAGCGCCTCGGCCAGCCGTGTTTCCGCCTCCCGCACCGCGTGCGCCAGCACATCGTGATCGGTCACCGCCGGCTCGATGTCCACAGCCCCCAGATCCCCAAGACTGAGCGTGGTCCGCGTCACCAGATGCAAAATGTCGTCCGTCGCCGGAACGCCATCGACCAGCACCGGGACGCCAGCATTCAGCTTGAGGCGTACGATCGTCGCGCGCGCCTCCAACCCCGCCTTTGCCTTGATACGCGCCAGATCGAGCACACGAAGCGAGCGCAGGGCGGCATCGTCGACCGGCAGTTCCGCAATGGCACGTCGGGCGTCGGCAGCCTGACGTTCCGCCGCCTCGATCCGCGCCAGCAGACGGTCGATATCGGCGAGTCGATTGGCAAGCGGACGCAGTTCCGCCTGCCGCCGGGCCCGCGCTATCGCGGTCCGCGCCGCAGTGCGGGCAGTATCGCACTCGCCCCGTACCGCGCGGCGCTCCATCAGCACGGCGCGCGCGCGTGCTTGCTCGGCCTCGGCCATGCGGGCGCTTTCGATGGCCTGCGCGAGCTTTGCCTCCGCCTCGGCCAGATCGACCTTCCGCGCGAGCCGGCGTTTCTGCTCGGCAACGATTTTTTCGCTCTCTGACCTGTTCAGGGTGAGTGAGGCGACAAGTGTGCGGTCACGCTCCGCCGTCAGTTGCAAGGCGTCGCGCTGCTTCTGCGCCTGCGCCAGTTCGATCTGCCGCCGCGTCCGCTGCTCCGCATTATCGAGGCGCGCGAGATCGGCCCGGCGCGTCCCGAGGCGCGACAGATCGCTCTCGAGCGCGGCGTGCCGGCGCAACGCATCCTCGTGCTGTGCCTGTGCGTCGGCCACGTCCTGCAACGCATTCCTGTAGCGATTGCGCGGCTTCCGATGACCGTCCCGCAACTCCGCAATTGCCGCACGCACGCGTTCGATCAGGCGCGCGGCCTGCGTGGTGCCGGTCACCTCGCCCAGATCGGCATGCAGGCAATCGGTCAACGTCGTTCGCGATGTATCCGACAGGTCCGGCTGGCTGAGGCTCTCTCCCTGCTGCACCCACAGCACGTTCCACATGCCGACCCACTCGCCACGCTTGCCTTCGAGACCCAGCAACGCAGCCACGCGATCTTCGGCCGCCTCTCCTTCGAAGAGCGTCGTGCCCGACGTCAGTCTTGCCATGGCGCGCGATAAAAACCGCTTTTCCAAACGCCATGTTTCGCCCTTCACGGTGAAACTGACAGTGATATGCGGAGCGGCGCTGCTGCCGCGCGGCCGCAAGGCCTTGACCACGCTGGAACTCGACCCGTGCCGCAACAGGAACACTGCACGGATGGCGGCAAGGATCGTGGATTTCCCGGTCTCGTTCGGCTCGGCGAGGATATTCAGCCCGTCGGAGAATGTGACCCGAACAGGATCGCCAAAGCGCCTGACCTGCCCAAGTTCGATCCAGTCGAGCCTCATGCCTCGTCCTCCCGACCGGCCATCAGGAACAGACGCGCAAAGGCAGCTGCGGCGTGGTCGTCACGTGCCGACAGATCCTGAAGTGTCTCTGCGGCGTGGCGCAGCGCCCCGCTCAACCGGCCGATGTCAGCAGGAGAGGTGCGAAGCGCGGGCTCGCCCGCAATGCGCAAAAGACGCAAGGCTGAAGACGCACCTTCACGAATGATTTCGGTCCAGCAGCGCAGGGCGTCCACGTCCAGCGACCCATCGACGGCAAGCCACACCAGCACACGCGCAGGATCATCGTGATCGAAGGCGCGCAGGCGTCGGTCCAGCGCGTGGATGTCGTCTTCGGACAAAAGGTTTGCGGTCTCGCGACGCCACAGAAACCGGCCGATCGGGACGGGTGTGACAATCGGCAATGCCTGCGGGCCGTCCAGCGTCACCAGCAGCGCGTTGCCGCCGCCATCGCCGCCCCGATCAAATCCGTCCGGTTCGGGTGTTCCGCTGTAGGCGGTACGCGTGTTGATGCGCTGAAACCCGTGCCAGTCGCCCAGCGCAAGATACGCCAGTTGCGCCTGCGTCGCCCGATCGGGTGCGATCCGGTTATGGGCCGCGTCCCCCAGCCCCCCATCCAGAATCGAGCCATGCGCCAGCCCGATCCTTGTCCCGCCGACAGGGGTCTGTTGTGCGCCCATGCCCAGCGTCGGATCGACCAGCGTGTGACGACGTGTCAGAACGGCAGGGACGACCCATCCGGTCGGCTCTCGCGCAGACAGCGGCTTGGGCTCGGGTGTCAGATGCAGTGTGACGTTTTCTGGCAGGCCGATCCGCAGCAGGCGCTGCCACGGTCCTTCCTGCGTATGGGCGTCGTGATTTCCGGGAATCAGATGCCACTGGATGCCGGGGAACTGGCGCATGCGCTCGATCGGCTGGCGCAGGGTCCGGTCACTCGGGATTTCGACGTCGTAAATATCGCCTGCGACCAGAACCGCACTGGCGTCGTGGGTCCGCGCCGCCTGTCCCAACCGTTTGATGGCCTCGAGTCGCTCATCTTGCAGGACGCGCAGCGTGTCGTTGTCGGCAAAGGTGAAATTCTTGCCGATGTGCCAGTCTGATGTGTGAAGGAAACGCATACCCCCAGAATGCCGCCATTCCGGAACGCTGAACAGGGCCGCAATCGGGCGCGGACATCTGTCAGCTTATTGGCCTGTCATCCGTTCACCCTAATTTGGTCACGAAGTCGCGATAACGTGACGACAGATCGGTTTTTCGCTGTCTCCCCTTTGCGGGGTTCTCGCTCACTCGGATCGACCATGTCATCTTCGCGCACCGTTGCCCGTACATCGAACAACAGCGACACCGCCTCGGCGTCCCCGCACGCCAGACAGCCGGACGTCATCAAGCGCATTCACGACGATTTCCGCAGCCGCCTGCGCGATCTTGCCACACGCCGGCAGCAGGCCGCCAAGGCCGCCTGAACCGGGGTTGGGCCGTGGCGACCTCGCACATCAGACCTCTGGTGTGCGCTGCATCGAGAGAAGCGTCGGCAGGAACAGGAACAGGCTGGCCATGCACAGCAACGCTGACCATGCGCCGTAAGCGCCCCCCAACCCAACGACCGAGAAAAACCCGAAGCTTGTCGCCAGTACCGTGGTGCTGAAGGTCAGACGCTGATCGACCGGATATAAATGACGCTGCGCATCAGGCAATGCGCGAAGGGCAAATCGGTAGACCAGCCACCCAGCGTAAAGCGTCACGATGGGAAACAAGCCATATGTCGAAATTCCCAGACCCTGTGCAAGCAGCGCCATATCGCCATGCGACGTCAGGACGCGTAGCGGGGCATAGCTCCAGACATTAAACGTGGCGAATGCGTCGATCCAGACAAGCCACCAGATCAGGCCATTGGCTGACGAACCGGTGCGGTTGAGACGCGCCAGCCAGACATCGCAGGCAAGCGCTGTGCCGCCGTTGGCGAGCAGCGGCCCGGCAGCGGCAATGCAGGCCGCTTGCCAACTGTGGCCGGATGTGAAGATTGGCGCATAATCGACATTCTCGTCGATCTGTTGCTGCATCAGGATATTGTCGATCCGTAGCGACCCGTAATTCAAGGCAAACGCGTTATCTTTCCATCCCATAAGCCACGCCATGCAGGCATGTGCATATTCGTGAAGAAAGAAATCAAACGCGTGGACCAGCAGAATGGTCAACAGAACCGAGGCCCCAAACCGCAACGGATGACCATCTTTCAGCATGAACCGTCTCTCCATTCCGCGCTGTGAAGCGGCCCGATCGCAGACTTCAACCTTATCCGACAGGAACGGGCGAGCACAAAAAAACCGCCGCCCGGTTGCCCGGGACGGCGGTTTTTCTTGCCAGCAAGGCGTGGCGCCGGGGCGAACCCGGCACCGGTTCGATCAGCGCTTGGAGAACTGGAACGAACGACGTGCCTTGGCGCGGCCATACTTCTTACGCTCGACAACGCGCGAATCGCGGGTCAGGAAGCCGGCGACCTTCAGGATCGGACGCAGGCTCGGCTCGAAGTGGGTCAGTGCACGGCTGATGCCGTGACGAACCGCACCGGCCTGACCGGACAAACCACCGCCCGTGACCGTGCAATACACGTCGAACTGGTTGTAGCGATCGGCAACCAGGAACGGCTGCGTGATCAGCATCCGCAGAACCGGACGTGCGAAATACGTGGTCACGGCGCGGCCATTGACGATGATCTCGCCCTTACCCGGCTTGATCCACACACGTGCGACGGCGTCCTTACGACGGCCGGTTGCGTAGGAACGACCCTGCGCATCACGCTTCACTTCATAAACGGGCGCGTCCTGAACAGCTGCGGCAACCGTGGTGTTCTGCAGGTCAGCGAGGGTGCCCGTGCGCTCTTGGGTTTCTGACATGATGCTCAGGCCTTGGCGTTAACGGTGTTCTTACGGTTCAGAGCTGCGACGTCGAGCGTCTGCGGCTGCTGACCCGCATGCGGGTGCTCCGTCCCTGCATACACATACAGATGCTTCATCTGTGCGCGCTGCAACGGGCCACGCGTGATCATGCGCTCGACAGCCTTCTCGACCACGTGGCCGGGATTCTTGCCTTCGAGGCGCTGCGCGATGGTGCGCTGCTTGATCCCACCGGGATAGCCGGTGTGATAATGGAACAGCTTCTGGCCGACCTTGTTACCGGTCAGACGGATCTTTTCCGCGTTGATGACGACGACATGGTCGCCGCAATCGACGTGCGGGGTGAACTGCGGCTTGTGTTTGCCGCGAAGGCGCTGGGCGATGATGGCGGCGACCCGGCCGAGAACGAGCCCTTCGGCGTCGATCAGCACCCAGTTCTTCGTCACCTCCGCGGGTTTCAGCGAAAGCGTGGTTTTCATCAGTTTTAGTGTCCGTAGCGTATGGAACTTCAGATGGGGCGGCTTATGACCCGCTCACACCGCTTCGTCAAGAAGATTCGGTGTTTTTGCCTGATTTCAAAGGCTTCTTTGCTGCGGTATGATAATACCACAGTTTCGGGCTGCCCCGGCAAGATTGCAGCAGCCGAGGGACGTGATATAGCGGCGGAGGGCATATCGACGGAGGCATCAGGTGAAAAAACTGCCGCTTATCGTGGCACTTCTTGTCGTCGTCGGCGTGACGGGATGGCTGGGCCTGCACCACATGGCCCAGCAACGCATCAACGAGGCCGTCGATCGCTTCCGGGCCACGATGCCCGCGGACGAGACCTTCACCTTCGATACCTCGGCACCGCTGCTGATCGGGCGCGGCGTTCTGTTTCACGGCGTGACCTGGCACCGCGGCGACGTGACCGTGACCGCGGCCCGCCTGTCGGCCCGGGGCGTGGCCGGGGCGCCCCCTTTCGCGCTGCATGTCGGCTCCCTGGTGCTTGATGACGTGCATGTCCTGTCGCCGCGCAACAACGCGTCGGCGGTTCAGGTGCACCTGTCCAACCTGAACATCCCTGCCCATCAACCCGGCGAGTCGGCGGGTCACGCCGTCTCGGCCTTCACGCTGGATGACGGATCGCTGCGGACGGTGTCGATGCATGACACGGTTGCGAACACCACCGTCACCTTCGCGAACGCCACCCTGCGCGATTTCGGTCCGGGCCGCGCGTCGGCCATCGAGATGGATGCGGTGGACGCGCAGTTCGAAGCGCCCCCCCAGCGTCACGTCTCGATGACGCATGGCACGCTGATCCGGGTTTTCCTGGCTGATGACCTGCGTGACCTGGCCGATCTGGGCAGCATTCCTGTGCGAAGCCACACGATCATGGACCTGCGCGGCATTGCGCTGGACGACACAGGGGTAAACGCCCACCCTGCACTGCGGCTGGAGCGCCTGCACTTCGCCCGCACCCCCGACAGCGGCGCGGGCTCGTCGGGTTCGCTGCGGAGTGTGCTCGACCTGCGTCTGCATGGGCTGACGGTGTGGCCGACCGCGCCGACCCTGACTGCCCTGCGCTTGCCCGGATATGCACAGATCAATCAGGACCTTCATCTGCATCTGACGACCGACCTCTCGAAAGGCACCGCGCGTGTCGATCCGCTGGAGATTGACGCGCCCGACGTAGGGCGCCTGACCCTCCGCGCTGATCTGGATGCCAGTGCTGCGGCCGGAAGCTGGGACGATTTCCAGCGCGTTCGCTTCTCCCGGCTGGGCTTCGATTACGTCGATCAGGGCCTGATCGAGCATATTCTGGATCAGGTCGCCGCCCGTGACGGCATCTCGCGCGAACAGGCCACCGCGAACATGCTGCGGACCCTGACTGTTCCCGATGCGCCGTCCGACGCCCCCTCGGCGCGCCTCGCACAATATGTGTCCTCTCCCGCTGGCAAGACGTTGCACATGTCGTTCGATCCGCAGTCGGCGGTCGACCTTGCGACGCTCGGGCTCGATGCGGCCCTCGCGATGCGCGATCCGCAGGTGGCGAAGGCTTTGCATCTGGACGTGTCCACCTCACCCTGATGCGTCCGGTATCGTGGCCCGTCTGGAACGGGTCCGCGACGCACGGTTGGATTGACCGGCCCGGACGCACTTCCCATTATTACTCTGAAGCCCGAAGCCTGCAGGCACGGTGCCAGCGACACCAAAGGAGCCCGCAATGCCCGACACCTCGATACACGCGTTTCTGACGCCGCGACTGGAGCAACTGGTTGCGGAAGCCCAGACGCACGGGTTCGCGCCCGATGCCGTTGTGGCAGTGATGATCGAACTGGTGGATTCGCTGAATTTCCCCGCAGACCCTTCCGGCACCCCGCAACAGGACAGCCCCACGACGTGACCGACGATCCCTACGCAACGCTTGGCGTCGCGCGCACTGCTTCTCAGGATGACATCCGCAAGGCCTATCGCGCACTGGCGAAAAAATACCATCCGGATCGCAATGCGGACGACAAATCCGCCGAAGAGAAATTCAAGGCCATCGGCGCAGCACACGCGCTGCTGTCCGATCCGCAAACCCGCGCCCGCTTCGACCAGGGAGAGATTGACGCCTCGGGTCAGGAGCGCGCGCCGCGCGGTTATGGGGGATATCAGGGCGGTGGCGGTGGATTTTCTGCCGAAGACCTGGAGCAGATGTTCGGCGGCGCCTTCAATGGCGGGTTCGGCCGCCGCCCACAGGGGCCGCGACGCGGAGCGGATCAGCACTACACCCTCGACATCGCGGCGCTCGATGCGATCAACGGCACGACGTCACGGGTCACACTGCCCGGCGGCGGAGCGCTGGATGTGCGTATTCCGCCCGGCACCAGCACGGACGACGTGCTGCGGCTGCGCGGCAAGGGACAGGCGGGTTCGCAGGGCGCACCGGCAGGCGATGCGCTCATCACCATCCGGGTTGCGCCGGACAGTCAGTATGTGCGCGAAGGGCGTGACGTGCGCATGACACTGCCTGTCGACCTGCGGACTGCCGTTCTGGGTGGTCCGATTACCGTCCCGACACCTGCCGGTTCGGTGACGATGAATGTTCCGGCACATTCGGACAGCGGGGCTGTCCTTCGACTGCGCGGGCGGGGCGTCAAAGCGCACGGGCAGCACGAGGCCGGCAATCTCTATGTCACGCTGCAGGTAAAAATCGGCACGCCGGACGCAGCGCTCGAGACCTTCCTGCAGACGTGGAAGCAGGAAGGCCCGGAGACGGCGGCTTAAGGGATCAGGCGTGCGGCGCGAAGACGCTCGAACAGGGCGAACATCGCGTCATCCGTCGGGATGAACGCACTGAAGCCGAGGCGACGGCTGTTGCTCATGTCGTTGATGACCTCGATCGGGCGGGTCAGGTCGGCATCCGTGTGCCACGGCGACGCCAGCCGTGACAGGTCGGGTTCGGCCAGATCATATCGCGCGGCGATGTCGCGCCAGACCGACGCATCGTCTGCCATCTGTTGTTCCAGAGGGCGCACTGTCCCATCGAACCCTTCCGCGGGCACATTAAAGAACGCCGCGATCCGTGGCCACAGCCAACTCCAGCGGAACACGTCACCATTGGTAGTGTTGAAAGCCGTATTTGCCGCTGCCGGAGTTTGCGCCGCCCACAGGATTTGCTCTGCCAAAATTCCGGCGTCCGTCATGTCGAGCAGACCGTTCCAGGCCGTCTCGGCTCCGGGGAAGTGGAAAGGGCGGCCCGTTTCGCGGCAGATCGTCGCGTAGACCGCGAGTGTGGTGCCCATGTTCATCGCATTCCCCACAGCCATGCCGATGATGGTATGCGGGCGATGGACGCTCCATGTGAAACCGTCGCGCGCGGCAGCGGCGAAGACCTCGTCCTCCTGCGCGTAGTAGAAATTATCGATATCGAGCCTTGGCTGGGCTTCATGGAATGGCGTCGGCGGCAGGTTGCCTTTGCCGTAGGCCTCGAACGGGCCAAGATAGTGCTTCGTCCCGGTCACCAGAGCCACGTGGCGCACCGATTTCTGCGGCCCGACGGCATCGAGCACGTGGCGCACCATGGCCGAGTTCACACGGATATTCTCCGCCTCCGTCGCCTGACGCGCCCATGTGGCGAACACCACGAGTTCAGGCAAGAGATCGGCAACGGCGTCCCGGACAGAGGCGGCGTTGTGCAGATCGGCAGCGATCGGCACGACGCCGTCACGTGCGCGGGGCGTGCGCGACATCGCAGCAACCCGCCACCCTTCGCGCAGCAGCAGGTCTGTCATGGCACTGCCGACAATTCCGGTCGCACCGACCACGAGTGCTGTCTTTGTCATATCGATTCCTGTCTTCTTCGGGTTCCTGTGCAGATTAGTCCTCGGATGCCGCTGGACAAGCACCTGTGCTTCCTTTGATTTTTCAGCCATCTTCGATGCAGAACGTGATGCGGGATAAAGGCAGAACCGGATGGCGCCGCACCCCCTCAAACGTGCTAGCCTCATTCGGCTCATATTTTGACTGCACAGGTTTTGCCGATGGCCGATGGCCGTAATCCGACCCCGAACGCGTCTGCCCTCGTACTACGCGAGGCGCTGCAACTGGTTGCTGCCATTCTGTTTGTGCTGGGGATCGTCGCACTGACGCTGGCGTCGGTCCTGCACTCGGGCGGGTGGCCAGCCGTCTAGGGCACCCGCGTGCGCAGGCTGTAGCGGCGGCAGGGCAACGCCTTTTTCAGCGCTGCCCTGTGTCCTGTTCCGATCAGTAGCGGGCGGGGACGATCATGTCCTCGGGCGTCGACTGACGCTCGTAATCCGGGTGGTGGACGCGTTCCGGCAGCGTGATTTCCGGGTGTGTGATTTCCGCATAAGGCACCAGCGACAACAGGTGCGCGATGCAGTTCAGACGCGCGCGCTTCTTGTCCACGGCCGGCACAACCCACCAAGGGGCTTCTGGGATGCTGGAGCGTTCAAGCATCACTTCCTTTGCCGATGTGTAGAGTTCCCAGCGACGACGGCTTTCCAGATCCATCGGGCTGAGCTTCCACTGCTTCAGCGGGTCTTCGATGCGGGCACGGAAGCGGCCTTCCTGTTCATCATCAGTGATCGAGAACCAGAATTTCACGATCTGGATGCCGCTGCGGACCAGCATGCGCTCGAATTCCGGCACGGATCGGAAAAATTCCTCGTATTCGTCATCGTTGCAGAAGCCCATCACGCGCTCGACGCCTGCACGATTATACCAACTGCGGTCGAACAGGACGATTTCGCCTGCGGCTGGCAGGTGGGCGATGTAGCGCTGAAAATACCACTGCGTACGTTCACGGTCGCTGGGGGCCGGAAGGGCGGCGACGCGGCAGATACGCGGGTTCAGGCGCTGGGTGATGCGCTTGATCGCGCCGCCTTTTCCGGCCGCGTCGCGACCTTCGAACAGCACAACCACGCGATGACCGGTGTCTTTGACCCAATCCTGCAGCTTGACCAGTTCGCCTTGCAGGCGGATCAGTTCCTGGAAGTAAACGCGACGAAATGCCCGATCGGCGTCCGTGATGGTTCCTCCCCCGACTTCGTCATCGAACGCCAGTTCGAATTCCTCATCCAGATCGTCGATGATTTCCCGGCGCATCCGAACGCGTTCGAGTTCGTCGTCCGAAATACCGGACAGGTCGTGATCGTTGGTCATGGCGGTCCCTTTGGTGACAATCTTGCCCTCAAACCACGACGTTAAGGGAGTTTCGGGTCATCGCGTTTGAATGTTCGATGAAATCTTGGGCAGCACGGAAGCAAGGCGGGTAACGAGCCGATCCGCATAGACCCGCAAGGCTCTCGGGACTGGGCTGAATATCGCGTCCTCAGTGTTGATTCGGGCTCATTCATGTTGCGTATTTACATACAATGACACAAAATATTTTCTATTCTATATATATCAAGTATATAATTGTTATGTAATCCAAAACTGTTCAATTAACAATATACATGACTTGATTGTTACTTTTTGACCATGATATTTATTTTGAAAATTCTATTTTCCAATGCGTTTATCCACGCTACCGGACCCGATGCCGCACGGAAGTCGCCCGACACTATGATCATTTTTGAAAACGATAATTACCGCGTTCATGTATTGGAAGGCGACTCCGACTATTTCCTTGTGACGTTCTCTGGTCTACGCGCGGAAGAGATCACGACCGGCAGCTTTTTTGCGGAACGCGCCTGCAGAAAGCTGGGTATTGCCTGCGCCGGTATCGTGTCAAAGAACCAGGATTGGTACACGTCCGATGGCATCGATCAGGCGATCGCTGCCGTGCGGCTACGTGCCCGGCACCATAAAATCGTTTATGGCTATGGCAACTCCATGGGAGCTTATTGCGCAATCAGATATTCCCGCGCGTTGAATTTCCGTGCCTGTATTGCACTGGCCCCCAAATGGTCTCTCGACCCGGATGACGTGGTGGTGCCCGCACATCTTGAAGTGTATTTCACGCCGCAGATGCGCGGCATGAGTGTGCGCGCCGAGCAGATGACCGGACTTCTGCACATCGTTATTGATGAACAGGAAGATATCGACCGGGTGCACGCAGAACATTTCCGACGCGTTTACCCCGAGGCCCGGATCGTGACGCTGCCCCGCTGTGGGCATAACGTCGCAGCCCACATCAAGGGCACCCTCCAGTTGCAGGCGATGCTTGCCACGATCGAAAACCCAGTCGAGTTCCAGGGCGCACTCCGCCGGATCAGACGGTCAAATATCGAAAGCCTCGCTTTTGCATTGTCTTCAATGGTCGAGCGAAAACCCCGTATCGTGCAGTGCGCCCTTCAGTCACGTCGCGCTGAAACGACTGGGTTGAGGGGCTTTATTCACAAACATCGCCGCGACATCGTGGGCATGATGGCGTTCAACCACATGCGGGCCGGTGACAAGGCGAACTGCATCCGCCTGATGACCAACAGCCTGCCGCCCATCGGCATGGCGGCACACCCCCATCATCGCGATGCAAACGTGCTGTTCTCTCATATTGGGGAATATGTCTGTTACAACCCGATCACGGCGGAACTTTCGTCTTCAAAAGGCACGGTGCCGGCGAACGGTTTTCCATTGGCCACAATCGGGCGTCAGCTTGTCGGACTCGCCTGGGGCGGCCATGTGACGGTCGGGCTGGACATTGAAAGGGACAGTTCTTCGGGCTTCGCATCGATTGTAAAAGACGGCCATTACGTCAGCGTTCTGCCGTCCGGCGAGATCGTTAATAACCGGACGGCAAAGGACACGTGGGAAATGTTCCTGCCAATCCCGATGGCCAGCGTCTAGCGTCCTTCTCCGGGCACATCAGCGGACCGATCGCTGCCACCGGACATTTCAGGCTCCCAAAGGGTCTTGGCGTATGGCCTCATCACTGGCACAGCACTGGGGCATCATCTTTGAAAGCCGCGCATGCTGTCCGTCCTCATTATCGTCCTGCCGATCTTCGCGCTGATCCTCGCGGGGTGGACGACACGGCGCCTTGGCGTACTCGGTCCGCATGCAACGGGTGAACTCAATCGTTTCGTCGTCTATCTGGCGCTTCCCGCCCTGTTGTTCGACATCGTGGCCAATGCGCACTGGCATCAGATATGGCAACCGTCGTTCGTTGCCGTTTTCGGATCGGGGTCAATTCTGGTGTTTGCCGCCACTTTGGTTCTGCGCCTGCGCCAGCCGCGGCATCTGGCTGATGCAACGGTCGACGGGCTGAATGCGGCTTATGCGAATACCGGGTTTATCGGCTTTCCGCTGGCCGCGGCCGTGCTGGGGCCGGCAGCCTTGGCACCGACCCTCGTCGCCACGATCATCACGGTCTGCGTCCTGTTCGCGATCGCCCTCATTCTGATCGAAATCGGCCTGCAGTCAGAGCGTCACCCGCGCCGAATGGCGGTAAAGGTGATCCGCTCGCTGGCCCGTAACCCGTTACTGGTGGCACCGCTTCTGGGAATGATCTTCCTTGCCTTTGGCATCAAGGTGCCTCTGCCTCTCGAGAGTTTTCTGAAACTCATCGGTGGGGCCGCGTCTCCGTGTGCGTTGGTTGCGCTGGGGTTGTTCATCGCCGAGAAGCGTGAGCGTGCCAGCGGCGTTGGTGGTGCAATCGCGTTACTGGTTTTTCTGAAACTGCTGTTGCATCCACTCCTGACGTGGGTTCTGGCGACGCAGGTGTTCCACGTAACGCCCGACATCACGCATGCCGCCGTGCTGCTCGCCGCGCTTCCGACGGGAACGGGCCCGTTCATGGTCGCAGAGTTCTATCGCCGGGAGGCCAGCATCACGTCAGGCACCGTTCTGGTCTCCACTATCCTGTCGCTGGGCACGATTACCTTGTATATTGCGCTGGGAATGTGACGATGCGGCGTTCACTGCTGGACACCCGAGTTCTGCGGGCTGCTTTTCCACACAACATCCTGAAAGCATAAGTGCCTAATCTTCAATATATGCCAAAATAGCTGGCACTTCAGCAATCGTATTGACCTTCAGTTTCCGCAATGCGCGTCCTCGATGGACCTTTACCGTAACGAGTTCTATACCGAGAGATGCTGCAATCTGCTTGTTCAGCAATCCATGCACACCCAGCCGCAAGACCTCCTGCTCACGGGGTGACAGTCGTGCCCACCTTGCCAGATTCTTCTCACGGAAGCTGAGGATCTCTATCCGGCTACGGGAAACATCGATCGCCTGTTCTACCGCTTTAAGCAGCGCCTCGTCGGTAAACGGCTTGAGCAGGAAGTCGATCGCGCCGTTCTTCATCCCTCGGATCGCCATGTTGATATCACCATGACCCGTCATGATAATGACCGGTATCGCAATCTTCTGCTGTGACAACGCCTCCTGCACCTCCAGACCGTCTTCACGCACCAGACGAACATCGAGAAGCAGACAGGACGGTTGCAAATTGTCGTAAGCGCGGAGGAAGGAATCTGAATCGGCATGAAGCTGGCAATGCAACCCGGCCGAGCGCAGCAGACTGCCCAAGGCCTGCCTGACATCAAGATCGTCATCGACGATGTGGATTGTCTCTACCTGCGCGGCCTTCGACGTCATGCTTTCGGCCACCGCAATTTGATACAGCCCCCCCCACTATCAAGGTTATATCCCTCGATACGACCATCATGCGCCTCCATGATAGTCTGACAAACCGATAGTCCGAGCCCGACTCCGTCCTGTCTGCTGCTGAGAAAAGGCTGAAAACTGCTTCGAACTGCGGGCTCGGCAAACCCGGGGCCGGTATCTTTGATCAGTACGAAGTTTTCAGCCCGTGCCTCATCCGTGCCGCCCTCTAGCGTCAGGACGCGCGGTCCGGCCGGCATCGCTGCCATCGCCTGAACTGCATTCAAAATCACGTTTACAAGCACCTGATGGATCTGCGTGCGCGCAGCAATAATCCACACTGCGCCACGCGGCAGAGTATTCTCGACCCGAACACCATTTCGCCGACATTCCGAGGCCAGCATTTCCAGCGCCTCGTTAACAATAGTCCGCAAACCCAGACGCTCCCGCTCCGTCACCGTCTTGCGGCTCATAAGGCGCACCTGCTCGATGACACGCGCCGCTCGTTCTCCAGTTTCTACGATTCCATCGAGACACATTTCGACTTCTCGCATATCCGGCGTCTCGCGTCGGAGCCACCGCCGACCCGACCGCGCAAATGCCAGGGTTGCCATCAGAGGTTGATTGACTTCGTGTGCAATGAGCGCCGTCATCTGTCCCAGCGCCGAAATTCTAGAGGCATGCGACAAGTCGGCCTGCATCTGCTCGATCCGGCGGCGCGTCCTGTTTTGCTCGGAAATATCGACCACCGTTACGAGCACCGTCGAGCCCCCGGAAAACGCATATCCCGGGCTGACCGTTATCAGAAATTCCCTTTCCAGAGTGGATGAATCCGACGCGATACTGCCCTGCAATTCATCGCGAATATTACGTTCGACGGCATACAGAACTGCATGCCGGAAAGAGGCATGACCGTCGATTTTCATGTCCGTGAAAGGCGAGATGGATCCACCATCCTCCGCATGAAAAAGCCGGGCTGCCGCCGTATTATATGCCGACAGCGCTATTTCTCTTGTCGTCCCAGACACAGTGAATTCAAAAATTGCCACGGCGGCGCCGTCGAAAATGGCCTTATACCGCTGTTCCGACTTCGCCTGATCAGCCCGCGCCCGAAGTTCCGACGTCAGATCGGCACTCAATTCGATAATCCCGCCGTCACCACCGTGCGTGCTCACACGCCCACGCCATCGACTGGTCAGGGTCATAAGTGTTCCGTCACGCTTACGACGCTTGATCACACCTTCCCAGAACGCGCCCGCAACCAGATCAGGGCCGGTTGTGTCGTGAAATTCCGTCTGCAGCAGGGACGCCGAAGTCTTCCCCAGCGCCTCCGCCCGGGACCAGCCATAGAGTTTCGATGCGCCTTCATTCCAATCGATGATGATATCTTTGGAATCCCGGATAATGACCGTGTCGTGGGTCAAAGCGAGCCAGACACTCTGCTCGGACAGCAGCGCCCGGGTAGCGTGCTCGCGGTGCGAAAGAAGGGTCGTCACACCGATTGCAAATTCGCTGACACCCAATCGCACATAGGCTCCGCTCAGTGGCTCTCCAAGATGCTTTAGAAAGAAGGAAATCAACGCGAGAACGGCGCACACGCAGCCGATACCCAGAACCTCCGATGCATTTTCAGAACGCGCGACAACCAGAATTACCAGTAGATATAGCACCGCCAGGGCGTCATGCAGCGACGGCACCGAATTCAGGACGAATATCGTCGCGGTTAGGGCACTAATTCCAAGCCAACGTCTGGAATGAACCATTGGTCTCTCTCACGTGCAGACGGCCGCTCATGAGCCGGTTTGTCCGATGCACCTGAGAGAACCTGACGGGTATCGCGCCCTCAGTTAAGGATGATCGGACGGTATGTTAAGCGGGACGCTATCCTTCATTTCGGAGCGAAACAAGCGAAAGCCCTTGCCGACGTCGCCCATCGTGGAGGCGATCTTCTGACCGCCCCCGAACACGATCAGCGCGATCGCCAGCACAATGACCCAATGTGAAATGCTCAACGAGCCCATAATGCATCTCCCGTGTTCTTCGAATCAGTCAGCCCGGCATGATCTCAGGGCGGCTGGTCGGGAATTTCTTGATAAGATCGATCGGAATATTGAGGGTCTGCTGGACCATCTCCGGCGGAATATGCGTCAGCCAGTCACTCAGGGAGACCTCCGCATAGCGATCGGATTTGAAGACCGTCAGGATTTTCAGATCGTCATCGCCAACATTCTCGACGTAATGACCGAGGCTTTTCTTGATGACCCAGATATCGGCCGGATGAAAATCATTCGTCTGCGCCTGCGGTCCGGTATTGAACACCGTCACGCGCGCTTTACCACTCAGCACCAGCGCCCATTCGTCGGCGTTCGGATGCCAATGCATTTCGCGCAGCGCACCCGGCTTGACGATCTCAAGTGCAGAAGAAATCGTCTTGGATATCGGGAAATTCCGGCTATCAGCAATTTGAACTTGCCCACTATGGCTCCGCATCAACGGCGTGGACTTCGACATGCGATAGACGACGCTTTGCGTTCCTGAAGCCACACCGGCATTCTTCTGATCGACCGACAACTCGCCAGGAACGTCGCCCTGAAAAATCCAGAGATTATCGATCGGTATATTTTTGAAAGTATCCTGTGGAACCCCGAAATTTTTGGCCAGGACCGCCGGCGGCGTATGGGCCATCCAGTCGGTCAGCAAAAGCGTATTGAACTCCGAGGACATGCCGTTATCGAATGCCAGGATAAATTCCGCCCCATCAGGTCCGAGGCCCTGCAACGAATGCGGCAGACCAGGTGGGAAATACCACAGATCGCCTTCCGCGACGTCCTCGACGCTGGGTCTCCCCTGCTCGTCCAATGTCGTGATGCGGCATCGACCGGAAATCATGAACGCCCATTCTGCCTGCTGGTGCCAGTGCATTTCGCGAATACCGCCAGCGCTCAGTCGCATGTTCACGCCGGAAATATCCTCGGACAGGTGAAAATCCTGCTGGGTAACTTCCCGCGCCCATCCCCCGTTCTGAAACCGGCGATGTGCATTGTTGAACGAGGACCAGAACAGCGGCATGCCGTTAATGTCGGTCGGCGGCGGGTCCTGCAACGACGGAAACTGGCCAGCAAGCACCGGGTTGACCGGACCGGGGTCCGACAAGCTGGACGGCAGCTTCGCATTCATGCGCCCTTCCAGCGGACGATCGGGGTTTCCGAAGGTCGCTGCGTTGGCAACACCTGCAAGTCCAAGAAAGCTGGCGGCTGAAAGAAAGCCACGACGTTGAAGCGGATCCATAGTCATCTCCTGCACCCTGAGTGTGCTCGAAGACATACGACTGGTTAGAAATAAATTCGATTATACCTTGGTATAACGGCCTGTATAATGGCTCAGGATGTGCTGTTGCCGCAGGTGCGGGAACAGCACTCCGGACGGATATCAGTGTGCCATGGCCGTGCTGGCTGCCACCACCGGCAGCAGCACGGCGCTTTTGCCTGCGGAACCCTCCTCGATCGTGATCGTCGCTTTCCGATAATCATCAGGCTTGGCGAAGAAAATATTCGGAACATAAGTCTGCGGGTTCCGGTCATAAAGTGGGAACAGCGTGGACTGTACCTGCACCATCAATCGATGACCGGGCTTGATCGTGTAGTTTACCGTGGGGAGGCGGAACTTATATTCCTGCACATGTCCCGCCGGAATCGGGGTCGGGTGTTCGAAACTCTCGCGGTAACGGCCCCGGAAAATATCCATGCTGATCGGCAGTTGATATCCACCCATTGCTGGCTGCTCGGCATAGGATGCGGGATAGACGTCGATCACCTTGACGATGAAATCAGCGTCCGTTCCTGTCGTTTTGGCAAATATGTCGGCAATCGGAGCGCCTTCCAGACGAACCGCATGATCCATGATCGGCGTCTGATACACCATGACATCCGGCCGCGTGGAGACAAAGCGCTGGTCATGGACCAGCCACGTCGCCCAACTTGGGTGATCGACGAACCGCGCAGGCACCGGCTCGAACGGCACAGGCTTGGCTGGATCGGATACATACGCATCCTCCCCGTCCGCAGGCACCGACGGGGCGAGGCCACCTTTCGGCTGCAGATAAAATGCCGTGTGGGATGCCGCACCCGGCCAATCTGCAAAGCTGTCCCAGTGATTTTCAGCGGGATTGTAAATCAGAACCGGAGGCGTCGGACGCGCGGGCTTCTGGTCCTTGAGGTAGGTGTCGAAAAACGGAATCAGCGTGTCGCGCCGGAAGTCGGCCGCAGTATCGCCCTTCCACTTCAACGGGCCAAGCATCTCAGCACTTCCGTTGACCTGGCTGTGATACCACGGACCCATCACAAGGTGATTGGTATCGTTGTGGCCCTTCGCCCGCAGTGCTTCCCACGTGTGGACGGCACCATACATGTCCTCCTGATCCCAAAGTCCCTGCAACCACAGGGTCGGAACGCTCGAAGGTTTAGCGGCAACAAGTTTGTCCAGTGCCTGCTGCTGCCAGAAACTGTCATACGCAGGGTGGGACGACATACGGTTCCACCACCCCAGTTGGCTAAAGCCGTGCGCCTGCGCGTAGGCACCGGCCGATCCCGCATCCAGAAACAGTTGATAATCGTCATAACCCGCGCGTGGCACGGCGTCGCCTTTGCCGGTCTTGGCGCTCTGCTCTGTAAAGTAATCGAGATTGACCTGCCTGAACGCCCCATAATGGAACCAGTCGTCACCCATCCAACCGTCGATCATCGGGCTCTCCGGCGCGGCAACCTTTAGTGCAGGGTGCGGGCCAAGCAACGCCATCGTGACCGTCCACCCATCATAGGAAGACCCGATCATGCCCACCCGCCCATTGGACTCCCGCACGTTTTTCACCAGCCAGTCGATCGTGTCGTATGCATCCGTCGTATCGTCGGTCTTGGTGGCATTCATCGGCCCGATCGGTGGCCGCGTCATGATGTATGGACCCTCGGAGCCATATTTCCCGCGAATATCCTGATAGATGAAGATATATCCATCATCCGTCCATTCCCGGATCGCGGGCCAGACAGCATCGCGCAGGTGCGCAGCCCCTTTTTTCACCAGCGATGTGGCGTCGTAGGGCGTGCGTTCCAACAACATCGGCAAACCATGCGCGCTCTTCGGCATGATGATAACTGTATGCAGCTTCACCCCATCGCGCATCGGAATCATCACCTCGCGCTGGGTGTAGTCATAATCAGCGTCCGGGACCTGCCAGTTTTTGGGAATATCGCTTTGCTCCGGCTGCTGTGCGTGCGCCGACACGGCAACAGAGATGCAGGAAGCTAGCAGTGTCAGGGCGACGCGTGATTTCATCAGTCAGACAGCCTTTTTAACGGTGTGATGCTGGCGCATTGACAGCGCGCGGTGGTCAGGACGCTATTGCAGACCGTGCGCCCGCGCAATCAGGAGCAGCTCGCACCCTCGTAAATCGATACGCATAAAAAAAGGGAGGCAGTAGATGCCCCCCTTTTTTCGTCGTTGCGTGCAGTGCGCTCAGTGATGCGACTTGCCGCCGGCCACACCGCTATGACGCATGCCGTTGTCACGGAAATACGTGTCGGCTGCCTTCTTCTGTGCATCCGGGAACGACGCATACAGGGTGGCAAACGCCGTGCTGGTGGCTTCCAGATCCTGACCGCGCTGCAGCGCGAGATCGGCATAGGACTTCATCATGTCCGGAGCTGACTGCGTATCACGCGCCGAATGCGCTGTTTCCGCAGCCGCACTGGCGCGGGTCGCGTTGGTCCGCATGACCTGCGCGAATGTGTTCCATGCCGGCTCTTCAGCCGTGGTGATTCCCAACTGGGTGTGCAGGTTGGTGATATGCTCTTCAAGGCCCTTCGGCTCGGCAGCGGACTGCGTGGCCGTGCTTGCGGTGTCTGCCGCATGGCCCACTGCCGGAAGCGTCAGCAACCAGGCGGAAACGGCAAGGGCGAAGAAACCGGCAGAAGCAAAATTGCGAAACGTCATGAATAGGTTTCCTGAATTTCAGTGTAAACAGAGCGCATCAGGCGCCGTATCAGTATCCGTAGCCATATCCAGCTGGCGGCGGCGGCGGCGGCCCGTTCGGCGGGTAATAAGCCGGTGGTGGCGCGCTCTGTTGCGAGGCAATGGCACCGCCAAGAACCGCACCAACTGCCAGACCGGCCAGACCGGCACCGATGGCCGCTCCGTGGCCGCCGCCATGGTGATACCCGCCACCATGGCCGCCGTGATAACCGTGATAACCGCCGCCACCGTGATAGCCCCCGCCATGGCCGCCCCAGTGACCGCCATGCTGCGCGAAGGCAGGCGCAGCCAGCAGACTCAGAGCCAATCCGGCCGCTCCGAGAGTTTTCAGGTGAATAGCCATAAAACGGCGTCTCCTTCCGTGATGCAAATACATACAGAGCGCGAAACTGCGTCAGGATCATGACGTGCCGCGCCGCAGATCTGCCCCAACCATCCGCCC
>Ga0157365_10000046_pt1 | contig 61365 bp, 53 predicted proteins | sample AttsexASBM3_FD_111478 | JGI IMG/M metagenome (GOLD analysis project Ga0157365, IMG submission 111478) | Fungus gardens microbial communities from leaf cutter ant in Ribeirão Preto, State of São Paulo, Brazil - Atta sexdens ASBM3 | ecosystem: Host-associated > Fungi > Mycelium > Unclassified ...
ATGAGTGGCCTGAGTGCGGCGCAAACCGCACTGAGCACGGTGAGCAATAACATCTCTAACTACAACGTCGCAGGCTATACCCGCCAGACCACCGTTCTGGGGCAGTCTAACAGCACCATGACGCAGGGCGGCTGGGTCGGCAACGGCGTGTATGTGTCCGGTATTCAGCGTGAGTATGATGCGTTTATCACGAATCAGCTGAACGCGGCGCAAAACCAGAGCAGCGGGTTAACCACCCGTTACGAGCAGATGTCGAAAATCGACGATATGCTCTCTGGCACCACAAACAATATCTCCACCACGATGCAGGATTTCTTCAAGAGCCTGCAAACGCTGACCAGCAACGCCGAAGATCCGGCGGCGCGTCAGACGCTGCTCGGCAAAGCCGACGGTCTGGTTAACCAGTTTAAGGTGGTGGATCAGTATCTGCGCGACCAGGATAAGCAGGTCAATACGGCCGTTACCGCAAGCGTTCAGCAGATCAACAACTACGCCACGCAGATTGCGTCGCTCAACGAGCAGATCACCCGCCTGACCGGTATGGGCGGCGGCGCATCGCCAAACGATCTGCTGGATCAGCGCGATCAACTGGTGAGCGAGCTGAATAAAATCGTCGGCGTGGATGTCACCGTTCAGGATGGCAACACCTTTAACGTCACGATGGGCAACGGTTACAACCTGGTCCAGGGCAGCAAGGCGAGCCAGCTTGCCGCCGTGCCGTCGAATGCCGATCCGGCGCGGACCACCATCGCGTTTGTTGACAAGATTGCCGGCAACATTGAGATCCCGGAAAAGCTGGTCACTAACGGCTCGCTGGGCGGCCTGTTCGCCTTCCGCTCTGAGGATCTCGACCAGGCGCGCAACAACCTGGGCCAGCTGGCGCTCGCGTTCGGCGATTCGTTTAACAAACAGCACGAAGCGGGCTTCGACGCCAATGGCGCTCACGGTAAGGAATTCTTTACGCTGGGCTCTGCGGCGGCGATGAGTAACACGCGCAACGTCGGCACCGCCTCGCTGACCGCGAACATTACTGACAGCTCGGCGGTGAAAGCGAGCGATTACCAGATGGCGTATGACGGCACGAACTGGAAAGTGACGCGTCTGTCTGACAACGCCATCGTGAACGCCACGCCGACGACCGACGGCTCAGGCAACCTGACCGCGCTGTCGTTCGACGGCCTGAAGGTTGACATTACGGGTGCGGCGGCAAACAAAGACACCTTTACCATTAAGCCGGTGACCAACGTCATTATCAGCATGGACGTCGCGGTTCATGATGAGTCGGAAATCGCGATGGCGTCCGACGCGACGGCGGGCGAGAGTGACAACCGTAACGGTAAAGCGCTGCTGGAACTGCAAAGCAGCAAAACCATCGGCGGTAGCAAAAGCTTTAACGATGCTTATGCGGCGTTCATCAGTGAAGTGGGTAACAAAACCAACACGCTGAAAAGCTCCAGCACCACGCAGACTAACGTGGCGACGCAGCTGACCAAGCAGCAGCAGGCCATTTCCGGGGTCAACCTGGATGAAGAGTACGGCAACCTGCAGCGTTTTCAGCAGTACTACATGGCGAACGCCCAGGTATTGCAGACCGCGTCCGCGTTGTTTGACGCCCTTCTCCAGATTCGCTAACAGGGAAACGAACGATGCGTATTAGCACACAAATGATGTATCAGCAGAACATGCGGGGCATTACCGACTCGCAGGCGACCTGGCTGAAATACGGTGAGCAGATGTCCACCGGCAAACGCGTTAACCGTCCGTCTGACGACCCTATCTCTGCCGCGCAGGCGGTGGTGCTCTCCCAGGCGCAGGCGCAAAACGACCAGTACACCCAGGCGCGTACTTTCGCGACCCAGAAAGTGTCGCTGGAGTCGAGCGTACTGAACCAGGTGACCAGCGTTATCACCGCGGCGCAGGAAAAAATGGTGTACGCCAACAACGGCACGCTGAGCGATACCGACCGCGCGTCGGTCGCGACCGATTTGCAGGGGATGCGCGACCAGCTGCTGAACCTGGCGAACAGCGCTGACGGTAATGGCCGCTACATTTTTGCGGGCTACAAAACCGATGCCGCGCCGTTCTCCGGCACGCCGGGCAACATTACCTATAACGGCGGCACGGACAACATTACCCAGCAGGTGGATTCGGCGCGCACCATGGTTATCGGTCATACCGGTAATCTGGTGTTCAACAATCTCACCAGCAACGCCACGCCGGAGCCGGACGGTTCGCCGAGCGAAACCAACGTGTTCAAAATGCTCGACTCCGCCATCGCGGCCCTGAAAACCCCGATGGAAGGCGCGGATGAAACGACCCAGACCAATCTGCTGAACGCACTGACTAAAACCTCGCGCGGCTTAAGCAACTCGCTGGATAACGTCGGCACGGTTCTGGCGGAAGTGGGTACGCAGCTTAAAGAACTGGGTAACCTTGATGAGCTGGGCGCAGAGCGCGCGCTGGGTCAGACCTCGCAGATGAGCAGCCTCGTTGATGTGGACTGGAACTCGGCTATCTCTTCTTATGTGATGCAGCAGGCGGCGCTTCAGGCTTCCTATAAAGCATTCAGCGATATGCAGGGTATGTCGCTGTTCCAGTTAAACCGTTAAGTTTTGTCGATTTGAAGCATGTCATGAAACTGGGCATGCTTTATATGCCCGCTTCATCACCCCGAAGCGGGCTTTTTTTTGCCTACCGTTGTGCGGCTTGTTGTGCCGCGAACTCAGCCGGGCGCGCTTTCTGCGTCAGGCGGATAACCAGCGCTATGCCGCTTGCGAGCGTCGCCAGCGCCACTACCGCAGGCCAGCCGCCCAGCGCCCAGGCTTTACTGCCGAGCAGCGAGCCCAGCGCCATTCCCACAAACACGCCGGTAAAGAGCAGGGCGTTCAGACGACCGCGCGCTTTCGGCTCCAGGCTGTAAACCAGCGTCTGGTGCGCCACCAGCGATGACTGTAACCCTAAATCGAAGCCGACCGCCGCGAGCGCTATCAGCAGCAGCTGCATGGAAGGCGAGAGCAGGGGCAGGGCAAACATGGCGGCAAAAGAGAGCATCACCAGCAGGCTGCCGAGCTGGGTGACGCGCGCCGGGCCGAAGCGGTCTGAAAGCGCGCCGGAGAGCGGCGCGGCCAGCGCGCCCGCCGCGCCTGCCAGACCAAAGGCACCCGCCACCGCGCTGCCCATGTGGAACTGCGCCGCCAGCATTACCGCCAGCATTGACCAGAACGCGCTGAAGCCAATCGAGAGGAAACCTTGCGCCATCGCCGCGCCGCGCAGGGTCGGGTAGCGTTTCCACAGGCCGCCCATGGAGTGCAGCAGCGCCGGATAGCTGAGCGTGGCGTGCGTTTCAAAACGCGGCAGGACGCGCCACAGCACCAGACCGGTCAGCGCGATGCTGGCGGCGGCAAGCTGATACATGACCCGCCAGCCGAAAGCCGCGCTGATGACGCCGCTCACCGAGCGTGAGAGCAGAATGCCGAGCAGCAGACCGGTCATCACCGTGCCGACGATTTTTCCCTGCTGACCTGCCGGCGAAAGGATAGCCGCGGCGGGCACGATATCCTGCGCCATCGTCGCCATCATGCCCACTAACAGGCTCAACACCAGCAAACTGTGCAGCCCGCCGCTGAAGCTGTAGAGCGCGAGCATCACGGCCAGCGCCAGACATTTCACCAGGATCAGGGTGCGGCGGTCGTGACGGTCGCCGAGAGGAAGCAGAAACAGAATGCCTAGCGCGTAGCCCGCCTGGGTCAGCGTCGGGATAAGCCCCATCCCGTCGACGTCGAGATGCAGATCGCTGCCGATAAGCGGCAGAATGGGCTGCGCGTAATAAATCGAGGCGACGCTCAGGCCGGTCGCGATAGCCAGAATCAGGATCAAGAGCCGTGAGAGCCCAGGGGTGCTGTGTGCCGTATCGTTATGGTTATTCATGGTGAAACCCTCGTGAGTAATCAGTACGGGTTGATTGTCAGCGAGCGGCGGCTGGCGCGGTAGAGGCCGACATGATAAAACGGTTATACGTGTAACGTATAACCAGTGAAAAATGAATGGGCATTGAGCGTATAGACCGGGTGGAGCTGATGCATACCTTCGTGCGTATTATCGAAAGTGGTTCGCTTTCCGCCGCCGCCGTGCAGATGAACACGACCCAGGCGACCGTGAGCCGCCGCCTGAAATCGCTGGAGGATCTGCTGGGCGCGAGGCTGCTGCTGCGCACCACGCATGCCATGAAGCTTACCGATGACGGCGAGCGCTGCTATCAGCATGCCCGCAGCGTCATGGCGAGCTGGCAGGCGCTGGAAGATGAAATCAAGAACGCCGAAGGGGAGCCGGTGGGCGTCCTGCGCGTGCGCGCCCCGCACGCGTTCGGGCAGGATCAGCTCATTGACCCGCTGACGGGCTTTTTAGACCGCTATCCGGGCCTGTGCGTGGAGTGGATGCTTAACGATAAATCCCCGGACTTTATCAGCGATAACATCGACTGCGCGCTGCATGTCGGGCCGGACATCGACCCGTCGGTGATTGCGGTGCAGCTCGCCGAAGTGCCGCGCATCGTGGTGGCGTCGCCTGCGCTGCTTGAGCGCTACCCGGCAGTGAATACGATTGAGGATCTCGCCGGGCTGCCCTGGGTGGCGCTCAGCACGTTTTATCGCCGTGAAGTGGCGTTGCAGCACACAGACAGCGACGAGCGGCAGGCCTTCGCGGTCATGCCGCGCCTCAGCTCCGACAGCCTGTACGCGGTGCGTCGCGCCCTGTTAAACGGGCTTGGCGCGGGCATGGTGTCAGCGTGGGTGGTGGAGGACGATCTGCGCGAAGGGCGGCTGGTACAGCTGCTGCCCGCCTGGCAGGCCCCGCCGCTGCCGGTTTATCTGCTCTATCCGTGGGCGCGCTACTATCCGGCGCGGCTGCGGCGGTTTCTGGAGCTGATGAAAGCGGTGATGCCGGAGCTCGCGGGAATGCGGCGAGTGCCAACGCGGGGTGCGTAAGCGAAATCATAAAAAAACAGGCAATAAAAAAGCCGGTCAAAGACCGGCTTTTTTGTGCGGTGAGGATTACTCCACCGGCTGAGGACGCGTTGCAGGGGCAGAGGCCTGATGGGTGGCGCTGTGGCCGCCCGCCGAACCTTTACCGCTGAACTCGAATGCCGGGCGTACCCAGTCGCTGTGACGCGGCGGCTCAGGCACATAGTCCGGCGCCGGGGCGCGCGTCATCGGCGCAGAGGCGACTTTTGCGGCGGCGAAGGCCACAACCGGCGCTTTCGCTTCCTCTTCCTGCGCTTTCGCGACAGGGGCAGCCTCAGGCGCTTTCACCGGCGTTTGCGCGATGACTTCTGGCTGCGGTGCCTGCACGGGCGCGCTTTCTGCGATAGCAACAGCGACGTCAGTGCGCTCAGCGTCGTCGATAACCGGCTCGTCGGCCGCTACCGCGTCCTGAACGACCTGTTCAGCGACCGGCGCATCCTGCGGTTCAATCAGCTGAGGCTCAGCGCCGACAGGTGCTGCGATGGCTTCCGGGTGCGTGGTTTCCACGACCGGCTCCTGCGGCGCAGTCTCAACGACTGACGGCTCAACCACCACGGCTTCAGCGGCAGGCTCAACCGGCGCGACAACGGCCTGGGTCTCAGCGACCGGCGCAGTGTTCTGCTCAGGCATCTGCTGCTCATCCTGCTCCTGCGCACGCGGCAGCGGGTAGCGGATCCAGACTTTACCAGACGCCATTTCCGGCGACGCGCATGCGACGGTCAGCGGCATCGGCGACTGGGTCGGGTAGCGCTCGTCACGATAGCGGCGGCGGCGCTGGCCGCTGACGCGCAGGTGACGCGGAGAACGACGAGAGCGACGCGGCATACCGCCGTTTTCGCTGCCGGTCTGGCTGTTGTCGTCGGTGGCGGCTGGCGCGTCGACGTTAGCAGGCAGAGCCAGCGGCGCGGCGTCTTCATGCGTGTCGGCGACAGGCGTCTGAACGTCAGTCGGCTCGATAGCGTCTGTGGCCGATTCGATACGCACTTTCTGGCTCAGCTGGCGCGGTTTACGGCGCGGCATCACCTGAACGACGCGATCTTCCTGTTCGGTCTCTTCCACCACCTCGTCACGGTTCAGCTCGCTGACTTCCTGCTGTGCCTGACGTTTTTCGTCAGAGCGGCGACGATTGCGATCGCGACGGGACGGCTGCTGCTCGTCACGCGCTTTCGCCGGTTTCTCCGCGTCTTCAGCCACGATCGGCGTGCGGGTTTCGCGCGCCTCAGCGTTCTGCTGCTGTTTCTCGCGGCGGTTGCGGCGGTTTTCTTCACGCGCTTCGCTGTTATCGCGGTTATCGCGGTTGTCACGGGAAGGACGATCGCCACGCTCGTTGCGATCGCCGCGTTCACTGCGGTCGCCACGCTCGTTGCGGTCATTACGGTCGCGACGGTTGTTCTGACGACGGCCGTTACGACGTTCCTGCTGCTTCTCGTCACGGTTTTTCGCAGGCTGCTGCTCCGGCTCGCTCGCGGCAGGTTGCGGCTGCGGCTGCGGCTCGCTCGCGAACAGGCCCTTCAGCGCGCTGATGGCGCGGCTCAGGAAGCCTTCTTTCGCAGGCTCAGCGGCTTTTGCAGGCGCTTTCGTTTCGGCGACTGCGGCTTTCGGCGCGCTGGTTTCCTGCGGCACTGGCGGCACGTCCGGCATGACGAAAGTAGCGAGCGCTGGCTGCTCAGGACGTTTACGCTCGGCGTATTCATCTTCAGACGGCAGCGCCATCGCTTCTTCATGCAGCTTCGGCAGCATGTAGCTCAGCGTATGCGTCTCTTCGCCTTTGCGCACGCGCAGTACGGAGTAGTGCGGGGTTTCCATCTGATCGTTTGGCACGATGATGCAGCGCACGCCGCCCTGGCGCTTCTCGATAGCGGTAATCGCTTCACGCTTCTCGTTAAGCAGATAGGAGGCGATAGGCACAGGAACGATAGCGTGGACTTCCTGGGTGTTCTCTTTCAGCGCTTCTTCTTCAATCAGACGCAGGATAGAGAGCGACAGGGATTCGTTATCGCGGATGGTGCCGGTGCCGCTACAGCGCGGGCAGACGTGATGGCTGGACTCGCCAAGCGACGGGCTCAGGCGCTGGCGGGACATCTCCAGCAGGCCGAAGCGTGAAATGTGGCTAATCTGAATGCGCGCGCGATCCTGACGCACCGCTTCACGCAGACGGTTTTCTACCGCGCGCTGGTGGCGTACCGGGGTCATATCGATAAAGTCGATAACGATAAGGCCGCCTAAGTCGCGCAGGCGCAACTGACGGGCGATCTCATCCGCCGCTTCCAGGTTAGTGTTGAACGCGGTCTCTTCGATATCGCCGCCGCGAGTGGCGCGGGCGGAGTTGATGTCGATGGCGGTCAGCGCTTCGGTGGTGTCGATAACAATCGAGCCGCCGGACGGCAGACGCACTTCGCGCTGGAAGGCAGACTCTATCTGAGATTCAATCTGGTAATGGCTGAACAGCGGAATTTCACCGGTGTAGAGCTTAATTTTGCTGCTGAAATCCGGACGGCCCAGCGCGGCGATGTGCTGGCGCGCCAGCTCAAGCACTTTCGGGTTGTCTATCAGGATTTCGCCGATGTCCTGGCGCAGATAGTCGCGGAACGCGCGCACGATGACGTTGCTTTCCTGATGGATAAGGAACGGCGCCGGGCGGTTTTCTGCGGCTTTCTGAATGGCTTCCCAATGCTTGAGGCGGAAGCTTAAATCCCACTGCAGCGCTTCGGCGGATTTGCCGACGCCTGCGGTGCGCACGATAAGCCCCATGCCGTCAGGCAATTCCAGGCTTGAAAGCGCTTCTTTAAGCTCGGTGCGATCGTCGCCTTCGATACGGCGAGAGATGCCGCCCGCACGCGGGTTGTTCGGCATCAGCACGAGGTAGCTACCCGCGAGGCTGATAAACGTCGTCAGCGCTGCGCCTTTGTTGCCACGCTCTTCTTTATCGATCTGAACAATGACTTCCTGGCCTTCGCGCAGGGCATCTTTAATGTTCGGACGACCATGAGAGGCATAGCTGGCGGGGAAGTATTCGCGGGCGATTTCTTTAAGAGGGAGGAAACCGTGTCTTTCGGCGCCATAATCCACAAATGCGGCTTCGAGACTGGGTTCAATGCGGGTAATTTTGCCTTTGTAGATGTTCGCTTTTTTCTGCTCGTGTCCAGGACTTTCGATATCCAGGTCGTACAGACGTTGCCCATCCACAAGGGCGACGCGCAACTCTTCCTGCTGAGTTGCGTTGATTAGCATTCTTTTCATCGTAACTTACTCGTTATTCTTACATTGACGACAAAGCTACGGGCATGGTGACGCTGACCGGGAGAGAACCGATGGCCTCGTGACTGTTCGCGCCGCCAACCTCCCGGTTGTCGGACGCTTAAGAGGCGCAGAGTGTCGGTAGCCTGTATTTCAGGTGGAAATACAGCGCAATTATCAGAGGAATGACCGGGATTGTTTCTCCGGAAGCTTCCCTTTACCGGCCAGGCTGCAACCCGCAGCCCGCTAACTGCCTGAAAGTTCAACACGTCTTACGCCATTGCTGCGTGGAAGGACTAGCAGGCAAAACTGGTAATTCCGCAAAATTCCTTGTCTAAACAAGTCTCAACACGGAAAACAGTCGCATTATTCCATTGCTGAGCTTGATATAGCAAGCTGACTTTTGCCCTTTGGCATCGACTTACTCACAGTTTTTTAACTTCTTGTTCATCTGTTCCACCGAAGCGGCGACGAAATGAACTCATTAGCTGTGCGAATCGATACGCTACTCAATATAAGCATATAAAAATGTGTGGCGCTACGGTCATCGGGTATTTAGAATCGCGCACCATGAAAACAGAGACGCCATCCGTAAAAATCGTTGCCGTTTCCGCCGATCAGGCCGGGCAACGTATCGATAATTTTTTGCGCACGCAGCTGAAAGGCGTGCCCAAAAGCATGATTTACCGCATCCTGCGTAAAGGTGAAGTGCGCGTGAATAAAAAACGCGTTAAGCCGGAATATAAAATTGAAGCGGGCGATGAAGTGCGTATTCCGCCGGTTCGTGTCGCCGAACGCGAGGAAGAAGCCGTTTCGCCGCATCTGCAAAAGGTCGCGGCATTAAGTGACGTCATTCTTTATGAAGACGACCATATCCTGGTGCTGAATAAACCTTCCGGCACCGCCGTGCATGGCGGCAGCGGCCTGAGCTTCGGCGTTATTGAAGGGCTGCGCGCGCTGCGCCCGGAGGCGCGATTCCTTGAGCTGGTGCATCGTCTGGACCGTGACACCTCCGGCGTGCTGCTGGTGGCGAAGAAGCGCTCGGCGCTGCGTTCGCTGCATGAGCAACTGCGTGATAAAGGGATGCAGAAAGATTATCTGGCGCTGGTGCGCGGGCAGTGGCAGTCGCATGTGAAAACGGTGCAGGCGCCGCTGCTGAAAAATATTCTGCAAAGCGGCGAGCGCATCGTGCATGTTAATCAGGAAGGCAAACCCTCTGAAACCCGTTTTAAGGTGGAAGAGCGTTTCGAACATGCGACGCTGGTGCGCTGCAGCCCGGTCACCGGCCGCACACATCAGATCCGCGTACATACGCAGTACGCCGGGCATCCGATCGCTTTTGACGATCGCTATGGCGATCGCGCGTTTGACGCGCAGCTCGCGGCGACCGGTCTGAACCGTTTGTTCCTGCACGCGGCGGCGCTGCGCTTTGAGCATCCGGGCACCGGCGAGACGATGCGCGTCGAGGCCCCGATGGACGCTGAGCTTAAGGCTTGTCTGAAAGTGCTGCGTGCGCGCGGCTGACAGCCTCCCGAATGTGGTAGTTCTCGTCCGCTATCCCCGCGCTGCGTTGTGAAATACACTATACTGAACACCCGGCTTAGGCCGGGTGTTTTTTTTATACATATACAACCGCATGGAGATAAAAATGGCCTGGTTACATTCCCGGACATGGAAACGTGTTTTCTTTACCCTGTTTCTGACAGGCATGGTGTGGCAGCTCGCCGGTTGCGATAACAATAAAGAACCGGAACAGCGTAAAGCCTTTATTCAGTTCCTTCAGACCCGCATTCTGCCGTCCAAAACGCTGTCAGTTCCGACGCTGACCGAGCAGGAAAAAGAGAGCTTTGGCAAGTACGCGGACGATTACGCTATCCTGAGCGATTACTCTAATGAAATGACCGCAGCGTTCTCAGGCAACGATCAGGCCATGCGTCAGATGCGCGGCGTGTCCAGCGCAAAAGATATGGTGGAAAAACGCGAGACTATCGAAAAATCCCGCAAAGAGCTGGGGAATATCGAATCGAAACGCGCGGATACCATGAAGAGCGTGGAAGACCGTTATTCCAAACTGAAACAGCCGGACGACCTGAAAACGGTCTTTGACCAGGCTTATCAGAAAACCGTGGTGCGTCCTAACGCGCTGCTGACCCAGACGCTCTCTCTGACAGACGCGATTCTTGGCCAGGCGCTGGATATCGGCAACTACCTGAACAGCCTCGGTAATAAAGTGCAGTACACCGGCGCGATGGCGCAGTTTACTGACCAGAAGCAGCTGGATCTGTTCAACGAAAAACTGACCGCGATGCGCGAAAAACAGCAGGAACTGCTGGCCGTTGCACGTCAGCTGGCGGAAATGCAATAAGCCGCCTTGCACTAAACGTGCAATAAAAAAGCCCTGCATCGCAGGGCTTTTTGCTTTCTGGCGTCTAACGGTGGGAGAGGGGATCGATACCTTCGCGCCGGAGCATTTCACACAGGCGAATCAGCGGCAGGCCAATCAGGGTGTTCGGATCACGTCCGTCGAGCCGGTCAAAGAGCGTAATGCCAAGCCCTTCGCTTTTAAAGCTGCCTGCGCAAGACCACGGCGTTTCCCGATGCAGGTAGTTCTCGATTTCCGCGTCGCTCAGCGTGCGAAAGTGCACATGGAACGGCTCGCAGTCGCATTGCTGCGCGCCGGTGGTGCTATTATAAAGCGCAAGGCCGGTATAAAAAGTAACAACCTGACCACTCGCCTGACGCAGCTGTTTAACGCCATTTTCAAACGTGTGAGGTTTGCCGGTAATGGTATTATTCAGCACGCAAACCTGATCGCTGCCAATAATCAAATGCCGGGGATATTTTTCCCGTAGCGCTTGCGCTTTTTGCAAAGCCAGCCTTAATACTAATTGTTGTGCGGTTTCATCCGCGTATGGGGTTTCGTCAGTCTCAGGCGCTGCGGTTTCAAACGGTAAACCCAGTTTTTCTAACAGGCTACGGCGAAACGGCGACGTGGAAGCAAGCACGATTGAGGTCATATTTTTCAGTGAAAGATAGCGAATCGATGAGCGCTATTTTAAACTGTCGGCCGCAATGTGTGCGAATAAATGGTAAAAGGTGTTTCAAACCCGCCTTTTTCTTTGACTCTATGACGTTACAAAGTTAATATGCGCGCCCTATGCAAAAGGTAAAATTACCCCTGACTCTTGATCCGGTTCGTACGGCTCAAAAACGCCTCGATTACCAGGGTATCTATACTCCTGAACAGGTAGAGCGTATCGCCGAATCTGTGGTCAGTGTGGACAGCGATGTCGAATGCTCCATGTCGTTTGCTATCGATAACCAGCGTCTCGCCGTTTTAAAAGGCGATGCGACGGTTACGGTAACGCTCGCGTGCCAGCGTTGCGGTCAGCCGTTTAGTCATGTTGTTCACACAACGTATTGTTTCAGCCCGATCTCTAACGACGATCAGGCGGAAGCACTCCCGGAAGCGTATGAGCCGATTGAAGTTAATGATTTCGGCGAAATCGATCTGCTGGCGACGGTGGAGGATGAATTAATCCTCGCCCTGCCTGTAGTTCCGGTGCATGATTCTGAACACTGTGAAGTGTCCGAGGCGGACATGGTCTTTGGTGAATTGCCTGAAGAGGCACAGAAGCCAAATCCATTTGCCGTGTTAGCCAGTTTAAAGCGTAAGTAACAGGTGTTTCCCGCGCGAGCGGGGATAAGCCGTAATTGAGGAGTAAGGTCCATGGCCGTACAACAGAATAAACCCACTCGTTCCAAGCGCGGTATGCGTCGTTCTCATGACGCTCTGACCGCTGTCACCAGCCTGTCTGTAGACAAAACTTCTGGTGAAACCCATCTGCGTCACCACATCACCGCCGACGGTTACTACCGCGGTCGCAAGGTTATCACTAAGTAATCACGCGCAAGCGTGATTGAGCTTAGTGCGCTTTCCCCGCTCCAGCGGGGATAACCGTAACCTGGCGATATCTTGACACCTCTAACCCTGGCGTTAGATGTCATGGGCGGGGACTTTGGTCCTGCCGTGACAGTGCCTGCAGCATTGCAGGCACTGAATTCTGATCCACATTTGCATCTTCTTTTAGTCGGCGACCCCGACGCCATCACGCCATTACTTGCCAGAGCTGATTTTGATCAACGTTCGCGGCTGCAAATCATTGCGGCAGAATCGGTTATTGCCAGTGATGTCCGTCCTTCTCAGGCTGTGCGCAACAGCCGTGGTAGCTCCATGCGTATCGCGCTGGAGCTGGTGAAAGAAGGCCGCGCGCAGGCCTGCATCAGCGCCGGGAATACCGGCGCGCTGATGGGGCTTGCCAAACTGCTGCTTAAGCCGGTCGACGGTATTGAGCGACCCGCGCTGGTGACGATATTGCCGCATCAGCAGAAAGGCAAAACGGTGGTGCTGGATTTAGGCGCCAACGTGGAATGTGACAGCACCATGCTTGCGCAGTTTGCGATTATGGGCTCGGTGATGGCGGAAGAGGTGCTCGGCATTAAAAATCCGCGCGTCGCGCTCCTTAACATCGGCGAAGAAGAGACGAAAGGGCTCGACAGCATCCGCGACGCTGCGGCGCTGTTAAAAACAGTGCCAACGTTGAACTACATCGGCTATCTCGAAGCAAACGAATTACTGACCGGCAAAACGGATGTCCTGGTATGCGACGGTTTTGTCGGTAACGTCACGCTAAAAACGATGGAAGGTGTTGTCAGGATGTTCCTTTCGCTGCTCAAATCGCAGGGCGAAGGAAAAAAACGGTCGTGGTGGTGGCTTTTATTAAAGCGTTGGTTACAAAAAAGCCTCTCAAGGCGATTCAGTCACCTCAACCCCGACCAGTATAATGGCGCCTGTCTGTTAGGATTGCGCGGCACGGTGATTAAGAGCCACGGTGCAGCCAATCAGCGAGCTTTTGCGGTCGCGATTGAACAGGCAGTGCAGGCGGTGCAGCGACAAGTCCCTCAGCGGATTGCCGCTCGCCTGGAATCTGTATTACCCAAGAGTGACTGAGCGTACATGTATACGAAGATTATTGGTACAGGCAGCTACCTGCCTGAACAAGTGCGGACGAACGCCGATCTGGAAAAAATGGTGGAAACCTCTGACGAGTGGATTGTCACTCGCACCGGTATCCGCGAGCGTCGCATTGCGGCGCCTGACGAGACCGTCGCCACCATGGGCCACGAAGCGGCGCTGCGCGCGATTGACATGGCCGGCATCGACAAAGCACAGATTGGCCTGATTATCGTCGCCACCACCTCCGCCACGCACGCTTTCCCGAGCGCGGCTTGCCAGGTTCAGAGCCTGCTGGGCATCAAAGGCTGCCCGGCGTTTGACGTCGCTGCCGCCTGCGCTGGCTTTACCTATGCGCTGAGCATCGCCGATCAATATGTAAAATCAGGGGCGGTGAAACATGCGCTGGTGATAGGCTCAGACGTGATGGCGCGTACGCTCGATCCTGAGGATCGCGGCACGATCATTCTGTTCGGCGACGGCGCAGGCGCGGTTGTGCTTGGCGCGAGCGAAGAGCCGGGCATTCTCTCCACGCATCTGCATGCGGACGGCAGCTACGGCGAACTGTTAACGCTGCCGAACCAGGATCGCGTGAATCCTGACAGCCCGACCTTCCTGACCATGGCCGGGAACGAAGTCTTCAAGGTTGCGGTGACGGAACTGGCCCATATCGTTGACGAGACGCTGGAAGCCAATCAGCTCGATCGCGCCGCGCTCGACTGGCTGGTGCCGCATCAGGCGAACCTGCGTATCATCAGCGCCACGGCGAAAAAACTCGGTATGTCGATGGACAACGTCGTGGTGACCCTCGACAGACACGGCAACACTTCTGCGGCTTCCGTGCCTTGCGCGCTGGATGAAGCGGTACGCGACGGACGCATTCAGCGTGGCCAGCTGGTTCTGCTGGAAGCCTTCGGCGGCGGCTTCACCTGGGGTTCCGCGCTGGTTCGTTTTTAATCGAGAAGGATAAAAAAATGACGCAATTTGCTTTTGTATTCCCGGGTCAGGGTTCTCAGGCCGTGGGAATGCTGTCTGAGATGGCGGCAAATTTCCCCGTTATTGAAGCGACGTTCCGCGAAGCCTCCGCGGCGCTGGGCTATGATCTCTGGACGCTGGTGCAGCAAGGCCCGGCGGAAGAGCTGAACAAAACCTGGCATACGCAGCCTGCGCTGCTGACTGCCTCCGTCGCGCTGTGGCGCGTCTGGCAGGAGCAGGGCGGTAAAGCGCCTGCGCTGATGGCCGGTCACAGCCTCGGCGAATATTCCGCGCTGGTGTGCGCGGGCGTTATCGATTTCGCCGACGCGGTACGTCTGGTTGAGCTGCGTGGCAAATTCATGCAGGAAGCCGTGCCCGAAGGCACGGGCGCGATGGCGGCGATTATTGGTCTTGATGACGACGCGATTGCCAAGGCCTGCGAAGACGCCGCGCAAGGGCAGGTGGTTTCGCCGGTTAACTTCAACTCGCCAGGCCAGGTGGTTATCGCCGGTCACAAAGAGGCCGTTGAACGTGCAGGTGCTGCCTGTAAAGCTGCAGGCGCCAAGCGCGCGCTGCCGTTGCCGGTGAGCGTGCCGTCTCACTGCGCGCTGATGAAGCCCGCTGCCGAGAAACTGGCCGCTGAGCTTGAAAAAATTACCTTCAACGCCCCGCAGATCCCGGTCGTCAATAACGTTGACGTGAAATGCGAGACTTCGCCGCAGGCGATTCGCGACGCGCTGGTGCGCCAGCTTTACAGCCCGGTGCAGTGGACGAAAAGCGTTGAATTTATCGCAGCGCAGGGCGTGACGCAGCTGTATGAAGTCGGTCCGGGCAAAGTGCTGACCGGCCTGACGAAACGTATTGTTGACACCCTGACGGCGGCGGCGATTAACGAGCCCGCCAGCCTGTCAGCGGCACTTGCGCAATAAAACGAGGAAAACCATGAGCTTTGAAGGAAAAATCGCGCTAGTCACTGGTGCGAGCCGCGGTATCGGCCGCGCTATCGCCGAAACCCTGGCCGCACGCGGCGCAAAGGTTGTCGGCACTGCCACCAGCGAAAGCGGCGCGCAGGCGATTAGCGATTATCTGGGCGCTAATGGCAAAGGCATGATGCTGAATGTGACCGATGCGGCATCCATCGAATCCGTTCTGGAAAATATTCGCGCAGAATTTGGCGAAGTGGACATTCTGGTCAATAATGCCGGGATAACCCGTGACAACCTGCTGATGCGAATGAAAGATGACGAGTGGAACGATATCATCGAAACTAACCTGTCATCGGTTTTCCGTCTGTCAAAAGCGGTAATGCGGGCTATGATGAAAAAGCGTCACGGCCGCATTATCACAATCGGTTCTGTGGTCGGTACCATGGGAAATGCCGGTCAGGCCAACTACGCTGCGGCGAAAGCGGGTCTTATCGGTTTCAGTAAATCGCTGGCGCGTGAAGTTGCGTCCCGCGGTATTACGGTAAACGTTGTTGCTCCGGGCTTTATTGAAACGGACATGACGCGTGCGCTGTCTGACGATCAGCGTGCGGGTATTCTGGCGGAAGTTCCTGCGGGTCGTTTAGGCGACGCAAAAGAAATCGCCAGCGCGGTTGCATTTTTAGCCTCTGACGAGGCCGGGTACATCACTGGTGAGACCCTGCACGTCAACGGCGGAATGTACATGGTTTAACCACGAATAAAATTATTTGCGTTATCAGGGCAATTGCCCGCAAAATAGCGTAAAATCGTGGTAAGACCTGCCGGGATTTAGTTGCAACTTTTTCAACATTTTATACACTACGAAAACCATCGCGAAAGCGAGTTTTGATAGGAAATTTAAGAGTATGAGCACTATCGAAGAACGCGTTAAGAAAATTATCGGCGAACAGCTGGGCGTTAAGCAGGAAGAAGTTACCAACAATGCTTCCTTCGTTGAAGACCTGGGCGCTGATTCTCTTGACACCGTTGAGCTGGTAATGGCTCTGGAAGAAGAGTTTGATACTGAGATTCCGGACGAAGAAGCTGAGAAAATCACTACCGTTCAGGCTGCCATTGATTACATCAACGGCCACCAGGCGTAAGTGAACATCTCCAGGCGGTCGCTCGACCGCCTGAGTTTTATCTTTTAGTCCCACAAGTATCTACTAATATCATCCCTCCCTGGAGGACAAACGTGTCTAAGCGTCGTGTAGTTGTGACCGGACTGGGCATGTTGTCTCCTGTCGGCAATACCGTAGAGTCTACCTGGAAAGCTCTCCTTGCCGGTCAGAGTGGCATCAGCCTGATCGACCATTTCGATACTAGCGCCTATGCAACGAAATTTGCTGGCTTAGTAAAGGATTTTAACTGTGAAGACATTATCTCGCGCAAAGAACAGCGCAAGATGGATGCCTTTATTCAATATGGAATTGTCGCCGGCGTACAGGCCATGCAGGATTCCGGTCTTGAAGTGACCGAAGAAAACGCTCCTCGCATTGGCGCGGCTATCGGTTCCGGCATCGGCGGCCTTGGCTTAATCGAAGAAAACCACAGCTCGCTGGTTAACGGCGGCCCGCGGAAAATCAGTCCCTTCTTCGTGCCATCAACGATTGTTAACATGGTGGCGGGTCACCTGACCATCATGTTCGGTCTGCGCGGTCCCAGCATTTCTATCGCCACCGCTTGTACTTCTGGCGTGCACAACATCGGCCATGCGGCGCGTATCATTGCTTACGGCGATGCTGACGTCATGCTGGCGGGCGGTGCGGAAAAAGCCAGTACGCCGCTGGGCGTTGGCGGTTTCGGCGCGGCGCGTGCGCTCTCCACCCGTAACGATAATCCGCAGGCGGCAAGCCGTCCGTGGGATAAAGAGAGGGATGGATTTGTGCTGGGCGACGGCGCGGGCATTATCGTGCTGGAAGAGTACGAGCACGCGAAAAAACGCGGCGCGAAGATCTATGCCGAACTCGTCGGCTTTGGTATGAGCAGTGATGCCTACCACATGACCTCTCCGCCGGAAAACGGCGCGGGCGCGGCGCTGGCCATGACTCACGCGCTGCGTGACGCCGGTCTTGACGCAAGCCAGGTTGGTTACGTCAACGCGCACGGCACCTCGACGCCAGCGGGTGACGTGGCTGAAGCGCAGGCGGTGAAATCGGTCTTCGGCGACGCGGCGAAACGCGTGATGGTGAGCTCCACCAAATCGATGACCGGCCATCTGCTTGGCGCGGCGGGCGCAGTAGAATCTATCTACTCCATCCTCGCGCTGCGCGATCAGGCGGTTCCGCCGACCATTAACCTGGATAACCCGGACGAAGGCTGCGACCTTGACTTCGTTCCGCATGAAGCGCGCCAGGTGAGTGGTCTGGAGTACACCCTGTGTAACTCCTTCGGCTTTGGCGGCACCAACGGCTCTCTGATCTTCAAAAAGGTCTGACCGCCGTCACAAAGGCCCGCCCCGCGCGGGCCTTTGTACATCTTTCTTCTTCTTGTCTTGTTCTTGCCCCCCGTCAGTCATCCTGCCAGACTACTGCGCGACCCGTTAAGGAGCCCCTATGCTGTTAATTAATGGTATCGACCAGAATTGTTTGCCCGCGGCCGATCGCGCCGTACAGTTCGGCGACGGCTGTTTTACTACGGCTCGCGTACGGGATGGCGTCGTTATCATGCTGGAACAGCATCTGGCGCGCCTGCGTGAAGGCTGCGAGCGGTTGATGATTACGCAGCCGGACGGCGATGCGCTGCGTGAAGAAATGCGCCAGGCGGCGCAGGGGCAGGAGAGCGCAGTCGTAAAAGTGATTATTACCCGCGGCGCAGGCTCGCGCGGTTACAGCATCGCCGGGTGCGGCTCGCCAACGCGCATTGTTTCACGCGCGGCGTATCCTGCCCATTATGACGCCTGGCGCGCGCAGGGCATTCGTCTCGCGCTGAGCCCGGTGCGGCTCGGGCGTAACCCGCACCTCGCGGGCGTCAAGCACCTCAACCGGCTCGAACAGGTGCTCATTCGCACGCATCTTGAGCAGACGTCTGCCGATGAGGCGCTGGTGCTTGACAGCCAAGGGTGGGTTACGGAATGCTGTGCGGCTAATTTGTTCTGGCGTAAAGGAAAAGCGGTGTTTACCCCCCGTCTCGATCAGGCTGGCGTTGATGGCCTTATGCGGCGCCACATTATTGGCCTGCTGAATCAGTCAGCCTGGCGATTGTCTGAAATTCACGCGCCGATCAGCGCGCTCGCGCAAGCGGACGAGGTCTTTATCTGCAACGCGCTGATGCCGCTGGTGCCGGTGCGTGAGATTGACGGTCACGCTTACGCCTCGCGCGAACTGTATAACCATCTCATTTCCCATTGCGAATAACCGGGTTCCCATGAAGAAAATGTTGCGCGTCGCGCTACTGCTGGTTCTTGTGCTTGCTGTCGCGGCAGGCGTCGGTTACTGGAAAGTGCGCCAGCTGGCGCACAGCCCGCTGCCGATTGCGAAAGATACGATTTTTACGCTCAAGCCTGGCACCGGGCGTCTCGCCCTCGGTCAGCAGCTCTACGATGAAAAGCTGATTAAACGCCCGCGCGTCTTTCAGTGGCTGCTGCGCCTTGAGCCCGAGCTCTCACAATTCAAAGCCGGGACATACCGATTCACGCCGCAAATGACCGTGCGTGACGCCCTGCGTCTGCTGGCGAGCGGTAAAGAAGCGCAATTCCCGCTCCGCCTTGTCGAAGGGATGAAGCTGAGCGACTGGCTGAAACAGCTGCGCGAAGCGCCCTATATTAAACACACCCTGAAAGATGACGAGTACGCGACGGTAGCGCAGGCGCTTAAGCTTGAGCATCCGGACTGGGTGGAAGGCTGGTTCTGGCCCGACACCTGGCTTTACACCGCGAATACGTCGGATGTGGCGCTGCTTAAGCGCGCCCATCAGCGGATGGTGAAAGCGGTGGATGACGTCTGGAAATCGCGGATGGACGGCCTGCCGTACAGCTCCCCGAATCAGCTGGTCACCATGGCGTCGATTATTGAGAAAGAAACCGCAGTCGCAAGCGAGCGCGACCGGGTCGCCTCGGTATTTATCAATCGCCTGCGCATCGGTATGCGCCTGCAAACCGATCCGACGGTTATCTACGGCATGGGCAAAAGTTACAACGGGAAGCTCTCGCGTAAAGATCTGGAAACCCCGACGCCGTATAATACTTATGTCATCAGCGGCCTGCCGCCGGGCCCTATCGCGATGCCGGGCGAGGCGTCGCTGAAGGCGGCGGCGCATCCGGCGAAAACGCCGTATCTCTATTTTGTGGCGGACGGCAAGGGCGGCCACACGTTCACCACGAATCTCGCCAGCCATAATCGTGCGGTGCAGGATTATCTCAAGGCGCTTAAGGATAAAAATGAGCAGTAAATACATTGTCATCGAAGGGCTGGAAGGCGCCGGAAAAACCACAGCGCGCAATCTGGTGGTGGAGACGCTGAAGTCGCTTGGCATCACCGACCTGACGTTTACCCGTGAGCCGGGCGGTACGGTGCTGGCGGAAAAACTGCGCAGCCTGGTGCTGGACATTAAATCGGTGGGCGATGAAGTCATCACCGACAATGCCGAAGTGCTGCTGTTTTACGCCGCCCGCGTCCAACTGGTGGAAACCGTCATTAAGCCTGCGCTCGCCCGCGGCGAATGGGTCATCGGCGACCGCCACGATCTCTCCACCCAGGCCTATCAGGGCGGCGGGCGTGGCATTGACCGCGCGCTGCTGACCACGCTGCGCCAGGCGGTGCTGGGCGATTTCGCGCCGGATCTGACGATTTATCTGGATGTGGACCCGCGCATCGGGCTTGAACGCGCGCGCGCGCGCGGCGAACTTGATCGAATCGAACAGGAGTCGCTCGATTTCTTTAACCGTACTCGCGCACGTTATCTGGAGCTCGCGGCGGCCGATCCGCGCATCGTCACCATTGACGCGTGCCAGACGCTGGACGCCGTCAGCCGCGATATTCGCGCTACGGTGACGCGTTGGGTGCAGGAGCAACAATAATGAAATGGTATCCGTGGCTGCGCCCCTCGTTCGAACATCTGGTCGGCAACTGGCAGGCTGGCAGGGGACACCATGCGGTATTGATCCACGCGCTGCCGGGCATGGGCGATGATGCGCTGATTTACGCGCTGAGCCGCTGGCGCATGTGTCAGCAGCCGCAGGGGCAGAAAAGCTGCGGCGCCTGCCGCGCCTGCCAGCTGATGCAGGCGGGAACGCACCCGGATTACTATCAGGCGGAGCCGGAAAAGGGCAAATCGACGCTCGGTATCGACGCTATCCGCGAGATTAACGAAAAGCTCTACGACCGCGCGCGTCTCGGCGGGGCGAAAGTCGTCTGGATCAAAGAGGCGGCGCTACTGACGGAAGCGGCGGCCAACGCGCTGCTGAAAACGCTGGAAGAGCCGCCCGAAAACACCTGGTTTCTGCTGGGCTGCCGCGAGCCGGAACAGCTGCCCGCGACGCTTCGCAGCCGCTGCTTCAGCTGGCATCTCGCGCCGCCGGAGCCGCGTTACGCCGAAGCCTGGCTTGCGCGCGAAACGCAGGCGGATGCGTCGCGCATTAACGCCGCACTGCGCCTCACGGGCGGTGCGCCCGCCGCGGCGCTGGAGTTGCTCCAGCCGGAGCAGTGGCAGCAGCGCGTGGCGCTTGGCGACAAAACCGCAGCGGCGCTCGCGAGCGGCGACTGGCTTTCCTTATTACCCGCACTCAATCATGAGCAGGCCGCGTTTCGGCTCCACTGGCTCGCCGCCTTCCTGATGGACGCGCTGAAGTGGCGTCACGGGGCTTATGGCGCGCTGGTGAACACCGATTATCAGGTGCTGGTGGCACAACTGGCCCAGCATTTTACGCCCGCCGTGCTGCAGGCGATGCTCGATTCGCTCTTCCGCTGCCGGGAACGGCTGCTGAACGTCGCGGCGGTTAATCGCGAACTGCTGCTGACTGAACTGTTACTCACCTGGGAGCGCTACATGCGCCCTGACGCCGCGCTTCCTTCTTATCACCTCTGAGAGAGACGTTATGTTTTTAGTCGACTCACACTGCCATCTCGATGGCCTGGATTATCAGTCTCTGCATAAAAATGTGGATGACGTTCTGGCGAAAGCCGCCGCCCGCGACGTGAAATTTTGTCTGGCGGTCGCCACCACGCTGCCGGGCTACAACGCCATGCGCGCGCTTATCGGCGAGCGGGAAAACGTGGCGTACTCCTGCGGCGTGCATCCGCTTAATCAGGATGAAGAGTATGACGTGGAGGAGCTGCGTCGCCTCGCCGCCGACCCGCGCGTCGTCGCGATGGGTGAAACGGGGCTCGATTATTATTACACGCCGGAAACGAAAGCCCGACAGCAGGAATCGTTCCGTCACCATATCCGTATTGGCCGCGAACTGAACAAGCCGGTTATCGTGCATACCCGCGATGCCCGTGAAGACACGCTGGCTATCCTTCGCGAAGAAAAAGTGACGGACTGTTCAGGCGTACTACACTGTTTTACGGAAGACAGAGAGACGGCGGGCAAACTGCTGGATCTGGGGTTCTACATCTCCTTTTCCGGCATTGTGACCTTCCGCAACGCGGAGCAGATCCGCGAGGCGGCGCGCTATGTTCCGCTCGACCGGATTCTGGTGGAAACCGACTCGCCGTACCTGGCGCCGGTTCCGCACCGCGGTAAAGAGAATCAGCCTGCGCTGGTGCGTGACGTGGCGGAATATATGGCGGTGCTGAAGGGCGTGAGCCTGGAAACGCTCGCTGAAACCACCACCCGTAACTTCTCCACGCTGTTCCATGTTGACCTCTCCGCGCTGCAATCTGCCTGATAAACCGAGTTATTTTAAAGCTCGTAATTAATAGTCAAAGCGAGTAAAGTTCACCGCCGAAATTCAGGCGGTGAGACTCGATTTATAAACATCCTGAAACACTTAATGTAAAGAATCGCAAGTTTTCCCGCAGGGTGTGTTTGAAACGTGATAGCCGTCAAACAAAGATCGCGTGATTTATTTTACTCTGCGTAATAAATAAAGGGGACTCAGATCCCCTGTTTATGGCCCGTTTCTCCCCCCGGGCTGATGCGTGAAACGCGTAAAAAAAGCACAAATACTCAGGAGCACTCTCAATTATGTTTAAGAATGCATTTGCTAACCTGCAGAAGGTGGGTAAATCGCTGATGCTGCCAGTCTCCGTACTGCCTATCGCAGGTATCCTGCTGGGCGTCGGTTCTGCAAACTTCAGCTGGCTGCCAGCCGTGGTGTCCCACGTCATGGCGGAAGCGGGCGGTTCTGTTTTCGCAAACATGCCGCTTATCTTCGCTATCGGTGTCGCGCTGGGCTTCACCAATAACGACGGCGTATCAGCACTCGCGGCAGTGGTTGCCTACGGCATCATGGTGAAAACCATGGCAGTGGTCGCCCCTCTGGTGTTGCACCTGCCTGCCGAGGAGATCGCCGCGAAACACCTGGCGGACACCGGTGTGCTGGGCGGTATTATCTCCGGTGCGATTGCAGCGTATATGTTCAACCGCTTCTATCGTATCAAGCTGCCTGAGTATCTGGGCTTCTTCGCGGGTAAACGCTTCGTTCCGATCATTTCTGGTCTGGCAGCGATTTTCACTGGCGTGATCCTGTCCTTCATTTGGCCGCCGATTGGCTCTGCCATCCAGACGTTCTCCCAGTGGGCTGCATACCAGAACCCGGTTGTCGCGTTCGGTATCTATGGCTTCATCGAGCGTTGCCTGGTGCCGTTTGGTCTGCACCACATCTGGAACGTACCTTTCCAGATGCAGATTGGTGAATTCACCAACGCCGCAGGTCAGGTGTTCCACGGCGATATCCCGCGTTACATGGCAGGCGACCCGACCGCGGGCAAACTGTCTGGCGGCTTCCTGTTCAAAATGTACGGTCTGCCGGCTGCTGCCATCGCTATCTGGCACTCCGCTAAACCGGAAAACCGCGCCAAAGTGGGCGGTATCATGATCTCCGCTGCGCTGACCTCGTTCCTGACCGGTATCACCGAGCCTATCGAGTTCTCGTTCATGTTCGTGGCGCCGATCCTGTACGTTATCCACGCGATTCTGGCAGGCCTGGCCTTCCCGATCTGTATCCTTCTGGGTATGCGTGACGGTACCAGCTTCTCGCACGGTCTGATCGACTTCATCGTTCTGTCCGGCAACAGCAGCAAACTGTGGCTGTTCCCGATTGTGGGTCTGTGCTACGCCGTCGTGTACTACACCATCTTCCGCGTGCTTATCAAAGCACTGGACCTGAAAACCCCGGGTCGTGAAGATGCGACGGAAGACAGCAAAGCAGGCGCGACCAGCGAAATGGCGCCGGCTCTGGTAGCCGCGTTTGGTGGTAAAGAAAACATCACCAACCTCGACGCCTGTATCACTCGTCTGCGCGTAAGCGTGGCTGACGTGGCGAAAGTGGATCAGGCTGGCCTGAAGAAACTGGGCGCTGCGGGCGTGGTTGTTGCAGGCTCCGGCGTTCAGGCGATTTTCGGCACCAAGTCCGATAACCTGAAAACCGAAATGGATGAATACATCCGTAACAGCTAATCCTGGCTGTCGGGGAGATAAAGGGAGGCGTAAGCCTCCCTTTTTTTACGCCTGAATTCGCAAGTGCAGAAGGGTCGGCCGATACATAAAAGAACGCGTCAAGGCCATCGGGCAGGCGTTAAGACAGCGATTCTTGTTTGCATGACGCGTCGCGAAACGGTGAATCGCAATAAAAAAGGGAGCCCAGGGCTCCCTTTCATGGTTAATGCAATCACAACGCGATGGCTATCAGAAGCTGTAGCTCGCCGTGACGGAGAAATTACGCGGCTCGCCATACACACCATAAGTGCCGAGATAATCGTAATACTCTTTATCAAAGACGTTATTGAGGTTTGCCTGCACGGCGAGATTTTTCGTCGCCTGATAACGCGTGAACAGATCGACCACGGTGTAACCGCTCTGGGTGATACGCGTGTCGCCATTCGGGCCCGCGATGTCCTGCCAGGTTTTGGTCTGCCAGCGCGCGCCGCCGCCTACGGTGAGTTCAGGCAACATCGGCAGTTGATAACGCGTGAAGAGCTTCATGGTCGTGCGCGGCTGGTCCGGGTTAACGGCCACGCCATCGCCCGCTTCAGCCACGTAGCGACTCGCGCCAAAGGTCAGCTGCCAGTTATCGGTCAGCGCGCCGTTCAGCTCAAGCTCAACGCCTTTACTGACGGTGCCGTCGACGGATTCATATGCCGTCTGTCCACCTGAGCCTGGAATAATCACGCCGGTGTTCACTGCCACGTTATCCTGCTCGATACGGAATACCGCCAGAGACGCCGTGAGGCGCGTGTTAAACCAGTCCGCTTTCACCCCTGCTTCATAGGCTTTACCGGTCGTCGGGTCGAGGAACTCGCTATTCACATCGCGCTGGCCGCTCGGCTGGAAGATGGAGGTATAGCTGGCATACGCCGACCACGTATCGTCGATGTCGTAAATCAGGCCCGCGTAAGGCGTGACGTCATCCGATTTGCTGCGGCGGATTTCATCCGGCTTACGTTCGAGATTGTATTTCGCGTTCCATTCGGTATAGCGCGCGCCCAGAATCAGATGCAGCGGATCGGCAAGGGAGAGGCGCGTTGCGGCATAAACCGATTTCTGGCGGATAACATCACGCTGATAAAGCGTGAAATCAGACCAGGTGGGGTTAGCCAGCGTGTCGCCGTTATAATTATGAATATTACCGACATCCATCAGCCCGAAATTGTCATTCACCGGATATGCGTTGTCGTAGTTGTTACGCTGGCGGCTGTAGCTGCCGCCAAACATCATCTCATGCTGGCGACCCGCCAGCTCATACCCGCCACGTACAAAGGCGTCGACCGAATCCTGCTTACGTTCGCCGACGTTCCAGCCGCCCCATGCGCCCTGAAAGAGGGCGGCGTTATAGCGGCCGGTCGTTTTGTCCGGGAACCCGTCGATATACATCAGGCGGTTATCGAAATTGGTTTCGGCATGCATCGCGTTAACTTTCGCTTCCCAGCCGTTATCGAAGCGTTGCGTCAGGTTGGCGAAAATTTTGGTGGAATCGAGGTTAGAATAGGCCCAGTCGGCCGCGGTATTAAAGCCACGGCGGAAATGCGTGCGGCTGCCGTCGCTGTAAAGAGAAGGAAAACCGCCCCAGGTCGGGCTGTCCTCTTCACTTTCCTGGTAGTCATAACCCAGCGACAGCTGCGTAGAATCGGTAATGTCGGCATCGACGACGCCGTAGATGAATTTTTTGCGATAGTGGTTACGCTCCACCCAGCTGTCATTATCCTGATAACCTGCCACCACACGCCCGCGAACGTTACCGGACTCCACCAGCGGGGCCTGCAAATCCATCACGTAACGCTGTTTATCCCAGCTGCCGTAAGTGGCGGAGACATTGCCTTTAAATTCTTTGCTGTCCGCATGTTTGCGAACCATATTGACGTAAGCCGAAGGGTTACCGGTGCCGCTCATCAGGCCAGCTGCGCCGCGCACGACCTCAATTTTGTCATAAATCGCCGTGTCGCCCGCGGTGTCGCCAAAGTTCCAGCGGTTATCCAGAAACGTCGGCATATCTTCATAGGCAAAATTGCTGATGTAGAAACCACGTGCGAAGAAATTAGTGCGGCTGGTGTCGATACGCGAGGCGGTGACGCCCGTGGTGTTTGCCAGCACGTCTTCAATCGAATTCAGTTGCTGATCCTGCATGCGCTGTTGACTAATCACGCTGACCGACTGCGGAATATCGCGCGGCACCAGCAGCATTTTAGTGCCGGACGTGGTGGTTTTTACGCTGTAATCCTGCGACTCATCAGGCGTGCCGCTGTCGGCCGCCGCGTCGACCACAATGGTGTCGTTGGTCGCAGGTGCCGCGTAAACCACCGGAGCCGCCAGCGCGCTGGCAATGCTTAACGCCAGCAAAGAGGGAAGGGAAGACGCCGGAACGACGCCCTGACGAAGTGCATGCTTAGCCATGTGTTGCCCTTAAAAAGAATAAAATGATGCTGTGCATCAGGCTGTGGAATTACGACTCTCATCAATGGCATCCGGCCTGATGAACAGAAATCGCAGGACTAAAACAACGTTCCAGTGTCAATAAAAATGAGAACTATAATCATTTGTTTTTGCGGTGTAAACAAATGTAAGACGCGTTACAAATCGACGAGAAGAAGAAAGGAACAGAAAAACAAGCGAAGCGGCGCGACAACAGGGCGGGGATACGCTATAAGCATCCGCTTTATAAAGAAAAACCGGGCCAAAGGTTGAAAGGAAGCGATTATCTCGCTCATACTCTTAGCGTTTATCCAAGAAGGAAAAAAACCATGGCCGAAGAAACCATTTTCAGCAAAATCATTCGCCGCGAAATCCCGTCCGATATCGTTTATCAGGATGAGCTGGTGACGGCGTTTCGCGATATTTCTCCCCAGGCCCCAACCCATATCCTTATCGTCCCGAACGTGCTGATCCCGACCGTCAACGACGTCACCGCGGAGCACGAGCAGGCGCTCGGTCGTCTGTTTACCGCCGCCGCGAAAATCGCGCAGCAGGAAGGCATCGCGCAGGATGGCTATCGCCTCATCATGAACTGCAATCGTCACGGCGGGCAGGAGGTCTACCACATCCATATGCATCTGGTCGGTGGTCATGCGCTGGGGCCGATGCTTGCGCATAAAGGTCTCTGATATGGGGCGTGCACGCACAGGCTGGCTGCTGGCCGCGCTGCTGATGGTAGGTTGCCACTCTGCGCCGACCATTCCCGTCAGCGACGATCAGGCGGTGGTGATGGAGTCCAGCGTGCTGGCCGCCGGCATAACCGCTGAAAAACCAGACTTTTCTCTGCAAAACGGCAGGCCTGGCGCCGCCGCCACCATTTACAATAACAAAGACGCGCCCGTTACCGTCCACTATCGCTTTTACTGGTACGACGCCCACGGGCTGGAAGGCCAGCCGCTGGAGGTGCCGCAGACCGTGGTCATTCCGGCGCAGGGGCGTGTGACGGTTAACGGCCAGACCGACTATCTGGCAGCCCGCAAAGCCCGTCTTTATCTCTATCTCTGAAGGGGGAAATGTTGAACAGAATGTATCGCTATGCGCTGCTGGCGACGGTCGCCCTGGCGCTGTCGGGCTGTATTGTACCCGGCGAGCAAAAACCTGCGCCGGTTGAAGAAGCGCAGCCGGGCACGCAGCAGCCCACGCAGCCCGTCCCGCCGCCGTCCGAGCCGGTGCCGACCGTGCCCTCCGTGCCGTCTGTTCCGGCGCAGCCTGGCCCGATTGAGCACCCGGCTGAAAACGCCACGCCGGAGCCGAAATCGCGCACCTATGACTGGAGCAGCGCGATGGCGCCGATGGTCGGCAAAATGTTGCAGGCAGGCGGCGTGAATGCCGGCAGCGTACTGCTGGTTGACAGCGTCAATAACCGCACCAACGGCTCGCTGCAAACCGGCCCTGCCACCGAAGCCCTGCGCGGCGCGCTGGCGAACAACGGCAAATTCACGCTGGTCTCCGCTCAGCAGCTCTCCATGGCGAAACAGCAACTGGGTCTCTCGCCGCAGGACAGCCTGGGCTCGCGCAGTAAAGCCATCGGCATCGCCCGCAATGTAGGCGCGCAGTATGTGCTTTACGCCAATGCCGGCGGGAATGTGAACGCCCCTACGCTGCAAATGCAGCTGATGCTGGTACAGACCGGCGAAATCATCTGGTCGGGTAAAGGTGCCGTTCAGCAAACCCAATAATCTGAGCCTGGAAGGGTTCTTACAGCAGAGTTTTCCGGCGGCTTCGGCCGCCGGTGTCGTTTGTGCGCTACCGGGCCTGAGCGACGGCGCCTGGCGCGTTGTTGTCGACGACGAAACGCTGGTGGTGCGCCGCGACGCGCGCGCAAGCCGCGCCCGCAGTCCACGCCAGTATCGGGCGTTGAAACGGCTACCCGCAACGCTCGCGCCGCGCCCGCGTCGCTGCGACAACGGCTGGCTGGCGGTCACTTTTCTGCCGGGCGACATCCACGACGCGCTGCCGCCGGTGCCGCAACTCGGCGCGCTGCTGTATCATCTGCATCGTCAGCGCTGCTTTGGCTGGCGTATCGAACTGCTGCCGCTGCTGATGCGCGACTGGCAGCAGAGCGCGCCGACGCGCCGCACGCGTTTCTGGCTACGCCTGCTGCACCGGCTGCGCCGTCGCGGCGAGCCGCGTCCGCTGCGTCTTGCGCCGCTGCATATGGACGTTCATCCCGGCAACCTGGTCCGGGCGCAGACGCAACTGAGGCTCATCGACTGGGAGTATGCGGGCGATGGCGACGTGGCGCTGGAGCTTGCCTGCGTCTGGCTCGACGACGTGACGCGCGAGGCGCTGATCGTGGATTACGCGCAACGCGCCCTGATAGACGCGACGTTGTTGCGCCGCCAGGTCGCGCGCTGGCGTCCGTGGAGCGGGTTACTGATGGCGGGCTGGTATGAGCGCCGCTTTCAGGAAACCGGCGACCGCACATTTATCACACTCGCAGACGAGGCCTGGCGCCAGCTGCGGGGAAGCGAATACGAAGGGAGAGAAACATGGGTCCGGTAATGCTGGATGTGGAAGGCTTTGAGCTTGATGCCGAAGAGCGTGAAATTCTGGGGCATCCGCTGGTAGGGGGGCTTATCCTCTTTACCCGCAACTATCACGATCCGCAGCAGTTGCGCGAGCTGGTGCGCCAGATCCGCGAAAGTTCGCATAACCATCTGGTCGTGGCCGTAGACCAGGAGGGCGGGCGCGTGCAGCGTTTTCGTGACGGATTCACCCGTCTGCCCGCGGCACAGAGCTTCGCGGAGCTGCTGGGGATGGAAGAGGGCGGAAAGCTTGCGCAGGAGGCGGGCTGGCTGATGGCCTGTGAAATGATAGCGATGGATATCGACATCAGCTTCGCGCCGGTGCTGGATGTCGGCCACCTCAGCGCCGCGATTGGCGAGCGCGCTTTCCATGATAAGCCTGAAAATGTGCTGGCGATGGCGAAGCGTTTCATTACTGGTATGCAGAGCGCGGGCATGAAAGCGACCGGCAAACATTTTCCCGGCCACGGTGCCGTCAGCGCCGATTCCCACAAAGAAACCCCGCGCGACCCGCGCCCGGCGGCGGAGATCCGCCGCCACGACATGCTGCCGTTTCGTGAGCTCATTAGTTACAACATGCTCGATGCGGTGATGCCCGCGCACGTCGTCTATAGCGATGTCGATCCGCTGCCGGCCAGCGGGTCGCCTTACTGGCTTAAACAGGTGCTGCGTGGTGAACTCGTTTTTGACGGCGTGATTTTCTCTGACGATCTCTCAATGGAAGGTGCTGCGATCCTCGGCAGCTATGCGCAGCGTGGCCAGGCGGCGCTCGACGCCGGTTGCGATATGATCCTGGTCTGTAATAATCGTAAGGGTGCCGTTAGCGTTCTGGATAACCTGTCGCCGATCAAAGCAGAACGTGTTACACGTTTGTATCATAAAGGTGTAATTACGCGTCAGGAACTGATGGCGTCAGCGCGATGGAAGCAGGTAAGCGGCGAGCTTACCGCGCTGCATGAGCGCTGGCAGACGCACAAGGCGGGGTAATTCGTTGCCCTGAAGCTGCTACGCTGGGATGAAAATGCGATGATTATCTACTTACACGGTTTCGATTCAAACAGTCCGGGTAACCATGAGAAAGTGCTGCAACTGCAGTTTATCGATCCGGATGTGCGGCTTATCAGTTACAGCACGCGGCATCCAAAACACGACATGCAGCATCTGCTGCGTGAAGTGGACAAGATGCTGCAGCTGAACGTCGACGAGCGTCCGCTCATCTGCGGCGTGGGGCTTGGAGGTTTCTGGGCGGAACGCATCGGGTTTCTGTGCGACATCCGGCAGGTTATCTTCAACCCGAACCTGTTTCCGTATGAAAACATGGAAGGCAAAATCGACAGGCCGGAAGAGTATCTGGACATCGCGACCAAGTGCGTAGAGAACTTTCGTGAGAAAAACCGCGACCGCTGCCTGGCTATCCTCTCGCGCGAGGATGAAGTGCTCGACAGCCAGCGCTCCGCCGAACTGCTGCATCAGTATTACGAAATCGTCTGGGATGAAGAGCAGACGCATAAATTTAAAAATATTTCGCCACACCTGCAGCGCATTAAAGCATTCAAAGCGCTCGGATAATTCATCGCGACCACCGCCAAAATCCCTTCACCTCACACCGGGGCCAGCCACAAGCTGGCCCATTTTGTTTATCTTTAATGCATAAAAATTGATGCACATCAAATTTGGTATGACCAATGCACCGTTCATGTTATGCTCGTCACTGTTGTGGGCCATGTTGCTAAACTATTGTTAATTAAAAGCTATTTTTAATAACTTTGAATTAACAATTAGTTAAACACTTTAAGGGGGTCACGTTGACTACGCCATTAAGAAAGATCGTTATCGTGGGCGGCGGCGCCGGCGGACTGGAGCTCGCCACGCAGCTCGGTCATAAACTGGGCCGCGGCAAAAAAGCGAAAGTCACGCTGGTGGATCGCAATCACAGCCACCTGTGGAAACCGCTGCTGCACGAAGTGGCGACCGGCTCGCTGGACGAAGGCGTCGACGCGCTGAGCTATCTGGCGCACGCGCGCAACCACGGTTTCCAGTTCCAGCTGGGTTCAGTCGTGGACATCAACCGCGACGCGAAAACCATTACCCTTGCCGAACTGCGTGATGAAAAAGGCGAACTGCTGGTGGCAGAGCGCAAGGTTCCTTACGACACGCTGGTCATGGCGCTCGGCAGCACCTCCAACGACTTCAACACGCCAGGCGTCAAGGATCACTGTATTTTCCTCGACAACCCGCACCAGGCGCGTCGTTTCCATCAGGAAATGCTTAACCTGTTCCTGAAATACTCCGCCAACCTCGGCGCTAACGGCAAAGTGAATATCGCGATTGTCGGCGGCGGGGCGACGGGCGTTGAGCTCTCCGCAGAGCTGCATAACGCGGTGAAACAGCTGCATAGCTACGGCTACAAAGGGCTGACCAACGAAGCGCTGAACGTGACGCTGGTGGAAGCGGGCGAACGTATTCTGCCTGCGCTGCCGCCGCGTATCTCCGGTGCCGCGCATAACGAACTCACCAAGCTTGGCGTGCGCGTTCTCACTAACACGATGGTGACCAGCGCGCAGGCCGATGGCCTCAACACCAAAGACGGCGAATTCATTCAGGCTGACCTGATGGTCTGGGCAGCAGGCATCAAAGCGCCTGATTTTATGAATGATATTGGCGGGCTGGAAACCAACCGTATCAATCAACTGGTCGTCGAGCAGACGCTGCAAACCACGCGCGACCCGGATATCTTCGCCATTGGCGACTGCGCCTCCTGTCCGCGTCCGGAAGGCGGCTTCGTACCGCCGCGCGCCCAGGCGGCGCACCAGATGGCGACCTGCGCGCTGGATAACATCCTGGCGCAGATCAAAGGCAAGCCGCTCAAGCCGTACGTCTATAAAGATAAAGGCTCGCTGGTGTCGCTGTCGAAATTCTCTACCGTCGGCAGCCTGATGGGCAACCTGATGCGCGGCTCGATGATGATCGAAGGGCGTATCGCGCGCTTTGTTTACATCTCGCTGTACCGTATGCATCAGATAGCGCTGCACGGCTATTTCAAAACCGGCCTGATGATGCTGGTAGGCAGCATCAACCGGGTGATCCGCCCGCGCCTGAAGCTGCACTAAGCAACACATCCGCCTCTGCGCCCGCAGGGGCGGATGACATTTTATTTCCGTCACACTTTCCCTTCAGACTTCTCTCAATCCGCTGATTCGCCCCGGTTAATGCCTTTTTTTGAGTCGTTTTCTGATTTGCCATTCGTTCACTCAATTGCAAAATTGTTACTAATTGCACAGCCGGGAGGAATTCCTGTGAATAAATCAATGTTAGCGGGTATCGGTATTGGGGTGGTTGCTGCGCTGGGCGTGGCGGCGGTGGCCAGTCTGGATGTGTTCAGTCCTTCGCCGAAATATGCCCAGGTGGTTTCCGCCACGCCGATTAAAGAGACGGTTAAAACGCCGCGTCAGGAATGTCGTAATGTCACCGTGACGCACCGCCGTCCGGTGCAGGATGAAAACCGCCTGACCGGCTCGGTACTGGGCGCGGTCGCAGGCGGCGTTATCGGCCATCAGTTCGGCGGCGGGCGCGGTAAAGATGTCGCGACGGTCGTGGGCGCGCTGGGCGGCGGCTATGCCGGCAACCAGATCCAGGGCCATCTGCAGGAGGGTGATACTTACACCACGCAGCAGCAGCGCTGCAAAACCGTCTATGACAAATCAGAGAAAATGCTGGGTTATGACGTGACGTACCGCATCGGGGAAGAGCAGGGCAAAATCCGTATGGATAACGATCCGGGAAGCCGTATTCCGCTCGACAGCAACGGACAGCTGGTACTGAATCAGAAAACCTGAAAATAAAATAGCGTTACGCACCATTGCCCCTCTTGCACTCAGGCTGAGGGGCTTTTTTATGTCTGCCGATTGGATTCACGGCGCGCAAAAGCGAAAACGCTCATGCGTCACTGAAGGCGAGGCATGAGCGTTTGAATTACATAGCACTGTGTTGTCTGAATAAAATAAAACCAGTGATCAGCACTGACAAAAATGCATAAAGAATAGAACCACCGCAGAACAACCAAAGGCCAAATAACAATGTTATTACTATTAACACCTTAAATAATGGTAATAGCAAAGCCATTTTCATCTTCCTTCTGTAGGTGTATAGCCAAAACGCGTCTCTTGTCTTCCATCTTTGAAACTTGATACACCACGGATACTGTGTGGAAAAACGTCCTCGTCCCTGCATGGCCCCGTCTTCATGACGTAAATAACTCCAGTTCTAATAATTGATGGTGCTAATTAATTAGCACACGAATAATCATTTTTATGACGATCAAAGAGTAGCGACTCTGGAGGATATATTTGCCAGTTATTTCCTATTAATAAACAGCACAGAAGGGCCTTCAGCGAAACGGCGATTATTCATGGAATTAATATGAAAAAAGAGAGCGGCAGGAGCCGCTCTCAGATGGCAGTGGGGGGCTTTACAGGAGGTGCGGCCACAACCGCATGGTCATATTCACAATTTGAATTAATTCTTCCTGCGTGACGCCTTCGCGCGCGCTCACTGACATGCCATGCACCAGGCAACTGATGAAGCGTACCAGGGCGGGCAGGTTGCATTCTTGCGGAATTTCGTTTTGGGCCTGCCGCTCGCTCAGAAAACGCAGCAGAATCGCTTCGCGCTGCGTGTGACGCGCCTTGAGCGTGGCGGCGATTTCGTCTGACGAGGCGGCGAGCGCCGCGGACGTCGTCACCATAAAGCAGCCTGCGGGCGTCTCTTTGCTGGCAAAGCAGTTTGCCACCGCGCAGAGATAGTCGTGCAGCGCTTCCCCGACGCGTTTATCGGCGCGAAACAGCAGCGTCTCCTGCTGCTGCGCAAAACGCGCGATATAACGGTCGAGCACGGCGCGGAACAGCCCCTCTTTATTGGTGAACTCCGCATACAGCGTCGGCGCTTTGGCGCCGGTCGCTTCGACCAGATGCGCCAGCGACGTGGCTTCGTAGCCGTGCTGCCAGAATAGTGCCATGGCCTTATCAAGCGCCGCTTCCCTGTCGAACACTTTCGGTCGGCCACGGCTTTTTTTTGCACAACTTTGGGTGTCTGTTGTCATGGTGCCGTTTAACCTCTTTATCAAACCTGCCTCCAAAATACCCCTTTTTGCCTCAGGAGTACCAGCAAAACCGCGCCGGATATGGTTTTCATGGCCGGTGAAGCGTGAAGATAACATTAAAATAACGATCGTTAAAAATAATATTGACAGGTGATGCAGATCACAACTATCATTTTCCTATCGATCGTTAATTAAATCATCTTAACGACCCTCTGTTACCTGTCCGTCTTACTGATAAAAAAGGTTACCCTATGAAAAACGTCAACATGCTGTTCGCCGCCGCCATCCTCAGTTCGCTGTCATTCGCAAGCGTTGCTGCAGTCCAGGTCCAGTCAACCCCGGCAGGCCAGCAGAAAGTCGGTACTATCTCCGCCACCGCCGGCACTAACCTGTCGTCGCTGGAAGCTGAGCTTGCGCAAAAAGCGGATGAAGCCGGTGCGAAATCCTTCCGCATTACCTCGGCGAATGGCCCGAACACCCTGCACGGCACGGCGGTTATCTATAAATAAGCCGAAGCGCTTTACACAGCATAAGGCCCTGTCACTGGACAGGGCCTTTTTCGTTCCGGGCTCAGATGGCGTCAGGGGCGGGTTCTGGCGAGTGCGCGGTGACGTTGACCGGTATGCCGGAACGCAGGCGCAGCGCGTGCTCCATGACGTCCCGGTCGGTCTGCGGCGCAGACTGGAACGCCGTAAGCGCCGCGTTCAGCACAATCGGCAGCGTCTTCGGATCGTCCTCAATCCGTTTTGACAGCGGCTGATGCACTTCCACCAGATGACGTCCGTCCGGTTCGACCGACGCTTTCACCGGCGCATTGATAATATTCACGCGCGTCCCGACCGGCACCACGCGGAACAGATGTTTGATGTCGTCATCGCGAAGGCGGATACAGCCGGAGCTGACGCGCATCCCGATACCGAAATCCGCATTCGTGCCGTGCAGCAGATACACGCCGCCATAAGCCGCGAGACGGATCGCGTGATGGCCCATCGGATTATCCGGCCCGGCAGGCACCACCGGCGGCAGGTCAATGCCCTGGGCTTTATAGCGCGCGCGAATATTGGCGGTCGGGGTCCAGGTGGGGTTAGCGCGTTTTTGCGAGACCGACGTTTGCATCGTAGGCGTCAGCGTGTCGCCATCAAGCTGGCCGATGCCTATCGGGTAGACGGTGACGCTGTTTTCGCCGGGCGGGAAATAGTAGAGCCGCAGTTCGGCGAGGTTTATCAGAATGCCTTCGCGCGGCGCGTCCGGCAGCAGCATCTGGCGCGGAATAGTCAGCACGCTGCCCGCGCGCGGCACATACGGGTCGACGCCCGGATTGGCCTGCAACAGCGCCAGAAAGCCGACGTTATAGCGTTTGGCGATCGCTTCCAGCGAGCCGCCGTCGTCGGCGACCGTATGGTAAAGGGTTTCACCGATAAGCCGACTGCCAGGCGGCGGTAGCGGGTACGTATTCGCCATCGCATGGCTTGCGCCAAGCGTCACGCTCGCGGCGAAAGCCAGCCAGGACAGCCAGCGGGTAAAACGCGCATTTTCTCTTTTCATTTACAGATCCCAAAGGCCGAGAAGTTTTTGTAATTTATCGATAAAGAGAGAAGTATGGCGGGGGTTCGTCCAGGGAAACCCTGGACGATTGCAAAGGATTGTAAAGTTACGCCCCTGAGCGGGGCGTGATGGATTACGGCAGGGTGTGCTCGGCGAGTTGGGCCATAAACTGACGCACCCACTCCATACGGGTTTTACGCTCTTCAAGCTCGCGGAAGAACTTCAGGCGCGTCGGGCCATCGAGGCGGTAATGCTGCGGCTCTTTTTGCAGCAGACCGATAAGCCAGCCCGGATCGACATGGTTCTTCTCGGCAAACTCAATGGTGCCGCCTTTCTCGTTAGCCTCGATTTTACGCACGCCCAGCTTCTGCGCCTGCTGGCGCAGGGCGGCGATATCCAGCAGATTGCGCGCCGGATCCGGCAGCAGGCCAAAGCGGTCGATAAGCTCGACTTTGATCTCTTCAAGCTCCTGCTCTTTTTTGGCGCTGGCAACGCGCTTGTAGAACGACAGGCGCGTGTTGACGTCCGGGATAAAGGCTTCCGGCAGCAGCGAGGGCATCCGCAGCTCCACTTCGGTCTGCTGGCTGGTGAGATCTTCAAGCGACGGCTCGCGACCGGCTTTGAGCGCATCGACGGCGTTTTCCAGCAGTTCCATATAGAGCGAGAAGCCGATGGTTTCCATCTGGCCGCTCTGATCTTCGCCCAGCAGTTCACCCGCGCCGCGAATTTCCAGATCGTGCGTCGCCAGCGCAAAACCGGCGCCCAGATCTTCCAGCGAGGCAATAGCTTCGAGACGTTTCTGCGCGTCGGTGGTCATGGCCTTCGGCGGCGGCGTCAGCAGCCAGGCGTACGCCTGATGGTGCGAACGGCCCACGCGGCCACGGAGCTGGTGCAGCTGCGCGAGACCAAAGTGGTCGGCGCGCTCAATGATAATGGTGTTGGCGGTCGGAATATCGATACCGGTTTCGATAATCGTGGTGCAGACCAGCACGTTGAAGCGCTGGTGGTGGAAATCGTTCATCACCCGCTCCAGCTCGCGCTCGCGCATCTGACCGTGGCCGATGGCGATACGCGCCTCCGGCACCAGATCCGCCAGCCGCTGGGCGGCTTTCTGAATATTTTCGACGTCATTGTAAAGGTAATAGACCTGCCCGCCGCGCAGCACTTCACGCAGGATAGCCTCACGCACCACCAGGTTGTCATACTCGCGCACGAAGGTTTTCACCGCCAGACGACGCGCGGGCGGCGTGGCGATAATCGACAGATCGCGCATGCCGCTCATCGCCATGTTAAGCGTGCGCGGAATCGGCGTCGCGGTAAGTGTCAGGATATCAACGTCGGCGCGCATCGCCTTGATACGCTCTTTGTGGCGCACGCCGAAGCGGTGCTCTTCATCGACGATGAGAAGCCCCAGATCTTTCATCTTCACGTCGCTCTGCAACAGCTTGTGAGTGCCGATAAGAATATCGACTTTCCCCTCGGCGGCCTGCTCCAGCACCTGCGCCTGCTCTTTGGCGCTACGAAAACGCGACAGCAGTTCAATGCGCACCGGCCAGTTGGCGAAACGGTCGCGGAAATTGTCGTAATGCTGCTGGGCCAGCAGGGTAGTGGGCACCAGCACCGCCACCTGTTTATTATTCTCGACGGCAAGGAAGGCCGCGCGCATCGCCACTTCGGTTTTACCAAAGCCCACGTCGCCGCAGACCAGACGATCCATTGCCAGCGGCTGGCACATATCGCTCAGCACCGCGTTAATGGCCTGCGCCTGATCGGGCGTCGTTTCAAACGGGAAGCCTTCGCAGAAGAGTTGGTACTGCTCTTTGTCATGCTTAAAGGCGAAACCAGCTTTGGCGGCGCGCTGGGCGTAGATATCCAGCAGCTCGGCCGCCACGTCGCGTACTTTCTCCGCCGCCTTCTGGCGCGCTTTGCTCCAGGCGTCGCCGCCAAGCTTATGCAGCGGCGCGTTCTCTTCCGCGCCGCCCGCATAGCGGCTAATCAGATGCAGCGACGAGACCGGCACATACAGTTTCGCGTCACCGGCATAGGTGAGCATCAGGTATTCCGCGGTAATGCCGCCCGCTTCCAGCGTCGTCAGCCCGGCATAACGGCCAACGCCATGCTCCAGATGCACGACCGGCTGGCCGGGGCGCAGCTCCGCCAGGTTGCGGATAAGGGTGTCCGGGTTAATGGTGCGGCGGCTCTCCTGGCGGCGGCGCGTCACGCGCTCGCCGAGCAGATCGCTTTCGCAGATAAACGCCCGGTGGCGCAGGGTATCGATAAACCCGCGCTCCGCCGCGCCGATACTCAGATAGCAGCCGCCGTCGGCGGCATCTTCCAGACGCAGCAGGCGCTTCGGCGCGATTTTAATGCGCGACAGCAGTTCAGAGAGCGCCTCGCGGCGGCCCTCGCTCTCCACCGAGAAAATCACCGGCCCGGTGAACGATTCAAGAAAACGGCGCAGGCTGTCGAGCGGCGCTTTCTGCTGGGCCTGGACGGCGATATCCGGCAGCGGCTGATAGCCGAGGTTGGTATTCGCGGCTTTATCGGCGAGCGCTTCGGTTTTGAGCTGCACGCGCGGCCAGGCTTTCAGCTGCGCGTAAAGCTCATCGGTGCGCAGCCAGAGTTCTTCAGGCGGCAGCAGCGGACGCATCGGGTCAACGCCGCGGTTCTCAAAACGCGCCACGGCATCGGCCCAGAAGCGGTCAGCGCTCGCTTCGAGATCGCCTGTGCTTACCACCAGCGTGTTTTTCGGGAAATAGCTGAACAGCGGCGGCAGCGGCTCGCTGAAAAACAGCGGCTGCCAGTATTCGATCCCGGCGGGCAGGGTGCCTTTGCTCACCTGCTGATAAATATGCTCCGGGTCGCGTTTCACCTCGAAACGGTCGCGCCACTGGCTGCGGAATAGTTCAATGGCCGCTTTGTCGGTCGGGAATTCATGCGCCGGCAGCAGGTTTATGGCCTCGACTTCTTCCAGCGTGCGCTGGGTGTCGACGTCAAACAACCGCAGGCTGTCGATTTCGTCATCGAAAAAGTCGATGCGGTAGGGCTGCTCGCTGCCCATCGGGTAGAGATCGAGCAGCGCGCCGCGGGTGGCGTATTCGCCATGCGCCATCACCTGGTCCACATGACGATAGCCCGCCTGGTCGAGCTGGCTGCGCAGCGTGTCGCGCGACAGCTGCTGGCCCTTTTGCATCACCAGCGCGTGACCGTGCAGGAAGCTGTGCGGACAGACGCGCTGCATCAGCGTGTTCACCGGCAGGATCAGCACGCCGCGCTGCATGCCCGGCAACTGGTAGAGCGTCGAGAGGCGCGAGGAGATAATTTCCTGATGCGGCGAGAAGCTGTCGTAAGGCAGCGTCTCCCAGTCGGCGAGATTCATCACCAGGCTTTCGGTAAACTGTTGAATTTCATCGTGCAGACGCAGGGCGTTTTGCATATCCGGCGCGATAAGCACCAGCGGGCCGGCGTGGCGTTCCGCCATTTCCGCCACCTCGACGGCGCAGGCCGCGCCGGTAAGTTCACCCAGTTGACGCTGATCGCCCGCTTTGACGGGCAGAGTGTAACGATATTGTTCAGGCATAGAAGGCGAAGCGTGCTCCGGTTGTGCCGCGTGTCCGGGATAAAAACCCGGCGACAGAGTGGGTTAGTGGTTCCATAAATCAGATCTGGGCTTTATTATCGTTGATCACTTTGCATTAGCAACCGTACAAGACGGATTTCATGTATCAACCTGTCGCGTTATTTATCGGCCTGCGCTATATGCGCGGGCGTGCAGCAGACCGCTTCGGCCGCTTCGTCTCCTGGCTCTCCACTATTGGCATCACGCTTGGCGTGCTGGCGCTGGTGACAGTGCTCTCCGTGATGAACGGTTTCGAGCGTGAACTGCAGAACAACATTCTCGGGCTGATGCCGCAGGCGGTAGTCAGCGCATCCAAAGGCTCCGTCAATCCGCAGCAATTGCCTGCTGACAGCCTCCACTTACAGGGCGTTAACCGCGTTGCGCCACTGACCACCGGCGATGTGGTGCTGCAAAGCGCCCGCAGCGTGGCGGTCGGCGTGATGCTGGGCATCGATCCGGCGCAGCGTGACCCGCTGACGCCGTATCTGGTGAACGTCAGACAGCAGGATTTGGCCGCCGGGAAATACAATATCATTCTCGGCGAACAGCTTGCGGGCCAGCTTGGCGTCAAGCGCGGCGATCAGCTGCGCCTGATGGTGCCGTCGGCCAGCCAGTTCACGCCGATGGGCCGACTGCCGAGCCAGCGTCTCTTTACCGTCATCGGCACCTTCGCCGCCAACAGTGAAGTGGACGGCTATCAGATGCTGGTGAATATCCAGGACGCCTCGCGCCTGATGCGCTACCCGGCGGGCAACATCACCGGCTGGCGGCTGTGGCTGAACGAGCCGCTTAAGGTAGATGTGCTGAGCCAGCAGACGCTGCCGGCGGGTACCGAATGGCACGACTGGCGCGATCGCAAGGGCGAGCTGTTCCAGGCTGTGCGCATGGAGAAAAACATGATGGGCCTGCTGCTGAGCCTTATCGTCGCCGTCGCCGCATTTAACATCATCACCTCGCTTGGGCTGATGGTGATGGAGAAGCAGGGCGAGGTAGCGATTCTGCAAACCCAGGGGCTGACGCGCCGTCAAATTATGGCGGTGTTTATGGTGCAGGGCGCGAGCGCGGGCGTCATCGGCGCGCTCTTTGGCGCGCTGCTCGGCGCGCTGCTCGCCAGTCAGTTGAATAACCTGATGCCGGTCATCGGCGCGTTCCTTGACGGCGCGGCGCTGCCGGTCGTTATCGAACCGTTGCAGGTCATCGGGATTGCGCTGGCGGCGATGGCCGTCGCGCTGTTGTCTACGCTTTATCCGTCCTGGCGCGCCGCCGCCACCGAACCCGCTGAGGCTTTACGTTATGAGTAATTCTGTGCTGTTACAGTGCGACAACCTGTGCAAACGCTACCAGGAAGGCAAAGTGCAAACGGATGTGTTGCACAACGTCAGCTTCAGCATCGACGCGGGCGAAATGATGGCGATTGTCGGCAGCTCCGGCTCCGGCAAAAGTACGCTGCTGCACCTGTTAGGCGGGCTCGATACGCCGACCTCCGGCGACGTGATTTTCAGCGGGCGACCGCTCAGCACGCTCTCCTCTTCGGCCAAAGCCGAACTGCGTAACCGCGAGCTCGGCTTTATCTACCAGTTCCACCATCTGCTGCCGGATTTCACCGCGATGGAAAACGTGGCGATGCCGCTGCTTATCGGTAAAGCGCCGAAGGCGGAGACCGAGCGCCGGGCGCTGGCGATGCTTGACGCCGTGGGGCTCGCGCACCGCAGCAGCCATCGCCCGTCGGAGCTCTCCGGCGGCGAGCGTCAGCGCGTCGCCATCGCCCGCGCGCTGGTGAATAACCCGCGTCTGGTGCTGGCGGATGAACCGACCGGCAACCTCGATGCGCGCAATGCCGACAGCATTTTCGATCTGCTTGGCGAGCTTAACAAAACCCAGGGCACCGCGTTTCTTGTGGTGACGCACGATCTGCAACTGGCGAAGCGTCTCTCGCGCCAGCTGGAGATGCGCGACGGGCATCTGAACCCTGAACTGACCCTGATGGGGAGGGCGTAAATGGGTTCCGCGTTATCGTTACTGATTGGCCTGCGTTTTAGCCGGGGCCGTCGGCGCAGCGGCATGGTGTCGCTGATTTCCGTGATTTCGACCGTCGGCATCGCGCTTGGCGTGGCGGTGCTGATTGTGGGCTTAAGCGCGATGAACGGGTTTGAGCGCGAGCTGAATAACCGCATTCTGGCGGTGGTGCCGCACGGCGAAATTGAGCCGGTCGACCAGCCGTGGCGCGGCTGGCAGCAGGCTGTGACGCGCATTGAGAAAGTCGACGGCATTGTCGCGGCAGCGCCCTACGTTAACTTTACCGGGCTGGTGGAGAGCGGGGCGAACCTGCGCGCCATTCAGGTCAAAGGCGTCGACCCGGCGCAGGAGCAGCGCCTGAGCGCGCTGCCGCGCTATGTGCAGAATAACGCCTGGCAGAGTTTCCAGGCGGGCAAACAGCAAATCATTATCGGAAAAGGCGTTGCGGATGCGCTGAAGGTGAAGCAGGGCGACTGGCTCTCCATCATGATCCCCAATTCCGACGCCGACCATAAGCTGCTGCAGCCAAAGCGCGTGCGTTTGCAGGTGGCGGGCATTCTGCAGCTGAGCGGCCAGCTCGATCACAGCTTCGCGATGGTGCCGCTGGCCGATGCGCAGGGGTATCTGAACTTAGGTGACAGTGTCACGGGTATCGCCCTTAAGGTGAAAGATGTCTTCAACGCAAACCAGCTGGTGCGCGACGCAGGCCAGGTCACCGATGCCTACGTTTACATCAAAAGCTGGATCAACACCTACGGTTATATGTACCGCGATATTCAGATGATCCGCGCCATTATGTATCTGGCGATGGTACTGGTGATAGGCGTCGCCTGCTTTAATATCGTCTCGACGCTGGTGATGGCGGTGAAAGACAAAAGCAGCGACATCGCGGTGCTGCGCACGCTCGGCGCGAAAGACGGCCTGATCCGCGCGATTTTCGTCTGGTACGGGCTGCTCGCGGGCCTGCTCGGCTCGGTCAGCGGCGTGGTGGTCGGCGTGCTGGCGTCCTGGCAGCTGACCGCGATTATTCACGTGATTGAAAAACTGATCGGCCATCATTTTCTCTCCGGCGATATCTATTTTATCGACTTCCTGCCGTCAGAGCTGCACGCGCTGGACGTGGTGTATGTGCTGGTCACGGCGCTGGTGCTGAGCCTGCTGGCGAGCTGGTATCCGGCGCGGCGCGCGAGCCGCATCGACCCGGCGCGGGTGCTGAGCGGACAATAAATCAGGGAGCGGCGGATGTATTACGGGTTTGACATTGGCGGCAGCAAAATCGCCCTTGGGGTGTACGATGACGCGCGGCGCCTGCAATGGCAAACCCGCGTCGCGACGCCGCACGACAGTTACGAGAACTTCCTTGACGCCATCGCCGCCCTGGTGACCGACGCGGACTCCCGCTTCGGCGCCGCGGGGCACGTTGGCGTCGGCATTCCCGGTATTCCTGAAACCGACGACGGGCTGCTTTATGCGGCCAACCTGCTCGCCGCCAGCGGCAGGGCGGTGCGACGCGATCTCAGCGCGCGGCTTGGGCGCGAGGTGCGCATCGATAACGACGCCAACTGTTTCGCGCTCTCCGAAGCCTGGGATGACGAATTTCGCGTTTACCCGGTGGTGATGGGGCTTATTCTTGGCACCGGCGTCGGCGGCGGGGTTATCGTTGACGGCAAACCGGTGACCGGGCGCAGCTTTATCACGGGCGAGTTCGGGCATATCCGGCTGCCGGTGGACGCGCTCGCGATCCTCGGGCGCGATATCCCGCTTCTTCGCTGCGGCTGCGGCCAGCATGGCTGCATTGAGAACTATCTTTCGGGCCGGGGCTTTGCATGGCTCTGGCAACACTTCTACCATCAATCACTGGACGCGCCGGAAATTATTGCGCGCTGGCATCAGGGTGATGCACAGGCGCAGGCGCATGTGGAGCGCTACACTGACCTGCTGGCGGTGTGTGTGGCAAGCCTCCTCACGGTGCTGGATCCGCACCTGGTGGTGCTGGGCGGCGGGTTGTCGGGGTTTGCGCACCTGACGACGGCGCTCTCAGCGAAGCTGCCCGCCCATCTGCTGCCTGTGGCGAAAGTGCCGCGCATTGAGCAAGCGCGTCATGGCGATGCAGGCGGTATGCGTGGCGCGGCTTTTCTCCATCTCACACGCTCACGGAGTTGAAATGCAATCGCGTCGTCTGCACCGGCTGGGCCGGTTTCGAAAGAATAAACGTCGGCTGCGCGAGCGGCTGCGCCAGCGAATTTTTTTCCGGGACAGAATTATGGTACCTGAAGAGATGAATAAACCTGTGGTGGTTGTGTTAACCGGGGCGGGGATCTCGGCGGAGTCGGGCATTCGCACCTTCCGCGCCGCCGACGGGCTGTGGGAAGAGCATCGGGTGGAGGATGTGGCGACGCCGGAAGGTTTCGCGCGCAATCCGCAGCTGGTGCAGGATTTTTACAACGCCCGGCGGCGTCAGCTCCAGCAGCCAGAGATTGAGCCCAACGCGGCGCATCTGGCGCTGGCGCGGCTGGAAGAGGCGTTCGGCGACCGCTTTTTGCTGATAACCCAGAATATCGATAACCTGCACGAGCGCGCCGGCAATAAAAATGTGGTGCATATGCATGGCGAACTGCTGAAGGTACGCTGTTCGCAGAGCGGGCAGGTGCTGGAGTGGACCGGCGACGTGACGCCCGCCGATAAGTGTCACTGCTGCCAGTTCCCCGCGCCGCTGCGCCCGCACGTAGTGTGGTTCGGCGAGATGCCGCTCGGCATGGACCGGATTTACGAGGCGCTGGCGCATGCCGACGTGTTTATCGCCATCGGCACCTCCGGGCATGTTTACCCGGCCGCCGGTTTCGTACACGAAGCGAAATTGCAGGGCGCGCATACGGTTGAGTTAAATCTCGAACCGAGTCAGGTCGGCAGCGAATTCGAAGAGAAGCATTACGGGCTCGCAAGCCAGGTGGTGCCGGAGTATGTTGAGAAGCTGCTGAAAGGGCTTTAAGCCAGCGGTGTCAGAGGGAAATGGCGGGTGCGCTGACGCTTACCCGCCCTGCAAATCACATAACGTTTTTATTCTGCGTAGGGTGGGTAAGCGAAGCACCCACCTGTTTACGGAAGAGAACGGGTCAAAACGGCGGGTGCGCTGACGCTTACCCGCCCTACAACTCACACAACGTTTTTATTCTGTGTAGGGTGGGTAAGCGCAGCGCACCCACCTTGTCACCCCGATAAACCTTAACGTCCCGCCTTTAACTTCTGGTAATACGACTCATAAATCGCGCTCGCGTCGCCGACGTCGTTCTGCCATTCGCCTTTCTGAATGGTCGCCTCGTCCGGGTAGAGCGATTTATCCTCCGCCACCTCTTTTTTAAGCAGCTTGCGGGCGGCGAGGTTCGGCGTCGGGTAGCCGATGGTTTCAGCCACCTGTTTCGCCACGTCCGGGCGCAGCAGGAAGTTAATCAGCTTATGCGCGCCCTCGACGTTTTTCGCGTTCGCCGGAATGGCCAGACTGTCCATCCAGAAAATCCCGCCTTCCTTCGGCCAGACCACCTCCAGCGGCGCGCCGGCCTGACGCGCGACCCACGCGGAGCCGTTCCACACCATGCCGAGATTTACTTCGCCTTCCAGATACGGGTTCGCCGGGTTGTCGGAGTTAAACGCCGCCACGTTCGGCATCAGCGTTTTCAGCTCGTTGTACGCCGCTTCAATCTCTTTCGGGTCGGTGGTATTGCCCGAAAGTCCAAGCTTACGCAGCGCCATCTGGAACACTTCGCGCGCGTCGTCGGTCAACAGCAGGCTGCCTTTATATTCCGGCTTCCAGAGATCCGCCCAGGACGTCACGCTTTTGGGATCGATCGCATCGCTGTTCACGCCGATGGCCGTCGCCCCCCAGATATAGGGCACGGAATAATCGTTATTCGGATCGAACGGCTTGTTCAGCGTCGCCGGATCCAGGTTGTGGAAGTTCGACAGCTTGCTCTTGTCTATCTTCTGGATCATCCCTTCCTTGCGCATCTTGTCGACAAAGTAGGTGGACGGCACCACCAGATCGTATGCGCCCTGCTGATAGGTTTTCAGCTTGGCGTACATGGTCTCGTTCGATTCATAGGTCGAATAGATAACCTTGATGCCGGTCTCTTTGGTGAACTGCTCCAGCAGGCCTGGCGGCACATACTCGGTCCAGTTGTAGAAGTAGAGCGTTTTACCGTCGTCAGCCTGCGCGGCGCTCATGCCGACCGCCAGAGCACCCGCTGCAAGCAGGTGGCGTGACCATTGTTTCATTTTACGTCCCCTGAGTTGAAGGCCTGACGAGGCAGGCTTTTGGTTTTATCGCGAAGCAGCAGCTGGCTTGCCAGTACCAGGACCAGCGAAAGCGCCAGCAAAATGGTGGCGAGCGCGTTCACTTCCGGCGACACGCCCACTTTTACCATCGAGTAAATCTTCAGCGGCAGAATTTCATAACCCGGCCCCGTCACAAACGACGAGACCACCACGTCATCCATCGACAGCGTAAAGCTCAGCAGCCAGCCTGCGGCCACCGCAGGCATCGCGAGCGGCAGGATGATTTTGCGAAGGATAATGATTTCACTGGCGCCCAGGTCACGCGCCGCCTCCAGCATCCGCACATCAAAGCCTTTGAGCCGTGAGTAGACGGTCACGACCACGAACGGCAGACAGAACGTGATGTGTGAAAAGAGCAGCGACCAGAACCCGAGCTCAATGCCCGCCAGCATAAACAGCACCAGCAGGGAAATCGCCATCACGATATCCGGCGACATCATCACCACAAACAGCATGCCGCTGACAAAGGGTTTGCCGCGAAACCGGTAGCGAAAAAGCGCCACCGCCGTCAGCGCGCCGATAGCGGTGGCGAACGTGGCGGAGAACACCGCCATGGTCAGCGAGTGCCGGGCCGCCTGCAACAGGCTGTCGTTATTCATCAGCAGGCTGTACCAGCTGGTGGTAAAGCCCTGCCAGTTAATGCCGAAACGCGAGCTGTTGAACGAGTTCACAATCAAAATAACGATCGGGATGTAAAGATAAGCGTAAATGGCGGTCATAAAACCGCCGCGCAGCAGTCGACCCATCATTCCAGCTCTACCTTCTTGTTAAGCAGGCGCGCGGCGCGCCAGTAGACCAGCAGCATCAGACCCATCACCAGCGTCAGCGTGATGCTGGTCGCCGCGCCAAACGGCCAGTCGCGGATATTGAGGAACTGGCTCTTGATGACGTTGCCGATAAGCAGGTTTTTCGCGCCGCCCATCAGATCGGAGACATAAAACAGCCCCATCGCGGGCAGCATCACCAGCAGGCACCCGGCAATAATGCCCGGCATCGTCAGCGGCAGAATAATGCGCACGAAGGTTTGCAGCTTGCTGGCGCCGAGATCGCGCGCGGCTTCCAGCAGCGGCTTATCGAGCTTCTCAATGCTGGAGTAGAGCGGCATCACCATAAACGGCAGCAGGATATAAACCAGGCCGATAATCACCGCCGACGGGGTGTACATGATGCGCACCGGCGTGTCGATAACCCCGAGCCAGAGCAGGAACTCGTTCAGATAGCCGCGCGTGCTGAGAAAGAGCTTCAGCCCGTAAATGCGAATCAACGAGTTGGTCCAGAAGGGCACAATCAGCAGGAACAGCAGCAGCGGGCGCACCTTCGCCGGGAGCCTCGCCAGGAACCACGCGAACGGATAACCGAGCACCAGACACGCGAGCGTCGCCTGCAACGCCATATTTAGCGAGTGCAGCAGCACCTCAAAATAGAGCGGGTCGAGCAGGCGCGCGTAGTTATTAAGCGTAAACACCAGGCTTACGAAATGCGCGTCGTCGCGGGTCAGGAAACTGGTGGCGATGATCATCAGGTTGGGCAGGAACACAAACAGCACCAGCCAGCCGACGATCGTGGCGATCACGATATTCTGGAATTTACGCGAGCTCTTCATCGGCCAGCACCACCTCCCAGCTTTCCACCCAGGTCACGGCTATTTTCTGGTCGAGCGAGTGGTCGAAATCCGGGTCATCTTCGTTAAAGAATTCGCTGACCAGCACCATTTTGCCGTTTTCCAGCTCGACGACCGACTCCAGCGTCATGCCTTTATAGTTGCGCTCGCGCACAAAGCCTATCAGACCGTCGGCCTCGCCTTCGCCGTTGATCTCCTCAACGCGCAGATCTTCCGGGCGCAGCAGCACCTTGATCTTCTGGCCATCCGCGACCGGGAAACTGACATACAGCACGCACTCGCGGCCTTCCACGTTCGCCCGCACGCGCTGTGCGTCGACGCGCTCAATCACCGTCGCCTCAAAGATATTGATTTCGCCAATAAAGCTCGCCACGAAGAGGTTTTTCGGCTCTTCGTAGATTTCGCGCGGCGTGCCGTCCTGCTCGATGCGCCCGTCGCGCATCACCACGATGCGATCGGACATGGTCAGCGCTTCTTCCTGATCGTGGGTCACGAATACAAACGTAATGCCCAGCTTGCGCTGCAGCGCTTTTAGCTCGTTCTGCATCTGTTTGCGCAGTTTGTAGTCGAGCGCGGAGAGCGATTCATCGAGCAGCAGCAGGCGGGGTTTATTCACCACCGCGCGGGCGATAGCCACACGTTGTTGCTGGCCGCCGGAAAGTTGATGCGGTTTGCGCTGGGCAAATTCCTCAAGCTGCACCATCTTTAAGGCATCCATCACGCGCGGCGCTATCTCGCTGGCGGGCGTTTTCTGCATCCGCAGGCCGAAGGCGACGTTGTCAAATACCGTCATATGCGGGAAGAGGGCGTAACTCTGGAAAACGGTGTTCACGTGGCGATGTTCGGCGGGAACGTCGGTGATGTCCTGCGAATCGAGGGTGATTCGCCCGGCGTCAGCATTCTCAAGGCCCGCGATAAGGCGCAGCACGGTCGTTTTACAGCAGCCGGAAGGGCCGAGAAGCGTCAGGAATTCACCATGATTGATGGTCAGTGAGAAATCAGAAATGACGGTTTTACCATCAAAGCTTTTCCCGATATCCGCCAGTTGCAGAAGCGGGGAAAGCGAGCGCGGCTGTGTATTCAATTTTTTTACTCTGTCCCGTAAAAAACGCATCAAGAAGAAACCGGATGCGGGGTTTGTGATGAACCACCTTTGGGTCTGGCACGTAATAAGGGCAGGCATTCTACGGCAAACCATTGAAATCGCCAATGCCACAGACGTTTTCCTGGCGGTTTCGCGCGTTTTTCGCGGGCTTTCATTCACGAAGACGTATACGGGGCGGCTACTCCTTTTTTCCCGGCAGGATTATTCCTCTTCGCCGGGTATAAGGTGACCTGAAACAATATTTGTCTTTTAATGCTTAATGATAATGACGTCACAAAATAACAGGGGGTGAGAACATGGATAAATTACTCGAGCGTTTCCTGCAATATGTCACGATGGATACCCAGTCACGGGCCGGGGTGAAGCATGTTCCCAGCACCGAAAGCCAGTGGAAGCTGTTAAACCTGCTGAAAAACCAGATGGAAGCCCTGGGAATGACCCAGGTGGTGCTGAGCGAGCACGGCACGCTGACCGGTACGCTGCCGTCGAATGTTAATAAACCCGTTCCGCCCATCGGATTCATTGCTCATGTGGATACGTCGCCCGATTTCACCGCAAAAAACGTGAACCCGCAGATTGTCGAAAACTACCGCGGCGGGGATATCGCGCTCGGCACCGGCGAGGAGATCCTGTCGCCGGTGATGTTCCCGGTGCTGCATCAACTGCTCGGCCATACGCTTATCACGACAGACGGCAAAACGCTCCTCGGCGCCGATGATAAAGCGGGCGTGGCGGAGATCATGACCGCGATGGCGACCCTTGCGCAGAGCGACATTCCCCACGGCGATATCCGCGTCGCCTTCACGCCGGACGAAGAAGTAGGCAAGGGCGCGAAGCATTTCGACGTCGGGGCGTTTGACGCGCGCTGGGCGTATACGATGGATGGCAGCGGCATCGGCGAGCTGGAGTATGAGAATTTCAACGCCGCGTCGGTGACCATTAAAATTGTTGGCAACAACGTCCACCCCGGCACCGCCAAAGGCGTGATGGTGAACGCGCTGTCGCTGGCGGCACGCATTCATGCGAAGGTGCCCGCCGATGAGAGCCCGGAGTGCACCGAAGGGTATGAAGGCTTTTATCATCTGCACACCATGAAAGGCTCGGTGGATCGCGCGGAGATGCATTACATCATCCGCGATTTTGACCGCGAGAATTTCGAAGCGCGTAAGCGTCGTATGATGGAGATAGCCAAAGAGGTCGGCAAAGGGCTGCACCCGGATTGTTACATCGAGCTCGCGATTGAAGACAGCTATTACAATATGCGTGAAAAAGTGGCCGGGCATCCGCATATCATCGAGATTGCGCGTCAGGCGATGGTGGATTGCGGCATCGAGCCGCAGATGAAACCGATTCGCGGCGGCACCGACGGCGCGCAGCTGTCGTTTATGGGCCTGCCGTGCCCCAACATTTTCACCGGCGGGTACAATTACCACGGCAAACACGAGTTCGCGACGCTTGAAGGCATGGAGAAAGCGGTGCGCGTGATTGTGCGCATCGCCGAGTTAACCGCGCAGCGGGCGGAGTGAGGGCGCGCGGTAAGCGTGCATGAAAAAGGCGGGTGCGCTAACGCTTACCCGCCCTACAGATTCAGATGACCGTTATGTTGTGTGCCAGTACGTAGGGCGGGTAAGCGAAGCGCACCCGCCGCCTCAGTCCCGGTTAATCCGCGAAATACCAGTAGCCGCTGTTGACCAGCGCCGCCAGCATCGCCAGGAATGACGGGTCTTCCAGCGCGTCGCCGAACATCGCCTCATCCAGCACCATTTCATTGGCGAGCTGATGCAGCGCCGGGCGGTGCGGCGTGTCTATCTTCTCGCCATTCACAAACACGTCTTCGCCGATACGCAGCACGCGCAGGCCGCCGAGGCGCACCAGCGTGTCGCCCTGTTTCAGCGCGTCGTAGATTTCATCCGGCTGATACGGCGGCTCCGGCGGCGAAACGTCCAGCTCGTGACGCGACTGGGTAATGAACTCGCCAAACCACTCGTTGAAATGCGCCGGGTCGCGGATCAGATCCAGCATCATCTCGCGAAGCTTATCCACTTCCGCGGGCACGATATCCGCCGCGTAGTCGCGGGTCGGTACGTCCGGGTCGCTGTAGCGCTGGCTGCCAAGCTCGCGTTGCAGCACGTAATCGGCGAAACCGCTGATAAGTTCGCGACCGCTCGGCGCGCGAAAGCCCACCGAATAGTTCATTGAGTTTTCCAGCGAATAGCCTTCGTGCGGGAAGCCTGGCGGAATATAGAGAATATCGCCCGGCTCCAGCTCTTCGTCGATCAGCGCTTCAAACGGGTCGACCTGTAGCAGATCCGGGTGGGGGCAGTGCTGCTTCATCGGCACTTTTTCGCCGACGCGCCAGCGGCGACGGCCGACGCCCTGAATAATAAACACATCGTACTGGTCAAGGTGCGGGCCCACGCCGCCGCCGGGCACCGAGAAGGAGATCATCAGATCGTCAATGCGCCAGTCCGGCAGGGCGCGGAACGGACGCATCAGCGCCGCGCTCGGCTCGTGCCAGTTATTGACCGCCTGCACCAGCAGCGACCAGTTGTTTTCGCCTAAATGATCGTAGCTCTGAAACGGGCCGTGGCTCACTTCCCATTTGCCGTCCTGATGACTGACCAGGCGGCTGTCCACCTCGTTCTCCATCGCAAGACCGGCCAGTTCGTCCGGGGAGAGCGGGTCGACAAAATTCTTGATGCCGCGCTTTAACACCACCGGGCGTTTCTGCCAGTAGCGTTCGATGAAATCGGGCCAGTTAATCTCTACGTGGTAATCCATATTATTTTCCGCAGGCTCTGAAGATGAGTCGGATTATAACGGACGCGCGTCACTCTGCGTGGCCGTCGGGCAGGTTTTTTCGCAGAGTGGCGGAAGCGTCGCCAGCGGGCGGCTGCTGGCGGGCGAAAATCACTTCCATTCTGGCGCCGCCGAGCGGACTGCTGCCGGTGAGGATCTGCCCGCTGTACTGCTCGACCACTTCGCGCGCCACAGACAGCCCGACGCCCTGGCCGGGGCGCAGCGTATCGGCCCGCTGGCCGCGATCGAACACCAGCACGCGTTTGCTCTCCGGTATGCCAGGGCCGTCATCTTCGACCACCAGGTGCAGCGTATCGTCCGCCACGCGCGCGGTCACTTCCACAAACTCCAGGCAATATTTGCAGGCGTTATCCAGCACGTTGCCCATCACTTCGAGAAAATCGTTTTTCTCGCCGATAAACACGATCTCCGGCGAGATATCGAGCGTAATGCTCACGCCTTTGCGCTGGTAAACCTTGTTCAGCGCCGAGGTCAGGTTATCGAGCAGCGGCGCCACCGGGTGCAGCTCGCGGCTCAGCAGCATATTGCCGCTGCGCATGCTGGCGCGGTGCAGGTAGTAGCCAATCTGCTGCGAGATGCGGCTTATCTGCTCAAGCATCACCGGCTCGGCCTGCTCGACGGCGGTTTTGCCGGTACGCAGCGAGCGCAGCGTACTTTGCAGCACCGCCAGCGGCGTTTTCAGGCTGTGGGTGAGGTCCGTGAGCGTGGTGCGGTATTTCTCATAGCGCTCGCGCTCGCTTTTCAGCAGCCGGTTAAGGTTATGTACGAGACTTGTCAGCTCGCGGGTCGTATAGGGGTTGAGCTGTTCGCGGTGATGTTCTTCGAGTTCGCGCACTTCGCGGGCCAGCGCCTCAATCGGGCGCAGGCTCCACCAGGCGGCGAGCCACAGCAGCGGAACAACCAGCAGCAGATTCGCCGCGAGCACATAGATAAACCAGTTCCAGACGCTCCAGGAGCTTTTCAGCTCGTCGGGAATGGTGTCGACCACGACCACCGTCAGCGAGGGCATAGTGGCGGTCGCCGGGTAGATATTCACCGCCACCGAGTGCGTGGTCTCGTCATTGCGGTCGGGATCGTAATCGTTCAGACGCGCTTGCAGAGAGGGATTAGCGCCCAGCAGTACACGGGTATCGCTAAAGCGCGTTTCCAGCTCGTGAAAGCCGTTGGCGGAGAGCCATTCCGGGCGGATTTCTTTCAATAGCCACGGCACGTTGCGCTGCGACCAGAGCAGTTTGCCTTTTTCGCTATAGATAAACGTCAGCGTCGGGCTCTGCCTGTCGATATGATCGGGGATCTCGACACTCAGCGCGCCGTTGTCATAGCGAGCCAGCGTATAGAACAGATTGCTCTCGCCGCGCAGCAGGCGGAAGGTGGTTTTGTCGAAGCTCACGCTGTAGCCCACCAGCGCGACCACGCCGTAAGCGAGCGACAGCACCAGCACGACCGCCGCCGTCGCCAGCAGAAAGCGAACCCGCAGCGACAGCGGCAAAAAGTGACGCAGGAATCTTTTCATTTAGCGCAGATCGAACCGGTAACCCTGGCCGCGCACCGTGGTGATCGCCTCGCCGGGGTATTGCGCCTGAATTTTTTTCCGCAGGCGTCCCATCAGGACGTCAATGGTGTGGCTTTCGCGCAGCTCGGCGTCCGGGTAAAGCTGGAGCATCAGCGAATCTTTGCTGACCACTTTGCCGGCGTTGCGAATAAGCGTTTCCATAATCGTGTATTCAAAGGCGGTCAGGCGGATCAGGTTGTCATTAATGGTCACTTCGCGGCGCGAGAGATCCACCACGAACGGGGGCATCGAGATAACCTGCGAGGCGAGCCCGCTGTTGCGCCGCAGCAGCGCCTGCATGCGCGCCACCACCTCTTCGATGTGAAACGGTTTGGTTACATAATCGTCGGCGCCCGCGCCCAGCACTTCTACTTTGTCCTGCCAGCCTTCGCGGGCGGTGAGCACCAGGATGGGCAGCGTGATGTCGTGCGAGCGCCAGCGGCGGATGAGGCTCAGGCCGTCTTCGTCCGGCAACCCGAGATCGACGATCGCCACGTCCGGCAGATGTTCATTGAGGTAGTAATCGGCTTCTTTGGCGTCTTCCGCCGCATCCACCTGATGGCCCAGCTCAGAGAGCTGCACTTTCAGGTGATGCCGCAGCAGAGCGTTATCTTCGACGACCAGCACGCGCATGCGACGTCCCCTTATTTATTAATCTGGCAAATAGTTTAACGCCAATTATTACCAAAAGGGCATAAACATTGGATAAACCAGCCGGGGATCGCGCGGGGCGTGAAAGGGTAAGGCGGGAAATAAAAAACGCCACCCGAAGGTGGCGTCGCGTGCGGATTATTTCAGGTCGTCAACCATCTGAATGGCGCGGCCGATATAGTTGGCGGGCGTCATCGCTTTCAGGCGCGTTTTCTCGTCTTCCGGCAGGTCGAGGCTGTCGATGAACTGCTTCATGCCTTCGGCGTCAACGCGTTTGCCGCGGGTCAGCTCTTTGAGCTTCTCGTACGGCTTCTCAATGCCGTAGCGGCGCATCACGGTCTGAATGGGTTCGGCCAGCACTTCCCAGTTGTGGTCCAGTTCGTCCAGCAGACGATCGCGGTTCACTTCCAGCTTGCTCACGCCCTTCAGCGTGGACTGGTAGGCGATAAGCGCATAGCCGACGCCGACGCCGAGGTTACGCAGCACGGTGGAATCGGTGAGGTCGCGCTGCCAGCGGGAAACCGGCAGCTTGCTCGCCAGGTGTTGCAGCACGGCGTTTGACAGCCCCAGGTTGCCTTCGGAGTTCTCAAAATCGATCGGGTTCACCTTGTGCGGCATGGTGGAAGAGCCGATTTCGCCCGCGATGGTTTTCTGTTTGAAGTGGTTCAGCGCGATATAGCCCCAGACGTCGCGGTCGAAGTCGATGAGGATGGTGTTAAAGCGCGCCATGCAGTCGAACAGCTCGGCGATGTAGTCATGCGGCTCGATCTGGGTGGTGTACGGGTTCCACTGAATGCCGAGCGAGGTCACAAACTCCTCGCTGAACTGATGCCAGTCCACTTCCGGGTAGGCGGCGATGTGGGCGTTATAGTTGCCGACCGCGCCGTTGATTTTGCCGAGGATCTCGACCTGGGCGAGCTGGCGGTACTGGCGCTCCATACGGTAGGCGACGTTCGCCATCTCTTTACCCATGGTGGACGGCGTCGCCGGCTGGCCGTGGGTGCGCGAGAGCAGCGGGATATCGCGATACTGGTGCGCCAGATCTTTTACCGCGTCGATAATCTTGCGCCAGAAGGGCAGGATCACTTCCTCGCGCGCGGTAGAGAGCATCAGCGCGTGGGAGAGATTGTTGATGTCCTCAGAGGTGCAGGCGAAGTGGATGAATTCCGAGACCGCGTGCAGCGCCGGCACTTCCGCCACTTTTTCCTTCAGAAAATACTCCACCGCTTTAACGTCGTGGTTGGTGGTGCGCTCGATAGTCTTGATGTGCGCGGCATCTTCTTCGCTGAAGCCCGCGACAATCGCATCAAGGAAATCGTTTGCGTTTTTGTCAAAAGCAGGAACTTCCTTGATCGCTGCGTGTGCGGCCAGCTTTTGCAGCCAGCGTACTTCAACCTGTACGCGGAACTTCAGCAGGCCAAATTCGCTGAAAATGGCGCGCAGCGCGCTGACTTTATCGCCGTAGCGTCCATCAACGGGGGAAACGGCGGTCAGTGAGGATAATTCCATCAGTCACTCCTGAGAGGTTAACATTGAGCAAGAATTTGTTTCGCCTGGGTGGTCAGACGATTACGGGAAAACATCAGTTGCAGGCGTCCGCCGCCGACCTGCTGCCACAGCACGGCGGCGCGGATGCCCGCCAGTAAGGTGGCGCGCACTTTGGCCTGTACCTGCGGGCTTTGCAGCACATTCGGCGAACCGTTGACCTGAATGCGCGGTCCGAGCGGGCTAATCACATCCACGTAGATCCCGGCCATCGCGTTCATCAGCGTGTCGGACTCCAGCTCGAAGTGCTCAAGCTGGCGGCTTAAATCGGCAATGCGGTTGCCAAGCGTATTCATCGCGCCTTTGCTGGCGGCAAGCTTACGCTCCAGCACCATCAGGCTTAAGGTGTAGCGCGTCAGTTCAGCCCCGGGGCCCTGACGATTGCTGGTGTTGAGAATGCCAAGCAGCGTCTCCAGACCGGTTTTCAGCCCGGCTTCTTCGCCGCCAAACACGGCAAGCGTGGACGCCGGGTTCTGGTCAATCACGCTTTTCAGCGACACGCGCAGCGCCTGCGCGTCACACGTGCCTTCATGCGCGAGCGCCTGAACCAGACGCGCCGACTGGCAGATGCCCGCCAGCGCAAGGGTGATGTCATAGAAGTTCTTTGCCACACGTGCTCCTTTTTGACCGCGGCGTCTCATTCATCGCCGCGCAAGCGGCATCACAGTTAAACCGGCAGCGGCAGGCGCTGTTCGATAATACCGCCGCCGAGGCAGACGTCACCCAGATAAAACACGGCGGACTGCCCGGGCGTGACCGCGGCGACCTGCTCGTCAAAGCGCACTTCAATGCGGTCATCGTCAAGCGGGCGCACGGTGCAGGGAATATCGGTCTGGCGATAGCGGGTTTTCACGGTGCAGCTAAACGGCGCAGTGACCGGCTCGCGACTGACCCAGTGCAGCTGCTGCGCAATCAGGCCGACAGACATCAGGCGCGGGTGATCGTGGCCCTGGGCGACAATCAGAATATTGTTTTCGACGTCTTTATCCACCACGTACCACGGCTCTTCACCGCCATCTTTGGTGCCGCCGATGCCGAGACCTTTGCGCTGGCCGAGGGTATGGTACATCAGCCCCTGATGCTCGCCGAGGGTGTCGCCGTCCACGGTCACGATTTTACCCGGCTGCGCGGGCAGGTAACGGCCCAGGAATTCGCGGAATTTGCGCTCGCCGATAAAGCAGATGCCGGTGGAGTCTTTTTTCTTCGCGGTCACCAGGTCGAGCTCTTCGGCGATGCGGCGCACTTCCGGTTTTTCCAGCTCGCCGACCGGGAAGAGGCTCTGCGCGACCTGATCGTGGCCGAGCGTGTAGAGGAAGTAGCTCTGGTCTTTATTGCCGTCGAGACCTCGCAGCAGGCGGCTTTTGCCGTCGACGTCCGCACGGCGCACGTAGTGGCCGGTCGCGATATAATCCGCGCCCAGATCTTCAGCGGCAAACTCCAGGAAGGCTTTGAATTTAATTTCTTTGTTGCACAGGATATCCGGGTTTGGCGTGCGTCCGGCTTTATATTCCGCCAGGAAATGCTCAAACACGTTATCCCAGTACTCCGCCGCGAAGTTTACGGTATGCAGCTCAATGCCGAGCTTATCGCACACCGCCTGCGCGTCGGCGAGGTCAGAGGCGGCCGTGCAATAATCCTCGCCGTCATCCTCTTCCCAGTTCTTCATAAAGAGACCTTCCACCTGATAGCCCTGCTGTTGCAGCAGGTAAGCGGAAACGGAGGAATCGACGCCGCCGGACATCCCGACGATGACTTTTTTCTGGCTGTTATCAGACATTGCACCACTCACGACATAAAACAAAGGCGGCGTATTCTAGCACGCGCTGGCGACGCAAACACCCCCTGCGCGCGGCGGGTTGCGCGCGCGGCATGCAGAAAGGCGTTTAACGGCAAGAATTGCAACGTGCGGGACGCGACGCCGGCGGGGAAAAGGGCGCAAGGCGGGGGAAAAGACGCGGAGCCGCGGCGGCGGCCCCGCGTGCGTGTTATGCGTAGCGCTCGTCGATGCTGAACTGCTCGACGGTTTGCGCCAGCTGCTGCGCCTGCTCTTCGAGCGAGCTTGCGGCGGCGGCCATCTGCTGCACCAGCGCGGCGTTCTGCTGGGTGACGCCATCCATCTCGTTAACGGCAATCGTCACCTGGCTGATGCCTTTCGACTGCTCGTCAGACGCGCTGACGATTTCGCCGATGATGGTCTGTACGGAATGCACCGCCTGGGTCATCTCCTGCATGGTTTTCCCGGCGTCGTTCACCAGCTGCACGCCGTTGGCGACGCGCTGGCCGGATTCCTCGATCAGCGCGGCAATCTCTTTCACCGCGTTGGCGCTGCGCTGCGCCAGGCTTCGTACTTCGCTTGCGACCACCGCGAAGCCGCGACCCTGTTCACCCGCGCGCGCCGCCTCTACCGCGGCGTTGAGCGCCAGGATATTGGTCTGGAACGCGATGCTGTTGATCATGGTGGTGATGTCGCTGATTTTCTTCGAGCTGTCGTCAATCTGCGCCATCGTCTGGACCACCTGGCCGACGAGCGTTTCGCCGCGGCTGGCGATCTGCGTGGCGTTGGCGGTGAGCTCGGTCGCATGGTGCGCGTTGGCGGCGTTATGTTTCACCGTGGCGCTGATCTGCTCCATACTGGCGGCGGTCTGCTCCAGCGCGGCGGCCTGTTCTTCGGTGCGCGAGGAGAGGTTGATGTTGCCGCTGACTATCTCGCCCGCGCCCTGACGGACCGACTCGCTGGCCTCTTTAATTTGCCCGACGATGCCGCGCAGTTGTGACTGCATCGTATCCAGCGCGTAGAACAGACTGCCGCGATCGCCCGGTTTCACCGGCACCACGTTATCGAGCTTGCCGTCGGCGACGGCCAGCGCGATGGTGGCGGCTTCCAGCGGTTCGCCGCCGAGCGGTTTAAGCACTTTGCGACTGAAGACGATGCCGAGCAGCGCGCTCACCAGCAGGATACTCACCACCATCAAAATAATGGCGTTCATCAGCTGGCGGTTAGCGGCCGCCATCACCTGGCTTACCGGCGCCACAATGCCCAGATACCATTTATCCGTGCTGTTGCCGATGGTGACAGGCTGCCACGTAACCAGCGCTTTTTCACCGAGGATCGGATCGTCCTGCTCCACCACATTGCTGGTATAACCGGCGGTGTCGCCAGGGAACGGCTTGCTGGTCAGCTTTTTATCCGGGTATGAAACAATTTTACCGGCCGTGGACAGCAGCATGGCGTAACCGCCGCCTTCCCACGGTTTGATCTGGTTCACTTTTTGCTGCAGTGACGCCAGCGAAATATCGGAGGTCACCACGCCCTTGAGCTGGCCGTCGGAAACAATCGGCGCCGCCACCGAGGTCAGCAGCGTCGGCACGCCGTTATAGGCGTAGCTGTAGGGTTCGATCAGCGTATCTTTCTGGGATTTTTGCGGGACTAAATAATAGTCGCCCTGGCCTGGCGTCAGGTACGAGAGCAGGGGATGGAATTTGTAGCCGCCCGCCTGGTCATGGTCGACGAAAAACGCGTAACGGCCTTTGGGTGCCTGACCGGGCTTGCCGTCAAACTCCGCATCGCGTCCGTCAAACGCGTTCTCTTCAAAAATCACCGATACCGAAAGGTAATCGGGGTTATCGCGCAGCGCGCCTTCCAGCAGCTGGTCAGCGACTTTACGATCGGTGATGCCGGCGCGGGGCAGGGACGCCATGCTGTGGCCAAGGTTATGCGCCACGTCGCGCGCGTAGTTGAGCTCTTGCTGAATTTTCAGCGCCTCGCTCTGGGCTATCTGTTTTAAGTAGCTTTCGGCCAGTGATTTTTGTTCATTGCTGGACTGCCAGCTCAGCACGCCGATGGTGACGACAAAACCCAGCGTGATGGTTAACGCGCCCGTCAGCAGCATCTGCGCGCGGGTACTCATCTTTTTATGTACGGATTGTCTGGCCATCACGGCTCCTCAGGATCAACCACGAAATATCATTACTTTCCCTTCGCTACGAGCCTCCTGGTCAATGTTCTATCGGCGTTTGTTTTTTGTTCTTTAATCAGGTGCAAACAGCGAATGACGACGTAAAAACAGGAGGTTTACAGAAGAAACAGCGGGCGTGTGTTGATGAAGCACGCGACGGCGGGAGAAGATGCTGAGTGTAGAGGCATGCGGCAGCATGTTAAGCTGCCGTTAAAAGTTTCGCGGCGAAACAAATTTGTGGGCGGTGTGACGCAATGCTCAGTGGAACGGCCAGTTAAACGCGCCGATAAGCGAGAGCGGGTAGCGCTCGCCCTGCTGCCAGGTGCGGATACTCTCGGCCACCAGCGGCGAACGCAGGTTCCCGGCGGTAAGAATGTCCTCAGCGCTCACCCAGCGGCAGCAGTCGATATCGCTGTCTTGAGGGTCGGTGGGCAGCGGCGCGTCGAGTTCGATACTGAACAGAAAGCGCAGAAACGGCGTGTTATCGGGCGCCTGCCACTGGTGCAGACGCAGAAAATGCTGCGGCTCGGCGCGGATGCCGGTCTCTTCCCACAGCTCCCGGCGGGCGGCTTCCAGGAGCGTTTCATCGGCTTCGAGATGGCCGGCGGGCTGGTTCCACAGCGCTTTGCCGTTGATGGTCTCTTCCACAACCAGGAATTTGCCCTGCGCGTGAACCACGCAGGCGACGGTGACATGGGGTTTGAACATCCGGTTCTCCTTATTTGAGCGTAATTTCTCGCCACTGGCCGCAGGCCAGAGAATCAAGAGTATAGTCGCCCATCGCATAGCGAATCAGGCGCAGCGTCGGGAAGCCGATATGCGCGGTCATGCGCCGCACCTGGCGGTTGCGCCCTTCATAAAGCGTGACCTTAAGCCAGCGGGTAGGGATGGATTTGCGCTCGCGGATGGGCGGATGGCGCGGCCACAGCCAGGCGGGCTCGTCCACCAGCTCCACGCCCGCAGGGAGCGTCGGCCCGTCGTTCAGCGTCACGCCGTGGCGCAGTTTTTCAAGCGCGTCTTCCGTCGGCTCGCCTTCGACCTGCACAAAATAGATTTTACCGGTACGTTTGCCAGGCTGAGTTAATCTGGCCTGCAACGCGCCGTCGTTCGTCAGCACCAGCAGCCCTTCGCTGTCGCGATCCAGACGCCCTGCGGCATAGACGCCGGGGACAGGAATAAAATCCTTTAGCGTCTGGCGGCCCGCTTCATCGGTAAACTGCGGCAGCACATCGTAGGGTTTATTAAACAGGATCAGCCGTTTCGGGCCTTCAGGTTTGCGGCGCTTAGCGGAATGTTGTGAGCTGAATCGCTCAAGCCGGTGATTTCTAAAAGAAGTTTTCTGCATACTATTTTCAGGCTTTATCAATTGCCGCATTATACCCTATTCATAAGGGCGTGGCATGGGGCAGAACATTGAGGTAGTATTATCACGCCTATTACAAATCATTAACAAAAATGAGTCACAACCAGAAGCGCTCGAAGGAGAGGTGAATGGAAAGCAAAGTAGTAGTTCCGGCGGAAGGTGAAAAGATCACAGCGCAAAACGGCAAGCTGAATGTACCCCACAACCCGATCATCCCGTTCATTGAAGGCGACGGTATCGGCGTGGACGTTACCCCAGCGATGCTGAAAGTGGTCGACGCCGCGGTTGAGAAAGCCTACAAAGGCGAGCGTAAAATTTCCTGGATGGAAATTTACACCGGTGAGAAATCTACCCAGCTTTATGGCCAGGACGTCTGGCTGCCCCAGGAAACCCTGGATCTGATTCGTGAATATCGCGTTGCCATCAAAGGCCCACTGACCACGCCGGTCGGCGGCGGTATTCGCTCCCTTAACGTTGCCCTGCGCCAGGAGCTGGACCTTTACGTCTGCCTGCGCCCGGTGCGTTACTACCAGGGCACCCCAAGCCCGGTAAAACACCCGGAACTGACCGACATGGTTATCTTCCGTGAGAACTCCGAAGACATCTACGCGGGCATCGAGTGGAAAGCCGACTCTGCCGACGCGGAAAAAGTCATCAAATTCCTGCGCGAAGAAATGGGCGTGAAGAAAATCCGCTTCCCGGAACATTGCGGCATCGGCATCAAGCCGTGTTCCGAAGAAGGCACCAAACGCCTGGTGCGCGCAGCGATTGAATACGCCATCACCAACGATCGCGAATCCGTGACCCTGGTGCACAAAGGCAACATCATGAAATTCACCGAAGGCGCGTTCAAAGACTGGGGCTACCAGCTGGCGCGTGAAGAGTTCGGCGGCGAGCTTATCGACGGCGGCCCGTGGGTGAAAATCAAGAACCCGAACAACGGCAAAGAGATCGTTGTGAAGGATGTCATTGCCGACGCCTTCCTGCAGCAGATCCTGCTGCGTCCGGCGGAATATGACGTCATCGCCTGTATGAACCTGAACGGCGACTACATTTCTGATGCTCTGGCAGCCCAGGTGGGCGGCATCGGCATCGCGCCGGGCGCGAACATCGGCGACGAATGCGCGCTGTTTGAAGCGACCCACGGCACTGCGCCGAAATACGCAGGCCAGGATAAAGTGAACCCGGGCTCCATCATTCTCTCCGCAGAGATGATGCTGCGTCATATGGAATGGTTCGAAGCGGCTGACCTTATCGTGAAAGGTATGGAAGGCGCTATCAACAACAAGACCGTGACCTATGACTTCGAACGCCTGATGGAAGGCGCTAAGCTGCTGA
>Ga0157365_10000047_pt1 | contig 61340 bp, 49 predicted proteins | sample AttsexASBM3_FD_111478 | JGI IMG/M metagenome (GOLD analysis project Ga0157365, IMG submission 111478) | Fungus gardens microbial communities from leaf cutter ant in Ribeirão Preto, State of São Paulo, Brazil - Atta sexdens ASBM3 | ecosystem: Host-associated > Fungi > Mycelium > Unclassified ...
CATCACCCTGATTGCGACACCCCGCCTGCGCGCAGGCGGGAGTCATACTATTGCCTGCACATTTGATAAGAGAATAGAGCCGATATATATGCCTTTTACACTTGGTCAACGCTGGATCAGCGATACGGAAAGCGAACTGGGACTGGGCACCGTGGTGGCGATCGACGCCCGCATGGTGACCCTGCTTTTCCCGGCAACCGGTGAAAATCGTCTGTATGCCCGAAATGACTCCCCGGTCACTCGCGTGATGTTCAACCCCGGCGATACCGTGACCAGCCATGAAGGCTGGCAGTTGAAAGTGGCTGAAGTAAAGGAAGAGAACGGCTTACTTATTTATATCGGCACCCGTCTGGATACGCTTGAGGAAAATGTCACGCTGCGTGAAGTATTCCTCGACAGCAAACTGGTGTTCAGCAAACCGCAGGACCGCCTGTTCGCCGGTCAGATTGACCGCATGGACCGTTTCGCCCTGCGCTTTCGCGCCCGCAAATACCAGAGCGAACAGTACCGGATGCCGTGGAGCGGCCTGCGCGGCCAGCGCACTAACCTTATCCCGCACCAGCTGAATATCGCTAATGACGTGGGCCGCCGCCATGCGCCGCGCGTTCTGCTGGCGGACGAAGTAGGCCTCGGCAAAACCATCGAAGCCGGGATGATCATTCATCAGCAGCTGCTGGCGGGCGCTGCCGAGCGCGTGCTGATTGTCGTGCCGGAAACGCTCCAGCACCAGTGGCTGGTGGAGATGCTGCGCCGCTTCAACCTGCGTTTTTCGCTGTTCGACGACGAGCGCTATACCGAAGCCCAGCACGAATCTGACAACCCGTTCGACACTGAACAGCTGGTCATCTGCTCGCTCGATTTCGTGCGCCGTAATAAGCAGCGCCTTGAGCACCTGTGCGACGCCGAGTGGGACCTGCTGGTGGTGGACGAAGCGCACCATCTGGTCTGGAGCGAAGACGCGCCGAGCCGCGAATATCAGGCGATTGAACAGCTGGCCGAACGCGTGGCGGGCGTGCTGCTGCTGACCGCGACGCCGGAACAGCTCGGCATGGAGAGCCACTTCGCGCGTCTGCGCCTGCTGGACCCGAGCCGCTTCCACGATTTCGCGCAGTTTGTCGAAGAGCAGCAGAACTACCGCCCGGTGGCGGACGCCGTCGCGCTGCTGCTGGCGGGCACGCACCTTAGCGATGAACAGCTCAACACCTTAAGCGAGCTGATTGGCGAGCAGGATATCGAGCCGCTGCTGCAAACCGCTAACAGCGACCGCGACGGCGCCGGTGCCGCGCGTCAGGAGCTGGTCTCAATGCTGATGGACCGCCACGGCACCAGCCGGGTGCTGTTCCGTAACACCCGCAACGGCGTGAAAGGCTTCCCGCAGCGCGAGCTGCACACCATTAAGCTGCCGCTGCCGACGCAGTACCAGACCGCCATCAAAGTCTCGGGCATCATGGGCGCGCGTAAATCTGCCGAAGAACGCGCGCGCGATATGCTCTACCCGGAGCAGATTTATCAGGAATTTGAAGGTGACAGCGGCACCTGGTGGAACTTCGACCCGCGCGTGGAGTGGCTGATGGGCTACCTCACCAGCCATCGCTCGCAAAAAGTGCTGGTGATCTGCGCCAAAGCGGCCACCGCGCTGCAGCTGGAGCAGGTGCTGCGCGAGCGCGAAGGCATCCGCGCCGCCGTGTTCCATGAAGGCATGTCGATTATCGAGCGCGACCGCGCGGCGGCCTGGTTTGCCGAAGAAGATACCGGCGCGCAGGTGCTGCTGTGCTCGGAAATCGGCTCCGAAGGGCGCAACTTCCAGTTCGCCAGCCAGCTGGTGATGTTCGACTTGCCGTTCAACCCCGATCTGCTGGAGCAGCGTATCGGCCGTCTGGATCGTATCGGCCAGGCGCACGATATTCAGATCCACGTGCCGTACCTCGAAAAAACCGCGCAGTCGGTGCTGGTGCGCTGGTATCACGAAGGCCTGGACGCGTTCGAGCATACCTGCCCGACCGGCCGCACGATTTACGACAGCGTTTATGAGCAGCTGATTGGTTATCTGGCCGCGCCGGAAAACACCGAGGGCTTCGACGACCTCATTCAGGCGTGCCGCAAACAGCATGATGAACTGAAAGCGCAGCTCGAACAGGGCCGCGATCGCCTGCTGGAGATCCACTCCAACGGCGGCGAAAAAGCCCAGCAGCTCGCTGACGCCATCGCCGAACAGGATGACGATACAGGCCTTGTGAACTTCGCCATGAACCTGTTCGACATCGTGGGCATTAACCAGGACGACCGCGGCGAGCATATGATTGTGCTGACGCCGTCCGATCACATGCTGGTGCCGGATTTCCCTGGCCTGCCGGAAGATGGCTGCACCATCACCTTTAGCCGTGACGTGGCGCTGTCGCGCGAAGACGCGCAGTTCATCACCTGGGAGCATCCGCTTATCCGCAACGGTCTGGATCTGATCCTTTCCGGCGATACCGGCAGCTGCACAATTTCCCTGCTGAAGAACAAGGCGCTGCCGGTCGGCACGCTGCTGCTGGAGCTGATCTATGTGGTGGAAGCCAAAGCGCCGAAGCAGCTGCAGCTCAACCGCTTCCTGCCGCCGACGCCGGTGCGTATGCTGCTCGATAAAAACGGCAATAACCTGGCAGGCCAGGTGGAGTTTGAAAGCTTCAACCGCCAGCTGAGCGCCGTTAACCGCCACACCGGCAGCAAGCTGGTGAATGCGGTACAGCAGGAAGTGCACGCGATCATTCAGGGCGGCGAAGCACAGGTGGAAAAAGCGGCCCGCGAGCTTATCGACGCGGCGCGCCAGGAAGCCGATGACAAACTCACCGCCGAACTGTCGCGCCTCGAAGCGCTGCGCGCCGTGAACCCGAACATTCGCGACGACGAGCTGGCGGCTATCGAGCAAAACCGCCAGCAGGTGCTGGAGAATCTTAACCAGGCGAGCTGGCGACTGGATGCGCTGCGTCTCATCGTGGTGACCCACCAGTAACCGGAGCGAAACATGCTGGACGCCTACAACCCGCCGCAGGATCCCTGGCTGCTCATCCTTTATCAGGATGAGCACATCATGGTGGTGAATAAACCGAGCGGTTTGCTCTCCGTGCCGGGGCGGCTCGACGAGCATAAAGACAGCGTGATGACCCGTATTCAGCGCGATTTCCCGACGGCGGAGTCGGTGCATCGCCTGGATATGGCCACCAGCGGGGTGATTGCCGTCGCGCTGACTAAAGCCGCGGAGCGCGAGCTCAAGCGGCAGTTTCGCGAACGCGAGCCGAAAAAGCAGTACGTGGCGCGCGTCTGGGGACACCCGGAGAAGGCGGAAGGCGTGGTGGATTTGCCGCTGATTTGCGACTGGCCGAACCGGCCAAAGCAGAAGGTCTGCTTCGAAACCGGCAAGGCGGCGCAAACCGAATACGAGGTGCTGGAGTACGCGGATGACAACACCGCCCGCGTGCTGCTTAAGCCCATTACCGGGCGTTCGCATCAGCTGCGCGTACATATGATGGCGCTTGGGCATCCGATCCTCGGGGATAAGTTCTACGCTACCCCGCAGGCGCTCGCGCTGGCGCCGCGCCTGTTGCTGCACGCCGAACAGCTCACCATTACCCACCCGGCCTACGGCACGCCGATGACGTTCCGGGCGCCCGCGGATTTTTAAACCGTTCGTGACCCGTAACCCGTAAAAAGAAAAAGAGACGCGAAAGCGTCTCTTTTTTTATGGCCCAACGGTCATGGCGCGAGGTTGTCTTAACGAAACCCTTTCGCCGTTTTGATGAGATCGTAGGCTTTCTGGATTTCCTGCGCTTTTTCCTGCGCCATTTGCATCATCTGCGGCGGCAGGCCTTTAGCGACCAGCTTGTCAGGGTGATGCTCGCTCATCTGCTTGCGGTAAGCGCGCTTGATGGTCGTCGCGTCGTCGGTGGTTTTAACGCCCAGCACGTTGCAGGCGTCTTCCAGCGTCGGCGCGCGCGAAGCCTGCTGCGGCTCGCCGCTGCCGCTGCCCCAGGATTGCTGACCGCCGCCAAACTGCGCGCCGCCCTGCATCATGCGCAGGAACTGATCGAACTGCATGCGGGAAATGCCCAGCTCTTCGCCAATCACATAAAGCACGTCGCGCTCTTTCGGGTGCAGCGAGCCGTCCGCGAAGGCGGTCTGGATCTGAATTTCCAGAAACATCCGAATCAGATCGAAGCGGCCAAAACAGACGCTGCGCAGCTGACGCATTTTATCGCGCAGCGGATAGTCATTCTCCTTGCCGACGCGAAACGCGTTGCGGGCTGCGTCTCGCGACGTCCCGTGCAGGTTCATGCGATCCATAAACTGCGTCGCCACCTGAATATCGGCTTCGGTGACACGACCTTTCGATTTGGTCAGGTGTCCCATCACCTCAAACGTGGTGGCGAAGAAGAGCGACTGACGTTCCTGCTGGCTGGTGAACCAGACGGTACGGCGGCTGCGCGCTTTGTCTATCATATGGCCTATCACCAGGCCGAGGATGACGCCCCAGACTCCACCGCCGACCAGCAGCCCGGTGAGCCCTCCAACCAGTTTTCCCCAATACTGCATATACTCCCCAAATCGTCATGCCGTCAGCCAGAAATTCCTTTATCATACCTGCCATTTAAAGCGGTGCCTAACCGGCAGGCAGAAAAGCAGACAGGATAACACTGGCGCTGTAGTGATGAGTAAGTTAGTCTCTGACCGTTTGCCGACGCGAAGCCATTGATGATGGAACCACGAATAACTCGTATGAAAAAACGTATTCCCACCTTGCTGGCCACCATGATTGGCACAGCCCTTTACAGCCAACAAGGCATGGCTGCCGATCTTGCTTCTCAGTGTAAGCTTGGCATTCCCACCTACAACCGTCCTCTGGTGCAGGGCGAGCCTAACCAGCTGCCGGTGACGATTAACGCCGATCACGCTAAAGGTAACTACCCGGACGACGCGGTGTTTACCGGTAATGTGGATATTCAGCAAGGTAATGGTCGCCTGCAGGCGGATGAAGTGCAGCTTCATCAGAAACAAGCGGAAGGCCAGCCAGAGCCCGTGCGCACGGTCGATGCCCTGGGTAATGTGCACTATGATGACAATCAGGTCATCCTGAAAGGTCCTAAAGCGTGGGCAAATTTAAATACTAAAGATACGAACGTCTGGCAGGGCGACTACCAGATGGTTGGCCGTCAGGGGCGCGGTACTGCGGATGTCATGAAGCAGCGCGGTCAAAACCGCTACACCATCCTGGAAAACGGCTCCTTCACGTCGTGTCTGCCGGGCTCCGACACCTGGAGCGTGGTCGGCAGCGAAGTGATCCACGACCGTGAAGAGCAGGTCGCCGAAATCTGGAACGCGCGCTTTAAGCTTGGCCCGGTGCCGGTGTTCTACAGCCCTTATTTACAGCTGCCGGTCGGCGACAAACGCCGCTCAGGCTTCCTGATCCCGAACGCGAAATACAGCACTACGAACTATTTCGAGTTTTCCTTACCGTATTACTGGAATATCGCGCCGAACTTCGACGCCACCATTACGCCGCACTATATTCACAAGCGCGGTAACGTGCAGTGGCAGAACGAATTCCGCTATCTGACCCGTGCGGGCGCAGGCCTGATGGAGTTCGACTATCTGCCGTCCGATGACGTCTATCAGGACGAAAATCCGGGGATGAGCGACAAGCACCGCTGGCTGTTCTACTGGCAGCATGGCGGCGTGATGGATCAGGTGTGGCGCTTTAACGTTAACTACACCAAAGTCAGCGACACCAGCTACTTTAATGATTTTGACTCCAAATACGGCTCAAGTACCGACGGCTACGCGACGCAGTTCTTCAGCGTTGGCTATGCGGTGCAGGACTTCGACGCGACGCTTTCCGCGCGCCAGTTCCAGGTCTTCGATGCCAACCGGGGCAGCGCCTACCGCGCCGAGCCGCAACTGGATGTCAACTTCTACCAGAATGACGTGGGGCCGTTTGATACCCGCCTCTACGCGCAGGCGGTCCACTTCACTAACGTGAACGAAAACCTGCCGGAAGCGACGCGTCTGCATCTTGAGCCGACCATCAACCTGCCGATGTCTAACGACTGGGGCAGCCTGAATGCCGAAGCGAAGCTGCTGGCGACCCACTATCAGCAGGATAATCTGGAACGCTACCGGGCGTATCGCGGCGGCAGCAACGAAGCGGCGAACAACCTGGAAGACTCCGTTAACCGCGTCCTGCCGCAGTTTAAGCTCGACGGCAAAATGGTCTTTGAGCGCGACGCCGGCCTTATCGGCGACGGCTTTACCCAGACGCTGGAGCCGCGTGCCCAGTATCTCTACGTGCCGTACCGCGATCAGAGCACCATTAACAACTACGACTCTTCGCTGCTGCAGTCCGATTACTCCGGCCTGTTCCGCGACCGTACCTATGGCGGCCTCGACCGTATCGCCTCCGCGAACCAGGTTACGACCGGCGTCACGTCGCGCGTTTATGACGACGCCTCCGTTGAACGTTTTAACGTTTCTGTGGGTCAAATCTACTACTTCACCCAGTCCCGTACCGGCGATGACGATATCAACTGGGAGAAGAATAAAGATACCGGCTCGATGGTCTGGGCGGGCGACACCTACTGGCGCATCAGCGATCGCTGGGGTCTGCGCGGCGGCGTGCAGTATGACGCGCGTCTTGCGAACGTCGCCACTGGTAACGGCGTGCTTGAATATCATCGCGATGAAGATCGCGTGGTACAGCTGAACTACCGTTACGCCAGCCCTGAGTACATTCAGGCGACGCTGCCTTCCTATTCGACGGCAGAACAGTATAAAGACGGTATCAATCAGGTGGGCATGACGGCGAGCTGGCCGATTGTGGATCGCTGGTCGGTGGTGGGCGCGTACTACTACGACACGAATGCCAACGAAGCGGCCGATCAAATGCTCGGCGTGCAGTACAACTCCTGCTGTTATGCCATTCGCGTCGGTTATGAGCGGAAACTCAACGGTTGGGAATCCGACAAGAGCAAATACGACGAAGTCATCGGCTTCAACATTGAGCTGCGTGGCCTGAGCTCCAACTACGGTCTCGGCACCCAGCAGATGCTGCGCTCGAATATTCTGCCGTATCAGCGCTCGATGTAATGCTCAGGTTTTGACACATTCTCCGCTTTGCGGTTAAACGAAATGGAAAAGGTATGAAGAACTGGAAAACGCTGCTTCTCGGTATCACCCTGGTGGTGAATACCAGCTTCGCTGCTCCGCAGGTTGTCGATAAAGTTGCAGCCGTCGTGAACAACGGCGTGGTACTGGAAAGTGACGTTGATGGCCTTATGCAGTCGGTAAAGCTTAATGCAAACCAGGCGGGCCAGCAGCTCCCGGACGACAGCACGCTGCGTCATCAGATCCTCGAACGTCTGATCATGGATCAGATTATGTTGCAGATGGGTCAGAAAATGGGCGTGAAAGTCAGCGATGAGCAGCTCGATCAGGCCATCGCCAATATCGCCAAACAAAACAATATGTCGCTCGATCAGATGCGTAGCCGTCTGGCCTACGATGGCCTGAACTACAACACCTATCGCGCGCAGATCCGCAAAGAGATGATCATCTCTGAAGTGCGTAATAACGAAGTGCGTCGTCGCGTCACTATCCTGCCGCAGGAAGTGGAAACGCTGGCCGAACAGGTTGGCAACCAGAACGACGCCAGCACCGAGCTGAACCTGAGCCACATTCTGATCCCGCTGCCGGAAAACCCGACTGCCGATCAGGTGAGCGAAGCGGAAGCCCAGGCGCGTTCGATTATCGATCAGGCGCGTAACGGCGGCGATTTCGGCAAGCTGGCGATTACCTATTCCGCTGACCAGCAGGCGCTGAAAGGCGGCCAGATGGGCTGGGGCCGTATTCAGGAGCTGCCTTCCGTCTTCGCTCAGGCGCTGAGCACCGCGAAGAAAGGCGACGTGATTGGCCCGATCCGCTCCGGCGTCGGCTTCCATATCATTAAAGTTAACGATCTGCGCGGCCAGTCTCAGACCGTGTCAGTGACTGAAGTTCACGCACGCCACATTCTGCTGAAGCCGTCGCCGATCATGACCGATCAGCAGGCGCGTCTGAAGCTTGAAGAGATCGCCGCAGACATTAAGAGCGGGAAAACCACCTTCGCTCAGGCCGCGCGCGAGTTCTCGCAGGATCCGGGCTCCGCTAACCAGGGCGGCGATCTGGGCTGGGCGGCAGCGGACGTTTACGATCCGGCCTTCCGCGATGCGCTGATGAACCTCAGCAAAGGCCAGATGAGCACGCCGGTGCACTCTTCCTTCGGCTGGCATCTGATTGAGCTGCTGGATACCCGTAAATCTGACCGCACCGATGCCGCGCAGAAAGATCGCGCCTACCGGATGCTGTTTAACCGCAAATTCTCCGAAGAAGTTGCCACCTGGATGCAGGAACAACGCGCCAGCGCTTACGTGAAAATTCTGAGCAACTAATGGTAAAAACGCCACGAGTGGTCATTACGCCCGGCGAGCCCGCCGGGATTGGCCCCGATCTGGTTGTTGCGCTTGCCCAGCACGCCTGGCCTGCGCAACTGGTGGTTTGCGCCGACCCGACGCTGCTCACAGCCCGGGCGGCGCAGCTCCAGTTACCGCTCACGCTATTGCCCTTCTCTTCCGACGCCCCCGCCAGTCCACAACCGGCGGGCACGCTCACTCTCCTGCCCGTCACCTTACAGGCGCCTGTCGTTCCCGGCACGCTGGAGGCGGCTAACGGCATTTATGTCGTCGAAACGCTGGCGCGCGCCTGCGATGGCTGCCTTAGCGGCGAATTCGACGCGCTGGTGACCGGGCCGGTACACAAAGGCATTATCAATGACGCGGGCATCCCGTTTACCGGGCATACCGAGTTTTTTGAAGCGCGTTCGGGCAGCGAGAAAGTGGTCATGATGCTCGCCACCGAAGCGCTGCGCGTGGCGCTGGTGACCACGCATCTGCCGCTGAAAGCAGTGGCGGAGGCCATCACGCCGGATCTGCTGCGCCATATCCTCACCACGTTGCACCACGACCTGCAAAGCAAGTTCGGCATCGCGCAGCCGCATGTGCTGGTCTGCGGCCTGAACCCGCACGCGGGCGAAGGCGGTCATATGGGCACTGAGGAGATCGACACGATAATCCCGGTGCTGGAAGAGATGCGCGCACGCGGGATGCATCTGACCGGCCCGCTACCGGCCGACACGCTTTTCCAGCCCAAATACCTCGAAAACGCCGATGCCGTGCTGGCGATGTACCACGATCAGGGTCTGCCCGTGCTAAAATACCAGGGATTTGGCCGCGCGGTGAACATTACGCTCGGCCTGCCTTTTATCCGCACGTCGGTCGATCACGGCACCGCGCTGGAGCTGGCAGGATCAGGAAACGCCAGCGTCGGCAGTTTTATTACGGCGCTTAATCTCGCCATCAGCATGGTTACGAATAGTAAGAATCAATGAATAATCGAGTCCATCAGGGCCATTTAGCCCGCAAACGCTTCGGGCAAAACTTCCTTAACGATCAGTTTGTGATCGACAGTATCGTCTCGGCGATTAACCCGCAGAAAGGCCAGGCGATGGTTGAAATCGGCCCAGGTCTGGCGGCATTAACCGAGCCGGTGGGCGAACGCCTCGACCAGCTGACCGTTATCGAGCTGGACCGCGATCTCGCCGCGCGTCTGCAAACCCATCCGTTCCTCGGCCCGAAGCTGACTATCTATCAGCAGGACGCCATGACCATGAATTTCGGCGAACTCGCCGAGAAAATGGGGCAACCGCTGCGCGTGTTCGGCAACCTGCCGTATAACATCTCCACGCCGCTGATGTTCCACCTGTTTAGCTATACTGATGCGATTGCCGACATGCACTTCATGCTGCAAAAAGAAGTGGTCAACCGTCTGGTTGCCGGTCCGAACAGTAAAGCGTATGGTCGCTTAAGCGTGATGGCGCAATATTTCTGTCAGGTGATCCCGGTGCTCGAAGTGCCGCCGACCGCCTTTACGCCGCCGCCTAAAGTCGATTCCGCCGTGGTGCGCCTTGTGCCTCACGCCACGCCGCCGAACCCGGTGAAAGAGCTGCGTCTGTTAAGCCGTCTCACCACCGAAGCGTTTAACCAGCGTCGTAAAACGATCCGCAACAGCCTCGGCAATGTGTTCAGCCCGGAAGTGCTGACGTCGCTCGGCATCGATCCGGCCATGCGCGCGGAGAATATTTCTGTTGCGCAGTACTGCCAGATGGCGAACTATTTAGCTGATAATCCGCCCTCGAAGGAGAGCTAAACATGGTTGATTCACCCCGCGTTTGCGTACAGGTACAGAGCGTTTATATCGAGGCTCAGTCTTCTCCCGAGGATGAGCGTTTCGTCTTTGCCTATACCGTCACCGTCCGCAATCTGGGGCGAACGCCTGTTCAGCTGCTGGGCCGCTACTGGCTTATCACCAACGGCAACGGTAAAGAGACCGAAGTTCAGGGTGAAGGCGTGGTTGGGGTTCAGCCTCATATCCAGCCTGGCGGCGAATATCAGTACACCAGCGGCGCGGTTATTGAAACGCCGTTCGGCACCATGCAGGGCCATTATGAGATGGTAGACGACCAGGGCAACGGCTTCCGCCTTGATATCCCGGTTTTCCGCCTCGCCATTCCCACACTTATTCACTGATACGATGTCTACATATCTCATTGGCGACGTTCATGGTTGCTACGATGAACTGGTCGCGCTGTTACAGCAGGTCGAATTCACGCCTGGTAAAGATACGCTGTGGCTGACCGGCGATCTGGTGGCCCGCGGCCCCGGCTCGCTGGAGGTGCTGCGCTATGTGCGCTCGCTGGGCGATGCCGTGCGCCTGGTGCTGGGCAACCACGATCTGCATCTGCTGGCCGTTTTCGCGGGCATCAGCCGTAATAAGCCGAAGGACAGGGTCACGCCGCTGCTGGAAGCGCCTGACGCTGACGAGCTTATCAACTGGCTGCGCCGTCAGCCGCTGTTGCAGGTGGATGAAGAGAAAAAGCTGGTGATGGCTCATGCGGGCATCACGCCGCAGTGGGATCTCGCCACCGCGCAGGCCTGCGCACGCGATGTCGAAGCGGTACTCTCGAGCGACAGCTACCCGCTGTTTCTGGACGCGATGTATGGCGATATGCCAAACAACTGGTCGCCCGAGCTGACCGGCCTCGCCCGCCTGCGCTTTATCACCAATGCCTTTACGCGCATGCGTTACTGCTTCCCGAACGGCCAGCTGGATATGTACTGCAAGGAGAGCCCGGAAAGCGCGCCTGCGCCGCTAAAGCCGTGGTTCGCCATTCCCGGTCCGGTCGCCGACGAGTATGCGATTGTATTCGGGCACTGGGCGTCGCTTGAAGGCAAAGGCACGCCGGAAAACATCTACGGGCTGGATACCGGCTGCTGCTGGGGCGGCACCCTCACCTGCCTGCGCTGGGAAGATAAAGCCGTTTTCACCCAGCACTCCAACCGCCAGACCGACAGCGACGACGATAAAGCAGCCGTCGCGTCCTGATGCCAGAACGGTGGGGGCGCTGCGCTTACCCACCCTACCGTTCCTGGGAAGATAACGCCGTTTTCACCCGGCACGCCAACCGCCAGACCGACAGCGACGACGACAAAGCAGCCGTCGCGTCCTGATGCCAGAACGGTGGGTGCGCCCCGCTTACCCACCCTACATTCCAGCGCTACCTTTAACTCAGGGCGGGTAAGCGAAGCGCTCCCGACCTCTGCGGATAAACCCATAAAAAAAAGCGGACACGCCATGCGCATCCGCTTTTTCAGTCCCACCGTTGCCTGAATGCGGCTTAACGGCGTTCGAGGATCTCGAAACAATAGCTGTGCGAGTTTTTCTCGTCGGCGTCATGAAACTCGCTAAATACCGACTGCCACTCGTCCGGCTCGTAATCCGGGAAATGGGTATCGCCTTCCACTTCCGCATCGATATGGGTGAGATAAAGACGCTGCGCGCGCGGCAGGAACTGCTCGTAAACGCGACCGCCGCCGATGACCATTACTTCTTCGGCATCGCCGCAGGCCTGCAGCGCCTCTTCCACGGAGCGCACCCACACCACGCGATCGTCATCGCCAGGACGGCTGCTGAGCACGATGTTTTTACGCCCCGGCAGCGGACGACCGATCGACTCCCAGGTCAGACGCCCCATGATAACCGGTTTGTTAAGCGTGTTACGTTTAAACCAGGCGAGATCGGCAGGGAGGTCCCACGGCATGGCGTTTTCCATACCAATTACGCGATCCACCGCTAAGGCCGCAATCAGACTGATCATTGATAATTTCCCAGTGTAAAAAATTGCCGCCACTATACGGAAAGCGCAATCTTTAGTCGACTGGCGACCTGAACCAGGCGGAGAATTTTTTTCGTTCTGCTGTGCGGTGCACGATGCGCACGTTGCCGCCTGCGTGTTATCTGTTTGAAACCACACGCGCTTCGTCTTTACACCTCCGTAAAGCCCGCTGACGCAGATGCCAAAACAGGCCGAATGCTTTATAGTGCGCGCTCGCTGATGTGAGGATTGACCATGCTGGAAACCACTCTTTTTGTTGCCACCATTGCGGCGCTGGGCATGCTCTCGCCGGGCCCCGACTTCTTTCTGGTTATCAAAAACGCCGCGCGCTATCCCCGCAGCGCGGCGATGATGACGGCGGCGGGCGTGATCGCGGGCGTTATCACGCATATGACCTACTGCGTGGCGGGTATTGCGGTGGTGATTACCACGACACCCTGGCTTTTCGGCGCCCTGAAGTATGTCGGCGCGGCGTATCTGGTCTGGCTTGGCGTTAACGCGCTGCTGGCCCGCGGCACCACCAGCCTGGCGCTGGACGGCGTGGCGCAGGAATCCACCTCGCTTAAAAAAGCGTTTCTCCAGGGCTATCTCTGCAACCTGCTGAACCCGAAAGCCACGCTGTTTTTCCTGGCGATGTTTACTCAGGTGCTGAACGTCAATTCCGGCATGATGGAAAAGCTCTGGTACGCGGGCATTATCGTCGCGCTGACGCTGGTCTGGTGGCCGCTGCTGGTGTGGCTTATCCAGAGCGCGCCGGTGCGTCGCGGCCTCACCAAAGCGCAGAAAGTTATCGATAAACTGCTGGGCGGCATGCTGCTGGCGCTCGGCATCAAGGTGGCGCTGAGTTAACCCGCGCCCGCCCTGTATGAAAAGAAAACGCCCCTGACGGGGCGTTTTTTATGGCTGGGGTTTTATGGCCGGTTCATCGGCGTCGTCGCCGGTGTGCTTGCCCTCCTGAGTGCCCTGCCAGCCGTGACGCTGGATAAGCGACAGATGCGCGCGGTCTTCGCTGATAATCTCCGTCAGCATCGCGCTGGTGCGCCTGAAGGTCGCCGCGCGCGCCGTCGTGTCATTATCGCCGTCGGCCATCTCATCGACCATTTGCTGGTTATAACAGCGGAACAGGTCGGCGCGCTCGCGCGCTTCGTAGCCGCCAATGCCAAGCTCCTCCAGCGCCATGCGCCCAACCCGCAGCGCGCCTTCGAACGTTTCACGCTCCGGCTGCGCGACGCCGGCCTGACGCAGCCGAATATAGTGGTCGACATCACGGGCGCGGGCGATGATCCGCACCTGCGGGAAGTGCGTCTGCACCAGCTCAGTCAGCTGTAAATTCGCCTGCGGATCGTCAATGGCGTTAATCAGCACTTCGGCTTTCGCCACCCCGGCAGACTCCAGCAAATCAACGCGCGTGGCGTCGCCATAAAACACTTTCATGCCGAACTTGCGCAGGGTTTCGATATGATCCGGGTCGTGATCGAGTACCACCATTTTGACGCCGCTTGAGAGCAACAAACGGCCTGCAATCTGCCCGAAACGTCCGAAGCCCGCGATGATAACGCGCGGCTGCTCTTCGTCTATCTCGTCCGCCTCGCGCGCCTGCTGCTGCCCTGCTTTTTCAAGACGGCTTAACAGCACCAGCAGCAGCGGCGTCGCCGCCATCGAGAGCGCGACGGCGAGCGTCAGCGCCTTCGCCCATTCGGCATCCAGCACCTCAGCGCTGCGCGCCGCGCCGAAAATCACAAAGGCGAATTCGCTCCCCTGGCCTAGCAGCACCGCGAACCAGCGCCGCTGGCGGCCCGGCACGTTCAGCGGCTTCGCCACCAGCCACAGCGTCACGGTTTTAATCAGCAGGAAACCGAATAGCAGCGTCAGCACCCGCAGCGGATGCGCCACCAGCGTACCGAAATCAATCGACATGCCGACGCCGATGAAAAAGAGCCCCAGCAGCAGCCCTTTAAAGGGCTCGATATCGCTCTCCAGCGCATGCCGGTATTCAGAGCTCGCCAGCAGCACGCCCGCGAGAAACGCGCCCATCGCCATCGACAGCCCGGCCTCTTCCAGCAGCAGGCCGAAGCCGAACACCAGAAACAGCGCCACGGCGCTGAACACTTCCCGCAGGCCGGATCGCGCCACGAAGCGCAGGGCCGGGCGCGCCACAAAACGGCCGAGCAACACGACCAGCGCCAGCGCGCCGACCACTTTCAGCGCCGAGAGCAGAAACGCGCTGGCGGTCATCGCCTCGCCGCTCGCGGCCAGCAACGGGATCATCGCCACCAGCGGAATGGCGGCGATATCCTGGAACAGCAGCACGGCGAACGCGCTGCGCCCCATCTGTGAAGCCGTCAGGTTGCGCTCGTTCATCGCCTGCATGGCGATGGCGGTGGAGGAGAGCGCGAGCGTCAGGCCAATCAGGATCGCCACCTGCCAGCGTAACCCGAGCGCGACGCAAAAGCCGCCGAGCAGCAAGCCGCATGCGCCCATCTGCAACGCCCCGCCGCCAAACACCGACGCGCGCAGCTTCCACAGGCGTTGCGGATCCAGTTCAAGGCCAATGACAAACAGCATCAGCACCACGCCGATTTCGGCAAAATGCAGGATAGCCTGCGCGTCCGTCACCAGCCGCAATCCCCACGGGCCAATCAGCCCGCCCGCAATCAGATAACCGAGCACCGAGCCGAGACCGAGGCGCACCGCGACCGGCACGATCAGCGCCGCCGACCCCAGGTAGATCAGCGCCTGAATGAGAGTATGACTATCCATGGTGATGCTCCTGCCAGTCGGTTAACCGTTTTTGATATTCACGCGCCTTGCCTTCCAGCGTTTCGTCATCACATACAAAGGTGCGATGCATGACGTAGGGCGTCAGCCAGTTGAGACCGCAATAGAGCGCCGTCGCCTGCAGCGGCTGGGCGAGCACGTCAAAACCCGGATGATCGCCGATGTCAAAATGGTGTTTATCGCCGCCTGTCGTTACCGCCCACAGCACGCTTTTGCCCTTCAGCGCCGTGGCGCCTTTACCGTAGGCCCAGCCGTGCGCCAGCACTTTATCGATCCAGAGCTTGAAAAGCGGCGGCACGCTGTACCACTGCATCGGATGCTGCCAGACGATTAAGTCGGCGCGGGCGAGCGCCTCCTGTTCGGCGGCGACGTTAATATTGAAATCAGGGTAGAGCTGGTAAAGCGAGCACACTTCGAGTTCGTCCAGTCCCTGCACGTGCTCCAGCATGCGCCGGTTGGCGTGGGAGTGGCGCGGATAGGGATGCGCATAAATAATTAAAATCATAACCTTGCCTGTGTCGCTGCCCGTCAGATGAATGGAATGAGTGTAGCCAGTTAACGGGCGCGCTTACAGGGACAATCCGCAGGGATATTGGCGTGAATACCGCCCGCCGACACGCGGCGCGGCACATTCACGGGTGCCAGCCTCCGCGCGGGCAGGCATAATATTCACTCCATCATCTGCGCCGCAAGGATTGCCGCTATGAAAAAATCGCTTATTCCCGCGCTGGCCTGCCTGCTTTCAGGGTGTTTTCTCGGCGATCGCGTCAGTTTTCTGCCTGCGCAAACCGCGGTCGCTGACGGAAAGGTTTGTGTGTCCGTCGATGAAGAACACGTACCCACGCCGGAAAAAATCCTGCGCGTGAGCGTCTGGAGTTACGAGGCGCAAGCCGATGTTTATGAAAAGAATCTGGTGACAAAGACGTTGATGCTGGACGCGCGTCGCTGCGCGCCGGTGTTTGACGATTTTCATTTTGCGCCGGGCAAGACCTATAGCGCGGCCGTCGACACGACGTCGCACAGGTATATCACGCGGGGATTTTCGGTTGTCACAACGGGAAACGGCGTCGCGGTTCAGGACCACGACTGACGGGAATTCACCGCCCGGCGCATGAATACGGCGAATGCCGGACGCGGGCGGTGGAGTACGGGTCGCGTTAGTTATCCAGCTCGCTCATGGATTTAACCTGATCGCGGTTAATCTGCTCGGTCTGGCCGGTCTGCGCGTTTTTATACGACACCAGGCCAGTATCTTTATCGACTTCCGGTTTACCGTCGGTGACAACGGTGTTGCCATCCGTGGTTTTGACAGCCTGATTGGATGAACAGCCCGCCACGGTAAACAGTGTAGCGGCAGCAAAAATGGACGTTATCAGTAGGTTCGATCGCATGGTGTTCTCCCTGCTTTTCGTTGGTTTTAATCAATCACCTTATTATTTTAGATGTATGTACTGATAACGTGTGGAAATACAGAAGGTTCTGAGGCCGGGCTCCCGCTATGCGGATGCCCGGCGGTCAGTTATTACGGCTTGAGCTCGAGGATCGTGCCCATCATGGTGTGGTTAATATTGGTCATCACTTCGTAATAACGGGTCAGTTCTTCACCGCCCGCCTGAGGGCTGCGCCATTTCTCCCGGTTCTGTTTTTCAAACGCTTTCAGTAGATCTTTCTGATCGTCCGCCGACGGCGCGTGAATAAAGTCATTATAAATTTTGGTGGCTTCATTCAGGTTCTGTTGCAGTTCAGGAGATTTGAAATTTGCGGTGATAGCTGGCGGCTGATAGCTCGAATCCGTGATGCGCATATTCTCCGTGTATTCCACTGACGGAGAGAACTCGTTGTTATAAAAATGCTTAAAGTCTTCAACGCGGAAAATTTTGGTTTTGTAGTTATCGGCAGAGGTCGATGACATCGATTCCGGGAAGGCTTCTGTCGGCTGCAGCTCCCAGTTTTTCATCGAGTTATCGATAAAGAGCTCGCTGCCCATATCTTCGAACGGACCGGTAACCGTTTCCCCGTCAATCGTCAGGTTATGCACATCGCCATTTTCAGAAGTAGGTGTTACCCCTTCCGCCAGATATTTTTGTATCACATAAATATAGCGAGTACGGGTCGGGTTAATTAACCCGCTGACGCCCGAGCGAGGCCAGGCGCCAAATACGCTGAATTTGACTTTATCGCCATTTTCCAGCGTCAGCGTGTGTTGACCCGCGTCCAGTTTAATATTTTGTGATTCTTTAGCTGGCACCGTGATTTTCTGGTCATCGACAGAAATCGCTAAGGGTTTCCCGGTCGGGTTATCAATCAGAAATTCTCGGCTCTCATTGCCGCCAAAGCAGGCGGTCAATGCCAGACAGGCCCCCAAAAGCATGGCTCTTTTTAACACGTGTTTCTCCTTGAACGTGAAACTGGACTTCGGTAAACGATACGGCCTTAAGGGTAACGGATGACCACACCGGAATGAAAAATTAATTGGCTATCAAATTTAGGGGGGCGCCCGAAAAAAAAGCCAGCTTACGCTGGCTTTTTGGTCATGCATGACCGCTTACTTCGTGATTTGCGCGTGCATCTCCTGCACGGAAATTACTTTTTCTTTAGCATCCGCGTTCAGCGCCATGGCGGTGGCGAAGCCGCCGTTCAGCGTCGTGTCGTAATGCACTTTGTATTGCAGGGCGCTGCGGCGAATCAGCTTGGAGTCTTCAATCGCCTGGCGGCCTGCGGTGGTGTTGATGATGTAGGTGTATTCGCCATTCTTGATACGGTCCTGAATGTGCGGACGCCCTTCATGCACCTTGTTCACCAGACGCGGGTTAATGCCAGCCTCGCCCAGCACAATCGCGGTGCCGTGCGTCGCGTCGAGCTCGAAGCCGAACTTCAGCAGCTTGGCGGCGAGATCCACCACGCGCTCTTTGTCGCCTTCACGCACCGAGAGCAGCGCGCGGCCCTGTTTCTTCATGGTGGAGTTGCTGCCGAGCTGCGCTTTGGCGAACGCCTCCGCGAAGGTGCGACCCACGCCCATGACTTCGCCGGTGGAGCGCATTTCCGGCCCCAGCAGCGGGTCGACGCCCGGGAATTTATTGAACGGCAGCACCACTTCTTTCACCGAGTAGTACGGCGGGATAATTTCTTTAGTGACGCCCTGCTCGCTCAGCGTCTGGCCGACCATCACGCGCGCCGCCACTTTCGCCAGCGGCACGCCGGTGGCTTTGGAGACGAACGGCACGGTACGCGCGGCGCGCGGGTTCACTTCAATCAGGTAGACTTCGTTATCTTTGACCGCGAACTGGACGTTCATCAGGCCGCGCACCTGGAGCTCGAAGGCCAGCTTCTGCACCTGCTGGCGCATCACGTCCTGAATTTCCTGGCTTAAGGTATAGGCTGGCAGCGAGCACGCGGAGTCGCCGGAGTGCACCCCCGCCTGTTCGATGTGCTCCATGATGCCGCCAATCAGCACCTTTTCGCCGTCGCAGATGGCGTCCACGTCCACTTCAACGGCGTCGTCCAGGAAGCGGTCCAGCAGAACTGGCGCGTCGTTGGAGACGCTGACCGCCGTCTGGAAGTAGCGACGCAGGTCGGCTTCGTCGTAGACGATTTCCATCGCGCGGCCGCCCAGCACATAAGACGGGCGCACCACCAGCGGGTAGCCGATTTCTTTCGCCTTCTCAACGGCCATCTCAATGGCGGTGACGGTGGCGTTCGCTGGCTGCTTCAGCTTCAGGCGGTCAACCGCCTGCTGGAAGCGCTCGCGGTCTTCGGCGCGGTCGATTGCGTCCGGGCTGGTGCCGATCACCGGCACGCCTGCCGCTTCCAGCGCACGCGCCAGTTTCAGCGGGGTCTGGCCGCCGTACTGCACGATAACGCCTTTCGGCTTCTCGATGCGCACGATTTCCAGCACGTCTTCCAGCGTCACCGGCTCGAAGTAGAGACGGTCGGAAGTGTCGTAGTCGGTCGAAACCGTTTCCGGGTTACAGTTGACCATGATGGTCTCGTAGCCATCTTCGCGCAGCGCCAGCGCGGCGTGTACGCAGCAGTAGTCGAACTCAATGCCCTGGCCGATACGGTTCGGCCCACCGCCCAGCACCATGATTTTTTCGCGATCCTGGTTCGGGTTGGCCTCGCACTCGTCTTCATAGGTGGAGTACATGTAGGCGGTATCGGTGGCGAATTCCGCCGCGCAGGTATCCACACGCTTGTAGACCGGGTGCAGGTTGTACTGTTCGCGCAGCTTGCGGATTTCCGACTCGCTGACGCCCGCGAGTTTCGCCAGACGCGCATCGGCGAAGCCTTTACGCTTGAGCATCCGCAGGAAATCGGCGTCGAGGCCGTTGATGCCCTGCTCGGCGACCTGCTCTTCCAGACGCACCAGCTCTTCAATCTGCACCAGGAACCAGCGGTCGATGTTGGTGAGGTTGAAAACGCCGTCAACGGACAGGCCTGCGCGGAAGGCATCGGCGATGTACCAGATACGCTCGGCGCCCGCGTCTTTCAGCTCGCGGCGGATTTTGGTCAGCGCTTCCGGGTCGTCGAGGCTGACTTTCGGGTCGAAACCGGTCGCGCCCACTTCCAGACCGCGCAGCGCTTTCTGCATCGATTCCTGCTGGGTGCGGCCAATCGCCATCACTTCGCCGACGGATTTCATCTGGGTGGTCAGGCGGTCGTTGGCGCCTGCGAATTTCTCAAAGTTAAAGCGCGGGATTTTGGTGACGACATAATCGATGGACGGCTCGAACGATGCCGGCGTGCGGCCGCCGGTGATGTCGTTCATCAGCTCGTCGAGGGTATAACCCACCGCCAGTTTCGCCGCAATTTTGGCAATCGGGAAACCGGTCGCTTTGGACGCCAGCGCCGAGGAGCGCGACACGCGCGGATTCATCTCGATAACAATCAGGCGGCCATTTTTCGGGTTCACCGCAAACTGCACGTTGGAACCGCCGGTTTCGACGCCGATTTCACGCAGTACCGCCATCGAGGCGTTACGCATGATCTGGTATTCCTTATCGGTCAGCGTCTGGGCCGGGGCCACGGTGATGGAGTCGCCGGTATGGATACCCATCGCGTCGAAGTTTTCGATAGAGCAGACGATGATGCAGTTGTCGTTCTTATCACGCACCACTTCCATCTCGTACTCTTTCCAGCCGATCAGCGACTCGTCAATCAGCAACTCTTTGGTCGGGGAAAGGTCGAGGCCGCGGGCGCAGATCTCTTCGAACTCTTCGCGGTTATACGCGATGCCGCCGCCGGTGCCGCCCATCGTAAAGGACGGACGAATGATGCACGGGTAACCGACATCTGCCGCCACCGCCAGCGCTTCGTCCATCGTATGGGCGATGCCGGAGCGCGCGGTTTCCAGACCGATTTTCTTCATCGCCACGTCAAAACGGCGGCGGTCTTCGGCTTTATCAATCGCGTCGGCAGTCGCGCCAATCATGGTCACGCCAAACTCTTCCAGCACGCCCTGACGCTCCAGCTCCAGCGCGCAGTTCAGCGCCGTCTGGCCGCCCATCGTTGGCAGCACCGCGTCCGGGCGCTCTTTTTCGATGATTTTGCGCACCACTTCCCAGTGGATGGGCTCGATGTACGTCGCGTCGGCCATCTCCGGGTCGGTCATGATGGTGGCCGGGTTGGAGTTCACCAGGATAACGCGGTAGCCCTCTTCACGCAGCGCTTTACACGCCTGCGCGCCGGAGTAGTCGAATTCGCACGCCTGGCCGATAACAATCGGGCCTGCGCCAAGGATCAGGATGCTTTTAATGTCTGTACGTTTTGGCATTTTCTCTCGGGCTCCTGATTATTTAGCTGTCTTACGGTATTGCTCAATAAGTTCGATGAAATGATCGAACAGCGGCGCGGCGTCGTGCGGGCCGGGGCTCGCTTCAGGGTGCCCCTGGAAGCTGAACGCCGGTTTATCGGTGCGGTGAATACCCTGCAGGGTGTTATCAAACAGGGATTTGTGGGTCACACGCAGCGTGGCGGGCATCGACGCTTCATCGACCGCAAAGCCGTGGTTCTGAGCGGTGATCATCACGCAGTTATTGTCGAGATCTTTGACCGGATGGTTGCCGCCGTGGTGGCCGAACTTCATCTTCACGGTTTTCGCCCCGCTCGCCAGCGCCAGCAGCTGATGGCCGAGACAGATGCCGAAGACCGGAATGTCGGTTTCCAGGAAGGACTTGATGGCACTGATGGCGTAATCGCATGGCGCCGGGTCGCCAGGACCGTTTGAGAGGAAGATGCCGTCCGGGTTCATTTTCAGCACCTCTTCCGCCGGGGTCTGCGCCGGGACTACCGTCAGGCGGCAGCCGCGGTCCACCAGCATACGCAGGATGTTGCGCTTCACGCCGTAGTCGTAAGCCACCACGTGGTAAGGCAGTTCTTCTTCTTTCTTCGCTTCCGGCAGTTCGTCTTTGAGCGTCCAGCTGCCCTGTGTCCAGCTCCAGGCTTCCGTCGTGGTCACTTCTTTCGCGAGATCCATACCGTTCAGGCCCGGGAAGGCCTGCGCTTTCTCAAGCGCCAGCGCGGCATCGACATTATCCCCTGCGATGATGCAGCCGTTCTGGGCGCCTTTCTCACGCAGCAGACGCGTCAGCTTGCGGGTATCGATATCGGCAATCGCCACGATGTTATGGCGCTTCAGGTAAGAAGAGAGATCCTCGGTGCTGCGGTAGTTGCTGGCAATCAGCGGCAAATCGCGGATCACAAGGCCCTGCGCATGTACCCGGGAGGACTCGGCGTCGGCGTCGTTCGTACCGACATTACCAATATGAGGATAAGTAAGAGTGACAATCTGGCGGGAGTAGGAAGGATCAGTGAGGATTTCTTGATAACCGGTCATAGAAGTATTGAAAACGACTTCCCCTACTGCCGTACCCGTTGCCCCGATGGCCCGACCGTAGAATTGGGTCCCGTCTTCCAGAACCAACAGCGCTGACTTAATCAAAACGTCCTCCAGGGAATAAACAGTCAATTTATTTGCATATTAATTCAACCAGCATGGCTAAATCAACGCAAAACCGCCTGAATAGCGAATTTTTGGCAAACGGCGGCATTCTAGAGAGAAGGTGTGGGAAAGTCTACCCAAAAACGTACTTTTTATTGTTTTTTTGGCAGCTTTAATAAAAACAAGAGAAGTGACAGGCAAAAAACAAAGAAAACGAAGCGCAGAAAACGGTTGCGAAGCGAGAAAAGTAAAGCGGAATCATAACACAGCTTTTAAAGTGGACCAAACGGTCAAAATTCACGACCTGATAACCAAAAAACACACCTAAAACGTAAATTTTGGCAATTTCATTGAAATAACCTGAACACACCCTTAAAAAAACAAGAATAAAAAAGGGCAATAAATTATTGCCCTTTCAATCAAAACGTTATGATTGTAATGACCACATCACGATGGATAACAAAAATCACAAGTCGTTAAGCCCAAGCACGTCCCGCATATCAAAAAAGCCATTTTTACGACCCTTCAGCCACAATGCCGCGCGAACCGCGCCGTTAGCAAAAGTCATCCGGCTGGAGGCTTTATGGGTAATTTCAATGCGCTCGCCGACATCGGCAAACAGGGCGGTGTGCTCACCGACGATATCGCCCGCACGTACCGTGGCAAACCCAATGGTGCCGGGCTCCCGCTCGCCGGTATAACCTTCGCGCGCGTACACGGCGCAGCTTTTCAGATCTTTATTCAGCGCACCGGCAATCGCCTCGCCCATCGCCAGCGCTGTGCCGGAAGGCGCATCCACTTTATGACGGTGGTGCGCCTCAATAATTTCGATATCGGTGTAATCGCCCATCACCTGCGCCGCTTTTTCAAGCAGCTTAAGCATCACGTTAACGCCGACGCTGAAATTGGCGGCGAAAACCACCGGGATCGCCGTCGCGGCATCACGAATGGCGGCTTTACCGGCATCGTCAAAGCCAGTGGTGCCGATAACCATGCCTTTACCGTGCGCGCGGCAGAACGCCAGATACGCGAGCGTGCCTTCCGGTCGGGTGAAATCGATAAGCACGTCGAAATCATCTTTCACCGCCTCAAGGCTGCTCTGGAGGATTACGCCCGTCGCGCCTGCGCCCGCCAGCTCGCCGGCGTCGGCACCCAACAGCGTTGAGCCTTCGCGTACCAGCGCCGCGCCCAGCGCCACGCCATCCATTGAAAGGGCGGCCTGGATTAACTGGCGCCCCATGCGGCCACTCGCCCCCGCGATCGCGACGCGGACCTGTGCTTCATGCATATTTATACTCTTCAGATTGCTTAGAAATCGTTCTCAGGTTAACCAGCCTGCCCGCAGGCCGCCAGCTGAAAACAGGGATAATAAGAAATTTATGACAAAACGGCGGGGATATCAGTAAAAGGCGTAGCAAGCCTGCAATTTATAAGGGCATTGTTGTCGATGCAGGCAGGCAATTTCGCCTGCCCCAAGGGTTAATCCGCCAGCTCGTACGCCACCAGCAGCTGCCCTTTTTTCACTTTAATACTGGTGAGCGTGACCTCACCGACCTGCGAGAGCGACGCGACATGCGTACCGCCGCAGCCGTAGACCGGCAGATCGCCGAACCGCACCTGGCGACGTCCGTCGATGAAATCCACCTGACGCGGCAGACTGGCGGCAACCCACTGCGTTATCGCCGCGGTAAACGCCTCGCGCTCGGGCGCGTCCGTCGCCGTATCCGGCGTAAAGGTAATTTTGCCCTCGCCCGGCCAGTGGTGCGCCTTGACGGGCCGCCAGCCGAGCTGTTCGCCCGCGTAGCCAATCAAATGCCCCGCCGAGTGCCAGCGGGTGTGACGGGTGCGGAGCGTTTCATCCACCGCAAGCGTGGCGTGGCCCGTTGCCAGCGGCTGCGCCAGTAGATGTATCACCGTGTCGCCGCGATTTTCGACGCGCAGCACCGGCACGCCGTTGATGGTGCCGCTATCGGCAGGCTGTCCGCCGCCCTGCGGGTGAAACAGCGTCCTGTCCAGTTCAACTTCATAGTCGCCCTGCGCGTTTTGCTCGCAGCGCAGCACCGTCGCTTCGCCCGTTAAGGCGTCACTCAGGTAGTAGTCTCGTTGTGTCATTGTTTTCCTCCCGGTTCACCACACAGTATATTTGTTATTCCTGCAGCGATAATCCTGTGTGGTAACAACGAACCTTTGCATCAGGCGCACAAATATGAATTTAGCCCTCCTGCCCGATATCGCGGTTTTCGTCCAGGTGGTGGAAACCGGCAGCTTTTCCGCCGCCGCGCGAAAGCTTGGCAGCACGCCCTCCTCCGTCAGCCGCAGCGTCTCACGCCTTGAGCGCGAACTGGGCTGCAAGCTGCTGGTGCGCACCACCCGCAAGCTGCGCCTGAGCGAGGCGGGCAGCGGCGTGTTTCAGCGCGCCGCCAGTATGATGGACGCCGCCCGCGACGTCATGGCGCTCGGCGGTACCGCCTCGCAGGCACCGCAGGGAAGAGTGACGCTCGGCGTGCCGAAAGCCGTTGGCCGCTTCGTGATCCATCCGCTGATGGAAGAATTTCTGGCGCGCTATCAGGAAGTCGATATCTGCCTGCGTCTCGAAGACCGCTATATGGATCTGATTGATGATGAAGTGGATCTGGCGCTGCGCATCACCGATTCGCCCTCCCCCGGCTTGTATGGCAAACCGCTGATGGCGATAGAACACCTGCTGTGCGCCACCCCGGCGTATCTGGCGCGCCACGGCACGCCGCAGACGCCTCAGGAATTACGTCAGCACAGCTGCATCAGCCTTGGCGAAACGGCGGCGGACGCCCGCTGGAAATTTCGTCGTGACGGGAAAAGCGTGGTGGTGCAGACTCACGGACGCTACGCCGCCAACCATACCGGCGTGCGGCTCGACGCGGTAAAACGTCATCTCGGCATCGGCAGCCTGCCGCGCTTTACGGCAGGCGACGCGCTGGCGGCAGGCGAGATTGTTCAGGTGCTGGCGGAGTGGGAATTTATCAGCAGCTATTCCGGCAGGCTCTGGCTGCTGTGGTCGGCGGGCCGGCATATGCCCGCCAAAATCCGGGTGCTTATCGACTATCTGAGCGAAAAACTGGCCGCGCGGCCGTGAGCTACGGCGCGCGCGCCAGCGTCTGCGCCACCCATTCGCGAAAGGCGGCGACGTCAATATCCAGCGCCACCTGCGCGTTTGCGGGCCGGTTTAACCGGCCCTCGATATCCACAACCGTGGTGCCCGCCGTGTAGTCGCCACGGGTTTCCACCGCGACAAAACAGCGCTTAAGCGTAAACAGCTCAGGCCTGAGTAGCCAGGCGATGGCGCAGAGATCGTGCATGCGCAGCCCGGTTGTCATGCTGCCTGCGCGGTAGTGGCTGAAGAGCGCGTGGAGCAGCTGGCCCGTCCGGTTCAGGGCGGGCAGCGCGGCGAGATAGTCGGGCGTCAGCACCGCCTGATGCGTGACGTCGAGCCCGCACATCACAATTTCAATGCCGCTCTCAAACACGCGCGCGGCCGCTTCGGGATCGATGGCGATATTAAACTCGGCGTTCGGCGTGAAGTTGCCGCGCCCGGCGGAGCCGCCCATCATCACCAGGCGGTTGATTTTCGCGGTACACGCCGGGTAGTGCGTCAGCAGCAGCGCGATATTGGTGAGCGGCCCGATGGTGACAAGCGTCAGCGGCTCGGGGCTTGCCATCAGGCGTTCATACATCGCCTGAAACGCGGGCACATTGAGAGTCTGCCGGTCGTGCGCCGGAAAATCGTAACCATCCATGCCCGATTCGCCGTGAATTGAGGCGGCATCGCGTAGCGGGCGCGTCAGCGGCGTAGCCGCGCCCTGCGCGACCGGCACATCAGCCTGCCAGAAATGCAGCAGTTGCAGCGCGTTGCGGGTGGTTTTCTCCACGCTGACGTTACCCGCCACGGTGGTCATGAGCTGTAAATCGATCTCAGGCGAAAACAGCGCGGCGGCGATGGCCACGGCATCGTCAATTCCCGGATCGGTATCGAGAATAATCGGCGTTTTTTTCACACAATGTCCTGTCATCACTGGCCTGCTTGCGGATAAAAAAATGCCGGACGATGTTCACCGTCCGGCATGCTGTTATCGGTACGCGCGTGAAATTTACTGCACTTCGCGGGCGTCGATGCGCAGCTCCTTCGGCACTTCGAACACGATGTTCTCTTCGCGACCGGTAAGCTCATGGGCGTCGCTGCCGCCGAGCGCTTTCAGGCGCGCAATAACGTTCTGCACCAGGATATCCGGCGCCGACGCGCCTGCGGTAACGCCCACGCACGCGGCGTTCCGCACCCAGGCTTCCTGGATGTCGTTCGCGTCATCAATGAGATACGCGGTTTTACCCATGCGCTGGGCAAGTTCCGCCAGGCGGTTGGAGTTAGAGGAGTTTTTCGAGCCTACCACTAACACCACGTCAGCCTGTTCCGCCAGCGCCCGCACCGCTTCCTGACGGTTGGTGGTGGCGTAGCAGATATCATCTTTGCGTGGGCCGACGATTTTCGGGAAGCGACGGCGCAGCGCGTCGATAACGTCCGAAGTGTCGTCCACCGACAGCGTCGTCTGGGTCATAAAGGAGAGGTTATCCTCATTCTTGACCGTAATTTTCCAGACGTCGTCCGGCGATTCCACCAGGTACATACCGCCTTGCGGGTTGCTGTACTGGCCCATCGTGCCTTCCACTTCCGGATGACCGGCGTGGCCGATGAGGATTGCTTCTTCGCCGCGGCGGCTGGAGCGCGCCACTTCCATATGCACTTTGGTGACCAGCGGACAGGTGGCGTCAAACACCGTTAAGTCGCGGCTTTTCGCTTCGTTGCGCACCGCCTGGGAAACGCCGTGCGCGGAGAAAATCAGGATAGCGCCGTCCGGCACCTCGCTGATTTGCTCGATAAAAATCGCGCCGCGCTCGCGCAGGCTGTCCACGACGTAGCGGTTATGCACCACTTCATGGCGAACGTAGATAGGCGCGCCGTAAATCGCCAGCGCGTTTTCCACAATGCTGATAGCGCGGTCCACGCCTGCGCAGAAGCCGCGCGGGTTAGCCAACAGGATCTGCATCAGAACTCTCCAGCGCCGGATCGATTTCCAGCACATCTATATCAAAATGAAGGGTATGCCCGGCGAGCGGATGGTTGAAATCCACCGTAATGGAGTCGCCGTTGATTTCACGGATGACGCCCGGCATTTCGCTGCCGTCCATCGCGGTAAACAGCATGATGGCGCCGATGTCCGGCTCGCCCGCGTCGATAAACTCGCGGCGGGAGAAGTACTGGATGAGATCCGGGCTCGGCGTTCCGAAGGCGTCTTCCGGCAGCAGCGTAAACGCTTTTTTATCGCCCGCATGCAGGCCCAGCAGCTCGCGCTCCAGCCCCTGCGACAGCGAACCGTCGCCCAGGCGGAACAGCGCGGGTTTGCCGCTGTTGCGGCTCGACTCCGCCGTGGAGCCGTCTTCAAGCTTCAGCGTAAAGTGCACCAGCACCGCGCTGTTGCTCTGTATAGATGTAGACATGCAGGTTGCTCACTTGTTTTCAGGCACCGGGCTACGGGAGGCCATAATGTCTGTAAGCCGGGCGGGCGAAAGCCTCGCCCGGCATTGATATTTACGCCTGCGCTTTCGCGGCAGGCTTAGGCAGGAAGCCTTCCAGCACGATTAACGCCGCGCCGATACAGATAGCGGTATCGGCCAGGTTAAAGGTGGCGAAATGCCAGTCGCCGACATAGAAGTCAATCATATCGACCACAAAGCCGTGCCACAGACGGTCGAACAGATTGCCGAGCGCGCCGCCAATAATCAGCGCGTAAGCAATGTTGTTCAGCTTCTGGCTCGCCTTCGAGCGATACATCATGACCGCGAGCAGCACGCAGATGCCGATAGCGATACCGGCGAAGAACCAGCGCTGCCAGCCGCCTTTATCCGCGAGGAAGCTGAACGCCGCGCCGTAGTTGCGCGCATAGTGCAGATTCAGCGACGGGAACAGAGAGACGGTGTCCCCCAGCGCAAAGTGCTGGAGGATTAACGCCTTGCTACCCAGGTCGACAATCAGCACGACCACAACCAGCCACAGCCAGCGCAGGCCGGTGGAAAGAATCGGTTTACTCATCAGGCGAACTTACGTTTTTCGCCGTCACCGGCGACGTTGCTGACACAGCGACCGCAGATTTCTGCGTGTTCCGCCACCTTGCCGATATCGGTGGTGTAGTGCCAGCAGCGCGGGCACTTCTCACCTTCGGCTTTTGCAAGCGCCACTTTCAGCCCTTTGAGCAATTCGCTCTGCTGGGCATCGGCAGCGGCGCTGGCATAATCCTCAACCTTCGCCTGCGAGGTCAACAGGACAAATCGTAATTCCTCGCCAAGCGCGGTGAGCTTCGCCGCCAGCTCCGGCTCTGCGTACAGGGTGACCGCAGCTTCCAGCGACCCGCCGACTTTCTTATCAGCGCGCGCCTGCTCAATCACCTTGTTCACTTCGCCGCGCACTTTCAGCAGCGCGTCCCAGTAAGCGTCGTTCATGGTTTCGGTTTCCGCGAGACCAAACAGGCCGTCGTACCATTCGCCCGTGAAGACATATTTCTCACGCGCGCCCGGCAGGTAGCCCCAGATCTCATCGGCGGTAAAGGACATGATCGGCGCCATCCAGCGCACCAGCGCTTCGGCGATATGGTACAGCGCGGTCTGACAGCTGCGACGCGCCACGCTGTCTGCTTTCGCGGTGTACTGACGGTCTTTGATGATGTCGAGATAGAACGAGCCCATTTCGATGGAGCAGAAGCGCATCAGGCGCTGCACCACTTCGTGGAAATCGTAAGCGTCATACGCTTTCACGATATCGTCCTGCGCGGCTTTCGCGCAGCCGACCGCCCAGCGATCCAGCACGACCATCTCTTCCGGTTTCACCATGTCTTTCGCCGGATCGAACCCGTTCAGGTTCGCCAGCAGGAAGCGCGCGGTGTTACGGATACGACGATACGCATCGGCGGCGCGTTTCAAAATCTCGTCAGAGACGGCCATTTCGCCGGTGTAGTCGGTCGACGCCACCCACAGACGCAGAATGTCAGCGCCCAGTTTGTTCATGACGTCCTGCGGAGAGACCGTGTTGCCGATGGATTTCGACATCTTGCGGCCCTGACCGTCGACGGTGAAGCCGTGGGTCAGTACCTGGCGGTACGGCGCTTTGCCTTTCATGGCGGTGGAGATCATCAGCGAAGACATAAACCAGCCGCGATGCTGGTCAGAGCCTTCGAGATACATATCCGCCGCATGGCCGGCGAATTCCGGACGCACGTCAACCACCGACGAGTGGGTTGAACCCGAGTCGAACCAGACGTCCAGCGTATCCGGCACTTTTTCATAGACATCGGCGTCATCGCCCATGATGTCGCGCGGGTCGAGATCCCACCACGCCTGAATACCGTCCTGCTCAACGCGTTTTGCGACTTCTTCCATCAGCTCCAGGGTGCGCGGATGCAGTTCCTGGGTCTCTTTATGGACGAACAGGGACATCGGCACGCCCCAGGTGCGCTGGCGGGAGATACACCAGTCCGGGCGATTCGCGACCATCGATTCGATACGCGCCTGGCCCCAGTCCGGGATCCACTGCACGTCTTTGATCTCTTTGAGCGACTGCGCGCGCAGGCCTTTTTGATCCATGCTGACGAACCACTGCGGCGTGGCGCGGAAGATGATCGGCGTTTTGTGACGCCAGCAGCACGGGTAGCTGTGCAGCAGTTTCGCCACGTTCAGCAGCGCGCCTTTTTCACGCAGCAGCTCAACGATTTGGTCGTTCGCTTTGAAGACGTTAACGCCATCGAGCGTCGGGTATGTGCCCGGCAGATAGGCGCCGTCCGGGCCGACCGGGTTGGCGATTTCCAGACCATATTTCTGGCTGATGGTGTAGTCGTCCGGGCCGTGGCCGCCTGCGGTATGCACCGCGCCGGTACCGGCGTCGAGCGTGACGTGCTCGCCGAGGATCGCCGGAACGTCAAAGCCCATGAACGGGTGCGTAAAGCGCATCAGCTCAAGCTGCGCGCCTTTGGCTTCGCCGAGCACGGTGTAATCCGCAACGTTAATGCGCTTCATCACGCTTTCAAGCAGCTCTTTCGCCACGATCAGCGCCTGGCCTTCGACCTGTACCAGCACATAGTCAATGTCGGCATGCAAAGAGATTGCGCGGTTGGCAGGCAGCGTCCACGGCGTGGTAGTCCAGATAACCAGCGACACCGGGCCGTTGACGTTCTGCGCGCCGAATTTCGCCGCGACCGCCGCTGGCTCTACCGCGTTAAAGGCGACATCAATGGACGGCGACGTTTTGTCGTAATACTCCACTTCCGCCTCAGCGAGCGCGGAGCGGCAGTCAACGCACCAGTGCACCGGCTTGGCGCCTTTGTGCAGATGGCCGTTGCCGATGATTTTACCGAGCGCGCGGATAATGTTGGCTTCGGTTTTGAAATCCATCGTCAGGTACGGGTGCGACCAGTCGCCCAGCACGCCGAGACGGATAAAGTCCTGACGCTGGCCATCAACCTGGGTCGCAGCGTATTCGCGGCACTTAGCGCGGAATTCGGCGGCGGTAAATTTCTCACCCGGCTTGCCATATTCCTGCTCGACTTTCAGTTCGATAGGCAGCCCGTGGCAGTCCCAGCCCGGCACATACGGGGAGTCATAACCGGCAAGCCCTTTGGACTTGACGATAATGTCTTTCAGAATCTTGTTAACCGAGTGACCGATATGAATGCTGCCATTCGCATAAGGAGGGCCGTCATGCAGAATGAAGGTTTTTTTGCCTTTTTTGGCTGCACGAATGATGCCGTAGAGGTCATCATCGGTCCAACGCGCCAGCATTCCCGGTTCGCGTTTGGCGAGATCGCCACGCATCGGGAACCCTGTTTCCGGCAAATTCAGGGTTGATTTAAAGTCACTCATCAGATTCTCGGTTCCGTATTTCGGTTTGATAATTAGCCGATTCAGGCGTTACGCCGGTGTCGGTAGCCCAAAAAAGTCGCGGGCGGTGATCACGTCTCTGGCGATTTGCGCCTTGAGTTCATCAAGCGAGGCAAACCGCTGTTCATTGCGTATTTTTTTACGCAGCACTACATCTATATGGCGGCCGTAGAGGTCGATTGCAACGTCCAGCAGATGAACTTCAAGCTGCTGACGCAGGCCGGCCACCGTCGGGCGGGTGCCGATATTGGCGACGCCGGGCAGCGGTTTATCGCTGATGCCCAGCACTTCCACCGCATATACGCCCTTAACGGGCGAAACCTGACGGCGCAGCGGTACGTTCGCCGTCGGGAAACCTATGGTGCGCCCGAGCGCGTCGCCGTGAACCACGCGTCCGGAGATGGCGAAAGGCCGTCCGAGCAGGTTTTCCGCGAGCGCTAAATCATCCTGCGCGAGCGCCTGGCGCACTGCGGTACTGCTAATGCGCACGCCTTCATCGCAAAACGTTTGCGTGCTGGTGACTTCAAAGCCATATTCGCGCCCGGCTTTCTGTAATAACAAGAAATCCCCTTCGCGACCAGCGCCAAAGCGGAAATCATCTCCGGTCGCCAGAAATTTAACGCCGAGGCGTTCTACCAGCAGATCGCTGACGAAGTTCTGCGCCGTCAGCGCGGCAAAGCGGCGGTCAAAGCGAATGCACAGCACGTAATCCACGCCGCAACGGGCGAGATAGCGCAGCTTTTCACGCAGCCGCGTCAGCCGTGCGGGGGCTTTATCGGCGGCGAAAAGCTCAAGCGGCTGCGGCTCGAAAATCATGACCATGACGGGAAGGCCGCGCTCGCGCCCTTGCGCGCATAGCCCGCTCAGCAAGGCCTGGTGACCACGATGCACGCCATCGAAATTGCCGATGGTCAGCACGCAACCGTGATGCTCAGAGGTGAGATTATGTATGCCGCGTATCAGCTTCATGACTGGCTCAGAACAGTGAAAATCGTCGGATTATACCTTGTACAGCCTTTAAGGTTAACCGACGATTTGGCCCTGTCAGCCATAAACCGGCAACGATTTCATCGCGCTGCGCAACGGTTTCACGCCGAACGCGAATTTTGTCCCACAAAGACTGTATTCGCACGAGGCAAGCTGGTAGAATCTTGCGCCATCACTACGTAACGAGTGCCGCATAACAACGGCGCTTATTTGCACAAATCCATTGACAAAAGAAGGCTGAAAGGGCATATTCCTCGGCCTTTGAATTGTCCACATAGATCATATTTGGGAGTTGGACCTTGGCTAATATCAAATCAGCTAAGAAGCGTGCCGTTCAGTCTGAAAAGGCCCGTAAGCACAACGCAAGCCGTCGCTCTATGATGCGTACTTTCATCAAGAAAGTATACGCAGCGATTGAAGCTGGCGACAAAGCTGCTGCACAGAAAGCATTTAACGAAATGCAACCAATCGTGGATCGTCAGGCTGCTAAAGGTCTGATCCACAAAAACAAAGCTGCGCGTCATAAGGCTAACCTGGCTGCACAGATCAGCAAACTGGCTTAATCGCCGTTGGTTGTCGCTTGTTGAAAGCAGCTTGTTAAAAAAACCCGCATTTGCGGGTTTTTTTATGTCTGCCGTTTTATTTCGGCGGCATAAACAGCGCCGAGTAATCGCGATTGCAGATGCGCTGCACCGCCGGGTGCTGAATCATCCGCTCCGCGAAAATCGCGTGATACTCTTCCATCACGTTATCCACCCGTCCTATTTCGACGATATTGTCATCGTCATAAAAATCGTGCGCGTAAAGGCTTGGCGCGACAAACACGGCGTTATGCGCCGCGCCGAACGCTTTCATCAGCGCCGCATCGTCAAACTCGCCGAGAATTTCCACCTTCAGCCCTTGTGAGTGGATCCAGTTAAGGAGTTTGCGCCCGAGCATCGAACGACGCCCCGGGATCAACAACCGCCGCTCTTCAAGACACGCCGGAAACGGTTTTTTCGGCGCGGGGCTCTGGCACCAGAAACTGACGCTGCACTCGCCTATCTTGACGGAAAACAGCCCCGCCTGCTGCGTGGAATCGATGGGGCAGTCGGAGATAATCATATCGAGCTTATGCTGGCTGAGCTGTTCCAGCAGCATCTCGTGCGTTGATTCAAAACAGCGCAGATGGATTTGTTCATCCTCCACAACCGCCGCATCCAGCACGCCGCTCACCAGCCGTTTGGAGAGCGCGTCCGCCACGCCGACATCAAACAGTAAGTGCGACTCTTTGCGGTAATTGATGATATCCAGCATCTCCTGGCTCAGGGTAAACATGCGGTCGGCATAGCGAAACACCAGCTGTCCCAGCTCGCTCGGCTCAAGGCCCCTGCCCTTGCGCTTAAACAGTTTGCCCTGCAGCCGCTCCTCCAGCGCTTTTATCTGCCCGGTAATGGTTTGCGGCGTGAGATAGAGCGCCTCGGCGGCACCGACGACCGAACCTGCTTTGCAAACCTGCCAGAAGTAGTACAGATGGTTGTAATTGATGTGAGACATAAGCGCATTCTCCCTGGCGTCCGTGAGAGCGAGCGGCCTTCACTCCGGAAGGCCGCATAATAAAGCGGGTGCTAACGCGTTCCCGACAAATGGCTGCGCAGCATCAGATAGCCTGTGACCGCAGCCAGCAATGAACCGACCAGAATCCCCAGCTTCGCCCAGGTGACCAGCGCGGTGTCGACATCGCCAAACGCCAGCGAGGCGATAAAAATGGACATGGTAAATCCGATGCCGCACAGCACGCCGACCGCCAGAATTGTCTTCTGGCTGACGCCCGGCGGCAGCGTGGCCCACTTAAGCTTCACCGCCAGCGCGCAAAAAAGGCTGATGCCAAGCGGCTTGCCGATGAACAGCCCGGCGATAATTCCCAGCGGCAGCAGCGAAGCGAGGCCCGCCAGCGTGACGCCCTCAAGCGAAACGCCGGCATTGGCGAACGCAAAAAGCGGCAGGATCATAAAGGCGACCCACGGATGCAGCGCGTGCTCAAGCGTACCTGCGGGTGAATGACCCTTATCAGCCTTAAGCGGCACAAAAAAGCCGATGATTACGCCGGCGAGCGTGGCGTGCACGCCGGATTTCAGCACCGCCGTCCAGAGCACGACGCCCACCAGAATATAGACGCCGACGCGGCGCACATTGCAGATATTGAGCAGCGCCAGCACGGCAATCGCCCCTGCCGCCACCAGCAGCGACACCATTGACAGCGAACTGGTGTAAAAGAGCGCAATAATCACAATCGCGCCGAGATCATCAATGATGGCCAGCGCCATCAAAAAGATTTTCAGCGCAGGCGGCACACGACTGCCGAGCAGCGCCAGGATCCCCAGCGCGAACGCGATGTCAGTCGCCGCCGGGATGGCCCAGCCCGCGCGGGTTACCGGATCCTGGAAGTTAAACGCCAGATAGAGCGCGGCCGGAACGACCATGCCGCCCAGCGCGGCAATCACCGGCAGCGAGGCTTGTCGCAGGCTCGCGAGCGAGCCCTGAACCAGTTCGCGCTTAACCTCCAGCCCGACCAGCAGAAAGAACACGGCCATCAGGGCGTCGTTCACCCACAGCAGCATGTTCTTTTTAATCTCCAGCGCGCCAACCTGTAACTCTACCGGCGTGCTGAGAAAGCCTTCGTATAGATCATGTGTCGCACTCATGTTCGCCAATAACATGGCCAGCGCGGCGGCCGCAATCAGAACGATGCCGCCCGCAGCCTCGCTTTTAAAGAATCCTTGTACCGTTTTTATCATGATGGTTCATCCAGAAGCGCAGGTTGAGTAGTCATTAAAAAGTGTCAGGTATAAGGATAGCGGCCTTTACTGCTCGAAAAAGCAGTTTATTCTGCGCTAATAGATCGGCAAAAACGAATTATTCAAAGACAGGGTGAGACGCGCGTAAAAAAGGCTCCGGTAATCCTTACCCGGAGCCTGAAGTCCGCTCAAACGCGGGCTGAGCGGAAAAGAGGGAATATGACGTGACGATCAGTAGGCGCCCAGATCGGTCCAGACCTGATACGGCCCGCTGTTCAGATCCGGCTGCTCGCCCTGCGAGTACCAGTTGACCTGATAGTTATGGCCTTTCCAGCTCACCTTCTCGAAGGTGCCCCACTTCGCGCCATAAATAGTGCTGGCATTCCAGAGCGGATACGGCGCGTTGCCCGATCCGTTGTCCGGCGTCGGGGTCGGTGTGGGGGTCGGTTGCGGCTCAGGCGTCGGGGTCGGCGCGGGCGTGTCGTCGCCGGTCGAGGACGCATTGCCCGGCACGGCGGTCACCACAAAACGCTGCTGCGAAGAGGGCTCGTTTTTGCTGTCGCGCACAAAGAGCGTGAACTGGTAATCGGTGCTCTGCGTAACAACCGGCACGTCGAATTCAATCACGGCCGCGCCCTTATCCGCCACGCTGATGGTAGACGGCACGCCCCAGCTGAAGCTCAGCGCGTCATTATCTTCATCGCGGGATGCCTCGCCGGAGAGCTGAATACGTGACCCGCCGACCACACGCAGCTGGATTGCCGCCACAGGCGCATGGTTTACCGCGGGCGCAGGCTCGTTGTCGCTGCTGCCGCTATCCGGTTCAGAAACGTTGATGCCTTCAAAATAGAACGGCTTCATATCCACCGTCTGGGTCTCGATTTCATACCCCAGCCCTTCACGCGCGGCATTCACCAGCACGCCGTTATCCTGGTCGATAGTCCAGGTAAACAGCCCGCCAAGATTACGCGACGCGGCATACTGGCCTTTGGCTTTGACCGAGCGCGGCGTATCGAGCGACATAAACAGCTTGCTTTGCGGGTTATAGAGGTAATCCGCGTTGGCGACTTTATCCGTGTAAACATTAAAGCCGTTACGCCCTTTCTGGTTTTCCAGATCGAGGTAGTTGTAGATGGTGTCGTACCATTCGGTGCTGCCGGATTCGAACGTCCCGGTGGTGGTGCCGTTGCCCGGCGCGTACGCGCCTTTCAGCGGCGAGAAGCTCTCAATCACCGCGTTGCGCGCATTGCGGGTATACCCGGCGTAACCAATATTAATACGATCGGAAGGGAAACCTTCGGCAATCAGATAATCCACCACGGCTTCGATGCTCCAGCCGCCCGCGGTCAGCGGGGTCAGATTAGTGTGATGCGTCAGGGTGTCCGCCCACGGCGTACCGAAGAAGTCATAGGTCATCACGTTAATGGCATACAGACCGGCATCCAGCAGCGCTTTAACGTTGGAGTATTCAAGCGTGGAAACCACGGCCGAGCTGGCGATGGAGATTTTCACATCGCTGCGTCCTGCCGCGCTGAGCTGTTTTTTCAGCTCGGCAATAAGCAACGCATAGTTAACGCCATCTTCCGGGCCGTGCGGGTTGCCGTTACCGTCGGCGTTCGGGTATTCCCAGTCGATATCCACTTCACTGAACATCGGGAACTGTTTAAACAGTTTGACCACGCCTGCGGCGAACGTTTTGCGCGAGGAGTCGGTTTTCGACATCTCGTGGAAGCCGTTACTCATGGTCCAGCCGCCGATACTCATAGAGAGCGCCAGAGTATGCCCCTGCTGCTTCGCTTTTTGCTGGAGATCGCGAAGACCGCCCAGCAGACCTTTCGTGGTGGCCTGCGTGACGGTTGCCGGATCGATATCCCAGCCGCTGGTGGTGTGTCCGCAGTTCACGTAAGACTGGAAATCGCCCCACGGGTCAAGGAACGTCGGTTCGTTGGTGTTTTTGTTCGTCTGGCGTGCGGCATTTTCAATGGTGTATTGCTTTTCGCCTTTGTCGCCGACGATCCCGAGGAAGCCAAAAATAATCTTGTCATAGGCAGTGGGAGAGACTTTCGCGAGATCGTAGCCGCGGCCACGATTAGACGGCGTGTCATCGCCCTGCAGTCGGCCATCGTATTGCGACCAGTCGGTGTAATAACCAAACACCTTAGGTTTATTAGCAGCCTTATATTTGTTATATACCGGCTTCGCCACCCGGGCTGCCGTATAACTGTATTTTTCAGCCTCGCTGGCAGGATTAAATCCATCGGCGGCATTACTGGTTTCGGTCAGGCTGTCGCCCTGAATTAATTTACTTGTAGCCATGTTAATTTTCCTTCGTGAAAAGTGAGTGCAGTACTTTCTGCGCTAACTATCATGAGCGGATAAAAAACAACCTGCCAATCACAACTAATAAAACGCCAATAAAAAATAAGATTATTTATGACACATATTAAAAAAGAGTAAACTTAACATAAATTTTATTGAATTTATCGTTAAATATCAACCTCATAATTCAAAATATATTATGTATTAAAAATTAAGCGCCCTTTAATTTGCACTTAAAATGGATTTAATAACAGTGCCAAATCGTGATCTGAACTGCCGTTTCGTTAAATAAAAACACTTTTTTTAGTGGGGGCTATGGAAAATAGACAAACCGAACTTTACTCTCTAAAGCGCCAAAGGAAATTCCCCACCATATATTTATATCTGTCTGCAGGTGATATATGAAAAGCTATGTTATTAATCGCAATTGTATTTTTACAGAGGCGAATAACGAATTAAAAAACACGGATAACGCATGCGTCATCAAAATGACAACCATGCGGGCGCGTTGCCTGAGTTTCATTATTGAAAATGCTAAAAACGGCATTATCGAAAAGCAGCAAATCGCCGCGGTGCTCTGGGGCAGCCGTGGTCAGTACATCAGCGATGCCAATCTGACACAGGTGCTTTACCTGCTGCGTCGGGATTTACGCACGCTTGGCATCAACGATTTGTTCGTCACTGTCCCCAAGCTTGGCATCAAAGTGAACGATGACATCCCTGTCGATCTGCTGACAGTAGAAAACCATAAGAAACCTAAACGCGCATGGTGGGCGATGGCGCTGTTCGCCGTGTTTATCGTCTGCGTGCTGGCGCTTGTTACTTTTATGGATGTGAGCCACTCCTGAACTTCTGCTGCGAGGAACCCTTATGAATCCTGTCATTGACGGCATCCTGGACATCGAAGGAAATTATGTGAATCATCCGGCCGATCTCGGCGGCCCCACAAAGTGGGGCATTACCGAGAAAACCGCCAGAGCGCACGGTTATCAAGGCGACATGCGCGATCTCACCCGTGAGGAGGCGTATAACATTCTGGAGAAAGACTACTGGATAGCGCCGGGTTTTAACCGCATCGCTCAGTATTCGCTCCCCGTGGCATTTGAGCTTTGCGACGCGGGCACCAATATTGGCCCAGCGATCCCCGCGTGCTGGCTTCAGCGCTGGCTGAATGTTTTCAATCGTCAGCAGAAACTGTATGCGGATCTGGTCGTGGATGGCGCCATCGGCAAAAACACGCTGGATGCGCTGAAGCGCTACCTTGATGAACGCGGTAAAGAAGGCGAAACCGTGCTGGTGAGGGCGTTGAACTGCACGCAAGGCGACTACTATCTTGATATCACGGAAAAGCGGGAAGCTAACGAGGCGTTTATTTACGGCTGGCTACGCGAAAGGGTTACCATGCCTTAAGAAAGGAACAGAAAAAGCCCGCGTTTATCGCGGGCTTTTGTTGGGTTATTTAATCAGGCTCGCGCCGCTCAAAAAGTTTTTCACTTTGTCGCTTAATATCCGCAGTATCGGCGTTGCGAATACACCGCCCAGCCCTGCCACCATCAGCACCATATTAAAACTCATGTTGCGGTCAATCGCGGCCACGCTCAGCAGAAAGGCGGTAAAACACGAGATAGCGATCTGCGCCAGGCAATCCATAATATCTCTGTGCGTCTCGTTCCTTTCACGCTTCATCAGATAGCTGACAAAGCCGCCCCAGCCGCCGATAGCGATAATGGTTAATAAAATCTCCAGTTCAACCAGAACCAGTTTAGGTGTAGCGATATGCGCTGCAATAGACATGATAAACCTCGTAGTCAGTAAACGGTAAATGAATACGCCATCTGGCGATGCAATAAAGTTAGCAATCTAACCAGTAGCAAGGTAATCATTTATTCTCACTCGCCAGGGCGCCTGTCGTTTTTCGGCCTGATTGTTTTTTTACTCATAAAAACAGAGAGCGATGATTTACAGAAGCGGCACACGCTATTTACGATAATTAATGAGGGTTTGCAGCATCGCGATAACATCGCGTATCTGATCGCGTTGCGGATTATTACGATCCCAACCCGCGTAAACCTTAATTATTTCAACATCCATTTCATCAGGCAGCGCGATAAGCGCAATACGGTATTTGGCTTGCGCCTGAAAAAAGCGGGCAATTTTTAATGGCAATATCGCTATCAGTGATGAGTTTTCAATAACACTTAATAAACCATTTATTGAATCTGTATAGTATTCTGCAGAAAATGGGTTGTTGAAAAATGAGAAAGCATCATTATTTTTGTTCTCTTTTTTTAATACAGGTTTAACTTTATAAGGCTGATAAACCGCGTGTCTTGAGCTGTAAAGATTAGCAAGGGTTAGTTGAGGTAATTCGCAAAGCGGGTTACGGGCATTACAGATAACCGTATACTGCCGGTACTGATCGATAATCTTTTGTTCGATATCCGGTTCGCTAAAATAATGCGTCGAGACCAGTAAATCGCATTTCCCTGTATATAAGTCATTGCTTTGGCGAGAGAAAGCTTTACCAGTGGAGGAGAAGTAATGGAGACGAAAACGCTCAAACAGTTCCATATCAAAGAGCTGAGAGAAGTAGTACTGTTCGCTGACATCATCGCCAGTAATCTTCATCTCGTACCGGGAGGGCGTTGACGCGGCGCGGTCAAACGTCGCATTGATAATATCCATCGCTTTGCTGTAAGCGCGATGAATTTCCTGCGCGCGCGGCGTCGGGGTCAGACCTTCGCGGGTTCGGATAAAAAGCTCTTCGTTATAGGTTTGCTGCAGGCGCTGAATAGCAAGAGTGATAGCGGCGGGAGTGACCTGAAGCTGCCGGGAAGCGCGTGCCGCATTGCCTGCGGTGATAACGGCGTCAAAAACTTTGATGAGGTTATAATCAAACTCGCTGGCACCGTTTTTCTTCTTCATGCGTCAGAGTACCCTGCCGTGCGGGAAAGTAACAAAATAGGAGGTTCAGCAGTCTCTGGCAAAATCAATTTACCTCACCATAATGTCGATTTTTATCAAATTTTAACGATGCAGGGCGCAGGGTAGCAAGGCGGAAACAATAACGAGACCAATAATGACCGCAAATCGCTATTTTCTGCATAGCAAGTAAAGTCTTATAAAAAAGCCTGAAATGGCGAAAACCATTTCAGGCTGATATCACGGCTCGTAAAAGCAGAACGATTAGCGCGTTAAGTCATCAAAAAACTTTTTCACGCCATCGAAGAAGCTTTTAGAGCGCGGGCTATTCTTTTCGCCGGTCGGCCCGCCGAAACTCTCCTGCAGCTCCTGCAGCAGCGCTTTCTGACGATCGTTCAGCCCGACTGGCGTCTCGACGACCACGCGGCACAGCAGATCGCCCTGCGCGCCGCCACGCACCGATTTCACGCCTTTTCCGCGCATGCGGAACAGCTTGCCGGTCTGGGTTTCGCTCGGCACTTTCAGCATCACGCGGCCATCCAGCGTCGGCACTTCAATCTCGCCGCCCAGCGCCGCCATCGCGAAGTTAATCGGTACTTCGCAATACAGGTTATTGCCTTCACGTTCGAAGATCGGGTGCTGTTTCACCTGCACCTGAACGTACAGATCGCCTGCTGGCGCGCCGTGCTCGCCCGCTTCGCCTTCACCCGCCAGACGAATACGATCGCCGGTATCCACGCCCGCCGGAATTTTCACCGACAGCGTTTTGGTTTTCTCGATGCGGCCATGACCGTGGCAGTTGTTGCACGGATCTTTAATCAGCGTACCGCGGCCCTGACAGTGCGGACAGGTCTGCTGTACGGCGAAAAAGCCCTGGCGCATTTGCACCTGACCCGCGCCATGACAGGTAGGACAGGTCTGCGGCTGGCTGCCAGGTTTGGCGCCATTGCCATGGCACACCTCGCACTCTTCAAGCGTCGGGATGCGAATCTCTTTGGTGACGCCGCGCACCGCTTCTTCCAGCGTCAGCTCCATGTTGTAGCGTAAATCCGCGCCGCGCGAGGCGCGACGACCGCGTCCGCCGCCGAAGATATCGCCGAAGACGTCGCCGAAAATATCGCTGAAGTCCGCGCCGTTGCCAAAGCCGCCGCCGAAACCACCGCCGCCCATGCCGCCCTGTTCAAAGGCAGCATGACCATACTGGTCGTAAGCGGCGCGCTTTTGCGCATCGGTAAGGATTTCGTAGGCTTCTTTAATTTCTTTAAATTTACCTTCGGCCTCTTTATCACCCTGGTTACGGTCCGGGTGATATTTCATGGCCAGGCGTTTATACGCCTTTTTTATTTCACGCTCGTCCGCCGTTTTCGGGACGCCTAAAATTTCGTAATAGTCTCTTTTCGCCATTTTTTATCTGCCCCTGACATGCATGCACGGGCGTGGAGAAACTCCTACGCCCGTGCCAGTGTTATCTACCCTGCATCAGGGCGATTATTTTTTGTCTTTAACTTCTTCGAACTCAGCGTCAACGACGTCGTCATCTTTCGCATTGTTCGCAGAAGCGTCAGCGGAGCCCGTCTGCTGCTGAGCATGCTGCTGCTGAGCGATTTCCATCAGCTTCTGGGAAACCTGCGCCAGCGCCTGCATTTTCGCTTCGATATCCGCTTTGTCTTCGCCTTTCAGGGACGCTTCCAGCGCGGTCAGCGCGGATTCGATAGCGGTTTTGTCATCCGCCGGCAGTTTATCGCCTGCTTCTTCGACCTGTTTGCGGGTGCTGTGCACCAGGTGATCGGCCTGGTTGCGGGTCTGCACTAGCTCTTCGAACTTACGGTCAGCTTCTGCGTTCGCTTCCGCTTCGCGCACCATTTTCTGGATCTCGTCTTCGTTCAGACCAGAAGAAGCCTTGATGGTGATTTTCTGCTCTTTGCCGCTGTTTTTGTCTTTCGCGGACACGTGCAGAATACCGTCGGCGTCGATGTCGAAGGTCACTTCGATCTGCGGCATGCCGCGCGGCGCCGGGTTGATACCATCCAGGTTGAACTGACCCAGAGATTTGTTATCGGCAGCGCGTTTACGCTCACCCTGCAGCACGTGAATGGTCACGGCGGACTGGTTGTCTTCAGCCGTCGAGAACACCTGGCTGTGCTTGGTCGGAATGGTGGTGTTTTTGGTGATGAGCGGGGTCATCACGCCACCCATGGTTTCGATACCCAGCGACAGCGGGGTTACGTCCAGCAGCAGCACGTCTTTCACGTCACCGGTCAGTACGCCGCCCTGCACCGCTGCGCCGATAGCGACAGCTTCGTCCGGGTTAACGTCTTTACGCGGCTCTTTACCGAAGAACTCAGCGACTTTCTTCTGAACCATCGGCATACGGGTCTGACCGCCGACCAGGATAACGTCGTTGATGTCAGACACAGACAGGCCAGCGTCCTGCAGCGCGACTTTCAGCGGCTCGATAGAACGGTTCACCAGGTCTTCGACCAGGCTTTCCAGTTTCGCGCGAGTCACTTTGATGTTCATGTGTTTCGGACCGGTCGCGTCTGCGGTGATGTACGGCAGGTTCACGTCGGTCTGCTGAGCGGAAGAAAGCTCGATTTTCGCTTTTTCTGCCGCTTCTTTCAGGCGCTGCATCGCCAGCGGGTCGTTGCGCAGGTCGATGCCCTGATCTTTCTTGAACTCTTCTACCAGATAGTTGATCAGGCGGCTGTCGAAGTCTTCACCACCGAGGTGGGTATCACCGTTGGTCGCCAGCACTTCGAAGGTTTTTTCGCCGTCAACTTCATCGATTTCGATGATGGAGATATCGAACGTACCGCCACCCAGGTCATAAACTGCGATGGTACGGTTGCCGGTTTCTTTATCCAGGCCGTAAGCCAGCGCTGCGGCAGTCGGTTCGTTGATAATACGTTTGACTTCCAGACCCGCGATGCGGCCGGCGTCTTTGGTTGCCTGACGCTGCGCGTCGTTGAAGTAAGCCGGAACGGTAATAACCGCTTCAGTCACCGGCTCGCCCAGGTAATCCTCGGCGGTTTTCTTCATTTTTTTCAGCACTTCGGCAGAGATCTGCGGCGGCGCCATTTTCTGGCCTTTCACGTCGAGCCAGGCATCGCCGTTATCCGCGGCAATGATTTTGTACGGCATGATAGACACGTCGCGCTGAACTTCTTCGTCCTGGAAGCGGCGGCCAATCAGGCGTTTGATCGCGAACAGGGTGTTCTGCGGGTTAGTCACTGCCTGACGTTTAGCCGGCTGACCTACCAGAGTTTCACCATCCTGAGTGTATGCAATGATAGAAGGCGTGGTGCGGTCGCCTTCCGCATTTTCCAGCACGCGAGCCTGAGTGCCATCCATAATCGCTACACAAGAGTTGGTTGTACCCAGGTCAATACCAATAATTTTACCCATCTAAACGTCTCCACTAAAAAATCGTCATCATGTGGTATGAACCTGTTATGCGGGCTAACGGTGGGGATTCAACCGTCCACCGCCCTTTTTTTTCAGGCTCATCCATTGCGGTTGACTACAAGATGGGGTCGCTCCGCCCGCCATCAAGGGGCAAAGCGCAAAATTTTTTTATTTTCTCCCTTCCCAGATCATAGACGGCGCGAAACCGCCTGATTATGATGCCGCGCCCCGTCACGAAAGATAACGTCCGGGGCGTTACTTTTTGCAAATTTTTCCTATTATTTTGAGGGTTTATGGGCAACATTAAGTTGGCTAATCCAGCCCCCCTGGGGTTAATGGGCTTTGGTATGACTACCATTCTGCTCAATCTGCACAACATCGGCATGTTCCCGCTGGACGGCATTATTCTGGCGATGGGGATTTTCTACGGCGGTATCGCGCAAATTTTTGCCGGTCTGCTGGAGTATAAAAAAGGCAATACCTTCGGTTTAACCGCGTTTACTTCGTATGGTTCGTTCTGGCTGACGCTGGTCGCTATCCTGCTGCTGCCGAAAATGGGCCTTGCAGACGCCGCCAACGGCCATTTCCTGGGCGTTTACTTAGGCATCTGGGGCGTATTCACGCTGTTTATGTTCTTCGGTACGCTCTGCGCCGCGCGCATGCTGCAATTTGTGTTCCTGAGCCTGACGGTGCTGTTCGCCCTGCTGTCGGTCGGCCATCTGACGGATAACGAAAGCATCGTGCATATCGCAGGCTGGATTGGCCTCGTGTGCGGCGCCAGCGCGATTTACCTCGCGATGGGTGAAGTGCTGAACGAACAGTACGGCCGTACCGTACTGCCGATTGGCGAGAAACACTGAGTTTCGCGTTACGTCGTGCCTGCGGGCACGACTCTTTCCTGATGCGCTGATTGACGCGCCGTTCATCCTGACTGTGCCACGCTTACCCTACCCTCTTTATTCGGCACGTATTTATGAATACCCCTTCTTCCCCTTAATCCCTGTGGCATCGCTGGGCCGCGCTGCTACTGACTGGCGTTCTCGCGGGCCTCGCGGGGATGCTCCTTGCCATGCTGCTGCATGAAATCCAGCACCTCGCGTATGGCTACAGCCAGCATCAGCTCCTCGGCGCGCGCTCTTTTTTAGAGGGCGTGAGCGACGCGGGCGCGGCGCGGCGTTTTCTGGTGTTGATAGCGGCGGGCCTCGTTGCGGGCGGCGGCTGGTGGCTGCTTGGCCGCTACGGTAAAAAACGCGTCAGCATCAGCGCGGCGGTCGCACGCCCTGATAACCCAATGCCGCCCAAAACCACGCTGGTTCATATTCTGCTGCAAATCGTGACGGTCGCGATGGGCTCGCCGCTTGGGCGCGAAGTGGCGCCGCGCGAGGCGGGCGCGCTACTGGCGGGCGGTATCGCCCGTCGTCTGCGTTTAACGCAGGATGAGATCCGCCTGATGATCGCCTGCGGCTCCGGGGCCGGGCTGGCGGCGGTCTATAACGTGCCGCTCGCAGGCGCTATTTTCACGCTGGAGGTGTTGCTGGTGAGCTTCAGCCGCGAGGCGGCGCTGGCCGCGCTCGTTACCTCTGCGCTGGCGGCCTGGATTGCCACGCTCGGTCTCGGCGACGAACATCAGTACCGTTTTGGCACCGAAGCGGCGGGGCCGTCGCTGGTTATCTGGAGTGTGCTCTCCGGCCCGCTGTTCGGCGCAGCCGCGTCTCTGTTTCGCCGCTTCACGCAGCGCGCCCGTGCAAACGTGCGCGCTGACTGGCAGATGCCGGTATTAAGCCTGCTCGCCTTTCTGCTGCTCGGCACGCTGGCCGTCTGGTTTCCCCAGTTGCCTGGCAACGGCAAAGGCCCGACGCAGCTTACTCTCAGCGGCGACGTAACGCTCACGCTCGCGCTTACGCTGCTGTGCCTGAAAGTCGTGGTTATCGGGGCGGTATTGCGCGGCGGCGCGGAAGGCGGCCTGCTGACGCCAGGGCTCACCGTCGGCGCGCTGCTGGGTTCGGTTCTCTTTTTGCTGGCCGGGCGTTACTTCCCCGGCAGCGACATGGCAGGCTTCGCCCTGACCGGCGCCGCCGGGTTTTTATCCGCGTCCATGATGATGCCTTTCACGGCAGCGATGCTGATGCTCGAATTCACCCGCATGGATCATCGTTTTATCGTGCCGGTCGTGCTGTGCGTCGCCGGCGCGTTTGCCACGTGTCGCCTGCTGGAGCAGCGCGCCTCGTAGATTAGGGCTGCGCAGGCTCCGCCACGGCGTGCGCGGCGTCAGCCTGCCGCTTTCGACCCAGCCAGACCCCGAGCCCTAATCCCATCAGCGAGAGCGCCAGCACATACCAGGCGGGCGCCATCGGCGAGACGCCCATCAGCATGGTGACCGCAATGGGCGTCAGGCCGCCAAAGATGGCGTACGCCACGTTGTAAGAGAACGAAATGCCGGTAAAGCGCACCGCGGCCGGAAACGCGCGTACCATCACGAAAGGCACCGCTCCCACCACGCCGACGCATAACCCCACCACGCCATAGAGTAAAAAGAGCTGTTCAGGATGCGCGCCCGAAAGGTGATAAAACGCCCAGCTGGAGGCCGCAAGCAGCACGCTACCGACGACAAAGGTCCGGCTGGCGCCGAAGCGATCGGCTGCCAGGCCCGCCAGCAGGCACCCGACGCAGAGCATGATCGTAGCGATACTGTTAGCCTTGAGCGTAACCGCAGGCGCGAAGCCGTACTGTTTCTGTAGCCAGACCGGCGACATCAAAATCACCACCACGATCCCGGCCGACAGCAGCCACGTCAGCAGCATCGAGATAATCACGCCCTGACGATGCTTCACCACCACGGCTTTCACCGGCAGCTCCCGGGCCAGCGCCTTGCGCTGCTGCATCTCAAGGAAAATCGGCGTCTCCTGAAGCCAGCGGCGCAGATACATCGCCACCAGACCAAACGCGCCGCCGAGCAGGAACGGAATACGCCAGCCGCCGTCATGGATGGCCTGCGGCGTCATGCTGGTGTTGATGAGAGTCGCCACCACCGATCCCAGCAGAATGCCCACCGTCAACCCGGCGGTCAGCGTGCCGCAGGCGATGCCGATGCGCTTTTCCGGCACATGTTCTGCGACGAACACCCACGCGCCGGGGACTTCGCCGCCGATGGCCGCGCCCTGCAGAATACGCATCAGCAGCAACAACACGGGCGCCGCGATGCCCATCGCCGCGTAGTCCGGCAGCAGGCCAATCAGCAGCGTCGGCACCGCCATCAGCAAAATGCTCAGGGTGAACATTTTTTTGCGCCCCACCAGATCGCCGAAATGCGCCATGATGATGCCGCCCAGCGGTCGCGCCAGATAACCCGCCGCGAAAATGCCGAAGGTCTGCACCTGACGCAGCCACTCCGGAATATCCGGCGGGAAGAAAAGCTCCCCGACGACCGCCGCGAAGAAGACGAAAATAATGAAGTCGTAGAATTCCAGCGCGCCGCCGAGGGCCGCCAGCGTCAGGGTTTTGTAGTCCTGACGATTAAGTGGGCGTGTTTGCTGTTCCATAACGAACCGTTTGTAAAGAGGTGGGCGTGAATTAGCTTATCGTGAAAACGTAAACTTAAAGTGACTATATCGTTAAATCACCGTCACGCCACCCTCAAACACCGTTTATGCCAGCAACAGCAAATAATCAGCTTTTTACTTCACGAATTGCGCTTTTGGGGCGAAAAGCCGCTACGACACTGGCGTTAGTCTCAACATAAGGACCATCCAGCAACTGAATGCAGTACGGTACGCTGGCAAATATTCCTGACACTTTTACCTGGCCGTGCTCGTCTCTGAGCCCTTCGAGCGTCTCCTGAATGGATTTGGGCTGGCCCGGCAGGTTGAGGATCAGCGCCTGCTTGCGTATTACGCCCACCTGACGCGAGAGGATTGCCGTCGGGACGAAATTAAGGCTTATCTGGCGCATCTGTTCGCCAAAGCCCGGCATTTCACGATCGGCGACGGCAAGCGTGGCGTCGGGCGTCACGTCGCGCCGGGCCGGGCCGGTACCGCCGGTGGTGAGCACCAGATGACAGCCCATTTCATCCACCAGTTCGCAGAGCGTCTGTTCGATAAGCGGCTGTTCGTCAGGCACCAGGCGGGTCTCCAGCACGAACGGGGTCGTCAGCGCCTGCGTGAGCCATGCTTCGAGCGCCGGAATGCCTTTATCCTGATAAACACCGCTGGAAGCGCGGTCAGAAACTGAAACTAAGCCTATGCGTAACGTATCCATATCATTTCCGAAAATCAGTGCGGTTTTGCGAAATGATACACGCCAGAGCGGATTGCAGACAGGGAGGGAGCGCAAGAAACGTGGCCGGCGAGGCCGGCCACGGAGGGATTACAGCAGGTCTTCGACCATTTTTTCCAGTTTTTCCTGGTCGATGGCGAACTTGCGGATACCGTCCGCCAGTTTGTCCACGGCCATCGGATCCTGGTTGTGCTCCCAGAAGAACTGGGATTCGGTCAGACGCTCCGGACGCGCTTTCACTTCGCCGTTGAACGCCAGTTTACGCTCAACGGTGCCTTCGCTTTCTGCCAGCTCTTTCAGCAGCGCAGGGGCAATAGTCAGACGGTCGCAGCCCGCCAGCTCAAGGATTTCGCCGACGTTACGGAAGCTTGCGCCCATGACCACGGTTTCATAGCCGTGCTGTTTGTAGTACTCGTAGATTTCCGTGACCGAAACCACGCCCGGATCTTCCTGCGGCGCGTACTCTTTCTTATCGGTGTTGGCTTTGTACCAGTCGAGGATACGGCCCACGAACGGAGAGATCAGGTAAACGCCGGCTTCAGCGCACGCACGCGCCTGTGCGAAGGAGAACAGCAGCGTCAGGTTACAGTTGATGCCTTCTTTCTCAAGCTGCTCGGCGGCGCGGATGCCCTGCCAGGTGGAAGCGAGTTTGATCAGAATGCGATCGTTGCTGATGCCAGCGTCGTTATAGAGCTTAATCAGGCGTTTGGCTTTCGCGATGCTGCCTTCGGTGTCATAGGAAAGACGCGCGTCAACTTCGGTAGAGATACGGCCAGGGATAAGCTTCAGGATTTCCAGACCGATGTTCACCGCCAGTTTGTCGGTGGCATCCACCACCTGCTGAGCGCGGTCGCTGCTCTGGCTTTTCGCCCAGGTCACCGCGTCGTCAATCAGCTTGCGGTATTCAGGGATCTGCGCGGCGTTAAGGATCAGAGAAGGGTTAGTCGTGGCATCCTGCGGCTGGTACAGCTTCATTGCCGCGATGTCTCCAGTGTCAGCAACCACGGTTGTGAACTGACGAAGGGAGGTCAATTTGTCCGTCATGATAGTGTTTCTCTTTTGAACTTCGTGTCAGGGAGATGTAACCGGTCTGCGGTGATGATAACACGAGACTTTTCGAGCGCAACCGGGGCAATCGCGTCGTAGCCATGTGATAAACTGCTTTTATTTCAGGCTCTGCGCTTGCAGGGAAGCCGTGTCGGCGGCCCTCGTCGCCGGCATCAGGCGGGGCCGTGCCGCGGGGAACAGGCATGTCAGATTTTCTTTTATTTATCAGCGAAATACTTTGGGGTTCAGCCATGCTGTATCTGCTGGCTGGCGCGGGTCTGTGGTTTTGCTGGCGCACCCGGTTTATCCCATTCCGCTACCTGCGCTTTTTTCCGCGCGCGCTGAGCCGCAGCCTGCGCCCCTCCGGCAGCGGGCTGACGGCGTTTGAAGCGCTCTGCACCAGCGTTGCCGCGCGGGTCGGCAGCGGAAATATCGCCGGCGTCGCGTTCGCGATTATCAGCGGCGGGCCGGGCGCGGTGTTCTGGATGTGGGTCGCCGGGCTTATCGGCATGGCGACATCTTTTGCCGAAAACGCGCTGGGCCAGCTCTACAAAGGGCGCGATCGCGAAGGCAACTTTCGCGGCGGCCCGGCCTGGTATATGGAGCGCGGGCTCGGCATGCGCTGGATGGGCGTGCTGTTTTCGCTGTTTTTAATCTTCACTTTCGGACTTCTCTTTAACGCCGCGCAGGCGGGCGCGCTCTCGAAAGCGCTCGGCAGAGCGTTAACGCTCCCCCTGTATGTCAGCAGCGCGCTGCTGGCGCTGTGCCTGCTGCCGATGCTGCTGCTCGGTTTTAAAGGTGTGGCGCGGCTGATGAGCCGCGTGGTGCCGTTAATCGCGGGGATCTGGGTGCTGACCGCGCTGGTGATGATGGCCCTGCATCTCTCCGCCCTGCCCGGCATTCTGCTGATGATTGTGCGCAGCGCCTTTGGCTGGCATGAAGTCGCCTCCGGCGCGGTCGCCTGGAGCATCAGCCAGGCGCTGACCAGCGGCTTTCAGCGCGGGATGTTTTCTAACGAGGCGGGCATGGGCGCCACGCCTAACGCCGCCGCCGCTGCGACCTCCTGGCCGCCCCACCCTGCCGCGCAGGGTATCGTGCAGATGATCGGCGTCTTTATCGACACCCTGGTTATCTGTTCCTCCACCGCGTTTATTGTGCTGCTGGCCGGTGTGCCGGAGTCCCGGCACGTCGCTATCGACGGGCTCACGCTCGCGCGTGAATCGCTCGGTCAGCTTGCGGGGCCGTGGGCGAAAGATCTGGTCGCGGGCGTGATTGTCCTGTTCGCGTTTATCTCTATCGTCGCCAATTACGCCTATGCCGAAAACAATCTGGTGTTTCTGCGCAGGTACACGCCCCCGTACCGCTGGCTGCTGCGCCTTGCGGTCATCGCGATGGTGTTCGCCGGGCCGTTCTTTAATTTGCCGCTGCTGCGCCAGGTTGCCGAAGTGGCGATGGCATTGATGGCCGTGATGAATCTCACCGCGATCCTGCTGCTCTCGCCGGTAGTGAAATGCATCGCCGACGACTACCTGCGCCAGCGCAGGCTGGGGCTGAAGCCCGTTTTCAATTCCGACCGCTACCCGGACATCGCCCGTCAGGTGGAGCCGGATATCTGGCGCAGCGCGCCGCTGGAGTAAGCGCGTTCAATCGCAGCCATTGGTTCACTTTACGACGTTCTTTGGTAGAGTCTCGGGAAAACGAAGAAAGGAAACGCCATGCTGATTCTTATTTCCCCCGCCAAGACGCTGGATTACCAGAGTCCGCTTGCCACGACGCGCTACACACAGCCTGAACTGCTCGACCACGCGCAGGCGCTTATCGACATCGCCCGTCGCCTGACCGACGCCGAGATAGCCGACCTGATGAGCATCAGCAGCAAGCTGGCCTCGCTTAACGCTACCCGTTTCAACGACTGGCAGCCCGATTTCACGCCGGACAACGCCCGTCAGGCGATCCTGGCGTTTAAAGGCGATGTCTACACCGGCCTCGACGCGCAAACCTTCAGCGAGGCGGATTTCGACTTCGCCCAGCAGCACCTGCGTATGCTCTCCGGATTGTACGGCGTGCTGCGCCCGCTCGACCTGATGCAGCCCTACCGTCTGGAAATGGGCACGCGTCTGGCGAACCCGAAAGGCAAAGATCTCTACACCTTCTGGGGCGATACGATCACGCAAAAGCTCAACGAGGCGATTGCCGCTCAGGGCGATAACGTGGTGGTGAACCTGGCGTCGGATGAATATTACAAAGCGGTGAAGCCTGCAAAGCTGAATGCGGACATCATCAAACCGGTGTTCCTTGATGAGAAGAACGGCAAATTCAAAATCATCAGCTTCTACGCCAAAAAGGCGCGCGGCCTGATGAGCCGTTACATCATTGAACATCGTCTGACAAAGCCGGAACAACTGACGGCGTTTGACAGCGAGGGATATTTCTTCGATGAAGCCGCCTCAGGCGGCGGCGAACTGGTCTTTAAGCGTCACGAGCAATAAAAAAACCGCCTGCAACGCAGGCGGTTTTGTTTTCATTGCATCTTTGCCTGTTACGGCGCTTTGTTCATCATCAGTTCACGCAGCGCGGCGAAATCCGCGGGCAGTGAATGCGACAGCAGCGGCAGGTCAACGCGCTCGGCCAGCTCCGGTGGCAGTTCCAGCGTTTCGCCCAGTACGGCTTCGACGCTCTCTTTAAATTTCGCCGGGTGCGCGGTGCCAAGGAACAGCCCGTATTCGCCAGGGCGCAGCTGATCGCGCAGCGCGCGATAGGCGACCGCCGCGTGCGGTTCGGAAAGATAGCCCAGCTCGCGCAGTTCGCGCATGGTCGCCTTCGTGGTCTCATCATCGATGGTCGCCACGCCCAGTTCGTTCAGACGCCAGATTTTGCGGCGGAACAGCTCTTCCACGCGCGGCCAGTTGTTCGGCTGTGACACATCCATCGCGTTGGAGAGCGTCGCCACCGTCGCGTTCGGCAGCCACTCGCCGTGTTGCAGGAAACGCGGCACCGTGTCGTTGGCGTTGGTGGCGGCGATAAAGCGCTTCACCGGCAGCCCCGCGGATTTCGCCAGCAGCCCGGCCGTCAAGTCGCCGAAGTTGCCGCTCGGCACCGAGACCACCAGCTGATTGCGGGCCTCCTGCGGCAGCTGGGCGACCGCTTCAAAGTAGTAGCAAATCTGCGCCAGCAGGCGGCTGATGTTGATGGAGTTGGCGGAGTTAAGGCCGAGCGTCGCTTTCAGCTCTTCGTCGTCGAATGCCTGTTTCACCAGCGCCTGGCAGGCGTCGAAATCGCCGTCGATGGCGACGGTTTCAATGTTGCCGCCGAGCGTACAGAACAGTTTCTCCTGAAGCGGGCTGATTTTGCCGCGCGGATAGAGAATGACAACCTGTACGTTTTTTAGTCCGTAAAAGGCATGAGCCACGGCAGCGCCGGTGTCGCCGGACGTTGCGGTCAGAATGGTGACCGGCTTATCGCCGCTGATTTGCGTCAGCATCTGCGCCATAAAGCGGCCGCCGAAATCTTTAAAAGCCAGCGTCGGGCCGTGGAACAGCTCCAGACAGCCGATGTCTTCCGCCATCTGGCTTACCGGGGCCGGGAACGTAAAGGCGTTAGCCACGCGCTGGCGCAGAATGTCCGCCGGGATCTCATCGCCGATATAGGCCGAAAGAATTTTGCTGCTGCGCGAGACGAAATCCATCTCCAGCATCTCGTCGATTTCGGTCAGGCTGAATTCCGGCAAATCGTGCGGGAAAAAGAGCCCCTGCTGTTTACCCAGTCCCTGCGTGACGGCCTGCGCAAAGCTGACCTGCTCGTTATGATCTTTCAGATTGTAGAGTTTCATGCGTTATCCCAGTACTCGTGCGCCAGCCGTGTCGAGACGGCAAATATGTACAAAGCCTTCCTGATTTTGCAGATAGTGCTGCTTCAGCCACTCCGCCACCCGCTGCGCGGTGTCGGTTTTATCACAGACCGCGAACAGGGTCGGGCCGGAGCCAGAAATACCGCAGGCCAGCGCCCCGATCTCCGTCGCCGCCTGGCGTGCCTCGCTGAAGCCCGGCAGCAATTTAGTCCGGTACGGCTCGGCGATGACATCACGCATCAGTTTAGCGGCAAGCTGCGGCTGGCGCGTATGGCAGGCATGAATAAAGCCCGCCAGATAACGCCCGTGGCTGATACAGTCCTGGCGGTGATATTGCGCCGGTAAAATGGCCCGCGCCTCGGCGGTGGAAACTTTGATCCCCGGATACGCCATCACCCACAGCCACTCGTCAAAACACGGCACCGGCTGGCTGATGATGTGGTTTTCTTCCAGCATCAATTGCAGACCGCCCAGAAAACACGGGGCGACGTTATCGTAATGCACGCTGCCGGAAATGCGCCCTTCCAGCTCGCCCATTAAGGTTAACAGGCGGTCATCGCTGAGCGGTTTACCGCAAAATTCATTCATCGCCATCAGGCCCGCCACCACGGAGCAGGCGCTGGAGCCAAGCCCCGAGCCGATCGGCATGTTCTTCTCAAGCGTCATGGCGACCGGCACGGTTTTCCCGATCTCCTGACAGAAACGCTCCCAGCACTGCCAGGCGATATTTTCGCGCGGCTCGGCAGGCAGTTTGCTGACGAAGCGCCCGGTGTTGGTCAGCGAAAATTCCGCCGCCGCCTCGACCGTCACGCAGTCGCCCAGCAGCTCGCCATTTACCGGCGATACCGCAGCGCCTAATACGTCAAACCCCACGCTGACGTTGCCAATGGAGGCCGGGGCATACACTTTAACCATCTTAAACTCCTAACTTCCATGACAGGGTGCGCAGCAGATCGGCGAACACGCCCGCCGCCGTCACATCGTTACCCGCGCCGTAGCCGCGCAGCACCAGCGGCAGCGGCTGGTAGTAGCGGCTGTAGAACGCCAGCGCGTTTTCGCCGTTTTTCACTTTATAAAGCGGATCGTTGCCGTCCACCGCGGCAATCTTCACGCGGCAGACGCCGTCTTCTTCAATGGTGCCGATGTAGCGCAGCACTTTGCCTTCGTCGCGGGCCTGCGCCACCCGGGCGGCGAACGCATCGTCCAGTTGCGGCAGGCGCGCCATAAAGCTCTCTGTTTCACCGCTGGCGTCAAAGCTCTCCGGCAGCACCGGCTCGATGACGATATCGCTAAGCTCAAGGTGGCGGCCCGTTTCACGCGCCAGGATAAGCAGCTTGCGCGCCACGTCCATACCGGAGAGATCGTCGCGCGGATCCGGCTCGGTATAGCCCATTTCACGCGCCACGCGGGTCGCTTCCGACAGGTTCATGCCCTCGTCGAGCTTGCCGAAAATAAACGACAGCGAGCCGGAAAGAATGCCCGCGAAGCGTTGCAGCTCGTCACCGGCGTTGAGCAGGTTTTGCAGGTTTTCGATAACCGGCAGCCCTGCCCCAACGTTGGTGTCATAAAGGAACTTGCGGCGCGACGCGGCAGCGGCGTGGCGCAGCTGGTGGTAGTAATCCATCGACGAGGTGTTGGCCTTTTTGTTCGGCGTCACCACGTGGAAACCTTCGCGCAGGAAGTCGGCATACTGATCCGCCACCGCCTGGTTAGAGGTACAGTCGACGATCACCGGGTTTAGCAGGTGATATTCTTTCACAAGGCGGATCAGACGCCCGAGGTTGAACGGCTCATTGGCATCCGCCAGCGCCGTACGCCAGTTTTCGAGATCCAGCCCGTGGACATTGGTCAGCAGCGCTTTTGAATTCGCCACGCCGCAGACGCGCAGATCGATATGCTTCTGCTTAAGCCAGGTTTGCTGGCGCTTTAACTGCTCCAGCAGCGCGCCGCCGACGCCGCCGACGCCGATGACAAAGACTTCAATGACCTGATCGGTATTGAACAGCATCTGGTGCGTGACGCGCACGCCGGTGACCGCATCGTCATTATTCACCACGACGGAAATCGAGCGCTCCGACGAGCCCTGCGCGATCGCCACGATATTGATATTGGCGCGGGCCAGGGCGGCAAAGAATTTCGCTGAAATGCCGCGCAGCGTGCGCATGCCGTCGCCCACCACCGAGATGATCGCCAGGCGCTCCATAATGGCCAGCGGCTCCAGCAGCCCTTCTTTGAGTTCCAGATAGAATTCATCTTCCATGGCGCGCTGCGCGCGGGCGCAGTCGCTTTGCGGCACGCAGAAGCTGATGCTGTATTCGGACGACGACTGGGTAATCAACACCACCGAGATCCCGGCGCGGGACATGGTCGCGAAGACGCGCGCGGCCATCCCGACCATGCCTTTCATGCCCGGGCCGGAGACGTTAAACATCGCCATATTATTGAGGTTGCTGATGCCCTTCACCGGCAGGCCGTCTTCATCGCTGGACGCGCCAATCAGCGTGCCTGGCGCCTGCGGGTTGCCGGTATTTTTAATCAGACAGGGGATCTGGAACTGCGCGATAGGGGTGATGGTGCGGGGGTGGAGAACTTTGGCGCCGAAGTAGGAGAGCTCCATCGCCTCCTGATACGACATCGACTTCAGGAGCCTCGCGTCCGGCACCTGGCGCGGGTCGCAGGTATAGACGCCGTCGACGTCGGTCCAGATCTCGCAACAGTCGGCGCGCAGACACGCCGCCAGCACCGCGGCGGAGTAGTCGGAGCCGTTACGTCCGAGCACGACCAGTTCGCCTTTGTCGTTACCGGCGGTAAAGCCTGCCATCAGGATCATGTGATCCGCCGGGATTTTGCTGGCCGCGATGCGGCGGGTGGATTCGGCGATATCGACAGTGGATTCGAGGTAATGGCCGACGGCCAGCAGTTTTTCCACCGGATCGATAACCGTCACTTTATGACCGCGCGCCTCAAGCAGCGCCGACATAATGGCGATAGAGAGCTTTTCGCCGCGGCAGATCAGCGCCGCGTTGATGCTGTCCGGGCACTGACCAAGCAGGCTGATGCCGTGCAGCACATGTTTTATCTGTGCGAACTCCTGATCGACCACCGCTTTCATCTGCGCATACGGAAAATCGGGCTGGGCCTCGCTGAGTCCTTTTAACAGTTCGGCAAAAATACGTTCGGCATCGCTGATATTCGGCAGGGCATCCTGGCCACTGATGGTTTTTTCGATCATCGCTACCAGATGGTTGGTGATTTTCGCGGGGGCAGAAAGAACGGTCGCTACCTGCCCCTGCCTGGCATTGCTCTCCAGAATGTCGGCGACACGCATAAAGCGCTCTGCGTTCGCGACCGATGTACCGCCGAATTTCAACACTCGCATGGTTGTTACCCCTTGATTTTATGCCGAAAAAAAAGCCCGCACTGTTCAGGTGCGGGCTTTTTTCAGTTTTTCCTGTACGCGTCAGCCCGCCCCGTTACCTGTGGTAATGGTGGTGGTAGTAATAATGGTAGTCAGGCTGATGCGAATCATGGATGTTGTGTGCTCTGTACTTTTCTGTTTTCTGTCCTGTATCTCTATTGGTTAAAGTAATCGTCAGGTTAAGTCAACGAATATTTCATTTACGCACCGGCCGAAACTTTCCTGGCGAATAGCGAAAAAAGCGGTCTTTACGCCTCAAAAACCCGGTGATTCCCCTGTTCATTTAGCATTTAATGCTATCGATATCTCATCGGTTAGCATTTCAGCCCGCCACTTTTTTTTCGATATCGTGCAGCAAACGATGCAGCATGGCGGTGTCGCGCTGCTCAAGCAACCCGAGACGCTGTTGCAGCCAGTCGGCCATTTTGGTGTCGTCTGCGACGCCGAGCGTGGTCAGCAACGCGTCGATACGCAGGCGTAACGCTTTCAACTGATGAAGGTCAGCTTCTGGCGCTGCGGCAGGCGCATTTTGCATCAGCGCCGTTAATTGATAGCAGTACACCATCACCGCCTGGCCCAGGTTCAGCGACGGGTAATCGGCGACCATCGGCACGCCGGTCAACACATCAGCCAGCGCCAGCTCGTCATTGGTCAGCCCCGAATCTTCGCGCCCGAATACCAGCGCGGTTACCGGCAGCCAGGCGGCTTTTTCTTCCAGCAGCGGCAGCAGCTGTTGCGGCGTCGCGTAGTAATGGAACTTTGCGCGGCTGCGCGCCGTGGTGGCGACGGTAAAATCCACGTCGGCGAGCGCATCGGCGAGGGTGTCGTAATGCTTTGTATTATCGAGGATATCGCCCGCGCCGTGGGCGACGCGACGCGCCGCCGGGTCGAGATGCGCCGTGCTATCAACGATCCGCAGTTCGGTAAATCCCATGGTTTTCATAGCGCGCGCGGCGGCGCCGACGTTTTCAGGTCTGGCGGGTGACACCAGAATAATGGGCAAACGCATAAGGCTCTCTGTGATCCTGTCGTGGAAAAAATAGCGCGCGCTAATTAATACGCGTCGCGAATTTACATTTTATATACAATTTCATGCCCGTCATGGCCATAAAATAGATAAACAGACGTTATGAAAATAACGCGCGGAAGCGGGCTTATTGTGCCGTAAAAGCCGTCTTATCCGGCTGTTTATCATCAATAAAAACAATACAAATTCCGCTTGCTTATCGGATTCGCTTTGTTTATTAGTTAAGAGGCGAAATTATCCGCCATGTTACTTAAATGTAATCAGAGTTAGTTCTTCGCTGCGATGATCTCATCAAACTGTTAACGTGCTACAATTGAACTTGATATATGTCAACGAAGCGTAGTTTTATTGGGTGTTGGTATCGTATCATCCTGTTATGTTGCTGTTAAAATGGTTAGGATGACTGCCGTTTTTGACACCGTCGGGTCCAGAGGGAAAAGTACCCACGACCGAGCTAATGATGTTGTTGACGTTGATGGAAAGTGCATCAAGAACGCAATTACGTACTTTAGTCATGTTAGGCCGGGCATGTTAATTTATGGCATGTATAAGGCAGGTCAGGGACTTTTGTACTTCCTGTTTCGATTTAGTTGGCAATTTTTAGGTAGCAAACATGCAGACCCCGCACATTCTTATCGTTGAAGACGAGTTGGTAACACGCAACACGTTGAAAAGTATTTTCGAAGCAGAAGGCTATGATGTGTCCGAAGCCACCGATGGCGCCGAGATGCACCAGATCCTCTCTGACAATGATATCAACCTGGTTATCATGGATATCAACCTGCCGGGTAAAAACGGCCTGCTGCTGGCGCGCGAACTGCGCGAGCAAGCAAATGTCGCCCTGATGTTCCTGACCGGCCGTGATAACGAGGTGGATAAAATCTTAGGCCTCGAAATCGGCGCTGACGATTATATCACCAAGCCATTTAACCCCCGTGAACTCACCATCCGCGCCCGCAACCTGCTCTCCCGCACCATGAATCTCGGTACGGTGAGCGAAGAGCGTCGCAGCGTGGAAAGCTACAAGTTCAACGGCTGGGAGCTTGATATCAACAGCCGCTCGCTGATTAGCCCGAATGGCGAGCAGTATAAACTGCCGCGCAGCGAATTCCGCGCCATGCTGCATTTCTGCGAAAATCCGGGCAAGATCCAGACCCGTGCGGAACTGCTGAAGAAAATGACCGGTCGCGAGCTGAAGCCGCACGACCGCACCGTCGATGTCACCATCCGTCGCATTCGCAAACATTTCGAATCCACGCCGGACACCCCGGAAATCATCGCCACCATTCATGGCGAAGGTTACCGTTTCTGCGGCGATCTGCAGGAATAAGCGCGTCGGCGCAACGCAAAAAGGGCGGAGATTCCGCCCTTTTTTATTGTCTGCATTTTACTTCCACAGCCGGAACCGCTCCTCCTGCGGCGCGGGCGTCAGACGCGTGAAGCGCGCTTTCGCGGGCGTCAGCGCATACCAGTCGATATGGCGCGTCAGCAGCATCACCGCCGTCAGCGCGGCGAACAGCAGACCGCTACCGAGCAACAGCGCGAAATCCTGCGAACGCAGCAGCTGCCACAGCACGCCGTCGAGCGCCAGCAGACCGCCCGCGAAGACCAGGCTGCGCCGCCATCCTTTCAGTACAGCCTGGAGATAGAGCGCGTTCAGCGTCGCTCCCGCGAGGCTCGCCACAAGCCAGGCCAGGTTAAAGCCGATATGCTCGGAAAACGCCAGCAGCAACAGATAGAACATCACCAGTGAGAGCCCGACCAGCAGATACTGTACCGGGTGCATCGTAATGCCGCTCAGCGTTTCGCAGACGAAAAACGCCATATAGGTCAGCGCTATCAGCAGCACCGCATATTTCACCGCGCGATCCGTAAGCTGATACTGATCCACCGGCGTCGCCACCGTCACGCTGAATGCGGGCAGCGAACTCAGCCTCACGTCTTCTCCCTTCTGAAAATAACCGTCGAGATTATTGGCATACCAGCTGCTGCGCCATTTCGCCGCAAAGCCGCTGGCGGAGATCTCCCGCGACGCAGGCAGGAAATTGCCGTAAAAGTTAGGGTGCGGCCAGTTGCTGATAAGCGACATCTCGCTGCTGCGCCCCAGCGGCACGACAGAAAACGCGCCGGTGCCGTTCAGCTCCAGCGAGAAGCGGACCGCGAGCGTCGGCGCCTCCAGCAGCGCGGCCGGTACGTTCGCGTGCAGCCCCTCACCGCCCTCGTCAAGCCCGGTGCCTGGTTCGACCGCCAGCGTCTGCCCGTTAATGTTCAGCGCGCCCACGGTGCCGATGCCGCGCGAATCACCTACCGCCATCACCAGCCGCGCCTCGCCCAGCCGGTAATGCACGTCGGGTTTCATCGCCTGCGTGGTTGGCGTAAAGCGCGCCTCCAGCGACACATCGCTGCGCCACACCTGCCCTTCGTAAATGCCGACATGGCGCGGCTCAACCGCCTGCTTTCCCGTCACCACCAGCGACTCCGGCAGCCAGTAGCGGATAAAGCTGCGCTCCTGGGTCACCTCTTTGCCCTCTTCCATCGTGGTGGTGATTTCCGTAACCGGAATAGCGATAAGCGGCCCGACAAGTTTTTGCGGCCCGCTGGTGCTCTGCTCAAGCGAGTGAGTGACGTGATCGCGGTAATCGGCGCGATCGCCGATGACGACGCTCAGAATGCGCAGCGGGATCAACAGCAGCGCCATACAGCCCAGCAGCGCCATGCCTTTTAACATCAGTGGTGATTTCAACATAAGCCTCTCCTCTTCGATGCTGCCGAAGATAGGGGGCTTATGTGGGGTGAAAATGAAGTTATGTGAAGTGCCGGTGAAGTCAGGCGGGAGGTAACGTCAGCCGCGCCTCGACGCCGCCTTCCGGCCGGTTAGCAAGCGTAATGTCCCCCTGATGAAGCCGCGCGACTTCCTGCACGAACGCGAGCCCGAGGCCGCTGCTCTTCTGCCCGTCGGCGCGCGGCAGCGAATAGAACCGCTCGAAAATACGCGCCAGCGCGTAATCCGGAATGCCGCTGCCGGTATCGGTCACGCGCACGACGACGCGCCCGCCTTCCTGCCACGCGCCAAGCGTTATCTCGCCCTGCGGCGGCGTGAAGTCGAGGGCGTTCACGAGCAGGTTGCCGATAGCCTGCAACAGCAGCGCCTCATCCCCCGCCACGCGCAGGTCGCCGGGAGCCGGGTCGAGACGCAGGCGCACCGCATGGTGCAGAAACGACGAGGCGTGCAGCTCCGGCAGCGTGGCGAAGAGCGGCGCCAGTAAGACCGGCTCCGGCGCGATCTCCAGCCGGTTTTCAAGCTTCGCCTGATGCAGCAGGGTTTCCACCAGCACCTGCATGCGCGCGTTTTGCTGCAAAATATTCTCGCTGAAGCGCCGCGCTACGTCGGGCGGCGGCGCTTCGCGCAGAATTTCTGCCGCACCGCGAATGCCCGCCAGCGGGCTTTTCAGCTCGTGGGTCAGCGCATGAACGTACTGCTCAATATAATTTTTGCCTTCAAGGCGTACGCGCATGTTTTCCAGCGCCTGAGCGAGACGCCTCAGTTCGCTGCTGCCGGGGTCAGGCAGCGGCAGCGGCGCCGCGCCGGTGACCGAATCGGCGTAACGCACCAGCCTGCCGATAGAGCGGTTGATCCAGAGCACCATCACGATGCCGGTCAGCAGCGCGATGCCGAGCAGCGCAATACCCGCCATCATGATCCGATGCTCGCTGCGGCGGATAACCGGCGCGAGCGCGATATTCGGCTTGCCGACGCTCAGCACGCCGATGATGCGCCCCGCGTCGCGCACGGGAGCCGCGACATACATCACCGTGCTGTCCGGGTCATCCTGATGCAGCGGCGAACTGCGCGCGCCGTAGTGCCCGCGTAGCGTTAACCACACATCGTTCCAGCGCGAATAATCCTGCCCCACCGCCTCGCCGCTGGAGTCAAACACCACTCGCCCCTGCGCGTCGGTCAGATAAACGCGGTACTCATTACGGACTTTTTTGATGCCGCTGATGTTGGCGTTCACCGGGTAGCGGTTAAGCCGCTCGAACGCCTGCGCCAGCTGCCCGTCGCGCGGATGACCCGCCAGCAGATCGTCGCGGGCAATTTCCGCCAGCAGCGTGGCGGTGTCGTTGAGCGAGCCTTCTGTCGCCCGCCGCACGCCGGGCTTGATCTCCTGAACGAAAATCGCGAGCACAAACCAGGCCGCCACGGCGACAATCAGAAAATAGCCCAGCAGAAGCCGCATGCCGATGCGCATCAGCTGACCGTCAGGCTGTAACCCAGCCCCCGATGGGTATTGATAGGCGAGGCGTCCGGATTTACCGCGCGCAGCTTGGCGCGCAGGGTTTTGATATGGGTATC